>Ga0169931_10001426_pt1 | contig 39486 bp, 37 predicted proteins | sample Kivu_15m_20L_FD_129675 | JGI IMG/M metagenome (GOLD analysis project Ga0169931, IMG submission 129675) | Freshwater microbial communities from Lake Kivu, Western Province, Rwanda to study Microbial Dark Matter (Phase II) - Kivu_15m_20L... | ecosystem: Environmental > Aquatic > Freshwater > Lake... | reverse complement strand
TCTCAGTGACCGCGCGAACGTAATAAAATTAAGTAGTTAGTGTATAAGAGCCCGTTCCGATATGAACGCGTTCACTGAGAGAGCGCTACCATCCCGCGCGCTCACTGAGAAAAATAGTTAGGGATCGAAATCAAGTTCATACCCCCAAGGATCATTCCGACGACGAGCCCATAAATGATGTGCCCAACGAGATGAGCGACGGCGACGCCCACACCGACTTCACGAAACTCCAGTAGCGGGTGATGCTCCGCAACCATATTGATGAGCAAGAAGAACACGACGAACCCATGCACGAAGCCGATTACACCGCTCATGACGGTCGCATACCAGAAGCCGTGGACTGAGAAAAAGCTCAGGACCGTCGCGTAGATCATCGCAAACACTACGCCCGACACGGCATGCACGAAGCCTCCCACACGAAGAGCAGCTTCGTTCGATCCGGTAAAGAGGCTACCGATCGCTCGAATCATATCGGCGTTGACTATGCGCATCCGGGTAATTCCCGTCATGAACAATGCCATACAAGCGGCCCCAACGAGCCCCGCAAAAGCTGAACCAAGGATGAATTGTATGACCAAGCCCCTCTCCCTCTGTGCCTTGTACCGTTTTCATATTCGCGCTGCCGAAGGCTTTCGCGTGAGACGCACGCCAATGACAAAGACTCGCGCAAGTTGCCCTGTACTCCATATGATGGCCGTCTCGTCCGTCTCATCGACGATCCGGTGTTCCCTGTATCTTTTTTCTCGGTATTTTCTCTGTATCGAAGCTACGTAGGTAGGTAGACCGCAACTATTTCCCGACTATTTCTCTCAGGAGCCAGAGCGAAAAAGTGCCAGCAATTCTCTCACGAAATTTCTCTCAGAGACCGCGAGGGAGGCAGTCACGCTTCGTATGATTTCAAATCATATCCGTAGGCTCAATAATTTGAGTCGGTTACTCAGATCTTCTCTGGGTCACTGAACATGCGCCACGTCGTTTTGTATGTTGTTGGGGAAATCATATTGGCGCACTAACGCGCGCTCCTGAGAGAAATAGTCGGGGGTACCGCACTTCCTCTAGAGAGGGATCGACCGTTGGACGGGAGGCCTTAAGCGTCAAAATCAGCGCCTCCCCCTAGACCTTAAAAAGTCCAGTATCGGCCTACGAGGAGCCTCCCTCCTCACCACGAACTCTGAGTCCGGGCGGAACGACTCACTACGTGAGGCCTGCGATGTCACCGGCTCGGGCTTGGGCGACGAAACCAATCTCGGAGCTGTCGAAGTCGCCGAGACACCCGTCAAATGCTCCGCCGACTCCACATTCACTCGTGTCGGAGTAGTGGTACTGGCTAGGCGAGTTTCCGCGGCCTCCGAGCGCTCTCTCCGTTGAGGGCTCGCAGGCGCCTCCAGCCCTACGGTGATGTTGGTTCTGCCAAGTGAATCCGCAGTCGCGGCAGAGACAACCGAAAGAATAAATGCTCGAGGCTCCGTTACCGAGCCGGCGTAGAGCAACAATCGATTCGGCGGAGCGCCGGCTGAACGATCGCGCTCAATGCGAATCGCTCCTCGAGCAAACTCCCACGAGTTATCGCGCGCTGTCGAAGAGATCGCTCCGACATTCGAGCCTCCCACCTCGTAGACGTTCAGAAGCTGAAGAGCACCTGTACCGAGCTGAATGGTGAGCGGCTTGCTAGGAGACGCATAGCTTCCGGACTCTGGCAGTACAACTTCACTTCGCTCTCGCTTCTCGGCTACGACAACCTCGTCAGTATCTGCGGAGGCGATAACTCCCGCGGACATCCCTTCGGCCGAAGATCTCAATACTCCCCTTGCCGGATCGAGGTTTACGCGCGCTTCAGCCAGGATTTCAAAGCCTAGCCCGTCAGGTCCCCCGCCGGGCCTTATTATCCTGAAATGAAGCGGCCGTGTGTCAGTAGTCGAACCAGGAAGGATCTCGTACTCCCGAGATCCATTTGGCAGCTCACGCGAGAAGCGTGCCTCCGCCGCATCAACACCTATCCGGTTGAACTCCTGCGGTGTGTTGCGATCATACAGAACCGTCCCTTCGAGCGAGGAATCCCTGTAAGCATAGAGCGACTCCCCGGGCTTAAGAACAACCTTGAAGTGCTCTCTCTGCGTGGCAACCGGAAGAGTCTCTGCAGCCTCCTCCTTCCGTTGTTTAAAGCTATCAACATACTCCTGGAAACTCTTGAATCCCGCACCTTGCCAATCGTCGCTTGGCGAAGGGGTTAGTGCGACATCATCGTAAGACCTAGCAGAAGGTGGAGCCTCAGGAGTGACCAGCGCCTCTGCTGAAAGTTCGACAGCGGTCGCCGTCGCACCCGACAGGTGCTCGTTAGTGCGCCCATTGTTGATGTTCACATGAAAGGCCGCTCCTCCGCACGGTTCTTTGAGGGTCAGATAGCCGGCAAAAGCCTCTCGTTGAACGCCCCCACAACGTGTTCGCTCGCAGTGCCGTTCGTACGTCGCGACCGTGATCGTATCGAAGCCAGGCTTATTCGGATCAGGTTGGCGCCACACCCTCCCCGCGGAGGTCGGGAAATCGTTGAGGTTGTCTCCTAGGCGTATCGTGCCGTGCTCTACACACCCATTGGGGCGCGCTCTGTGGTATTCCAACTGAAGCGTCTGCCCGCGTGGGACGCTCAGCGTCACGACTTGGTTGTAGTTTTGCGATTCTTGCGCTGCTGACGCACGTATACCCCAAGGGTTGCGCTGAGACGCAACGGTCGAGCGTGTATCACTCTCGAGCTTCTTTACTTCTGAGACGAGTTCCTGAGCCTGCGCGACAGAGGTGGGAATCGAGGCTAACTGGGCTATGCGAGCTTCGATCGCGGTTGCGCGCGCCTCCAGCGAGTCGGCCGTTCCAGGAACCGCTGCTCGAGCGGCTCTCATCACTTCAGCCATCTGCTTGAACGCAGCCTCGCGCGCGTCCGGCATAGCAGGCGCTTTATTTGAGATATCTACTGCTTGTTCCCTGCTTTGCCGAGGAGAACTGAGAACCCCTACCATGGCCACCTCACGTGCTCTAAACCTGCTAGCGGTATGGAAGGGATTCGATGTGGTGACTCATAACCGAGAACGATGGGCGTTCCAGTCTTGATAAATACCTAATTTAAGGTTGAGCGCCTCAGGACGCCTCGAGGTGCCACCATGAGTGGAAAATCATCGACCTCCCCCTAAAAGTCGCCTAAAGTACGGGCGCTCAGTCTTTCATCTCTTCTTATTCTCTCCGAAAATAGCACTCGCCAACTATCAAAACCGTCCCTAAATGCATAGTTTCCTGATGTAAATCGAAAATTAATGGATTTTACTATCCTTAAAATCACCATGCTCAACACTCTCGCTACTCAGTTTCATTCAACAAGCGACCTAAACTCAGACCACTCAAAGGTCATAAAGCCATTGTCCTGTTGCCGTCTGCGACTGGGGAGAAATACCCCTATCGGATGTATACTTTCCCCGTTGATGTGCACGACGCCACGGGCATCTACCGTCAGCTGCAGAGCGATCTCATCGTTCTGAGAGAATGAATGTACGGCGGTCTCATCAGAGAAGCCGAACTTCTGATCATTCGCTCCAATTGAGCTGGCAACGCGATCCCCCGCATTAATGAGTGGGTAGAGCATCCCGTTGATTATGGTACAGTCCCTCGAATTAACGATGTATCCACCGTCAAAGAAGCTCACTTTCGGCGCACACGTCGTGAACGTCGGGTGTGCCATCAGTCGCTCCCCGTCAAAGAAAGCTCTGCCGCCACCCCGCGATGTTACACAACGGATAAAGGGCTCACCGTGTGGAGACATATCGAGGTACTTATACCCTGTGACGTCTGAAAGCTCGATAAGCTGGCCGCCTGTTATCAAGTGCCTGGTCGAGGGGGCTCTATCGAAGAGGAGCGCAAAGTTGCCCCCGTTCGCAGCGCTCGCTATCAATTTTTCACCGTCTGTTACGCGCCTAACCTCCTCCGGTAGAAACTCTACGAGCTGCTTCTGCAGCTCAAACTGCTTTGTGTAGTACGGGCCAAACCATCCCAAGGTGCTCCGAATCTCTTCGTCGTAGAGGAAGCGATCGCTCACAACGATCAGAAATCGTTCCAGGTCTGAGGTAGCGTCTCGCGTCATTCGCTCAAAGGCGTTCATCAGCCTTACTGCCCCGTACACGCACGCTTTTTCGATAGTATACTCTTCATGGCGAAACTCAGGCGCGGTATTTTTTAGTGTTACCAAGCACGCGAGACGGCTCATGGCATCGACGACGTGACCAGAGTTCACGCCAGCGAGCAGCGCCCGCTTGAGCGCTGACTCGGTGTGCTGAATATTCTGTACTCTGGGCATGAGCTCTGGTGTAGATGCAGCCTCCGCTGCCACCTCACGGATCGAGAACTGCTGGTACGCCGAGCAGATCGCTTGCAGAACAGCGACTTCATCACGTGAACCCTTATCTGCTGAGGTGTGAGCTCCAGCTCGTTGTAGTGCTTGGTTATTACTCGATGATGACGAGAAGCCGATAATCACGCAGTGTGGTAGTGCCGCCTTGAGTGAAGTGACGAGATCGGCACCAGTCAGGTCGTCGGCAAGCTCATAATCGAGAAGGATGACATCTGGTGAGGTGGAGATGACCTCTTTAAGCAGAGTCTCCGCGGACTGGGTACGATGCCAGATAGGAGCAGCGTTGCCTCCTGTCGCCGTCAGCAACACCGGCTGCCAACGGCACAGCACAGCTCGTGTATCGTCTACGATCGATATTCGTACGCCTGACAGCGCTTTACGGGTCTCTTCGGGCACTTCGGGCACGCGGAGATATCTGGCTGTCTCTCCAAGCTCGCGTTGTCCGCTATTGATGAGCTCTAGGATTCTGAGCTCCTTAGACACTGCAGATGAGAGGTCAGACGTTGCTGTATCATGAGCTGTGTCACCTCCTTCCGTGGTGACTCGCCGTTTATCGTGTTCTTCCTTGGACATGATTACTCCTAGAGACTGCTAATAGTTTCATATCTGCATTAGTTCGTGATTATCGTTCTACCACGATAACAATTGCAAATCAAGTTTTATAGAATTTTGTTTTATTTAATTCGATTTCATTTATTTCTTCTGTGAGGAACGATTGAGGTTGGGGCTTTCTCCAGAGAGCCTACAAGTTATGGAACGTGGACACGTATCTGTTGAGGGAAGAACCCATAACCCTCGTGGGAGATCGTCGGCGATCGGTAGGCAGTGGCTACGCCCTAAACCAGCTCAGAGGTTGGTCGTTGACGAGCACCTCTTGCAACTCAAAGCGGTTGTAGGCGCTGACCACCGGGCTTCCCAGTGTTAGCGACAGAGGGCCTTGGCCGCTCTTGATCACAAGCTCCCCCTTTAAGCCGCCGATCAGACCAACGAATGCAGCTCTCTCTCCCGGAGCTGGGAGCGCCACACCGCCTGAGATACTTCTCAACAAGGTTCCTGACTCCCCCTCCTCGGCTGACGCAGAAACTGCGCCGACCACCATGACGCCCCATGCTAAGGTTCGAGACCAGGCCGAAAATTCGCTCGCAGTAGCCGTTTGTACCGACGAGATAACGTCGCCCGATCGAGGATCTACTGCAAGTGCGCTGAAGGGCTGCCACGAGTAGTGCGCCGTCTCTCCTGCCTTAATGACCGTTTCCTCACCCGGTATAAGCGAGACACGTAACGGCACCGGAATATACACAGTGGACGACCCGATTCGGTCACTCTCAAGAGGCGGTGAGGCCACGGTGCGAATTCCTAATTCGACTATCGGTAGTGATCGGTAATGCTCAGGCAACCGAAAGCGCACCCTGACCGAATCACGACTATCGAGCCGTTTGTCCCCAATAAACTCTCCGTTGGCCGAGAAGGTAACTCTATAAAAACGTGTCCCCTGCTCCGCCACGCGCATCTTGAAAACGAGGTCTCCCTTGATTTCAGAGGGTTTCACCACGAGCTTCACCTGATGCCCCTGCGCTCCGAGCTCGGAAAACTGTGGCTGCTCTGGCTGCTGCGGCGAGGCGATCGGCGACGATTCACTATCACTCTGCGGTTTTGGAACTACCTCCGCTCCCACAAAAGCACGCAGATACTCCGTCATGCTCTCAGCCACCGTACTGTAGCCGCGATCCGAGAGGATCTTTCCACGACCAAATACGAGTGGGTCTTGCTGTCGCGAGATATCCTCTGCCAGGGGGATAAACAGCGCCTCCCCCGATGAAGCGACCTGCTGCATAGCGTCTCGGTATCCCATGCCACCCTGATCGACCGTTGGCTCTGAAACGAGCACCACTTTTGCTCCAGCCTCGCGAAGCTCTCGCACCGTCTGAGCTAACTCGACGCGATACTCATCGACCGGTACACGCGCAATGGGTTGTTCGCGGAGCGGTGTGTTGTTGTCCGTTCCACGTAAGAATCGGTAAAGGGTGCTGGTCAAGACGCTCTCGGCGAACGGAAACTCCCGCATCTGAGCTGCTCTCTGCACCTTCTCGATCGCCTCCCTCTCGGTCAACCCAGTAAAGCCGTACGAGTTGACCCCAACTTCGCTATCAGGAGACCACCCTACGACCAACACCAGATCAGGCTTGACCGGTACCAGCTTTTCCCGAGCAATCCTATGGAGGTCGTATATCGAAGCCCCCTCAATCGAGGCATCATGTACCTCAACATCGACACCTGAATTTCGCAGGCTCTGCTGCAGGCGGCCAGCAAGCCCTCGTTCCCCTGAGAACGGGAACCCCGTACTGGAACCTCCGCCCAAGACAAACGCTTTTAGCTTAGCTGCCCCCTCAGGAACCGTCACGTTAAGCTGTTCGATTGCGCTATCAATAAGCCGAGAAGGCACTAACGATTCGATCTGCCGTAAGTCCTCACGCACGACGTCTTGCGGCAGCTTGTCGAGAAAGATCTCACTCGCTAACACCAGAGATACCATGGCCCATACTGAAAACATCACAGCTGCCCTGAAGATCCGCGCAAGCGCCACCGACATGCTGAGCAGCGAAGCACACAGCAGAACTACCCCAGCTCCACCTTTCCACCCCGGGGCGTAGGTATTCATCAACTCGGGCCGACTCACGAGCACTGCAACCACCAGCAGGGCAGCACCGAGAGCGACGACGTACACCATCTTAAGAAGCCCAAAGCTCTTGATGCCACCGACGACAACAGGGCGCACGACCACCCAGCCCAGAGCACACGCCAAGAGAAACAACCATCCCCCTCCGATCAAAAGCTCCGGTTTAAGCCCCATGAACTCCTTGGAGAGGGGAAGCTCAACAAAGGGTAATCCGAGCGGCAAGGTTGAAACGAGCAGCGTTGCCAGGTACGAAAAACGTAAGATCTTACTAACGGTCCACGATCCAACGAGGAGGGCAACCGGAAGCGCCAGGGTGTACCAGGGTAAGGATTCCACATCCATCATGCACCGTCCTCTGTCTTCACATCTCCGACCGCACCCTTGATAGAGAGCATCTGTACCTCCTGGCCCGTCAGGTTGCTCGATACGAGGACCCGTCCCTGCGAGACGCCTGGGAAGGCGACACTAAGAACCTTTCTGGCTGAGCAGACTAGTGAGACGTCGTCGGTTAAAACGGCTACCTCATAACGCTCACATCCGGCTAGATCGGACCCGGAACGGGTTTCAACTGGTACTAGGATGCCTGAGTGCGACCGTAGGAATGACTGCACTCCCCCCGGCGTGAAACGCAGCATCACGCTCCCGTGCGAGGCCTCTCCGAGCACGAGGTCAAGAAAAGCCTCTGGTCGCTTCCAGGAGGCCTCAAAAGCCACCTGCTCGGCTCGGAAGCCTTTGATTAAACTACGCTTGAGAACAAACGGGTGCGTCAGCATGTCGCTTACGTCTACGCCATCGACGAGCACCGTTTGTACAGCCTGCCACCGTTGCGTTGATAGTAACGCCGTCCCCGGCAGGTCGGAGATTCGCTCAACGCGCGCTCGCGTGTCGTGCTCCGCAGCTCCCTGTTGCAGGGGCGGAAACTTGAGCGAGGCGCGCCCCTCGGTCCATGCCGACCTATCCTCTGAGAGTGCCGTGCGTTGGCGTTGATCCAACGCTCGTCCACAGATCCCAGCCACGAGCACACACAGTATCAAGCCGATGGAGAGTGTGAGGCGGCTCTGATGAGCAGAGCCTGCACCCGAACGGAAGCCCGTGCGTGAAGCTCGGCCTGAGGAATAACGACGGTTCTTTTTCACACTGCGAGGTTACAAGGAACCTAAGAGTTCAGGCAACACCTTTACGAAGCGCGAGCGGGGCATAACCTCACCCAGGCCGAGCTCCCTTGCACGCCCCTCAAGCTCATCGTGCACGTGAGAAAAGAAGCTGACGCACCGCCAACCACCCCCTACAAGCTCCCGTACCCGCTCTGCGAGCTGCTCAAGGGGTGCTATAGCCTTTTCGAGATCGAGCATCAGGAGCCCCGGGTCAGTGTGAACTGAAAGCGCCTCATCCAAACCGGTCCAACCCTTTACGACACGTACCTCACATCCAGTAGCACGTGCGACCTCCTTGACCTTGGTTATGAAGAGCAGATCCTTGGTAAGTAAGAGGATTGACGGGGGCGCTGTCATCGAGTGTCTACCCCTCGCTCATTCTATGCCGAAGCTCTGAGCCTTGGCGATCAGGTTCGAGCGCGAGATCCCGAGCTGGCGAGCCGCTTCGCTCTTATTGCCCTGACACCGTTCGAGCGCTGTCACGATCATCTCCCGCTCGACCGACTCCAGAACATCCTTAAGCTTTACCTCACCCTCTGAACCCCGCGGCGCGTGTGGTGTCTTAGCCCCTGCTCCAACACCGGCTGCAACCGCCGGCGAGAGGCTCAAGAGGTCGATGATTGACTCCTTGCCGCTCATCACATGGGCACGCTGGAGCTCATTCTCAAGCTGCCGGATGTTGCCGGGCCAGGGATACGACTCAAGTGCCACCATCGCCTCAGGTGAAACCCCTTTCTTCTGACCTCCGGCCTTGGCTGCCATCTTGCTCAAGAAGAAATCAACCAGTAGCGGTACATCACCGGGGCGCTCTCGGAGGGGTGGAAGTCTCAGGTTTACCACGTTGAGTCGATAATACAGATCCTCGCGGAAGGTGCCCTTTGCTACCATCTCTTCAAGGTTACGATTGGTTGCTGCGATCACCCGCACGTCAACACGTTTCTGCTTAGTTCCCCCAACCGGCATGAAGCTACCGTCCTGAAGCACCCGTAGAAGCTTTACCTGAAGCGCTGGGCTCATCTCGCCAAGTTCATCGAGAAAGAAGGTACCGCCATCAGCGACCTCAAACAGCCCCTGCTTGTCACGCGCTGCCCCGGTGAAAGCACCCTTTACGTGACCAAAGAGCTCCGATTCGAGCAGGTTCTCGTTGAATGCTGAGCAGTTCTGCACCACCAAAGGTTTATCTCGTCGCGGGCCGTGTGCGTGTAACGCCGTAGCGACGACCTCTTTGCCTGTGCCCGATTCCCCCGTTATCAGCACCGGCACATCGGTCTCCACAACCTTACTCATCACGCGATACAGCTCAGCCATTGATTGGCTGCGCCCGATGATCGTATCAAAAGCAAAGTGCTGCTCCACCCTCGCTTGAAGCTCGCGGTTGGCGATCCGAGTCGCGCGCAACTCACCATACAACTGACGAACTCGCAACGCTGCATACACACGCGCCAGGAGCTCCTCAGAATTGTAAGGCTTGCAGATGTACCCATCAGCACCCTGATCTAGTCCGTGGATGATATCCTGCAATTCGTCGCGACCTGTCAGTAGCACTATCGGTGTGTACCTCAGCTCAGGATTAGCCTTGAGCACCTTGGTTACCTCGTAACCGTTAGGCCCCGGCATCATCACATCGAGTAGGATCACGTCGGGCATCTCGGTGGTCGCCTTCTCGATCGTCTCGTTCCCAGAGGATGCCGTCACCACCTGATAGCCACGCGATAGCAGGAGCTGCTCGAGTGCGAAGAGCCCCTCTGCGTTGTCATCGACCGCAAGTACCTTTATCGCTGGACCGTCCGATCCCATCGCAGTACGACTCGTTGGGGGCAACTGTTACCCCTTCATCATATCGAGGAAGTCCTTATTGCTCTTGGTGCCATCCATCTTGCTCATCAGCCACTCCATCGCCTCTACGGCGTTGAGCGGATTAAGCACCTTACGGAGCAACCACACCTTCTGGAGCACATCGTTCTCAATCAGGAGATCCTCTTTACGGGTTCCTGACGCTTTAAGGTCAAGCGCGGGATAGATACGACGCTCGCTCAATTTACGATCGAGCACGATCTCACTGTTACCTGTACCCTTGAACTCCTCGAAGATAACCTCGTCCATACGACTACCGGTCTCAATCAAAGCTGTGCCGATAATCGTCAAACTACCACCCTCTTCCACGTTGCGTGCTGCGCCGAAGAAGCGCTTCGGTTTGTGGAGCGCATTCGAATCGACACCGCCCGAGAGGATCTTGCCACTTGGCGGCACTACGGTGTTGTACGCGCGAGCGAGACGGGTAATGGAATCAAGCAGGATCACCACATCGCGCTTGTGCTCAACGAGGCGTTTGGCCTTCTCAATCACCATCTCCGCCACCTGTACGTGACGCTGCGCAGGCTCATCGAAGGTGGAGCTTATCACCTCTCCCTTCACTGAACGCGCCATATCGGTAACCTCCTCAGGGCGCTCGTCGATCAGCAACACGATCAACACAACCTCTTTGTGGTTCTCAGTAATCGCGTTGGCGATATTTTGCAGAAGTATCGTCTTACCAGTACGTGGGGGTGCTACGATCAGCGCGCGCTGTCCCTTTCCTACCGGGCAGAAGAGGTCCATGATCCGGGTCGATAAGCCACCCTTCTTACTCTCCAACTTAAGTCGCTCATTCGGATAGAGCGGGGTGAGGTTGTCGAAGTGAATCTTGGTCTTTAGAACGTCAACCGTGTCGTGGTTGACCGAATTGACCTTAAGCAGGGCAAAATACCGCTCGCCTTCCTTCTCGCGGGGCGGCCGTATCTGCCCATCGATGATATCTCCCGTCTTGAGGCCGAAGCGACGGATCTGCGCGGGCGAAACGTAGACATCGTCCGGACCGGGTAGGTAGTTGTAATCGGGGGCCCGCAGAAACCCGAAACCGTCAGGCAATAATTCCAGAACACCCTCGGCGTATATACCGCCGTTGGACTCTGACTGCGCGTTAAGGATGCTGAAGATAATCTCCTGCCGGCGCATCGTGTTGGCTGCCTCGATATCGAATTCGGCAGCAAGTTTCATCAAATCTTCGGTCTTGAGTCGCTTTAGTTCATTGAGGTTCATGCAATCACACTCTATCGTCTCACTTTATTTTCCTGGTTACACTGGTATCAACTTCTTGAACACGCTGCGTAGCAACTTGGGAGACTCGTCATCGTGAAAACACCTGACAGGGAGCATCTTTGATTGATTGCCGAAAGGCTCAAACCGAAAAGGCCACTTACGAAAAGTCTTACCGAGCGAAACGTGGCACGGGAATCAAACCTGCACCCGATTAACGTTGCTACAGACGAAACGCCGCACCGAATAACTTGCTTGATGCTATCTTGCTTGATGCGAACGACGTGGAGAAGTTTCAAGGACGCATAGCGCTTCCTTTCCGTAACCTCTAACAAGGCTTCATACCTGAGTCAAGCCCCAGACGACGCTGTTGTATCGTTTTAGCCGACACCTCCCTGATATAGCAGGGAGCTAAGCCTGCGATATCCCCTACACAAAACTCCGCTTTCCCCGAGGCAGGAATCGCTTGCGAAGCGCCCAAGATTCCGCGCGCTAGCTGCGGAGCGGCCTCAAGCTCCAGTCCCGGAACCACAAGATCCCTCTGTGTGCAGAGGTGTAGCCCGCCCTGCTGAGCGCGCTCCATGACCTCGGCTACCCCCACGATGAGGGGCTCCGTTACCACCGACACCACCCCCGCGACCGCCTCATACACGCCGTAAAAAAGCTCCGAGCGCCTCGCATCGCTGACAACGGTGATCCGGCCTGTACATGTGCCTGGCGCGGCGTACGAAGCAGCTGCTCCCAGAAAAGAGCAGACACCGACACAGGGGATCCTGGTAGCCCATGCCAGCCCCTTGGCGAAGCTCATGCCGATCCGGATGCCGGTGAAGGATCCCGGCCCTACCCCAACAAGGATACCCGCTAATTCGCGCACCGAAAGCTCAGCCTCGGCACACACCGCTTGGACAAGGCTCGGCAGCTGTTCGAAGTGATCGCCCTCGCCGCTCGAATGACGCGAATGAATCACCGCTCCGGCATCCCGGAGCGCCACACTACAAAAGGAGCCGCTCGTGTCGATTGCAAGGACGATACCAGCCATGAAAATTCCTCTCGGGGCACGTCTGCTATGGAAAGAACAGCCGCCGCAGATCGTTACCGAACGCAAACACCATCAGCATCAGCAACAGCGCCATTCCCACCTGCGTTGCTACCATCTGAGATTTCATTCCGATCGGTGAGCCCTTAATCTTTTCAATCGTAAACAGCAGCAGGTGCCCTCCATCAAGTACCGGTATCGGGAGGAGATTCATCACACCGAGCGCTACGTTGATCAGGATCATGATCATGATCAGGTGCGTCCAACCCTTCTGGGCGCTGCTGGCAGTCTGCTTGATGATCTCCAGCGGCCCACCAACGGTGTCCTTGGGAGAAAGGGCCCCGCGAAACAGCGCGCCAAACATCTGCAGTGTCTGCAGAATGATACCCTTTACTTGGTGCCCACCAGCAAAAAACGCCTCACTGAAGGTACACGGCTCATACACTACCGGCGGCGCAATCCCGATACGGTAGGTCACCTCCTCGGGGCCACGCCCCTCCATGACATCCAGCTCGGCGAACCCAGACCTCGGAGTCACCGTCACGGCGGTCGATTCGTACCGCGCTGGTTCTCCGTTCTGCGTCTCATATATCGGTCGCTCTATGATCAAGGTCAGGGGCTTACCCTGAGAGCCGCGTACCAACTCGACCAGCTCACGGTATGAACCAACCATCTTTCCGTCAACCGTTTCAACCCTGTCCCCCGGCTTGAGCCCCGCCTCTGCACCAGGTAACCCGCGCGTGATGCTTCCCACCACAACCGGCTTAGCCTGAGGCTCGGGCAACCCGGTAGAGTAAAACATCGCCGTTCCAAGCACCCAAGCAAAGAGAAAGTTCGCCAGTGGCCCGGCGAGTACGATAGCACACCGCACTGAGTAACGTTTCTTCAGAAACCAGCGCGACTGGTCGGCCACCATCTTAGACTGCTCGGGTGTTAACTCCTCCTGAGTACCTTCCATCGGCGAAGCACCACCGGCCTGACCCGGGGGGTCAATTTCACCTGTGAGGAGCCGCGGGTCATCTCCAGCCATCCGTACGAACCCACCGAGTGGGATAGCCCGCAGGGTATAGGTAGTTTCCTTACCCTGAATCTTGGCGATCGGCTTGCCGAATCCAAGCGCAAATTCAAGCGCTCCCACCCTGAACAGCTTGGCTATGAGAAAGTGCCCGAGCTCGTGCACGAATATCAGCACACCCAACACCGCGAGCGCCGCAGCCACATACGGAAGCCGCTCTAACAATTCTTGAAACCGCTGCATCAGATCACTATTACCCATACCCCTACTCTCTGACACTCTGAGTTCGATGTCGAGCCCACTCCGTCACAGTCGAGCAGATCCCCTTTAACTCGTCGAGGGTTTCATAGCTCTCCCCGCCGTACTGCCCGAGCGCCTCATCAACAACTGACATGATCTGAAGAAACGGTATGCGCCCCCCTAGAAAGGCCTCTACGGCTACCTCGTTGGCTGCGTTGAGGACTACCGGCGCCCCCTTGGCTCCGCGGAGACACTCTCGGGCCCGAGACACCGCAGGAAAGCGCCGTTGGTCGACCGGCTCAAAGGTAAGCTCCCGTACCTCAGGTAGGTCCAGGGAACGCATGACCCCTCCAAGGCGCGGTCCTGGATAGGTGAGCGCATACCCGATCGGCCCCTTCATATCAGGCACTGAGAGCTGCGCCAGCACCGTGCCATCACACAGCCTAACCATCGAATGCACGATACTCTGCGGATGAACCACCACCTCAATCTTTTCTGGGTCGAGATCAAACAACCATCGTGCTTCGATCACCTCAAGCGCCTTGTTCATCATCGTCGCCGAATCGATCGAGATCTTCGCACCCATACTCCACTTGGGATGCTTGAGCGCTTGCTGCGGGGTGATCGCCGCGAACTCTGAAAGCGGCGTTGTCCTAAAAGGTCCGCCTGAGGCCGTCAAGATGACCGACGCGAGCTCTTCGCGATGCACCCCTTGCAGCACTTGAAATATCGCCGAGTGTTCGCTGTCCACCGGCACAAGGTGAGCCCCACACGCACGCGCCTTCTCGAGAACGAGCGCTCCCCCAGCAACCAGGGACTCCTTATTGGCTAGAGCAACATCTTTGTGGCTCTCAAGTGCTGCGAGCACGCTGGAAAGCCCCGCCATACCAACCACTGCTGCAACTACAACCTTGGCCTGCGACTCCTTGATAGCTGAAGCGATCTCATCTTCACCGCACACCAGGGCCGTTTCCTCCCACCGCGCGTCAACCGTCGACACCTTGAGCTCACGCTTGAGCTCACGATACCCAACCGGATCGCTGAGACCAGCGATCGCCGGGCGAAACTCTCGGATCTGCTCAGCTAAAGCTCTCCATTGTGTTCCTGCAACCAGAAGATCAACCGAGAAGCGCTCTCGATGCGCTCGCACAACATCGAGCGTTGATACCCCTATCGACCCCGTTGATCCCACTAGCGCGATAGGTTTCATGCTATCTCTACGCAACCCCCCACCAGATGAGGGCCACCAGCACAACCGGTGCGGCTCCAATCATGCCATCGAAACGGTCCAAGACCCCTCCGTGCCCGGGGAAGAAGGCTCCCGTGTCCTTCACGCCTCGCAAGCGTTTGAGGTATGACTTCGAGAGGTCCGCCGCCTGCGCTGCGCAGGTCGCCAGCAAAGATAACGCACTCAGGGCAAGGATCCCTGGCCCACACCCAAGCAGGAGCTTCCAAAATACAACCCCTGCAAGCGTCCCTATCAGGATCCCTGCTAGGCTCCCCTCGAGGGTTTTATTGGGCGAGAGCGCCGGCGCCATCGGATGACGCCCAAGCCACCTCCCCACAAAGTAGGCCCCTGCATCATTGAGCGCTACCACTGCCACGAGCCACCACAGCAGCTGAATCCCGTACGAGAGGCTACTCAGGAGGATAAGTTGCGGGGCGCTGATACCGAGCAGCCAAAAGGCCGGACCGAATCGTCCGCCATCGCGCGCTGCATCATCGAGACGCAAGCGACCCGCTACTACGTGATAGATCATGAGCGCCTGTGCGCTCAACAGAATACCGGCGTATACCTTTTGGTACGCAGGTACGCAGCCGAGCGCCTGTTCGATCGATACCCACAACGCTACGAGCGCCGGCAGCGCCAGTATAACGAAGAGCACACTCCCACTAACAGGTCGGTAACGCAGCGTATCTGGACCCCTTGCAAAGAGCCGCACAACCTCAAAGGTGCTCAAGACAGCTACCGCGCCCGTCCAGACGACCCCGATCAAGCGCCCGTAGGTCACCGAGATCGCGAGCATGGAGAGAGCACACGCAATCGCGAGCACAGCGAGCGCCGTAATCAACCTATCCTTGAGCCCCCCATCACCCTCAAAACGGAAGGCTCCGCACAAAAGATTAAGACCCGGAGATCTGCTCTTGCGTGAGCCCGAAGCGGCGATTTCTTCCTGCAAAGACATGTAGACACCTGTAAAATTCATCCCGTGAAAAATCAGGCCATAGGGTCTGAGATACTACGATCTCGGAGTAGGCCAACTGCCAGAGCAAGAAATTCGAAATCCGGTTTTCATCGCTCGTGCGGATCAAGAGATCCGGATCAGGTACATCTGGAAGATACAAAAAGCGCGAAAAACTCTCCTCTGTCACCGACTCCGGAGTCATCTCACCGGACGCTATCGCCTGCCCTATTCTTCTGACTGCTTGCACGACCTCGTCACGTCCGCCGTACGATACCGCCAGGATCAGATCCATCCCGTCCATATCCTTGGTCCGCTCTTGATTCCTTTCAAGGACGACACGAACTGAGTCCGGAAGCCTCTGAAGGTCGCCCATGGCCCGCAAGCGGATCCCGTTACGTAACAACAGGTCGAGCTCTGACTCTAGATACTGCACGAAGAGCTGCATCAACCCACCTACCTCATCTTGAGGACGCCGCCAATTCTCCGTTGAGAAAGCGAACAGGGTCAGATACCGGATCCCGAGCCTGCGAGACTCCTCCACTACCATCCGCACGCTCTTTGCACCGTGACGATGGCCCTCGACCCGTGGGAGAAATCGCCGCCGAGCCCAGCGCCCGTTTCCGTCCATGATGATCGCCACATGCCGAGGGATAGTCGATAGCGCCTCCACCACGGGTCGTGCAACCGTGGTAGCTGTAGCTTCAGAATCGGCTCGTGGCCTCGACATGCGATACTTCTCCGATCGATACACTGCTCGGCGATGCACTGCTCGGCGATGCACTGCTCGGCTGCAGCCAATAAGGCCCTAGACCTCCATCATCTCCTTCTCTTTCGCGGCTGCTGCGACATCAACGTCTGCAACCACTTTGTCGAGGATCTTTTGAATCTCGTCCTGCATGCGACGCGAATCATCTTCCGAGATCTCTTTGCCCTTTACCTGCTTCTTGACCCCTTCTACCTCGTCTCGGCGCAGATTACGAAGCGCTACCTTGGTCTCCTCGGCCATCTTTGAGACCTTCTTAATCATCTCCTTACGTCGCTCCTCGTTGAGCGCCGGAATGACAACACGGATGAGCGAACCATCACGCGACGGATTCAAGCCGAGCTCAGACTGCTGTATCGCCTTCTCGATAGCCTCCACCGCCGAGCCGTCGTACACCTGAATAGTGAGCATGCGAGGCTCCGGCGCAGCAACCATTCCAAGCTGCTGAAGCGGCACGTGCGAACCGTAGTAGTCCACGTGTAAACCCTCCAGGAGCGACGGCGTTGCCCTCCCCGTCCTCAGGCGGCTGAGCTCCTTTTTGAAATGCTCGAGCGTCTTCGAACACTGCTGCTTGTAGTTGTCAAAGTTTCCACTCATACGACGAAATTCCTCCCTGTACTCGATCCTGGGCAGTCAGCCCTCCTACGAGCGAATCTCTCTATCCCTGCACCAACGTACCAACCTGCTCCCCACACACGATGCGTCGCAGATTACCCTCAACGCCAACATTGAACACCACGATCGGCAGATGGTTATCCATGCAGAGAGAGATAGCAGCGGTATCCATGACCCGCAATCCCTGCTGCAACACGTCCATGAACGAGATCGTCTGATACGGTTTTGCATTCGGATTCTTAACCGGATCACTATCATAGACCGCGTCGACCTTGGTGCCCTTTAACAAGACCTCAGCTCCCATCTCCATCGCTCTCAGACTCGCAGCAGTATCAGTGGTGAAGAATGGATTCCCCGTACCACAAGCGAATACGACCACGCGACCCTTTTCCAAATGCCTAGTCGCGCGACGTCGGATGTATGGCTCGGAGATCTGACGCATCTCGATAGCTGACAGCACACGGGTGTGTACCCCCTCAGCCTCAAGCCTATCTTGGAGCGCCAAGGCATTGATCGCCGTGGCAAGCATCCCCATGTAGTCGCCTGTGACCCGTTCAATCCCTTGGGTGCCGCCTCCCTGTACCCCGCGAAATATATTTCCTCCGCCGATTACTACCGCAACCTGCACACCACGTTGAACAACCTCGGTTATCTGAGCAACAAGCCCCCTGACGATCACCGGGTCGATCCCCATACCCTTGTCCCCTGCCAGGATCTCACCGCTCAACTTGAGCAGTATGCGCTTGTATTTAATCTCAGACATAATCTCCGTATGGAATCTTCAAGCCTTTAAAAAATTACGGCGGGCATCTTATCTGATCCCGCCGCACGGCACGCACCCTCACGTTGTTAGAACGGAGCGGCGCGCTACTACCTACTTGTCTCCAACCATAGCAGCTACATCTGCCGCTATATTGCTCTGGGTCTTCTCGACCCCTTCGCCTACTTCTATGCGCGAGAAGCGTCGAACGGAGACCTTCTCTCCACACTTCATACTGATAGCATCAACGAGATCCTTAATCGTTTTTGACTCCGTCTCATCCTTAATGAAGATCTGACGGAGAAGCACTGCTCCCTCAAGGAACTTCTCGATCTTGCCGGGAAGGATCTTATCGGCTTTCTTCTTCTGCTCATCGTTGAGCTGTTCCATGAGGATCTCCTTCTCCTTCTCAAGGATCTGCTCGGGAACATCCTCAACCGAAAGGAAGCGTGGCTTCATCGCTGCAACGTGCATGGCGATGTCACGAGCGAGCGCCCGGAACTCGTCCCCACGCGCCACGAAATCGGTCTCGCAGTTAAGCTCCACAACCGCCACCACCTGATCGCCTGGATGCACATAGACGCCGAGAGTCCCCTCTGCTGCCGTCTTCCCGGACCTCTTCTCGATATCCTTGAGCCCCTTCTTACGAAGCACCTCGACCGCCTTGTCCATCGACCCTTCCGCCTCGGTCAAAGCAGCTTTGCAATCCATCATACCTGCTCCGGTCATCTCACGGAGCTTCTTGATCATCTCACTTGTCACCTGTGACATACACACCCTCCTGGTTCTGTATCAATTCAATGAAGCGCTCCTCGGAGGACCCTGCGAGACACCCCGCTACCGACCATCAATGGCCGTTCAAACGGGCGTGCCAAGGCCCCACGAAGGTCTACGCTACCGCAGCGCCGGTCTCAGTGGACGCCGCCGCATGGCTGCCGTTTACCACCTCCGGACGGTGAGCCTCACCGCCGTTCTTCGCCTCACTTTGGAAGCGTGCCTCGTAGATCCCGCGACCTTCGAGAATCGCGTCAGCCAAGGCTGACATAAAGAGCTTTAAGGTACGGGTCGCATCATCGTTAGAAGGTATCGGGAACGCTACTTTGCCTGGATCACCGTTGGTGTCCACAAGAGCCACAACCGGTATGTGGAGCCGTGTTGCCTCCGCTATCGCGATCTCCTCCTTGACGATATCAATAACGAAGATCACATCCGGCACCTTCTTCATCCCTCGAATACCACCGAGGTTAGCCTCGAGCTTCTCAAGCTGTCGGCTAATGTCGAGACGCTCCTTCTTAGCGAGTCGAACCTTTGAGTTCTCCTGATTCGCTTCAGCCAACAGATTCTCGAGCTTCCGCATTCGATCTATCGAGTTCTTGATAGTCTGGAAGTTGCTTAGGCATCCACCCAACCAGCGCGACGCCACGTAGAAAGCTCCACACCGCTGCGCTTCCTCCTTCACAATATCCTTTGCCTGCTGCTTGGTCCCAACGACTAATACGGAACCGCCGAGCGACACGCGGTCGACTATGTACTTGCGGGCTATCTCCCACTTCTTCATCGTAAGATCGAGGTTTATGATGTGAACTCCGTTACGAGCCCCGTACACATACGGGAGCATCTTCGGGTTCCATCGCTGGGTCTGATGACCGTAGTGAGCACCTGCATCCATTAAGGTGCGAATCGTCACGGGCGTGCCCGGTTGAATAGTAGCAGGCTGCTGCGCAGCGGTATCTTGCGTTGTCGACATACTTTTCCTTTGTCTTAGTTTGACCTCCCCACCAGCGACTACCCCTCTTTCAAGGAGCACTAAGACCGCAGTGGGTGCGATAATTTTCCGTGGTGTATAGCACTCTTGGCAGCTCTCTGCCAACCTCGCCACCAACAGCAGCGAACGCCGCTGCGAGTGAATACCCTCCCAGACCGATACAAACTGAAGCCTACAGGTCATCGGAAGCTTCGGATTCCAAGAACACCCCTGAGAGCTAAACATAGTTCTATAAGCGCGACTAGCACTTGCGAATTTGGTAGCATGTGGACGTTGGATCTTTGTGCCGCACCTCATATCGTGTAGCACGAATAGATCACATAAGAGTCAAGGTGCTGATTTTATTCAAAGGACGAAGGTCGTATGCAGAAGCTTATTCATATCGTTGTGGACTATGCCCCCGGGGACCTTGCCTGCGCTGAGGTGGTATCGGCGCTGGCCGCAAAGATACCGGCTGATTATCACTGGCACCTGACTTCAGTGAGCAGCTTTGACACCGTTTCCACCGGCTTTGTAGTCGCGCAGCTCGGTCTTCAAACTGAACAATTACGACCTCAGGATACTCTCATCTACGCCAACTGCGCGCCACGTAAGGACCGTCGGGAGGCGCGAGTCGACAATGAAGGGGAGGGTTTTCTCTACGGCGTTTTGCAGAGTGGAATCCGCATCATGGTGGTCAACGCAGGCTATTCACTTTCCTTCGTTCGGGACCAGCTTGAGGAGCTCTGGAGCATGAAGGTCGACGCGGGCGGCTCCCAGTTCCGATCCCGTGACAATTTCCCCCAGTTGGTTGGCCAAGCCGCTCGCGGTGACTCGACCTTCTTGGTTGAGAGGTTAAACCCGTTAGAGATAATACCCGAGCCACCTCGCTCGGCCGTGGCCTACGTGGATTCGTTCGGAAACTTAAAGACCACCCTGCGCGAGGGCGACGCGGAATTAACCGATCTCCAACCCGGCCAGCGCGTTTTGGTAACGATTAACGATGTAGAGATGGCCGCCACGGTTGCCGCTGGGAGCTTTAACGTTCAGGAGGGCGATATCGCCCTTGCGCCGGGCTCCAGTGGTCATACCCGAAAGTATTGGGAGATCTTTCAGCGGGGCGGCTCAGCCTGGGCAACCTACCGGAAGCCACGACCTGGCGCTCGGATTACGATCAAAGGCTGATAGTCACGCGGCTGCTCGTTGAACCGCGCGAGTGGCGCAGCCTGGTACACGAGCACTAGTTGGTCGAAAAACCAAATGGGAGCCTCACCGGCAGCGTGCGAGTTTCTCGTAAGAGCACCCATAACGTAACGAGGCTCGCGCCACACACGAGCATGTCATTGATGAGCTTGAGCTTTCTAGGGACTTGGTCCAATGACACGCTCCGTGCGAGACCTCGTTGCCAGCTCCTTTGTGCACGACGCTGCTTCGTACCCAGTCGCTACTCCCAAGCTTTTCGCGGTTTTGCTTCATTTTACCGGCGTACCCCCACTAAAGTATTCACCGAACGTAGCCGATTAACCCTGATGACGGTGCGTAAAAAGGCGAAGCTATGCCAACCCAATTTGAAGCCCTGATCGTGGACCCGGAACCGGAAAGCCGTATGCGGCTCCGGCAGGCCACATCCGTGTGCGGGGAGTTTACCTCGGTTAACCTCGAATCTTCGCTCCTGAACGCACTGGAAAAAATGAAGGAGCGGATGTCCTGCAACATCGTCTTCATTTCTCAGACATTCGCAGCCGACGAGTCCCGAGAGTTCGTGAAATTGGCTCGCGAAACGTCCACTGGACAGTACGCAGCCTACATCATGGTGCTTAACGGCAATCAACAGAGCAGGACTGGCGTAGCCTCGAACGTCTCCGGTGGCGTTGATGGATTCCTCTTCCAACCTTTTTCGGTTGAGGCGCTACGCGAAACCGCTGCGATTGCTGCGGAGGTACGCGCTAAAGCCACCGCGCTCAGACGGGCCACGTCCCGCAAGCTCCTGTCGAACTCCATAGTTCCGCAGGTTGAAAAGATCTTCGGGCAGGAGCTGATCGGTAAACCGATACCTCAACAGAAATACGAGTTAAAAAAGGTACTCTCTTCGCTGCGCGAAACCTTCGATGACGAACAGGAGTTTCTGAAAACACTGGTCGAGCTCTTTATTGCAGTACCTGCACCGAAGGCCCCCTCTGAGGATGATCTCTCGCCGATTGCCAGACGTCGCCGAGCGCGTCTTGAGCAGTCTCGAAAACGCGAGGAAGAGGAAGCAGCTCAACAAGCTGCAGCCACTGCAGATCCGGATAACAACAAGGAAAAAAGAAGCGGATTCTTCATTCGCCGCCGCTAGCAGATTCAGGGGCTACCCCCCTTGCCGGCACCCGCATCGTCAAAAAAAACGAAAATCGAGCTTCATCTTCGTAAAAAATGCGGGTGATTTGGCAGGTGCCTTAGGAATCAGTAAATGTTGAATCACCACACGGACTGAGCCTAACAGGCGTGAGTACGGGTGGTGATAGCGAAGTTCACTGACTAAAAGCAGCTAAGAGCTACAACTATTTGAGAGTAACCATATGAGAACCCTGAAACTCTATTTCGAGGACGGCCAGCTAATTGAGACCCTCTTCAGAGAGAATCCTACTAGTCCCGAGCGCAGAAGCATACGCGGCAAGAGCGGTGGGGCCTACCGGCAGGCGGGCTCGTTCCAGTGGAGCTCTGCTGTACGAGCGCTCGCCCTCCTAGCAGTGAAGGCTCTATCGACCCCTGAGCACCCCTTTATTCAAGGAGAAGGGGGATCGCTCGCAGCGAGCCTTGATTATGCACTCTCGAAGCAACCTGAGTGGCTCACGGACCTCTTTGGCTGCGACCGTGAGGGCATTAGCTATGCGCGACGGTGTATCCTAAGAACTAACCCCGAGCGGAAGCGCCCAGGGCCGGTGGTGTTAGCCTTCAATCTAGTCTACCTCCCGATCTCTGCCATTCAGGTCTACGTCAGCGGTCAGCTGGCCACCCCTGAAGAGCTAATCCTGCTCGAGAATTCACTCTCGAACGGATCTGCATACATTCCACAGAGAGCGATGGTTACCTACGAGGAGCCACACCGGATTGCGAGCTAATGAGGCGCGGCAAAACCTACTGGAACCGTCACTCTTCAATCCACCACGTGAACGTGCACCGAAATGTGCTCGTGAACGTAACCGAGACGAAAAGGGCTTATCTTTCGGGTACGTTCACGGTTACGAGCACGTTCACGTGGTAGGGTTTGCCCCGCTGCCCTAGAGTACATCGCTGACGATGACGACCACCACTACTGGATAACGTACATCGATAGCCGTGGAGAGTTCTCGTACCACGTCGCACCTCTTCGTCAGCGCTCATGCTCCTCAAGCGCTACCCGCGCCAGCGCTTGCACTGCCCGTGTTCCCTCATCTCCCAACGTGAGGCTCCATTTATTGACGTACAGATCAACGTGCGCCCATATCACAGACTCATCGAGCTCCTGTGCAAAGCGTTGCATGGTTGAGAGAGCCTCCTCACGATGCTCCATGGCATACTCAATCGAGCGCCTCACCAATCCACCAAAGCACTCTCTCACCTCCCGTGGGAGAGCTCGATCAACCACGACCACCCCAAGCGGCAACGGTATCTGCTCGGTCTCTTCCCACAGAGTTCCCAGATCAGCCATACAGGTAAGGCCATGACTCTCATATGTGAAACGCCCTTCGTGGATCACGACGCCGTAGTCGAACTCTCCTCGGCAAAGGGCCGGCATAATCTCCGAAAAGACCCGATGTTCGATGGTGCTCGCCTTGGGGAAAAACCGCCGCATCAGCAGATATGCTGTCGTCCTCTCACCGGGGCACAAGACACAAGACCCCGCCGATAGTGGCCCTGCATTCGGCCGAGCCACCAGTAACGGACCAACTCCAAATCCGAGCGCCGCGCCAGCATCACAGATCTCAAACCTATCGCTCAAGCTAACCGCCATGGCTGCACTAGCCTTCGAGCAATCGAAGCGCCCCCGGAGCACGCCCTCATTCAACTCTTGAATATCAAGAAGTTCAATCGCGAGCTGCAGTGCTCCCGTCTCAATCTTACCTGCGAGCAGGGCATGAAACATAAATGTATCGTTTGGGCAGGTGGAGATTCCAACGCGAAGACGCATCAATAAGCCTCCTTCTAGGTAAACAAGCGCCGAATCCAGTTGAGCGCTCGTAGAACCAGATCCTTCTCCTCTCGTTGAGGATCAAACAGTGCCATCGATACCGCATCGATCTGAGTCGCTAATGGGATTAGATCCTTGACTGACTTTTTGAGAACCCCAGCCTCGTTTCCCGCAATAGAGCAGCAGATGAACCTAACGATCTCCTCCATTTCACTATCGTCGAACGTCATGGCATCCTGAGGAATAAAAAGAGTTCCTCTGAGCATACCGAGAGCGGAGCGCTCACCTAGACTGACGAGGAACTCCTCGATCCCCGACACGCCCATCACCAGCACGAACAGCGGGGTGGCCTCTCGGCCGCACATGTCCGGCCTAGCAACTACGATCGCCGATCGGCCGTCGAGCAAGGGGATTACCCTCCAGGGTACAAACCGAGAGAGCAATGCTCGCCCGAAGAGATACCTCTCCTCGACTTGCTCCCAGAGCATGTTGGCGACCTCAGCAAGGACAGGCGAGCCCAGGTCCTCTCCGACGTAAGGAGCTGTCATATTCCTGCAACACCCTGAAGGCAGCTGCTCGATGTAATCCCAGAAGCGCTCGGGCTCTGCGAAGAGGACCTCAAGTGCTTCCTCCAAGGTGCTGTTAGAAGCAGCCTCACCTACACCCCGCGGTTGCTCGAACTGAAGGGATATGCGAGCGCCCATCGGGTTGCTGACAAAGAGCCGACCCTGCATATTCTCATCCACGAACCCCTGGAATGACCAACGGCTGAGGACATCCTTTGAGGAAACCGACCCCCAGACCGGATACCTCGCGCCCACCCGAGTAAACTCCTCGATCATCTCCTTGACGGGAACTGTCTGCAGAGGATCTCTACCAACCAACAAACCGAGCCCCATCGCCGAATCCCCGAAAAGTTTCCTCTTGTGACGGACGAAGGAGTTCACCGTCTCAGGGTACAACCTCGGATCAGACGCGATTTCGTACTTCACGGAGTCTATCGGCTCGCGAGCAAGTCTTGGAACTGACAATCCCCCACCAGGTGTCATCTCACCCTCGAGGAACAACGCCCGGAGCTGCTGCGCCGAAAGACCTAGCCACGAAGGACACTCGACAGTCACCCGAAAGGGTATGGAACGTCCTACCCAACCATGAAGCACAACACTCGTAACGTCACCGGTCCAGCGAGGCTGACGAAGCCCGATCCAAAGCATCCGACCATCTTCAATCCGACGAGACCCCCACGTTGCTCGCGAATCGAATTCAAAATGCTCCGGGGTGAGCGAGTTGTGCGCCTCATCGCGTTCTGAATTCCTTCTCAAGGTACCGATCTGACTGCGCAAGTGAACGCCAAGCGGCCGGATAGTTCTACCCTGTCCTTTGAAGCGCCTGATATCGTACTCACGAGCTAGAAGCTCCACGACCTGCGCGATTGAGGGATCGGGACAGTGCCTCACTATATCAAAAAAATCATCGATGGCTCGAGAGAGGGAGTCATCGTCGACCGCAAAGCCCTTATCATCGAGCAGCGGAACCTCACAACCAACCGGTATGATCCGCATCCGAGCGCCTTGGAGCTGCGCCTCTCTTTCAGTAACTATAAACTCCACTATCGGTTTATGACCCCGTAAGACCCTCAAGGAGCGAGACTGCACACCTTCGAAAAGCTCTTCGAGGCTCGTACAGAGAACACGGCGCACGACACACTCAAGAGCACCCGAGGCGGAATCTCCTCGCTGCCTGGGGTCATTACCCTGAGGGACGACCTCGGTGCCTTGGATATCTCCCGGCGGGACCTGGCAAATTCGCAGTACCAGGCACTTCAAGGCATCCAGTCGAGCATCTTCTGAAAGAGCTGGATCGACGGTCTGTTGGAGCGTTCGCGGCGAGCGGGCAGCCGCTGTGCTGCACAGTTGCGATAGGTCAAACCGGCGAGCGTACCCTGGCATCGTTGGGTCGATCGTATCCACGTACAACCCCACCACAGCCCCCTCAGCCCCCTCGTCGCTACGCTGCCTGTGACAACGGATAACGCTCCTTTCGCCCTCTATCGACTCGGCAACAAGCGCCACAGCCGGCACGCGTAAGGTCTCGATCTCCCAGAACCTTTCGTTATCCCCGTGCCTTTCATTGGATGATACGTATGCCACTTATACACACTTCACACTGAACAGTAGCCATGCGCCAGTCTACTAGGGCGCTTAAGGCGATGCAAAGGATCTCGTATAAGACAGCACACTTATTGACGAACCCTTCGTGCCAGCGCCGTTTATACCTTACAGACTGAAACCTTGAACGTTTTTCTCTGGTGCTTCTCGTCAAGCCGAGTTATTACCGCCTCCATCAACTTTAAACATTTTCTCATACGTGGTCCCTGAGAAGCACTTGTGCTCGCTTCCCATAAACGGTCTAAGTCAGTAGAGGGTCTATGGAGCGGTATGTAGTGGTGAGCACCTTCAACGATCAACGATCAACCAACTCAGTCTGCGCCTCGCTCGAAGGGCGAGGCATACCGGTCATGATCGAACACGTACATGTTCGCGGCGGCAACCTGCTTGGCGTTGCATTCAGGCTTCTGGTACCCCTTGAGTCATCTCAAGCTGCCCTTGAGGTCCTCGCCGGGATGGGTATCACACGCTGGAACGACAGTATCACTTCAGAGCTACCAGACGATCAATCACAACGAACGCCAGTAATGTAATGCTCGCCATCCCGTTACGGCTGAAAAACACCGCACCGATCGCAGGAAGTCCACGCCGAGCCACAACCAGGTGTTGATTTACAAGCAAGAGAGCAAAGAGCACCACACCGGCAGTGTAGAGGTGCCCAAGCTTAAATGCAGCACCGAAGCCAAATAGAAGCACAACCGTCCCGAGATGAAGGACACAGGCGAGCTTTCGCGCGCGGTCAAACCCCACATAACTCGGAACGCTAAACAGCCCACGCTTGCGATCAAATTCGATATCCTGGCAGCTATACAGGATATCAAACCCCGCAACCCACGTGAGTACCGCGCCCATTAACCACACCGGATCCCAGGCCCATCGCGCCGTCAATGCATACCACACCCCACCCGGCGCCAGCGCCAACGCCAGACCGAGCACGAAGTGGCACATCGAGGTAAAACGCTTGAGCAGCGAATATCCAAACAGCACTAACAACACCGGCGGTACCATGACCACGCAGTGCCACCCCAGCGCCGCTGCACAAAGCACGAAGGTAAGGGTACTCGCGACCACCAAGCCCCACCCCTCTCGCAACGAGAGCTTACCACTAGGGATCTCTCGGTCGTGAGTACGCGGGTTCTCAGCGTCGATCGCCGCATCCATCAATCGATTAAAAGACATGGCCGCCGTACGAGCCGATACCACCGCGAACACCACACTCATAAGCTGTACCCACGAGAGCGGATACTCAGGCAATAAGACAACCACCATGATCAACGCAAAGGGAAGTGCAAACACCGAATGAGAGAACGTAACGAAGCTACCCCAGAGCGTCAGACGCTTGAGCAGTTGCATAAACACCGCTCCTTACCTAATCACTATCACGCCTGGAAGCATTCTCCGAGGTAGGCTCCCTCCAGCGAGTGACGAGCGAATTTGGAATCCCCATCGCATCGAGCACCTTCATCACCAGGTGGTCAATAAGGTCCTGGAGCGTTTTGGGCTGCGAATAAAATCCGGGCATAGCTGGCAAAACCCGTACACCACACCGACTCAGGGTGAGCATATTTTCGAGATGGATCGTCGACAGCGGTGTTTCTCGAGGTACCACGATCAACCTACGCCCCTCCTTCATAACCACATCAGCGGCCCGATGTACGAGGTGCGTCGGAACTCCGTGAGCGAGCGCACCAAGGGTAGCCATCGAACAGGGGATTATCACCATGCCCTCGGTAATCATAGAACCCGAGGCGATACGGGCTCCGATATCTTTAGGGTTATAGAAAATAACATTCGATGCCTCGAGGCCGCACAGCTTTTGATACGAGAGGTGTGAGCTACTAATCGCTACTTCCTCTTCGTCATGCAACACCCTGAGCGCTGACTCAGAGAACACAACATGCACCTCGTCAACAAGCGACGGAAGAACCTCAAGCAATCGAACCGCGTAGCGTATTCCACTGGCACCGGTTACGCCTACGATCCACCTCTTTTTACCGGCTGCTTCCATCGCTCCACGGTAGCACGTGTAAGCTCCTAATTCCACTATACTCAGGGAGTGAGGCTAAACAGGGTAGGCAGAGAGAAAGTGAGCATACTGCTTCTCAACCCGCGCAAATAGTGCCGCGGACCTTGGATCATCTGGATCTACCGTAAACTGGGCAGCGTTGCAATTCGTTGCTGAGTGTTGACCAGCTTTGCAATTTCTTGCAGATATAAAGTAATCGATGCCGATGAATTGGCACGGCCGATCCCGCTTAGCACATCGAAGGGATAGTCCACTGATCTCAGCTTATATTCCGCATCAACAGTTTGACGGAGGATATGAGGCTCGGATGATGCTGCAATAAAACGCCTTCCAAGATCGATCTTGTTCTCTTTGGCGAAGAGAAGGAGATACCCGAAGGTATCTGCTGTACCGGGAACATGTTTATACTTAGCAAGAAGGTCAGTTGGAGATCTTCCCGGTGTATCTATCGTGATCACGGGAAGATGCTCGAGAGAGGATGGCTTCATCGCCTCCCACACGAACGCAACCATCTCACTTTCATTTGTTGGAAGCCTCTCTGGACAGAAATTCCGTCTCGTCTTTTGATTGCATCTCTCAAGAAAGGCCCTCATCGCATCCTCCGTTTCTGAAGCATGCGTCTTTTCTCCCTTATCAAGACTTCTCGTGTTTGTGCCAAGAAGAACAGTTCGAGAGAAATCTACCGGTTGCTCGAGCAGAGATGTAATTCGAGCCTCTACTGCCGCGAGAGTCCCACCCCAGATGATCGCTGTATCAAACTTAATTCCAGGCGATTCAACTCGCACCTCATCGCAAAACCCCAACTTCCTTAAGAGCTCGATCTGCTCAGGGGTCGGTTGTGCTCCGGAGAGTTCATACGAGAACTTATCAGCGTTCTTTTTAAAGACCGCCTCTTGAAGATATCGGTCAAGCTCTCTTAGGGCAATGTTCCCATTCTCGATCTTCTCATACATTTCGACGGTAAGAGGATCCGCTTTTTCACGATCCGGTCGCGGGAGCGTGAGGAGAAACCGTTGCAACTCTGCGGAGATCAATCCGGTGCTATTAAATAGAGGGCTGTCAGGCACTGGGGTAACAACACCCGCGTTAACCGGCGTAGCGGGTTTTGTAAGAGAGCTCTCTTGAGAAATGCTGGCAGGCTGAATCTTCATGTTAGTCATAGGTAACGCTCGAAGTTAACATTCGATTTATAAAACTGCCCGCTATCATACCTACGCACGCAGAGGGCAACATCCCCTCATTATATAGCTTTGTTCGTGTTATGCTAACGTTGAGCTATCCAGCTGAAATAATCGAGATTGTTTACCACAGTAGCAGGAGCTTTGAGGCAGCTTCGTACTAATCCAGCGAAGCCTCTCCCGGTCGCTTTGCCCAATTGTCAGGAGCGTTGTGTGACCCTAGCTCCGTGAGGTATGAGCTAGCCCAAAGACAAAAAAAACGATACCGTTTCGAAAGATGACGCTACATAGACACGCGCTAAGAACGCTCCTTATCACCTTCGGCGTAGTTCTCATACTGGAAGGAGGCGCAAGCTGGTTGCTGTTCCTCCACTGGGTGTTTAGTAGTGGCAAGCCGATCTCTGCTGAGCGCATCCACACGGAACACGATCCGGAGCTTGGCTGGATTAACCGACCTAAGGTGCATATTCCAGACCTTTACGGTCCCGGTATCGCACTCTCAACTAACTCACTCCGAATGAGAAGTAGCTTTCCCCTACCCGACCCTGACCCCACCTCGCTCCGTTTTATTTGTTCAGGTGATTCATTCACACTAGGATACGGAGTGGCTGATGACGAAACATGGTGTCACCTCCTCGAAGATGCTACCAATGGCCAGGCTTTCAACATGGGGCAAGGGGGATACGGATTAGACCAGATCTATCTGTGGTACAAACGTGATGGAGCACAGTTGTCACCTCATGTGCATATCGTTGCCATCACATTGCAAGATCTGGTGAGGATGCAGTATTCCAGTTTCCTCGGTTATCCAAAGCCACAGCTATCACTTCAAGGTGACAGTCTTATCACGGTAGGAGTTCCGGTTCCGAAACCCGATCCATTCGTGAGTTGGCGGCGGGCTCTGCAACAAGCAGCCTTAGACCTTCGGCTTGCGCAGCTTATTGGCAATCGTTCCGATAGTCGATCTTTCGATCCGCCAAACTATTCGCAGATCACCCCTGAAGTGCTTGCAATGACCCGAGCCCTCCTAAGGGATCTCAAAACTGGCAATGATGCTGCAAGGATACGAACGTTGGTGGTACTCTTGCCAATTAGAGGAGATCTCCTGGATTCGGTGCCTTTACGACAACTCATAAAAACGCTGCGTGAAATCCTCGACAATCTCGGCATACAACACCTTGACCTGATCGCTGCAATGCAGCAGACGACGAAATCTGAGATAGCAACCTTCTTTATTCCAGCGGGAGTCGTTGATTACCCTGGAGCAGCCGGTCACTATACGGCAGCTGGTAACGGTTGGGTTACTCGCCAGATTGCTACTTCATTCGCACTCAAGTAACTCTTAAGGTGAGCGCACCCGCTCCTGCATCCGTTCTATCACGTGATCAAGCGACCGTCCGCGCCACTCTAGTAGCACCATCAGGTGAAACAGAAGATCAGCTGACTCCTCGAGTAAACGCTCTGTATCTCCGTTCTTCCCCTCTATGACCACCTCGATCGCCTCCTCCCCTACCTTCTGGACAATACGGTCTATGCCCTCCTCAAAGAGCTGCGCTGTGTACGAACCGTGCTCCCTAGCATGTGCTCTGATGTGGATCGTACGCGTGAGACTCCGCAGGAACGACTCTCCACCTTCGCCTCGTGGCTGGTCGCCGAAACACGAAAGCGACCCAGTATGGCATACCGCACCTCGAGGACGAGCTTTTACGAGCACAGCATCTCGATCGCAATCGGCATACATCGAGACCACCGAGAGATAGTTACCGGAGCTCTCACCCTTAACCCACAACCTCCCCTTGGACCTGCTGTAGAAGGTTACGAGTCCCGTAGCTTGGCTACGCTCATAGGCCTCCTCGTTCATACAACCCACCATCAAGACCTCAAGGGTCTCGCAATCCTGCACCACGGCCGTAGCGAGTCCTTTCGAAAAATCGAGTCTCGTCTCACGTGTCATATCCTTACCTCCATCCCTTGCTCGCGTAGGTATCGCTTGAGATCGCTGATAGCGAGCACCCCTTCATGAAATATCCCAGCGGCCAAGGCAGCATCGGCACGCCCACTCCTCAAAACAGCAGCGAAATCCGAGAGCTCCCCAGCTCCACCTGAGGCGATCACCGGCACTGGGAGCGCCTCACTGATGCGAGCCGTCAACTCACATGCAAATCCCCCTCGAGTACCGTCGTGATCCATCGATGTGAGCAGGATCTCCCCTGCACCACGCTGTACCACCTCACACGCCCATCCTTCAGTCTCTCGGAAAGCGTCTACTTTGCCCCCTTGAATAAAGACTGAGTCACCTCTCTCGGTGCGCGCAGTGTCTATCGCTACAACGAGACACTGACTACCGAACTCAGTTGCAATCGCGCCTATCAGATCTGGATCACGCACCGCAGTGGAGTTAAGTGCCACCTTATCAGCTCCGGCCTCGAGGATCCGCTGCACATCGGAAAGGGAGGTGACCCCTCCTCCCACAGTAAACGGGATCGAGAGTTCACGCGCTACTAAGCGAACCGTATCGAGGGTTATCGTGCGCTCCTCCTCAGTGGCCGAGATATCGAGGAAGACGAGCTCATCAGCTCCCTCTACCGAATAGCGCGCCGCGAGCCCTACCGGATCTCCAACGTCTCTAAGGTCCAGGAACTTAGTTCCCTTGACCGTCCGTCCGGCGCGGATATCGAGACACGGAATGATCCTTTTGGCTACCATACGAATCCTTGCAACTGCTCAACTGAGAGAGCCCCTGTGTAGAGCGCCTTCCCTACTACCACCTCTACCACACCGATCTGCGCTAGCTGTTCAACATCTTTGGCACAACTAACACCGCCGCTTGCGATTATATCCAGGGTGGGATAGCGCTTGCGTAGCCTACGATACAGATCAAGCTCTGGCCCCGAAAGTATCCCGTCTCGACTGATCTCCGTTGACAGTAACGACGTAAGCCCGACATCAAGGTAACGACCGATCACCTCATCGGCCGTCACTCCTGCCCCCTCCTGCCATCCCTTCACCCGCACTTGTCCCGCGAGAAGATCGAGGGCTAGTACCACCCTCTTTCCACCAAAGTAGCTCAACCAGTCAGTGCAGAGCTGCGGCTGTAGAACAGCAGTAGAGCCTATAACAACCTGAGATGCCCCCGAGCTGAGCGCCAACTCGACATCATCCCTGGAGCGTAATCCACCACTGAAATCGATCGTAAGCGAGGTTGCTCGAGCGATAGCTGTCAGCACCCCGAGATGTTGCGGCCGACCCTGACGAGCCCCGTCGAGATCCACGAGGTGGAGTCGCGAAAAACCCTGCCTCTCAAACGCTCGAGCAGCCTCCACCGGATCCTCCGCTACAACTGACCCAGAGGTAAAATCTCCTCGCTTTAACCTGACAACCTTTCCGTCGATCAGATCAATCGCCGGCACAACTCGACACTTCATACTGGTTCCCATTCCAAGAAATTCCTGATGATCCGCTCTCCTACAACGCCGCTCTTCTCCGGGTGAAACTGCACACCCACAAAGTTGCGACAAACGGCGGCCGCGGCAAACTCTTCGCCGTACTGACACCGCGCGATCGTTTCAGCGCTACAACTAACCCGAAAGCTGTGCACAAAGTACAGATACGGGGAGGGCCCTACATCCGCGAGAATCGGGTGTTCTGTCCCGGTCACCCTACTCCATCCCACGTGCGGGACCTTCGGTGCACTACGTAAGCGCGACACGCCGCTCGGAAAGATACCGAGACACGGGGTAGCATCCTCTTCAGAGTTCATACACATCAGCTGAAATCCGAGGCAGATTCCGAGCACGGGCTGCTTGAGCTCACGCAAGACGGAGTCCAATCCTCGATCGCGAAGGTAGCGCATGGCGCTCCCTGCGGCCCCCACTCCGGGGAAGATCACGCAATCAGCCGACCGCAAATCGCAAGGATCATCGGTGACTTTCCCCGTTATCTCTAATCTCTCAAGCGCAGTCATCACCGAGAAGGTGTTACCGGCATTGTACTTAACGATCGCCACCTGTCTCATAGAATCCCTTTGGTACTCGGCACCGTCCGCACACGTGCATCACGCATGAGAGCAGCCCGCAAGGCGCGCCCTACCCCTTTAAAGATCGCTTCGGCTTTGTGGTGCTCATTCTCACCCTGCACCGTAACGTGCAGGGTGCACTTACAGGCATCACACAGTGATCGAAAGAAGTGTTTGAGCATCTCTGTCGCTACGTTACCCAAGCGCTCCCTTCGAAAGTGAGCGTTCCACACCAGCTCACTGCGGCCTGAGAGATCGAGGGCTATCTGAGCGAGCGCTTCATCCATCGGAAGAAGGAACCCATAGCGAGCAAGCCCTGACTTAGAACCGAGCGCACTTCTGAGCGCCTCCCCCAGCACGATTCCAACGTCTTCGATCAGGTGGTGTTCATCGACATGCAGATCACCCTCGGCTATAAGCTTCAGATCAAAACCCGCATGCGTCGCGAGGAGTACGAGCATGTGGTCAAAGAACCCTAATCCAGTGTCGATAGAGATCTTCCCAGCACCGTACAACGCCACCGAAAGCTCAATCTTCGTCTCTGTCGTTGTGCGAGAAACCTGCGCCGTATACATCTGGGCGATCAGGAAGTCCTCAACCTCAGGCCAGGACGTGGTCGTAAGGAGCGCTTGCGGTTGCGGCTCGTCTGAGAAATAGATCGCTTGAGCTCCCAAGGCATCTGCCAGCTCAAGATCGGCTACACGATCCCCGATCACGAAGGAATCCGTCATGTCGTACTCAGCTAAGGGGTACCGAGTCAATATCCCGATACCAGGGTTCCGAGTATCTTTACCTTCATGTTCAAAGGAGCGATCAATCAGCACCTGGTCGAACACAACTCCCTCCCCCGCTAGAGTTCGAATCATCGCGTTGTGTGCCGGCCAAAAGCGCTCCTCGGGAAAGGACGGAGTTCCCAGGCCGTCCTGATTGGTGACCATCACCAGCTCATAATCGGTGTGGCGAGCGATCGAGCTCAGCGCCCCTATGGCTCCGGGAATGAAGGCGAGCCTCTCGATGCTATCGACCTGCTGCATACCACACGGCTCGACGATCACCGTTCCATCACGATCAATAAAGAGCACCCTCTTCTTCATACGAAACCTCTCACCGCCTCAAGCAACCTGTCGTTCTCTGCCTCTGTGCCGACCGTAATTCGCAGGCATCCCGAACAATGCACATCGTACGAACGATCACGCACAATAATTCCCTGCATGCGAAGGGCTTCAAAGAGGCGGCGCTCATCAACGCACCGGACCAAGAGGAAGTTCCCCTCAGATGGAAACACCGCTTGAACGGTCTGTATCTTCGAGAGCTCACTCGTGAGGCGCTCACGCTCTCTCACGATGCGCTGCACCTGTTGCGCATAAAGCTCCGTATCGGCGAGGCGCTCTAAGGCGATACGCTGAGACAGGGCATTCACGTTGTACGGCAGCTTGAGCTTCGAGAGTGCTGCAATCAAGTGCGGGTCGCCAAAGGCAAGCCCCACCCGAGCCCCCGCCATACCCCACGCCTTTGAGAGGGTCTGAAGCACAACGAGGTGCGGATACTCCTTCAACAGGGTGCACGCACTGGCTCCCGCTGCGAAGTCGATGTAGGCCTCATCTACTACGACCACCCCATTAGAACGCCTTAGCACCTGCTCTATGTCCCAACGTGAAAGCTGCCCACCTGTAGGATTATTAGGTGAGCATAGAAACGTGAGCACCCCTCCCCGCGCATCGGCGTGAGCAAGACCATCGTAATCGAGTGAGAAATCCACGCTCATCGGCACCTCGATCACCGAGAACCCGTGTGCTTGAGCGGCCACTGCATACATCCCGTACGTGGGAGGGGTTGTGATGATCATCTGTCCCGGTGCGACTAATGCACGCACCAGAAGGTCGATCGCTTCATCGCTCCCGTTTCCGATAAAGATCCGCTCTCGCTCAAGCCCCTTGAGCTCAGAGATCCTCTGTTTTAGGGCACGGCAGTGTGGATCTGGATATCGGTTTAAGTCCGATTCGAAGGGGTTTTCGTTTGCATCGAGATACACCTGAGCGGTACCGCTGAACTCATCGCGTGCAGTTGAATACCCCCGTAAGGCTCTGACGTGTGGCCGAAGAAGCTTGAGTATCATCCTTCATCCTCCGCTCTAACCTCAAGCGCGCGAGCGTGCGCTTCAAGCCCTTCGGCACGGGCCATCGTAGTCACACACGGCGACAGTGCCTTGAGCCCTGCACGGGTTGCACGCTGAAAGGTTATCTTCTTCATGAATGAGTCTACCGACACACCCGAGAAGCAACGAGCTGCCCCACCGGTCGGCAAAACGTGATTCGTGCCGGATGCGTAATCGCCTAGCGCCTCCGGAGTCCATCCGCCGAGGAACACCGACCCAGCGTTTACAATCCGCTCGACCCACTCGTCAGGCTCCTTAAGCGCAACGATCAAGTGCTCGGGCGCATAGAGATTCGAGAAGTCAAAGGCCTCCCCGAGATCACGCACCAGGATCGCCCGACTCGTTGTCAGTGCTTCACGTGCTACCTGCGCACGCGGTAGCCTATTACACTGGCGCGTAAGCTCCTCAACAACGGCGCACAGGACACCCTCACTAGTAGTTACAAGCACGACCTGACTATCCGGACCGTGCTCAGCTTGCGCCAAGAGATCGGCAGCTACCCATGATGCTCGTGCACCCTCATCAGCGATCACCAGCACCTCGGAGGGACCTGCGGGAAGATCGATAGCGGTGCCGCGCGCTGCCACCTGCAGTTTGGCTTCATTAACGTATCGGTTACCCGGCCCGCAGATCTTGTCTACTGGGCGTATCGTTTCAGTGCCATAGGCGAGCGCTGCGATCGCCTGCGCCCCTCCCATAAGATATACCTCCTGTATCCCAAGCAGCTCCGCGCACAAGGCAATCGTCCGCGCTAGGCGCGCGTCATGTCCTCCCGGTGATGCGAGCACAACCTCACGACACCCCGCTATACATGCTGGAACCGCCAACATGATCAGGGTCGAGAAGAGCGGCGCTGTTCCAGCGGGGATATAGATTCCGACCCGTTCAATCGCCACCGCGCGACGAAAGCAGCGTATACCGGGTACGGTTTCTACCTGAGGCTCGCTCTGACGCTGCACCTTGTGAAAAGTTGAAACCTCCTTAATCGATCGTTGCATGGCGCTGCACAGCTCTCCGCTTACCCCTTGCGCTGCTACCCGTAGCTCATCGAGCGACACGCGTAGGCGCTCCGGAGCAGCACCATCAAATCGCTGCGAATACTCCCGTAGAGCGATATCACCCCTCACACGGACGTCGTCCAGGATCCCCCGTACGAGCCCTGTGAGGGCCGGATCATCCGCGCGGGGTCGCTCTACTAACTTTGCCCAACTATCGCGTTCTGGATAACGACTGATCTGAATTATCGGCATACTCATGACATCACCTTTTCGATCGGGAGCACCAAGATCCCCTCGGCACCCGCCTCTTTAAGCCCTTGAATCACGTTCCAGAAATCATCCTCGCCCACAACCGTGTGGAGCGAGCTCCATCCTGACGTGTACAGCGGCAGCACACTGGGGCTCTTAAGACCGGGCAGCAGCCGTACGATCTCTGGGATCGCCTCATTCGGCGCGTTAAGGGTGATATACTTAGTACGTCGAGCACGCAGCAGTGCGTCTACCCGAAAGGTGAATCGCTTCAGGACCTCGCTCTTTGCAGCACTCAACCCGCGCTGCGCCACTAATACGGCTTGTGACTCAAGCACCGTCTCGACCTCGCGCAATCCATTACTCAACAAAGTGCTACCTGAGCTCACCAGATCACAGATCACCTCACCGAGACCGAGACTTGGTGCCACCTCGACCGACCCGGAGATCTCATGGATCTGCGCCCGTACCCGCTGTGCTCTCAAGAATTCCCCAAGGATAGTGGGGTACGATGTCGCAATACACACCCCCTCAAGGGACGACAACCCGTCGTATCGAAAACTCTTCGGGGCAGCGATCGCCAGACGACATCGACCGAATCCAAGCTCACGCACCACCTGAACATCTACTCCTCTTTCAAGGAGTACGTTCCTGCCGACGATTGCAGCATCAACCACACCATCTGAGACATACCCGGGGATGTCGTCATCTCGCAGGAATAAAAGCTCCAGGGGGAAGTTGAAAGCAGGCGCTCTAAGCTTCCCTCCCATCTGTTCAAGCTCAATGCCACACTCGGCTATGAGCGAGCGCGAAGCGTCGGTTAAACGGCCGGATTTCTGAATCGCTAAACGGAGAACGGGCACCATACCACCTCGAAGTGATGAGTTACGAAAACGGATATATAAATGAAGGTAAGGAAGTGAAGATATCGCGCTATACGCGATGATGGAGGTGCTGGTGTGATGTCGATGTAGTATTTAGTGACATAACTGCCAAAGGGTGTCACATCCTTCAGATGTAATCAAGGAAATTCATGCGGTGTTGCTGTAGAGCAGCAGAATGGGGCCGCAGCGACCCCAAACAACGCTACCCTTGATTTCTATCTCGATTCACCACACCCGATAGGACTCTTTCGACCTAGCACCGCATGAGTTCTTATCAGCGATTCCCTCGCCATGGTGTGGTGGCATTAAGACGAGAACAGACCAAAACCCTCTCCCGAGTTGCTTGAACAGCCGGATGTGCACCAACGAGGCGATCTGGAAGCTCGCTTCCTTAAGAAACCAACATTCAGGCACTGTTGGATACAAAGTGGCCGATCTTGCGAGCCTTTACACAGGACAGACAGCAAGAATGCCTTACAAGAGCGATCACTCAGCCGCCACCTCCGTAACCGATCGGCCAAAGCTTCTCACGAGCACGAGCACGCTCGGCGCAAAAAAGAACCACGACAGGCGGGTCTGGACTAAGACGACGATATCCATCAGGTACGTGAGACCCACGAGCAGCGTCAGTGCAGTGAGGAACTGCAGGGCCCGCACGTTGTCAGACATCGACAAGATGCGCTGAACAAAAAAGGCGACCGGGAGGATAAGCACGACCTGATCACTCAAGAAGCCATAGGGCGAGAAAAATGGCCACACGAGAAATGCCAACATGTAACGCTCCGTGAACGTACGAAGCCCTAGTGCTCCTCCGAGACATGTACGCCAATCACGTCGACGTGCGAGCTCCATCCCGACCACTACTAATGGCAGAAAAAAATCGTGCGGCTTACAGATCGCCCAGGACAGCAACAATCCAGCCGTCCAGGACCACCCTCGCAGTGCAACGAGATAACATCCCAGCGCCACGGGCAGTGCAACCCAGGGCGTATTCTGGCCGATAGCGATCTCTTCCACAAACGGCGGCAACAGCAACGCCGTCACGATGAACGGAATGAGCGGAACACCCTTCAAACGATATGTCGTCACTGCATGAAAGCCCAGAAATGCGAAGGTCTCAAGGATAGGTTGATTATGGAACTCAACATACTACAGCCCACACCATGCGCTCTTTGCGAGCGAACGCGATGACGCTTATGTCCATTTGGGTGCGATAGTACCCTCTGCGCCGCCCACTGAGCAACGGATGGTCTTCACCAAACGCAAGGCAAGCTTCGCTAAGAAAACCCACGCATAGACAGAAAGTAGAGTTTTGGTCACTTCATTGGCGAGGATCGGCAAAATCACGCGTCAACATTGTTCTGTCGCTTCTCGTAAGCTGTGGTAGTCAGAACAACCTGCATGCGCTACTTTGCACCTCAGCATGCAAGGATCTCACACACAAGCGACGGACGCTACGGGCAGCTCCCCTAGCCTACCAGGGGACCGTGCGAGAGTTTCGGCCGACAGAATTCAATCCCTCGACGGCCTGCGCGGTGTCTCAATACTTCTGGTAGTGCTCTATCACGCGTATTCTCGATGGTGCGACATCACACCCCGGGCTGGAAGTTTCAGATACTTCATCTTGGGATACTCTGAATAAGTCCCTCTGCTGAGTTTTCTGATAAGTAGGAATCGCTGACGATGACGAAGAAGAGCGACGTAGGACGAGAACCGTCGGCGGCTATCGGGTTACGTCATCCGTAATCGTGGTCGTCATTGTCAGCGATGTTGAGAGGTAAGCTTTGAGAGCATCTGAACGATTCTCAAGATAAGAGTCCTGATGGTAACGAGGAGTGCCGGTTCAGCGAGCGTAAGTGTCCTGGCGCAATTGATGATAGCACTACACTCGAGAGCAGAGGACCGAGTGAGAAATCAATTACTCAGACAGGCTGGTTAACCCGTCAAGTTACTCCCCCGGTCCCCTAAACCCGGTCCGAATTGACCCGACAAACCAACTGCTCGTAACTAC
>Ga0169931_10001425_pt1 | contig 39500 bp, 39 predicted proteins | sample Kivu_15m_20L_FD_129675 | JGI IMG/M metagenome (GOLD analysis project Ga0169931, IMG submission 129675) | Freshwater microbial communities from Lake Kivu, Western Province, Rwanda to study Microbial Dark Matter (Phase II) - Kivu_15m_20L... | ecosystem: Environmental > Aquatic > Freshwater > Lake... | reverse complement strand
TGAAATCAAATCACCCACCAAGGTCGGTGATACACACCGCATCTTCACTCACTTAGGTATTCACAAATCCAGCATCAGCAAGTACTGCGTGGGGCTCTCCGCGCTACGACCAGATCTCATTAATGTGCCATGGCGAGAAGCGTTGCGACTATTACAGGGCGCCAGTCAGTAACAGCACGACACCTGTCCCCGCGATCGCTAATCGATACCAACCAAAAATTCGCAGGTCGTGCGAAGCGAGATAACCCACCACCCACTTCACTGCAATGATCGCGGTGATGAAAGCGGCAACAAGACCTAGCGCTGGTGCCAACACTCCAAATTGATCAAAAAGTTCGTCACTGTTTCGGACGAGGTCATAAACACTCGCGGCGGTGAGTGTGGCGAGACCCAGCAAGAAACTGAATTCCAATGCTGCCGACATCGACAAGCCCACCAACAACGCGGCCACCAATGTGACGAGCGCACGACTCACACCAGGCCATAGTGCAATTGCTTGTGCAAATCCGATGATCAGAGAAGATTGAACGGATAACTGTGCCAATGACCCGTTGCGTGGTCGCGGTTTCCACACGAGCAAGAACACGCCACCCACAGTCCATGCAATGACCACCGGAATGGGACCAAATAATTTCTCTTTGATTGCATCACCAAACACGGCGCCGAGAAACGCTGCTGGCAGAAATGCAGCCAGTAAACGGCTAAGTAACACCCGTCCCTCATCTGATGCGCCTACCAACCCGCGACACATTTGTGCGATGCGAACGCGGTACAGAAATGCCACCGCGATGATTGCACCAAATTGAATTGCTATCGCATACGTATCTGCGGCACGCTCTGCCTCGGCTGTATCAAAACCAAAAAGTTGTTGCACGACGAGCAAATGCCCGGTGGAAGAAATAGGAAGAAATTCAGTAATTCCTTCGACAATGCCGAGCACGATTGCTTCAGGAATCGATAGCAACCCACTCACTTGCTCAATGGTAGGTGACACACTTCTGCTAATCGCGTAGGTGTCACCCACAAAAGCCCATAAAGTATGGACATGGAGTGCCGGGAAGTCTGGTCGGCGACGAACTCAACACCCCCATGATCGCTCTTCTTGTCGCCCATCTCGTCGTTGCAGCACTTGTTCTGACGGTGCTTGCAAAGTGGCCTCGGGCGGCAGCAATACTAGGGATCGCTGTTCTTTTGAGCTCCGCCGTCACCGCATTGGCGTTGGGTACACGCAGCACGCCGTCCACTGAACGGTGGGAATGGATCGGCGAACTCGGGCTGCGATTTGACCTTGCGCTCGATGGTTTCGCCACGATGATGGTGCTCGTCATCTCGCTTCTTGGGGTACTGGTCTTGTGGTACTCCATTGATTACTTCTCAGACCACCACTCATACGTTCGTTTTGTCGGCGTCTTCGTGATCTTTGCGGGAGCGATGACCGGTCTTGTGATGAGTGCTGACTTATTCACGATGTTCGTTTTTTGGGAACTCACATCCGTATGTTCGTTTCTTCTTATTGGTCTCAATGATGAATCAGCAACCGCGCGTGCATCAGCATTGCGCGCACTTCTCGTAACGGGTGCTGGCGGACTGTGTTTGCTCGCTGGCGTCACACTGTTTCAGGTCGCGGTCGGTACCAGTTCATTCAGTGAGTTAGCAGCGGCATCGCCTGATGGACCCATCATTACCGTCGCGGCACTTCTGGCGCTCACGGGTGCGTTTACTAAGTCGGCGCAATTTCCCTTTCACTTCTGGTTGCCCGGAGCAATGTCGGCTCCCACGCCTGTCAGTGCGTATCTCCACTCCGCAACCATGGTGAAGGCTGGCATCGTCTTAATGGCACGCCTGGCTCCCATTTTTGGGAGCGAAGACATTTGGCGCTGGACGATTGTGCTCGCTGGCGGTATCACCATGATCTTTGGTGGCGTGCGTGCGATGCGCCAGACAGATGCAAAATTACTTCTCGCCCACTCAACCGTGTCGCAATTGGGATTTCTCACCATTTTGGTTGGCCTCGGAGTGCCTGGTGCGACGTATGCCGGTGTCGCACATCTTCTTGCTCACGCCGTCTTCAAAGCTGGTTTGTTCTTGTCGGTCGGAATTGTTGACCATGCGACAGGAACTCGAGACATCCGCAAACTGAGCGGAGTCGGACGTTCCATGCCGGTCGTTGCATGGCTCACTGCACTGTCTGCTGCATCGATGGCGGGTCTCATACCGTTGTTCGGTTTTGTTACGAAAGAGAAGTCACTCGTTGCATTACTTGATGCTGATGCCAAGGCAGGAACGGTCGCCGACGTTGCGCTCGCATTTGTGATTGTCGGATCCGTGCTATCTGCTGCATACAGCGTTCGACTCATTCGTGGAATGTTTGGCACGAAGACCGACCTTGCACCCACTCCAATTGATCACCCACCGTCATGGTTTGGTCTCACAATTCCGATGGGAATCACTGTTGTCGGAACCGTCATTGCTGGCCTCTTTGCCGGCACCGTCGGCGGATGGCTTGATGCTCCGGCGAAAGATCTCGACCCCAGCGCGTACGGAAAATTGGTGTTATGGCCAGGCATCAACACCGCGTTTGTGATTTCAATCGTTGTCATTGTCATTGGCGCCTTCGTTGGGTGGGCTACTCCCACGAAACCATGGCGCAATCCAGTTGCAATCTCAGGCGAGAATATTTTTCAGTGGCTGTTTGACGGCCTGATCACCGTGTCAAAACGAATCACCGCTGTTAGCCAAAGTGGATCACTTCTTATTTACAACTCCGTGACGATATTAGGAATGACTGCTGTTCTCGGGGCAGCCGTGCTGATGGATATTGATGACGGATTCTCTGACATGGTCTTTGCTGATTCATTCATGCAATTTGGCATCGCAACTCTGGCAAGCGTGTTCGCCATCAGCATCGCAATGACACAACAGCGCTTCGTCGCCGCGCTATTGCTTGGTGGTCTCGGATTCGCTAGCGCCTTACTCTTCGTGATGTTTGGTGCACCTGATCTTGCGCTCACTCAAATCATGGTGGAAACACTCATCATCGTTGTTTTTCTTTTGGTTCTACGCCGACTACCACGAACCTTTGAATATCGCAACAAGTTTGCGCCGCGTTCAGCGCGCATCGTGATTGCTGTTGCCGTTGGTGTTTCGATGGCTACGTTCGCCGCTTTGGTGAGCAATTCACGTACGGCTCCAAGCGTCGGCGACGACTACATCACTTTGTCGGAACCAGAAGCCGGTGGTCGCAATGTGGTGAACGTCATCTTGGTGGACTTCCGCGCAACCGACACCTTGGGTGAGATCACTGTTCTCGCGGTTGCTGCACTCGGAGTTGCCAATTTGGTACGCATGGCAAACCGTCGTCGCCGTGTTGGTGCTCCCGCGGTCATCGACCGTGTTGAGGAGCCGGTGTCATGAAACTGCGGCGATCAATCATTTTGGACGAAGCAGACCGCTGGCTCTTCGTTGTTGTTCTTCTCGTATCGGTGTATCTCACGTTCCGTGGACACAACGCACCTGGTGGAGGTTTTATCGGTGGTCTTGTTGCAAGCGCGGCGTTCGTGCTGCGATATCTCGCACAACGACACACGGTGGACCGTATCTACGATGTGTTTCGTCCGCACATCATCTTGGGACTTGGCCTGATTGTCTCGGTCGCCACCGCAATGGTCCCACTCTTTGTTGGCGACTCACTTCTTGAGTCGCATATCTGGAAAGGTGACATGCCGTTATTCGGGGAGATCAAAATCGTCTCTTCTACGTTCTTTGACATCGGGGTGTATCTGCTCGTCGTTGGTGTCGTCTTGTCCGTACTTGTTGCATTGGGCGTGAACCAGGATCAATTCGATATTGACAACTTTGAAACAGATGAAGATCATCTGTCTCGCGAGAACACAGTCGGTGGTGCGCAATGAGTTTTGTTCTTGTTGTCCTCATCGGCGTGCTGTTCACGATTGGTACCTATCTCGTACTACAACGCTCGCTCACACGCATTGTGTTGGGTGTTGGTGTTTTGGCTAACGGTGTCAACGTCATCATTTTGGCAACAGGAGCACGTCAAGGTTCCGCTCCATTCATAGGCGGTGACGCAGACTCATTTACCGACCCTGTGCCACAAGCACTCGTACTAACGGCGATTGTGATCGGCTTTGCCTTGACTGCATTTCTTGTCGCTCTCGCTTGGCGCAGTTGGACAATTGATGGCAATGATCTCGTTGAGGACGACGTGGAAGACCGCCTCGCTACTCGACGCGCCGAAGCAGACCACTTGAACAACGTTCCTGTGCACGAAGACGTCGACGTCACTGTGAATGGTGAGGACGCGTCATCATGAACGCCGCGCTCGCACTCCCCATCGTGGCCCCACTGCTCGGAGCCGCTATCTCGATTGTTATCCGACAACTGGCAGTACAACGTGTTGTGAGCTTCATCGCGCTGGGTGTTTCACTCGTTGCTTCAATCATCATCACGGTTGATGTGTCTCGTGACACTCATATCGCTGTATCACGACTTGGAGGTTGGCCAGCAAACATCGCAGTCACTCTCGTTGCAGATCGTTTGGCTGCGATGATGGTTCTCATCTCAGTAGCGGTGCTATTAATCGTGCTCGTATTTGCAATCGGACAGCGAGCTGTTGACGAACACTCGCCGGTCTATCACCCTGTGTATCTCGTACTCGCAGCCGGTATCGCCCAAGCATTCCTCGCAGGTGATCTTTTTAATGTGTTTGTCGCATTCGAACTTATGCTGATGGCGAGCTACGTGTTGTTAACGCTTGAGGGAACCGACGAACAAATCAAATCGGGTGTCACCTACGTTGTGCTCAACATCATCAAATCACTTCTCCTTCTCACTGCAGTAGGACTTGTGTTTACGGCCACTGGCACTATCAACATGGCCGAGCTCCCTGAACGATTCGCGGCTCTCCCCGATGGCGTACGGATGGGTCTCAATCTCATGCTGCTCGTGGCCTTCGGCATTAAGGCAGCAGTATTCCCGCTCTATTTCTGGTTGCCTGACTCTTACCCTGCCGCTCCCAGTTCAGTCACTGCGGTGTTTGCTGGCCTCCTCACCAAAGTGGGTGTGTACGGAATCATCCGAACCGAAACCCTTCTCTTCCCCGGTGCACAATCAAATCTCCTGTTGTGGATCGCAGGATTCACGATGGTGGTCGGTGTTATCGGTGCTATCTCGCACTCTCAAATGAAGCGACTACTAAGTTTCCACATCGTCAGCCAGATCGGATACATCGTGATGGGTGTGGCAATAGGAACTAAAGCAGCACTGGCGGCAACTGTTTTTTATTTGCTCCATCACATTCCGGTAAAAGCATCCCTGTTCTTAGTGGAAGGCATTATCGAGAAAGAAACTGGAGCGTCGGCTTTTGACAAAGTAGGTGGACTTGCGCGTCGCTCCGGATTTCTTGCGCTTTTGTTTATGATCCCTGCATTCAGCCTTGCTGGACTTCCCCCATTTTCAGGATTTCTCGCAAAGTATTCGTTAGTGCGATCCGGATTTGATAATCAACAGTGGATCATTATCACTGTTGCGATTGTGGTCAGCCTATTGACACTGGTCTCCATGACGAAGACTTGGATCGGGCTCTTTTGGGGAGAAGTCATGCCAGAGGTTCCCGCATCACGCGTCGGACTTCTTCGACATCACCGCACCATGGCAGGGGCAACCGTTCTGTTGATTGCATGCACTCTCGCTATTGCTGTGTTAGCAGGACCGCTATATGACTTCTGTGTAGGCGCTGCGCAACAACTCACTGACCCGACCATGTATATCGAGGCGGTGCGAGGATCATGATTGGCCGTTCACTGATACTTCTGGTTTTGTGGATCGCGCTGTGGGGTGAGATCAGCATCGCAAACATCATTACCGGTGTAGTTGTGATTGCTGCACTCGCCGCCTTGTTCCCTGGAAAACTACGCAGTAGTCATCGCATCCGCATTATTCCGGCGATTTCATTTTTCTTCTATATGGTGCGCAGCATTGTCGCTGCGAGTTGGGATGTCATCCGTGCTGTTCTACTCCCAAACGAACAACGTCGCCACGCAGAAATCATTCATGTGTACCTGAAAAGCACATCTCCACTCGTACGTGCTGTCACCGCAAACACCATCAGTCTCACGCCCGGCACAGTCATTGTGTCGATTGATTCCGACACAGCGGATATGCAGATTCACGTCCTTGGCAAAACCGATAGCGCTGAATTCCAAGATGCCATCCACGCACACGAAGATCGTGTGGCTGCTTTTATCGTGGAGAAGAAATGAACGTCGCCTTTACTATCGCACTTGTCATTCTGCTCATCGCGGCTGCGATTGTTTCTTCGCGCGCGATACGCCGTGGCACTATCGGTGATCGCGCAGTTGCCATAGATGGACTCACTGCCCTTATCACCTGTGGACTCCTTATTGCTGCAGGCTTGACCGGAAACAGTACGTTCTTAGATCTTGCATTAGTTCTTGGCTTGTTGGCATTTCTTACGTCTGTCACCGTTGCGCGATTCATCGAACGGAGAGGGTTATGAACACTTTCTTCGATGTCGTGTCCGCAGTACTCATTATCGCAGGCGCAACTGTCGCCCTAATTGCGGCAATTGGTGTTGTTGCACTGCGTGATGCGCGATCCGCAATGCATGCTGCAGCCAAGCCAGCCAGTCTCGGAGTGCTGTTGTGCGGATCTGGTGCGGTTCTCCAACTAGATGATCTCAGTTCTGTGAGCAAACTCGTTGTGGTCGTGATTATTCAATTCGTCACAGCGCCTGTTGGAGCACACATGCTCTCTCACGGTGTCTCGTCTGACACTGATTCAAGCGACGATACGTACAACTAAGCACATATTGCGCTACTCGTTGTCGCGAACAAATTGCTGAATATGTTCGGGTATCGCGACGTCGCGACCTTGATTATCAGAGATCGGTTCACCCGCCACAACTTGTAATGGGATCACGCCTCCCCAGTAATCAAGCGCGAGGTCATCTGTGCTTGCTTCAACAGGTGGACCAGTGCGCACCTTCGCTGACCACTCGGTGACTGGAAGACGCCACACCATTGTTTCGCGAAGTTCAGTCCGGCTCGGAGCGCGTGCATTGCCAACACGCCCCGGGATGAGTGCATCACTCAAGGTAAGTAGCGCCTCTTCTTTGGCATCATCTGCGACAATCTCTGGCTGGCCAAACACCATGACGCTTCGATAATTCATTGATGAGGAAAAGAGAGAGCGCGCAACAACAATGCCATCAAGAAGTGCCACTGTCGCACAGACTTCACTACCACTGCGCATCAAACGGCTGGCAACGGAACCATGTAGCAACATCGCATCATCAACAAACGCATATGCCATGGGCACAACAACCGGATACCCCTCGGTTGTCACGATTCCGACGTGAGCAACTACACCCTCAGCGAGGATGCGTTGCACCACGTCAAAATCGAGAATAGCTTTGTCGCTCAGCCTGCGGACTGTGGTACGAGACTTCGACGCCTCCATATTGCATTCCCTTTGGCTAGCGGCAGTTGAGAAATGACTTTAGAACTCTGTTCCCATACAGGTGACCATTGCACCTGTTATCGCTCCAGCTGCAGCGTCGCCATCCGTACCTTCAGCCATTGCCATGAATCCATTAGCCAATTCTTCAGAGTCGATTTTCTCGAACTCATCGACCAGACATGAACGTTGATCATCGGTAAAACCTTCACCTTCGCCCATTTCGCCCGCCAACAGATCGACGATCTTTTCCGCAGGCAAACACTGCAACATCATCAGACCAGCGTCTTGCTCAAAACTGGCGGACTCGTCAATTGCACTGAGAAGTTCTCCGCCTTCTTTGCCTTCGTCGTATGCAGTTTCAAGCGCTGCTTTCATCTCTGCATTCTCAAGTACTTTGCTTGCGACACACGAAATGTCATCAGCAGTCAGGTCAATTGGTGCGCCATCAGCTTCCATTGATGCCGCAAGAGCATCGTTGACAGCGCCAGACAGATCATCTCCACCACCTGATGACGAATCATCGCCACCGCAACTCGCAAGGACAAGACACGTTGCCGCAAGAGCAGCAGCAATTTTTGATTTCATGTGAAAACCTCCAAGGCGAGACTGTAACAGCCACTAGCTGGCAAGTCAGAGATGCCCGAGATTGTCAATGCGTTACAAGCAAGTGGCACTCCCAACGGGATTCGAACCCGTGCCGCCACCTTGAGAGGGTGGTGTCCTAGGCCACTAGACGATGGGAGCTAGGTGCGGTGCTAGAGCGTATCGCGCACCGTGGCGATTTTCGCCATGCAACGTATGAAGGTGTTTTCGCGCTATTTCTTCTTGGTTGCCGGCGACACATACGTCGGGTCAATGATCGAGTTAAAGCGAATGCGGTTGTTGGCGTGTGCGATGTGTTGCAAAGAAAACGCCGCGCGGAACGCGTTGTACTGACCCTGAGCCTCAAGAGTCTGATTCACACTTTCTTTCGCAAGCTTTAATGCAAAACCCGGTCGTTGAGCGATCTTATTCGCCATTTCCATCGTGAATGAATCAAGTTGATCACGTTCAACAACGTGATTGACCATGCCAAGACGATGCGCTTCCTCCGCTGAAATGAAATCACCGGTGAATAGCAGTTCCTTTGCTTTACGCGCACCGAATTCCCATGGATGTGCAAAGTACTCAACACCATTTACACCCATCGCAACAACAGGGTCAGAGAACATCGCATCATCGGAAGCGATGATGATGTCTGCAATCCATAACAACATGAGACCACCTGCGATGGTCTTCCCGTGAGCTGCCGCGATGATCGGCTTGGGGTTATTGCGCCAACGCCAGCACATGTTGAAGTAGATCTCTTCTTCTTGCGCCATGTGTGCATCTTGACCTTCGCCCGAAAACACAGATTGAGGAAACACCGACGGATAGTCCTGCCATGCGGTGGTATCGCGAAGATCATGTCCCGAAGAAAAGTGCGGACCCTCTCCACGCAACACAATCACTTTGACATCGGTGCGTTTTCCTGCGTCGTCAAAACACGCATTGAGTTCGTATGTCATCTGATTGTTTTGCGCATTGCGCGCATCAACACGGTTGAGAGAAACTACCGCAATGCCATTGTCACCCGGGTTCTGGACCTCGTAGGTGACAGCGTGAAGATCGTTGAGATCAATTTTCATGGTTGGGGAACAAGGACTCGAACCCTGAATAACAGTACCAGAAACTGCTGTGTTGCCAATTACACCATTCCCCAGTGGTGAGTGACAGCCTAGCGGTCACTCAATGCCGAGCAAATATCGAGAGGACGCGCGCACCATTGCGGCCCAACGCTCGCGATATTCCGGGTCAGCCATTTGGTCGATGACAACACTTCCGCTCAACGAAGCATTAAGCCAACTAGCAAACGCTTCAAGATCCACCGTCCGCGGGATGAATCCGCGGTATTGCGCAACCTTCAGTACCTCGGCCGTCTTTTGATTGGCTTCGCGTTCGACTTCCGCGATTCGTCGCGCAAATTCAGGGTGACCATATGAACTACCAAAGGCGTTCGCCCGTCGAAAACGCGGAACTTTACGGATGTCAGACAACAAGATGTCGAGGTTCGCATCAATAATGCGCACGAAGTCATCGTGTGTTTCCATGTCTTCGAATTGCTTCTTCAACCCATCAAGGTTGGAATACACCTCACGGATATATCGCTCGACATGTGCTTCTTCAATTAGTCCGCGCAAGTTTCCAAAGTGGTGATATAACGAACTCGGGGAAATCTGCGCGCGTTCCAAGATCGTCTCAAGGCGTACTTCTGCCTCGCCGACGTCATTTAGTGCATCAATCATCACTTGCAACAAAATTTCGCGTCCACCCGCCCGGGAGGAGTTGTTCCCATTCGCTTTTCGACCACGCGAATTCGTAATCGAACTACCTTTCTTCGCAATTGCCATGACCACTCACCTCCTTCGGATTCGCCTTATCCCGTTAGATCAAACAGGGTGTCAAAACCAATGATGCGTCCAAGGCTAATACCAAGAGCCTCTCTGACCGTGCGACGAATAAGAGTCCCTCCAGACAATGGACTGGTTGAGGTAGCACTCGCGCTTGCCCTAAAGCCAAGTTGACGAAATGAGAGCACGGACCGTTGTTCGTGATACGGATCGGTCACCACGATGACCGACTGAACATCGTTGCCTCTCAGCACCGGATTTAACGCAACGATCGAATCCCATGTCGCTCGTCCTTCATCTTCACCCACAATCGCACTGTCGGGCACCCCGAGACCAACTAAGTACTCCCGAGACGCCTCCGCTTCAGTAAACCGATCACCCTCCATCTTTCCGCCGGTCACAGCAATGAGTGGCGCTCGTTTGTCGTCCCACAATTTCTTTGCGTGATCAAGACGCGCTGCTAACTGTGGTGAGGGTCGACCGTCGTACTGCGCCGCGCCCATCACAACAATCGCATCGGCGGTATTGCCGTCATCGTGTGAACCAACAACGACAATTGATGCGAAGTTAATAACCCCATACACAATCACTGCCACCAATGCGGCAACAACGACATACACCGCAGTGAGGCCGACCGTCTTCGGTTGTGACCGTTTCACCGTTGTGGATTCTTGATCAGCCAAGACTTATCCAAGACGCGTCAGAGCATTGTTAATGCGCACGATTGTTGATTCACGACCCAACAATTCAATGCTTTCAAACAAGGGGGGTCCAACGGATCTTCCAGTCACAGCGACGCGCACAGGAGCTTGCGACTTACCCAACTTTACTCCGTGTGACTCACCGGCTTTCTCCACGATCTCTTTCAACACATCATGAGTCCATTCACATGTTGCGTATGAAGTTGCACATGCTTGTAATAGCTCGCGTGTCCACTCTGGAGATGTTGCCTTCGTCCATGAAGCGTCATCAATCTCTGGTACGTCAAGAAACAAAAAGTCCACCATGGCTGGAATCTCACGCAACACTCCGACCCGAGTCTGCACCAGTGGAGCCATCGCCACAAAGACATCAGATTTAAATTGTTCAGGTCGCCATGGAACATCTCCTGTTAACCATGGTTGTGCGACATTCACGAATTCATCTGTGCTCAAGGCACGAATGTACTCACCGTTGAATGCGTGCAATTTCTTTTCATCAAAAAACGCTGGCGAGTGATTCACGTCTTCCAGACGAAACTGTTCAACGATTGTCTCCCACGGCACGATCTCGGTGTCGCCATGTGGCGCCCACCCTAGAGTCATCAAGTAATTCACCATCGCCTCTGGCAGAATTCCTTCATCCTTATATTGTTCAAGAGCAACTTTGTCGCGGCGCTTCGACAACTTCTTGCGCTGCTCGTTCACTAAAACTGGCACATGCGCCCACACCGGTGGTCGTTGACCTAACGCATCCCACAACATCTGTTGTTTTGGAGTGTTAGGAAGATGCTCCTCTGCACGAACAACATTTGTCACCGACATGTCAATGTCATCGACAACATTCGCAAGAAGAAACATCGGTGTTCCGTTACTGCGCAACAACACAAAATCTTCAATTGTCGCGTTGTCAAACTCCACCAGTCCGCGCACAAGATCCTCAACAACTGTGGCGCCTTCGGGCACACGAAACCGCAAAACACGACCCGGACCTGGCTCTAGTCCACGGTCACGTGAATAGCCATCATATCCCTGCTTGCCCGATGCTTTTGCTCGTTCTTGAATTTGGTCCGGCGTGAGATCACACCAATATGCCTTTCCGCCTTCGTATAAACGATGCGCAGCTGCGATGTGCTTGTCAGCGTTATGCGATTGGAAATATGGGCCTTCAAAAAGAGGCGACGATGTATTAATACCCAGCCAGGAAAGTGCGTCGATGATTCCTTGCACCCATTGCGGCTCATTGCGCGACTCATCAGTGTCTTCAATGCGCAAGACAAACGTGCCACCTGTTCGCTGTGCAAGAGCCCAGTTATACAACGCTGTGCGCGCACCACCTACATGAAAAAAACCAGTGGGTGACGGAGCAAAACGATAACGAGAGGCATGATGTGTCACAGGTGTCAGGTTAGTTGGAGCACCAAGGATAACTCCGGGACGGGTAACGTGAGTTACATGGCAAAAACACGCGATCCTCATGACAGCCACCGATCTGTTGCTGGTGGACTTGCGCGCGCAGCTGTATTTGGCATCAGTGACGGACTTATTTCGAACGTCTCACTAGTGCTTGGTTTTGCAGGAAGCGGTGTTGATTCCTCCGTCGTACGTCTTGCAGGACTTGCCGGACTCGTTGCCGGTGCCACGAGCATGGCTGCCGGAGAATGGGTGTCGGTGTCGGCCCAAAACGAGTTGATTGAACGCGAAGTTGCTCTTGAGCGCAACGAGATCGTCACAAATACCGAGACTGAGACACAAGAGCTCGCGTACTTCTACGAGCAACACGGCATGAGCAAAGATCAGGCGGAGATCTCCGCGCGTCAGGTAATGACTGATACTGACCGCGCCGTTGTTGTCCATACACGAGAAGAGATGGGCGTTGACCCCGATGATCTCGCTTCGCCTTTTTCGGTTGCTGCGATGTCGTTTATTTGTTTCGCATTAGGTGCGCTCATCCCCGTTATTCCATGGTTCTTCGTATCGGGAACCGCTGCTGCCATCACATCACTTATCCTCGGCGCCATCTCTGCTGCAGTTGTTGGTTCACTGATTGGTATGTCTGCGAACAGGCCTATTCAACGCACTGCCATCCGACAAGTGCTTATCTTGTTGGTCGCCTGCGGTGTGACGTACCTCATCGGATCACTTCTGAATGTTTCAGTGAGCTAGCGCCTGCGTCTACATCATGGCTGAATTCACTCGTACTGATCAATTGAATGTGTTTGGTGAACCACTGCAGGTGTGTTGCACCGATCCGATGACTGGTTTCTATCGAACTGGTTGTTGTGAAGTAGGCGGAGATGATGTCGGCGTGCATGCAGTGTGCGCGATCATGACCGACGAATTTCTCGAATTCTCAAAATCTGTGGGCAATGACTTATCAACGCCAATGCCACAATATGGTTTCGCTGGTCTCAAAGCGGGTGATCAATGGTGCTTGTGCGCTGCTCGTTGGCAAGAAGCATATGAATCAGGTATGGCACCTCAGGTTCGACTCGCATCAACCCACATCATGGCGCTGGAGTTCTGCGACGCTGACGCTCTGCGTAGCTTTGGGATCTAGTACGAGCTAAACAGCTACTTACTAAACAGCTAAGTATTTGGTGTCAAAGCTCATCAGTAGCGAACTGTCGCCACACACTGCGGCTTCGAGACCATGCACTGCCGGCAACAATTGCTCACAGAAAAAACGTGAAGTAGCAACACGCGCTTCGCGAGTTGCACTGTCGAGGTCTGCGGCTTCAAGCGCAATCACGCCCGATTGAGCCATGAGATACCCGCCGGTGACCGTGCTCAGCAACCGCAAGTACGGTGTCGCGCCAGATAACACATCTAACGGATTCTGTGCATGCTCAAGCAACCAACGCGTGGTGCGCTCGGTTGTGTCAAGTGCTTGCGACAATGCATCGCGCACACCAGACAGTTCGCTATGCCGCGCCAGAGATGAATCAAGAGCGCGCATTTCAGAGAGCAACCCCATCAGCACGGCGCCTTGTTTCATGCCAAGTTTGCGGCCCACCAAGTCCATCGCCTGAATGCCATTCGTTCCTTCGTAGATGGTCGTAATGCGCGCATCGCGATAGTGCTGTGCGACGCCGGTTTCTTCAATGAAACCCATACCACCGTGAATCTGCACCGCAATACCAGTGAGTTCAACACCCATGTCGGTTCCCCATCCTTTTGATAAGGGAGTAAGAAGCGCAGCCATGTCGGCTGCTTTCTCGCGCTCACCAGCATCAGGGTGATGCTCGGCGATATCCAAACATGCAGCGTTCCAATACAGCAACCGACGAATCGCTTCAATCGTTGACTTCATTGTCGCCAACATGCGTTTCACATCAGGGTGGTCAACAATTGGCGAGCTCGCTCCCGCCGGAGCTCCGGGTGCGCGACCTTGTTTACGTTCAATTGACCATTCAAGCGCTTGTTGATACGCGCGCTCGGCAAGTCCGAGACCTTCCATACCAACTAACAAACGAGCTTGGTTCATCATTGTAAACATGTAGGCCATGCCGTGGTTCTCTTCACCAATGAGATAACCGACTGCGCCGCCATTATCACCGTATGACAACACGCACGTGGGACTTGCTTTGATTCCCATCTTGTGCTCGATGCTCACACACGTGACATCATTTTTTGCACCCAGGGTTCCATCGTCATTCACAAAACGATCCGGAACGATAAAGCATGAAATACCCTTCGTTCCTGGAGGCGCATCCGGTGTGCGCGCCAACACCAAGTGAATGATGTTGTCAGCCATGTCATGATTACCAAAGGTGATGTAGATCTTTGTTCCAGTGATGAGGTACGTGCCATCTGTTTGCTTCACTGCTTTTGTGCGCACCGCACCAACATCACTACCCGCATCGGGTTCGGTGAGGTTCATGGTTCCGGTCCATTCACCAGTGATCATCTTTGGCAGATACGTCATCTTCTGTTCTTCGCTGCCGTGATGATTGATGGCATCAATTGCGCCTTGTGTGAGAAGTGGTGCCATCGCCAATGCCATGTTGGCTGAGTTCATCATTTCTTGCACCGCGATAGTGACAAGCCACGGAAAACCGCCGCCGCCAAAGCCGGCATCAAATGGCAGGGCTCCCCATCCTGCATCAACATATGCCTTGTATGCCTCTTTGAAACCATTCGGGGTTGTCACTGTGCCGTCATCATTTCGCACTGAACCTTCGGTGTCACCCACTGCGTTCAGTGGTGCAAACTTCTCTTCGAAAAAACGTGCTGCTTCTGCCAGCACGTCGGGCACCATTGAGACATCAACGTCTTTGAAACGTGGTAGCGCCATTAGGCCAGCGAGATCGCAGTGTCTGTTCAGTACATATTCGATGTCAGTACGTGGCGCTTTGTACACGGTCATTGTTGTGCTCCTGTGAGTTCTCGCCATGCAGCAGGCATTCGTGCCGCTACAGCGTCGGGGGTCATTCGCAGTGTTTCGTCGGGAACCATGTCGGCGATTTCTCGACCATCGCCGTAGTGATGCAAAGTGTTTCGCACACCTTCAAACAACGGGCGACGTGCTGCAACTAAATCTGTTGGCGGATTGTCGTCGAGAAATCCCCAAATGGTGAGCGCGATCTTCAAGTCGTGAATAACAGGCGCACGCCCGTACAACGATGCGCGGCGAAGCGCAATAAGAGAGCACCCCTTCAACGCATCAGCAACGTTCTCCCCTGACTGCACCTTGACGTGTTTCTCCATGATCGCAGCAAGTGTCATCACATACCCCTGATCAGGGCCTTGATACCCGAGGTGTGCTCCCGCCGGTTGACGACCTTCGATGTCGGTAGGACGAGAAGGTGTCCAAGAGTCGGGCACGTGCTCAGGAGATTCGTATGTGCGAACCTGCTCGGCAGACGGAACTGGGGCAAATCGCGGTGCAGCCATAGCTGTTATGTCTAGCCGACTATTTCAGGCGTGCAACAAACCGTAGACAAGTGATTCTTCAAGAGCCCGCCATGACGCCTCGATAATGTTTGGCGACACACCGATCGTGGTCCACGAGCGTTCTCCGTTTGTGGCATCGAGAAGAACACGTGTCACAGCACCTGTTGCCGTGGCGCCGTCCAAAATACGCACTTTGTAGTCAGTGAGGTGCACTTTTCCTAATTCTGGGAAATGTGGCACAAGCGCCGCGCGTAACGCAATGTCGATTGCATTAATCGGACCGTTGCCCTCTGCTGCTTCGACGATACGCGCGTCCCCCACCCACACTTTGACAGTTGCTTCTGTGCTGAATTTGCCATCAGTCGCTTCATCAGTGATGACACGCATGGATTCAACATGGAACATGTCTTGCTTCCATCCAGAAGCACGGCGCATGAGCAACTCAAGTGATGCGTCAGCGGCTTCAAAGTGGTAACCCTCGTGTTCGAGACGCTTCAGGTCATCGATCACTTGATTGACAGCTGCACCATCCATCTCCAGCCCGAGTTCTTGGGCTTTCATTTGAATCGTTGCGCGCCCTGCCATCTCAGAGACGACAAAGCGTGTGCCGTTACCGACCAACTCCGGAGCCACGTGTTCGTATGCGTCTTTTGCACGTGCAATTGCAGATACGTGCAACCCGGCCTTGTGGGCGAACGCAGACGATCCCACATACGGTGCTTGCGGGTTTAGCGGGCGATTCAATACTTCTGCGACATGATTGCTCACCGCCGTAAGACGATCCAGGTTGCCCTCTGGCAAACACGTAAAGCCCATCTTCAACTGCAAATTCGGGATGATGGTGGTGAGGTTGGCATTGCCAGTGCGCTCGCCAAGTCCATTCAATGTTCCCTGCACGTGACGCACACCGCCACGCACAGCAGCCATTGAGTTAGCAACGGCACAACCCGTGTCGTCATGACAGTGAATTCCGAGAATTGCATCGTTTCCAACGTGGAGTTTCACCGCGGTGACGATCTCTTCGATCTCGTGTGGCAGCGAACCACCATTGGTGTCACACATCACCAAATGTGTTGCGCCCTTCATCACGGCCGCTTCGATAACACGCAATGCAAATTCGGGATTGTTCTTGTAGCCATCAAAGAAGTGTTCGAGGTCGACGAGAACACGACGACCGTGTCCGTTCAAAAACTCCACGGAATCTCCCACCATTGCAACACCCTCTTCAAGAGTGGTCTGCAACGCGTGTTCTACGTGATAGTCCCATGACTTTGCCACGATGCACACTGCCGATGTGTTGGCTTCGATCAAATTGTGCAATGTTGCATCGTCATCAACTTTGCCTTTCGGACGACGCGTTGATCCAAATGCAACAAGTGTTGAATGACGAAACGACAATTCCTTCACCGCGCGTGCAAAGAACTCCACGTCTTTGGGGTTAGCGCCAGGCCAGCCGCCTTCAATGAAATGAACGCCCAGGTAGTCAAGTTGTTCGGCAATGCGCAGCTTGTCTTCCACCGTTGCAGACACGCCTTCTACTTGCATGCCGTCGCGCAACGTGGTGTCGAAAACTTCCACTGTCTCTGTTGCAGTTGCGGTGTTCATGGTTCTGTCTCTCTTTGTGTCGCGTTTTGTCGTCTCATGCGAACTGGTTGTGATGTGCGGGCAAGAAAAAACCGCCCTTTCGGGGCGGTGAGAGCGCGCGCATCGTTGCCAATGCGCGCTAACGAATAATGATGATGGCGAGGCCGCGGCCAACAGCTGGTGCTGCCTGGGAGATGCGGTTCGTCAACATGGATCCCATTTTGACGGGTTTTTCCCCGATCGTCAACGCCCCCGCCCTACTTCTGTGGAAAGCCTGTGGATACAGGCGGGGAAATCATGCCCACGTGTCCCCAGCCTGTGGATAGCTCAGACCAGCTCGCACCAGTGGCGGTACTTGTCAATCTCGCCACGGACCGCTTTTCCGTACAGCTCGCCGATGGCTTTCGTGATCGGACCAGGGCACGGAACCTTGCGATCGTCAACAGAATTCACCGCGCTCACTTCTGCCGCGGTTCCACACACAAAGATTTCTTCAGCGATGTAGAGATCAGAACGCGCCAAGTTGTCAGCCACCACTTCGTAACCAAGGTCGTTGGCAATCGCGGTGACGCTGCTTTGCGTGATGCCTTCCAATGCGCCTGCTGATGTTGGCGGCGTGAGAATACGGCCGTGACGTGCAACGAAGATGTTTTCGCCGGTGCACTCGGCAACAAAACCATGCGGGCTCAACATGATCGCTTCGTCGTAGCCAGCCTTCAGTGCTTCTACTTTTGCAAGTGACGAGTTCACGTAATTGCCCACTGTCTTTGCTGCAGGTGGCATGGTGTTGTGATCGTGACGCGTCCACGAAGAAATCTTCATACGAACACCTTTGGAAAGCGCATCATCGCCTAAGTACGCACCCCACGGCCAACATGCAATCGCGACATCAACGCTGCACGGCAACGTGTTGAGACCCATCTCGCCGTATCCGTAATAGGCAATCGGACGAATGTATGCACTTGGCAATCCCGTTGATCGCATGGTGTCTTTTACTGCTTGCACCAACTCATCAACACTGTATGGAATTTCCATGTCGAGGATCTTCGCGCTCGCGTGTAACCGCGCCATGTGTTCGGTTAGTCGAAAAACTGCGGGACCGTCTTTTGTTTCATATGCACGAATGCCCTCGAACACACCAGTGCCGTAATGCAAGGTGTGGGTCAGTACGTGAATCTGGGCCTTATCCCAATCGACGAGCTCGCCGTTCATCCAGATTTTTGGTGTGGGTTGCAGCGTGGGCATGTGTTGCTCCTTGGGATCAGTCTTTTCGACTTTACTTGCCGGCTACTCGCGCGGCGATGGCGTTTCCAACCTCTGTTGTTGATCCCTCTGGCGCGTTGTCACAGGCAGCGCGAATACGTGACGCGGCAGCATTTTCTCCGAGGAAATCAAGCATGAGTGCCGCTGACAGGATCGCCGCAGCGGGGTTTGCCTTGCCGGTTCCCACAATGTCTGGAGCCGAGCCGTGCACGGGTTCAAACATTGAGGGGCCCGTACGAGTGGGGTTCAAGTTGGCCGATGATGCAAGACCAATGCCACCACTCACCGCACCACCCAAGTCGGTGAGGATGTCGCCAAACAAGTTGTCAGTGACAATGACGTCATAACGATGCGGGTCTTGGACAAAGTAAATGCAAGCCGCATCCACATGGTTGTACGCAGTGCCCACTTTTGGATAGTTCTTTGCGACTTCATCAAACGTGCGTTGCCACAGGTCACCAGCAAATGTGAGAACGTTCGTCTTATGTACGAGCGTGACGTGTTTCTTCTCGCGTGACATCGCAAGATCGAACGCGTAACGAATACAACGCTCCACTCCGTGACGGGTATTCACACTTCCCTGTGTTGCGACTTCATGTGATGTGCCCTTTCGCAATACTCCACCTTCACCAACATATGGTCCTTCAGTGTTTTCACGAATAACAACGAAATCATGTGGGACACTATGACCCGGTGCAAGACCTTTGAACGGACGTTGATTCACGAAAAGGTCTAACTCAAAGCGCATTTTGAGAAGCAATCCGCGCTCAATGACTCCAGGGGGAACATCAGGGGTTCCCACTGCGCCCAGCAAAATTGCATCGAAATCACGCAGCGCGTTGAGTGTTTCATCGGACAAGATCTCGCCATCGCGCAAGTAGCGGGCACCACCTAGATCAAAATCCGTGGTGTTAATAGAAACTCCTGCTGCGGTAATTACTTTCAGTGCTTCGGCGGTGACTTCTGGTCCAATTCCGTCCCCACCGATGATGGCAATGCGATGTGCTGATCCAGTCATAGGGAAGCCATCGTAGGACGCGCCGATAGCCTTCACCTCATGGCAAAGCACTTGTTGTCGAAAGAAACGTATGCCCGTCTTGAGGCTGAGCGCACCCACCTTGAACACACGCTGTTGCCGGAAATTGCTGACAAGATCGGCCGTGCGCGCGAGTTAGGCGACCTGTCAGAAAACGGCGATTACCACGCCGCTAAGGATGAATACGGAATGGTGAATGATCGCAAGAATCTCATCATCTCGATTCTCGAGAATTCGGAAATCGCTCCCGCCCCGACAGCCGGGACAATTGGCGTGCTGAGCACCGTCACCGTGTTATTTGATGGTGATGATCCAGATGATGCCGAGACGTATCTGATCGGACATATCGAAGAAAAGACTGATGGTATTGAGATCATGAGTCCTTCCTCACCCATTGGTTCCGCGTTACTTGGTCATGGCGAAGGCGACAAGGTCAACATCACACTTGAAAACGGTGCGAAGGTTGCAGTGCAAGTAGTCAAGGTGGACCACTGAGCGAGATTCGCATTCCCCCACTGCCCGACGGGCATCACATTGAATTGCCCGGACGAGGAACCACGTTTTATCGCGACGTACCTGGACCAGAGGGTGCTCCTGTTCTCATGTTGTTGCACGGATGGACAGCGACAGCTGATCTCAATTGGTTCAATTGCTACAGACCACTCTCTGAGCACTACCGCGTGATTGCTCTTGATCATCGCGGACATGGTCGCGGTATTCGATCTGCAAAACCATTTCGACTTGCTGATTGCGCAGATGATGCAGCGGCGCTCGCAGATCGACTTGGTATCGAAACCTTCATTCCGGTTGGCTACTCAATGGGTGGCACGGTTGCACAGTTGATGTGGCGACGACATGAGTCGCGTATACGCGGACTTGTTCTTGCAGCAACGTCATCTCATTTTGTTGACTCACGCGAAGAACGTTGGTCATTTCTTGGTTTGCACGGTCTCGGCGCAGTTGCACGGATCACACCAAAATCTGCCCGCGAATGGTTCAGCCATCGTTTGTACATCCAACGCAAAACGCTCACATGGGAACCATGGGCCGTACAGCAACTCGCAACGCATGAATGGCGACAAATTCTGGAAGCAGGCGGTGCCCTCGGCTCATTTGATTCCCGCCGTTGGTTACCCGAGGTCAATGTGCCAACCGGAGTAGTTGTCACCACTTCCGACCGAGTTGTCCCGACGCGTCGTCAAAAAGAAATGGCCGGATACATCAATGGTGCTCGCATGTGGACCGTTGACGGTGATCATGATTCGGTGTTTGGCCGTGCTGATGTGTTTGTCCCGGCACTGTTAGAGGCCGCGCATTTTGTTCGTCACGAATCGCAACGGCGTGCCACAACACCATGAGTAACTACGCGGTTCGACTTCGGTCTCGCTGGCGACGAAACAGCAAGCTGGCACGCCTTGGTGCACGTATCGGCGTCGGTCATGCGGCAACGTCAGCACGAAAAGTGTTTGCCAATGCCGAACGTAAAGAAGTGTTGTCTCGAGCACGCGAGATGAAAACTGCTCAACAAGTGGCGAACGAACTCGGCAACATGAAGGGTGCCTTGATGAAGCTGGGGCAGATGGCCAGCTATTTGGATGACGGTTTGCCCGAGTCTCTTCGTCTCGCGCTGGCACAATTGCAATCACATGCACCACCGATGTCAGTGGAATTAGTGCACGACGTCATCCGCCAGGAATTTGGGCGCAACGTCAGCGACGTCTTTATCGACTTTGACGAGGAACCAATAGCAGCAGCCTCAATTGGTCAAGTTCACCGTGCAATCATTCGAGATCCCAACACAGGTACCGAACGTGCAGTCGCAGTAAAAGTGCAATACCCAGGCGTAGCAGATGCCATCGACGCAGACCTACGCACAGCGGATCTGCTGGGCACGTTGCTCGCATTCGGATTTAAGTCATTAAACCCCGAAGACATGGTCGCCGAAATCAAAGACCGACTACGCGAAGAACTTGACTACACCCGTGAAGCGCGTAACCAAAAAGAGTTCGCCGAGTTTTACCGTGGACATCCATTCATTCATGTACCCGAAGTGATTGACCACCTTTCCACGGCACGTGTTCTGACTACAGAACTAGTGAATGGTTCGAACTTTGATGAAGTGTTGACATGGACCCAGGAAGAACGCGACAAAGCAGGAGAAGCGATCTTTCGTTTTGTGTTTCGCAGCCTGTACCGCTTCCGTGCATTTAATGGCGATCCACATCCTGGCAATTACATCTTTCACGGTAATGGTCGCGTCACCTTTTTGGACTTTGGACTTATCAAACACTTCACTATTGAAGAAATGGACATGTTCAAATCAATGGTGAAATCTGCAGTGATTGACCACGACATGAAGACATATCGTTCCATTGTTGAAAATGCCGGCATGCTGCAAAAAGACCTTGACCTATCCACCGATGAAGTGGGTGCGTACTTCTCGCACTTCTATGAGCCTGTGCGTGAGTCACGCGACATGACATGGACCACCACGTATGCAACATCTATCGTGCGTCACACATTTGATCGCTCATCTCCTATTGCGCAATACGCCACCGTTCCACGCTCCTTTGTATTCATCCAGCGGATCAATCTGGGCCTGTATGCGATTTTGGGTCAACTCGGCGCTCACGGTAATTATCGACGGATCGCCGAAGAATTGTGGCCGATGACTAATAGCCCTGCCTCAACACCTCTTGGAGTAGAAGAAGCGACATGGTTCGCTTCGAGAAACTGAAACTGTTATCTACAAGACAGTTTCGAGATCAAGTCCAATGTCAAGAATTGGCGACGAGTGTGTGAGACCACCAACAGAAATGAAGTGCACTCCTGTTTCGGCAACCGCACGAGCTTTATCAAGAGTGAGTCCACCACTTGCCTCAAGAAGCACCGGTGCACCAGTGGCAGTGCGGTGCTCGGCCGCTATCGCCACCGCCTCGCGCATCACATCAGGCATCATGTTGTCGAGCAACACGAGATCCGCCCCTGCCGCAATCACTTCTCGTAATTGCTGAAGAGTGTCGACTTCTACTTCGATAGGAATCGAAACATTCATGTCTCGTACTGCTCGAAATGCCTGCACAACTCCACCTGCTGATGCCACGTGATTGTCCTTTACTAATGCCGCATCGGACAACGACATGCGATGGTTTTGTCCACCGCCACAACGCACCGCAAATTTTTCTAATGCGCGAAGTCCGGGAGTTGTCTTTCGTGTATCACGAATAACAGCGTCAGTTCCTGCGACTGCTGAGACCCACCTGGCCGTTGCAGTGGCGACACCCGATAAGTGGCACAACAAATTCAATGACGTGCGTTCAGCGGTGAGAAGTAATTGCGTGGGTGCGGTGACGCGGATGATGACGTCACCCGGGGACACTGTTGAACCATCGGCCACTACGCGGTCTACGTTTCCCAACTGATCACCGGACACCATTTGTAGTACTGCACACGCAATATCTACGCCAGCAATAGTTCCGTGGGCACGTGATCCATACGATGCAACACTGCGCTGTGTCAAAGGAACAGTTGCTACCGACGTGATATCTATGCCGCCAGCGAGATCTTCAGCAATAGTGCGACGAATGAGGTCTTCCACATATGAAGGATCAATGTCGTTGGCGCGTATACGGGTCGCAATGTCTTGTGACAACGGAGCACATGTCAGAGGTTCGAACTGCATCATGACGTCACCCGCAGTCGACCGTTGTCTTGCACCACACATGTGTGATGCTTCCAAGAATCTGATGTAGTGACAAAGTCGTTTCGCCGGTGGCACCCGCGGCTTTCGGTACGTTGTTGAGCCGAAGTCACTACTGCTAACGCAATGGTCAATAAGTTTGTCGCCTCGAATGACTTTCGATTGGGCACCACATCGCTTGAAACTTGCGACAACAATCCATGAAGAACTTCATCGGCAGCGGTGAGACCATCACCACTACGCACCACACCAACATGTTTCGACATACATGAACGCAATGCAACACGATGCGACGCATCAAGCAATGCGCCACGGTCATCGTCTTCCGCAATAGCCGCTTTATCGGGGAGAGACCAACTGAGATCGCGTCCGACTCGAGTGCCTGCGACAACGCCTTCCGTCAGACTGTTCGACGCCAAACGGTTCGCACCATGAAGACCGGTGCACGCAGCTTCTCCCACCGCATACAACCCATGAAGTGATGTCGTGCCGCTCAACGTTGCTGTTATTCCGCCGCACACATAATGCGCAGCAGGTGCCACCGGAATGAGATCTGAAGACGGATCAATTCCAGCACCCGCACACGACGCCGTAATCGACGGAAAGCGCTGTGCGAAGTTTTCCACGCCACGAGCGTCAAGGTACACGTGATCATCAACACCGTGTGGTGACGTAGCCATCCGTGCGCTGATCGCAGCTGCCACAACATCTCGTGGAGCAAGATCTTCCAACGGATGAACACCTTTCATCACACGCTCACCTGCAGCATCCACCAAGAACGCGCCCTCACCACGCACCGCTTCGCTAATTAATGCTTGTTGTCCGGTCGCATCGGGACCGCGCCACAAGACAGTCGGATGAAATTGAATGAACTCAAGATCACGCACTTCTACTCCGGCACGCATCGCCAAGGCGATGCCATCACCTGTCACTGCAGGCGGATTTGAAGTAGACGCATACACCTGCCCGTAACCACCTGTTGCGATAACAACCGCGCGTGCTCGAACATCTCCCACACTCTCCACATCTCCTGTTTCGTCAAGCAACGCCACGCGCACACCGGCTACAGCACGTTCACCACTTTCGGTGTATCCGATAATGAGATCAAGACCAAACGCGTGTTCAACCACATCAACGCCAGCAAGTCGCACAGATTCATCCAGTGTGCGTTGCACTTCCGCGCCCGACCTGTCGCCACCGGCATGAACAATGCGACGATGGGAGTGGCCACCTTCTTTGGTGAGGGCTACCCCTTCGTGCAAACCGGGATCAAACGACGCACCAAGATTCATGAGATAGCGAATTGCCGTAGGTGCTTCTTGCACTAGTTCGCGCACAACCTCTTCATCACATAACCCCGCACCGGCATCCAAGGTGTCGCGAACATGATTCGCAAGTGAGTCATCGGGATCAAGAACGGCAGCGAGCCCACCTTGAGCCCAACTTGTACTGCCAGCATCCAACGTGTCTTTGGTGATGAGCACAACATCTCTCACCGGACGCATAGCGAGCGCTGCTGATAAGCCTGCCGCGCCGGAACCCAACACCACGACGTCTGTTTCTGCAAACCACGTCGGTTCGGGTGCGAGAAGTTTGCGCGGAATATCCTTATTCGCCAACACGAGATGGGGTTCCGATCGCAATCATGCGTTCAACCGATGCACGAGCGCGGTCTGCGATGTCAGCAAGAACATCAACAATGTCATTACCTGAAAGAAGTGCGTTCTCTAACTTCTCTGGCGTGATCATCTTCATGTACTTGCACACTGCTGCGCGATTGACAGGTTCAAACACTGTCTTTGAATTTGCTTTGCGTAACTGATGAAGCATGCCGGTCTCTGTCGCGACAAGAACCTTTTTTGCTTTTGTTTCGCGCGCTGCTGTCAACATGCCGCCCGTTGACAAAATCTTTGTGCGCTCCTGGGGAACAACGCCCTCTGATGCAAGAAACATCGCGCTTGTGGCGCAACCACATTCGGGATGAATAAACAACTCAGCCTCTGGTTCTGACTTCACCAATTGCTTCAGTTCTGAACCGTTGATGCCGGCGTGCACGTGACACTCACCCATCCAAATATGCATGTTGTCGCGCTTGGTCAAACGTTGAACATGAGCGCCAAGAAATTGATCGGGGCAGAACAGAATCTCTTTGTCAAGCGGGATAGATGCAACAACTTCCACGGCATTGGAACTGGTGCAACAGATGTCAGTCTCAGCCTTCACTGCTGCCGTTGTATTGACGTAACTCACAACGACGGCACCGGGGTGCTGGGCTTTCCATTCACGCAATTGATCCGCTGTGATGGTGTCGGCGAGTGAACAGCCTGCTCTCTCGTCAGGAATGATCACTGTTTTTTCGGGCGACAAGATTTTTGCGGTTTCTGCCATGAAGTGCACTCCACAAAAAACAATGGTTGATTGTGGTACCTCAGCGGCAACGCGCGACAACGCGAGCGAATCTCCTACGTGGTGAGCGACATCTTGGATCTCGGGCACCTGATAGTTGTGGGCCAAGATGACAGCATCGCGATCGTCTGCGAGTGCACGAATGCGCTGTGCCCAGGCGGCGTCGGCTGTGTAGGTCACACAGGCAAGGCTAGAACGCAATGAACGACTTTGCTCGCTTGTGAATCGTTTCCGTATCTCTGTGCCACCTTCTCAGGCCACTTCCATCTTGAGTGGCCGTTATACCTCTTGCGTCACTGGCGGGTCATACCAATACGCATGGATTGCTTCGGCGAGTGAGCCGGTTGCGCTGCCATCGTCCACCACAACGTCATCTGGTGCATCCTCGAAACGAATCACACTTGCGACTCCCGCATCACACACAACAACGACGAGTCGTACACGGCGGCGAAGCACATGCTCACTGGGAGATCCTTCCACCGTGCCGCCAGGACCAAGCGGTGCTGCCCATCCGGTTGTCACAATTGCCGCGGCATGAAACATGCGGCCAAGAGACGAAGTGGGTGCTTGCAGCAATTCATACACATCAGGATGTTGTGCGAGGAACGAGACACGCAATGAGTCGTTGCGTTCTTCGTGCACTCTTTCAACATCATCGATTGTGACGCCGTAAATACGGGCACCAGACATCTCAAATGAATCAATCAAGTGATGAATGTGTTGCTCAACAATGGTTGCTGTGGCAAGGATTGGTACGTCAATTGGTTGAACAGGAACGTCAGGATTCATAGCGCGCATGTGTATGCACGCCAGATTCCAGTGGCATCTACAGACCAGTGACTGACTGGGCAGCCGCCACAACTTGTGCGCCAAACATTCGCCCGGGATGCGCCGTGATGCGCTCAAGGGGGCCCGACACACTCAAAGCAGCGATGACTACGTTGTCGCCATCACGAATTGGCGCACTAACGGAAGCGACGCCCTTTTCACGATCTTCGCTTGTTTCTATCCACCCGTCGCGCGACAGTTTTTGTCCCGACAACACGCGACCAGCTGATCCTCGATCAAGAGGCAACAACGCACCTTCTGGCACTATCCACCGCAATCCGTGCGTTGACTCAAATGATGCGACACAACGTCGACCATCACCTTCAGTCACGTATAACTGAACGCTTTCACTTGTGTCGTCACGCAACTGGCGCGCAACGTCGCGTGCACGTTGGATCCATGGGAACTGTTCGCTCGCGGCGCGACCGAGCCCCACTAATGACACTCCAACACAAAACAGTCCGTCATCATCTCGTCGCACGGCTCCGTGATGTTCCAAGGCGAGAAGCAAACGATGCGCTGTCGCACGAGGCAACTGGGTGCGCTCCACGACTTCTGACAACGACGCAGGACTCGTTACCAATGCGTTTAATACAAGGAACGCTTTGTCGAGAACGCCGACACCTGATACGCTGTCCATTAGTTGGGAAGTCTATCTCACATTGTGAGATTATTTGAGAACATATTTCTGTAATCAAGTGACGAGATCTTCCCCACCAACGAACTGTTGAAAGAAGAGTTTGATGAGTACTCCAAAGACACTCCCGCAAAAAGTTTGGGATGCACACGTTGTGCACTCTGCTCCGGGTGAAGCAGACCTCTTGTACATCGACCTACACCTCATTCATGAAGTGACAAGCCCCCAGGCCTTTGATGGTTTGCGCCTCAGTGGTCGCGCCGTACGTCGACCCGAGTTGACAGTTGTGACTGAAAAGCACAACGTGCCCACCGAGAACATCGATAAACCCATTGCGGATCCGATCTCTGCAAAGCAAGTACAGGTACTTCGCGATAACGCAAAAGAATTTGGCATCACGTTGTTCCCGATGGGCGATCCTGGTCAGGGCATCGTGCACGTCATTGGTCCCGAACAAGGTCGCACACTTCCCGGAATGACCATCGTGTGTGGCGATAGCCATACTGCAACGCACGGAGCGTTTGGCGCACTCGCTTTTGGAATCGGAACCAGCGAAGTAGAACACGTTCTTGCAACACAGACTTTGCCGCAATCACGTCCGAAGTGGATGGCAGTCAATGTTGAAGGTGAAGCACCAGAAGGTGTCACTGCAAAAGACATCATCCTTGCAATCATCGGCACAATCGGCACTGGTGGCGGCATTGGTCACGTCATCGAATACCGCGGATCTGCTATTCGTGCGTTGTCAATGGAAGGCCGCATGACCGTCTGCAACATGTCGATTGAAGCCGGTGCACGCGCTGGTCTTATCGCGCCAGATGACACAACATTCGAATACCTGAAGGGGCGCATGCACGCACCAAAAGGTGCCGCGTGGGATGAAGCGGTTGCTACGTGGAAACAACTGCACACCGATGAAGGGGCGAAGTGGGACAAAGAAGTCACCATTGATGCAACGAAGTTAACTCCGTTCGTATCGTGGGGAACAAACCCAGCACAGGTGTTACCGATTAATGCATCTGTTCCCTCCCCATCTGACGCACCAGATGCACAAACCGCTGACACGATCTCACGTGCTCTTGAATACATGGGCTTGCAGGCAGGCACGAAAATTCGCGACATTGAAGTAGACACCGTGTTCATTGGTTCATGTACAAATAGCCGTATCGAAGATCTTCGTGCGGCTGCTGCTGTATTGAAGGGTCGCAAAGTTTCTGTGAAGCGCGCGATGGTCGTTCCTGGTAGCCACGCGGTACGTAACCAAGCAATGGCAGAAGGTCTCGACAAAGTGTTCATCGAAGCAGGAGCGGACTGGCGCGAACCAGGATGTTCCATGTGTCTTGCAATGAACCCTGACAAGTTGGCCCCCGGTGAGCGCGCGGCAAGCACAAGCAACCGCAACTTTGAAGGACGCCAAGGACGTGGTGGACGAACCCACCTCGTCTCCCCTGCAGTTGCCGCAGCAACCGCAGTCGCTGGTCACTTCGCAACCCCGGCAGACCTGTAAGAACGACGAAAAGGAAAAAGACGATGAAAGCAGTACAAGTTCTCACGGGTCGCGCGATTCCGTTGAAGCGCAGCGATGTTGACACCGATCAAATCATTCCTGCCGATTGGTTGAAGCGCGTTGAACGCACGGGCTTTGAAGCAGGGTTGTTCTCAACGTGGCGTGACGATCGCGATTTCGTATTAAACGACCAGCGCTATGCAGGTGCAACAATCCTTGTTGCGGGTCCGAGTTTTGGAGTGGGGTCATCACGCGAGCATGCTGTGTGGGCGATTCAACAATATGGATTCGATGCAGTGATTGCCCCAAGCTTCAGCGACATCTTCCGCAATAACTGCACAAAGAACGGACTTGTGCCAGTCATTCTTGCCGAATCAGTTGTTCAACAACTATGGGACCTCATCGAAAATGATCCATCAATTGAGATCACCGTTGATGTGCAAAAGCTTCTCGTTGAAGTTCCAAAAGCTGGCATCTCTGAGTCATTCCCGATGGATGCTGCAACACAGCACCGATTCTTGAATGGTTTGGATGACATCGGAATCACGTTGTCGCACCAAAGCGAGATCGATGATTTTGAACGCTCACGGCCGTCTTGGCTCGTGTCGCGCTAGCGGACACTAGAACACAGCTCGTGTCGCGCTAGCGGACACTAGAACACAGCTCGTGTCGCGCTAACTCAAACTGAAAAATCGTTATTTCAAAAATTCGGTCAAGTTCGCAAGCCGCGAGTCATTGCTAAACACCTCAGTTGGTGCTTCTGTGGGCAACTTCAATGCACGCTGAATAATGCGACAAGTGGTGTGCTGGTTGTACTCAGCCAATGTCACTGCAAAACCGTCGCGGCCCGCACGTGCGGTACGACCCGAACGATGCAAGTAGGTCTTGCTATCAATCGGTGGTTCGTAGTGAATGACGACTGCTACGTCGTCAATGTCGATTCCACGCGCAGCAACATCAGTGGCTACCAACACGGTGATTTCACCGCGAGTAAAACGTGCAAGAGCTTTTTCACGTGCTGCTTGTGAGAGATCTCCGTGAAGTGCTGCCACTTTTGCGCCAAGTTCGCGCAAGTTATCCGCCACCCGATCACACAGGCGCTTTGTATCGCAGAACACCACAGTCTTGCCATTGGTTTTCGCGATAGTCGCAACAACTTTGTCTTTATCCATCCTGTGCACGCCAAGAAAAACGTGATGCATAGTTCCCACCGTGTCAGTGGGTGCGTCGATGGAAACTTCTGCCGGTGACTTCATGTATCGACGTACAAGATTTCCCACTTGACCATCAAGCGTGGCGGAGAACAACATTGTTTGATGCTCACCAGTGACATGTCGCAAAATCCACTCCACTTGCGGAGTGAATCCTTCATCGGCCATTCGATCTGCTTCATCAAGGACAACAACTTCAATGTCGCTCAACGAGACTTCTTCTGACTTCATCAAATCGATGAGGCGTAGTGGCGTTGCAACAATGATTTCAATGCCCTCCGCCAACGAGTCGATCTGGTCATCTCGCGATGCGCCCCCATACACCGCCAAAATGCGCCGTTCGCACGCATCACCAATGGGCGACAACACTTCTGCCACCTGCAATGCCAACTCACGTGTGGGCACCAGCACAAGCCCGCGTGGTGCACGCACTCGATCAGCACGACCTACGCGTGCAATCATCGGCACGCCAAACGCAAGGGTCTTGCCAGATCCTGTTCGCGCGCGACCACAGAGGTCGACGCCTGTCAGGGCAACGGGAATGGCTTCAGTTTGGATAGCAAAAGGAGCGGTAAAGCCCGCTTGTGCAAGTCCTTGATCGATGTGGGCTGGAACGCCGAGAGCGGCAAAACCAGTTGATGAAGAGACAGTGGAATCGGTGCCCGAATGATGTGAGGGGGTCATGTTGCTCTTCAGGGTAGCGGTGAGCCTTCACGTCGAAGAGTTTTGCTCGCAACATCTATAAATCGGCGATACACTCTTGTCCAATGAACGTTGCTCGCACCCTCCTTCTTCTTATGTAACGGCAACAGCCACATATCGCTGTTGTCGAACCTCTCGCGCCCTCTGGCCGAGGGGTTTTTTGTTGCCCACGAATCCCTGCCACACCACCGAACTCATGAAAAGGACCACACCAATGCCTCCACAGAATGTCACTCCAAAGAAAATGGCTTTCGATAAATACAAGCCTTTTGTTCCCGTAGTTCTCACCGATCGCACATGGCCTAACCGCGTCATCGACAAGGCCCCCATGTGGTGTTCGGTTGATTTGCGAGACGGAAATCAGGCCCTCATCGACCCCATGGACCCCGAGCGCAAACTGCGCATGTTCGAGTCACTCGTGAAAATGGGCTTCAAAGAGATCGAAGTAGGTTTCCCCTCTGCAAGCCAGCCCGACTTTGATTTCGTTCGTTTGTTGATTGAAGAGGACCGCATTCCTGATGACGTCACGATTCAGGTCTTGGTGCAATCGCGTCAGGAATTGATTGAGCGCACATACGAATGCATCAAGGGCGCACCTCGAGCAATCGTTCACTTCTATAACAGCACCAATCCACTCCAACGTGAAGTGGTCTTCGGTTTGGACAAAGAAGGCATCGTCGACATCGCGGTGAACGCAGCAAAGATGTGCAAGAAACTGGAACAGACGGTGCCAGAGACCATCGTGCGCTACGAGTACTCACCGGAGAGTTTCACACTCACCGAACCCGAGTTCACGATTGAGATCTGTAAAGCGGTGATGGACGTCATTAAGCCAACACCAGACAACAAACTCATTTTGAACTTGCCCGCAACAGTTGAGTGCTATAGCCCGAATGTGTATGGCGACGTTATTGAATGGTTCATTCGCAATCTGCCCAACCGTGAATCAGCAATCATCTCATTGCACCCACACAATGATCGTGGTTGCGCAGTAGCCGCTGCAGAGTTTGGCGTGATGGCCGGAGCTGACCGTGTGGAGGGAACACTGTTTGGCAATGGCGAGCGCACAGGCAACGTTGACATTGTCAACTTGGCGATGAACCTGTTCATGAACGGAGTTGATCCGGAGCTTGATATTTCCGACATTGATGCTCTGCGCCGTGTTGCCGAATACTGCAATCGATTGCCTGTTCACTCACGTCATCCATACGTGGGAGACCTCGTGTACACCGCATTTTCCGGTAGCCACCAAGACGCGATCAAAAAGGGATTTGAAGCGTTGCCGAAGGATTACAAAGAGTGGGGCGTGCCGTACCTGCCGATTGACCCGAAACACGTTGGCCGCACATACGAGGCAGTCATTCGTGTCAACAGTCAAAGTGGCAAAGGTGGCGTCGCGTATGTCATGAAGACCGAGCACGGTTTCGATCTCCCGCGTCGTTTGCAGATTGAATTCTCCAAGACGATTCAACACATCACCGAAGACAGCGGAACTGAAATCAGTCCTGTGGTGATGTGGGATACATTCCGCAGCGAGTATCTGCCCGAGGAACCGCAGTATGTGTTGCATAGCCACGAGTTACGCAGTGATTCAAGTTCGGGACGTACATCCATCACCGCCCAGATGATGGTGAAGGGCGTGGCATCCACGATCACTGGCGAGGGCAATGGGCCAATCGATGCATTTATCAATGCGCTGCGGTCTGGTTTGTCAGCAGACATCGACGTCCTTGACTATGCAGAACACGCCACTGGACAAGGTTCAGAGGCCACAGCGGTTGCATACGTGGAAACCACAGACTCTGACGGCGATGTCTTGTGGGGCGTTGGCAGTGATCCAAACCTCATCACCGCCTCATTGCGGGCAGTGTTGGCAGCACACGAACGACGTATGCGCAACGCCTAGGGTGAGAGCGTTACATCTACATCAGTTACTTGAGGAGTTGCCATGAAAGTCGTCGTTGATTTTGATCTCTGTGCATCAACCGGCTCATGCACACAGGTGTGTCCTGAAGTGTTTGAGATTCGTAGCGATGGCTATCTCTACGTCCTGCAAGAAGAACCAGACGAATCTCTGCGCGACAAGTTGACCGACGCGGCTGACCTCTGCCCCACTGGCGCAATCACCATCGAAGGATGATCGTTTCGTGACATTTCATGACATGTTGACACGACGCTGGCAAAGCGTCGACTCCGTCTTGTGCGTCGGACTTGATCCCGATATGGCGCGCCTTCCCGATGTCTTTCAGAGTGCCACTGGAGGCATTGCCAAATTCTGCGTTGACATCATTGACGCAACAGCAGAGTTTGCGTGTGCGTTTAAACCGCAGATTGCGTACTTCTCAGCCGTTGCTGCAGAACGTCAACTCGAACTCGTGTGCGAACACATTCGTGATGCGCATCCACATATCCCGATCATTCTTGATGCCAAACGGGGAGACATCGGAGACACTGCCAAGTTGTACGCACGCGAAGCATTTGAGCGATATGGCGCACACGCTGTCACGGTGAATCCGTACCTTGGCACCGACAGCCTTGAGCCCTTCTTTGAATACCGTGACAAGGGCGTGTTCGTCTTGTGCCGCACATCAAATGCCGGTAGTGGAGAATTTCAATCCCAAAATATTGATGGCGTGCCTTTGTATCAACATGTCGCGCGTACTGCAGCCACATCGTGGGCACCGCGTGGTGATGTCGGACTAGTTGTAGGCGCAACGTATCCACACGAGTTGGCACAAGTACGCGCAATCGTTGGCGACATGCCATTGTTGGTTCCCGGTATTGGTGCACAAGGTGGCAGTCCCGCAGACGTCATGAACAATGCGGCAACAAAAGACGGATACGGCGTTGTTGTGAATTCCTCACGTGCGATTTTGTTCGCTGACGCTAACGATCACATCAAAGGCGCACGTAACGCTGCGCAACAAACGCGTGATCAGCTACGCGCGAAGAACTGATACTTCGGTAATACCCGGAGCATCACGCAGTTCATCGAGAACACTGTCGGGAACTGGTCCACCAGGAGCTATCACCATTAACGCGGTTCCTGGCGTGAGCGCCATTCCCACTTCCATGTCGCGAATGTTGATTCCCGCATTACCGAGCAATGTTCCGACCGTGCCGATCACACCGGGACGGTCATCATTGCGCACGACGAGCATTTGATCAGACGGTGGAACATCAGTCATGTGGTCGTCAACCAAGACAATGCGTGCCTGTCGACGCGGGCCCACCAAAGTGGCCGCGATGCTGTGACCATTCGCGCGCAACGTCACGAGGTTGACGTAATCGCTGTTTGCAGCGCCCGATGCGATCTTTGTTTCTTTCACCGAGATGCCGGCTTCACCAGCAAGCTGTGGTGCATTCACGTACGTCACCGAGTCAGTTCGAACCGCAGACAAAAAGCCTTTCATTACCGACAATGTCAAAATACGCGTGTCGTACCCTGCAATCTCTCCAGTTGCAATGATTTCCAACTTACTTGGTGATCCGCCCACCATCGAAGAGAAGAGGCGACCCAACTTCTCTGCGAGTGGCAAATAGGGCTTCAGTGTTTCATTCGCATCTGCTGCAGCAATGTTCACTGCGTATGGCACGAACTCGCCGGCAAGAGCAAGGTTGATCATGTCTGCGATGTCTTCACCTGCTCGGTCTTGTGCTTCAGCAGTGCTCGCACCAAGGTGTGGTGTAACAACAATGCCAGGAACCGAGAACAACGGTGACTCGGTCATTGGCTCTTTGCTGAACACGTCGATTGCGGCACCCGCGATCGTTCCTTTGGTCACAGCAGCAGCAAGGTCGGCTTCGTTCACTATGCCACCACGAGCAACGTTGATGATACGAAGTTCTGGCTTTGCCTTCTTCAACATGTCGGCGTTGATGAGGTCGATCGTGTCCTTCGTCTTTGGCAAATGCAAAGTGATGAAGTCGGAGCGCTCCATGAGTTGATCCATGTCAACGAGTTCGATGTTCATTGCTTGTGCGCGTTCTTGTGACACAAACGGATCAAACGCAATGATCTTCATGCCGAATGCAACCGCGCGTTGGGCGACTAATTTTCCGATACGGCCAAGGCCTGCGATGCCCAGCGTCTTATCGAATAACTCGACGCCTTCCCACTTGCTGCGCTCCCAGCGACCTTGTACAAGAGCAACATGGGCTTGCGGCACGTTGCGCGCGACAGCGAGCAGCATCGCCATGGTGTGTTCTGCGGCAGACACAATGTTTGATTCGGGTGCGTTTGCGACCATGACGCCTCGGCGTGTCGCTGTCTCAACATCGACGTTGTCGAGGCCAACACCCGCACGACCAACCACCATCAATTGGTCGGCGGCTTCCAACAAGTCTGCATTGACATCAGTTGCGGAACGAACGATCAGGGCGTGAGCACCGACAATCACCTTCTTCAACTCGTCGGGAGAAAGTCCAACTTGCACATCGACCTGGTGCCCCGCAGCGCGGAGCCGGTTGAGGCCGTTTTCGGCAAGTACTTCTGAAACAAGAATGCGGGCCATGGGTGACCATTCTCGCCGCTGCGTACACTGCAAACGAAACGGAAAATTGATATTCCGTAAAGACTCCCGTGAAAGGCGACACCCCTATGCCCTATCCGTTTTTATCGGAGGAATGGATCTCAGCCGCACGTGAGATTCGTGCCAAACACGCCCACGTTGAGGCCTCAACTCAGGTGGCGGTAGCAGTGCGCATCAACCAAGTGATTACGGGCGTTCCCTTTGGGTCCGGCACCGTGCTTGCCTACTTTGACACCTCGGGTGGCGCGATCGAGATGGAACTTGGTTCTCTCGACAACCCCGATGCAACCGTCACTACTGACTATGCGACCGCGCGTTCGATTTTTGTTGATCAGGACCCAGCTGCCGGAATGCAGGCATTGATGAACGGCAAAGTCACCGTTGAGGGCGACATGATGAAACTTCTTGCTCTTCAAGCAACCATCGTGAACGCGGGAGACGCAGAACTTGTTGCCTCAGAAATGAAAGAAATTACTGAGTAGCACGAAGTGCAGAACGATCAGTTGATCGAACATAAAACGCGGCAACGGTGCCAAGTGTCGCAACACACGCACCAACTACGAATGCGATGCTGAAACTACTCACAACGCCATTGGGTTCGAGAGACTCTTGCACTGAAATCATGACTGTCGATCCAGCAACAGCTGCTAATTGATTCATTAATTGTTGCAACGCACCAGCGACGCCCAAATCTTTGTCGTCAACCGCGTTCGCTACGAGAGCGGTGAGTGCGGGGGAAGACACCCCAAGTCCGATTCCAGATATTGCAAGTGCGCCTGCGATGAACCATGACGATGATCCAATATCAATAAGGGAAAACAAAATCATCGCAAGAACGACCACGCTTGATCCCGCTATCGCTGATGCGCGCTCACCTACGCGCATCGTCACAAAACTCGCGGTAGGTGCAGCAAGAGAAAACGCCAAGGGACGAGCGACAATCAACCAGCCAACAAATGCAGCGGAGAAACCAAGACCGCGCTCGAGAAGTTGTGGGATGAGAATGAAGCCGCCCATGTACGCAAAGTTCGTTAGGGACTGACTAACAACCGGCATAACAAGGTTGCGACGGCGCAGCCAATGAAGTGGCATGAGTGGTTCTTCCGCATGCTGTTCGGCTCGCACAAAAATTGCAAGAGTGACAATGCCCAATGCGAACACAGACAGAGTTGATGGAGACGTCCAGCCCCACGAATTTCCGCGGTTGATGCCAAGAAGGACAAACACTGCGCCAAGTCCGAGTGTGACCGAACCCAAAATGTCGAAACGAACGTTTTTGATACGCGATGTCTGTGGGAGCATCTTCCACGCAATAAACGCCGCGATAAGACACAACGGAGCTTGAATCACAAAGATCATTCGCCAACCAATGGATTCAATAATCGGACCACCGAGCACCACACCAAGTACGGGTGCACCTGCGGTGGTAAAGCTCCAAATACTTAACGGACGGACGCGTTCATGTGGTTCAAATAATCTGTTGATGTACGCCATCGCCGCGGGACCAGTTGCTGAACCCGCTGTTGCAGACAACACGCGAAACAACACAACAGTTGCTGCGTTCCACGCAAACACGGTTGCGCCAGCGAAAATGCCAGAGATTGCCAAGCCATAGACGTACACCTTTTTGTGTCCGTACAAATCGCCGATCTTGCCGAAAGCCGGTCCCACAACACCAAAGGCGAGCATGGGCCCGGTGATCGCCCAGTTCAACGTGCTCACATTTGATCCGATGTCTTGTGAAATCGTTTCGAGCGACACAACAAGAATTGTGATTGTGGAACTCGTCGTGAATAGTCCGACTAATACAACGATCAATACCGCCCACTTGCGGGTGATACCTACTCGCTTTGCAATGCGCTTTGAAACAAGCAGACTCCACGGCACCGTTGACGATTCATCAACGCCTGACGCCTGTGGACCGAGAGACTCGGGTCCTTTCGGTCCGAGCTCTTCTATGTTCTTACGGTCGGACGAATCGCTCACTTCACGGTGCTGGCCATATTTTTCATGGCAGCAGACAAATCAGACACGGACCAGTATCCGCCAGAGTCAACGGTTTCAGCCATCTCCCACGACTTCACGCGAGTGACTTCCCCACCTTTCACGAAAAATGTCTCACCAGAAAATGCGCAATCAGCCGATGCCAAGTACGCAACGAGTGGTGCAATGTTCGCGGGATCCCATTCGTCGAATGTCGAGTCGTCTTGTGGTGCTGCGATGCGCTCTTCCAGACCAGGTGTTGCAAGTGTGAGTCGGGTGCGTGCCGCGGGAGCAATGGAGTTGCTCTTTACGTTGTAGCGCGACAATTCCTTTGCGCAGATTTGAGAAAAAGTAGCGATGCCGGTCTTTGCTGCGCCGTAATTACTCTGACCAGGATTGCTAAACAAACCAGATGTTGAAGAAGTGTGCACAAGATTGCGTGGCTTGTTCACTCCAGCTTTGTGTTGTTCACGCCAGTACGCAGCAGCCCAACGTGAGGGGGCGAAGTGTCCCTTGAGATGCACCGCAATTACTGCGTCCCATTCAGCTTCCGTCATGTTTACCAACACTCGGTCGCGCAAGATTCCTGCGTTGTTGACGAGGATGTCAAGATCTCCGAATGTCTCAACCGCCATATTGATCATGCGCTGTGCGCCTTCCCAATCAGCAATGTTGTCGTAGTTTGCAACAGCTTGTCCACCCATCGCAATGATTTCATTCACTACTTGTTGCGCCGGTGTCGCATCAGTGCCTGTTCCGTCGTTTGCCCCGCCAAGGTCATTCACGACAACCTTTGCGCCTTCTTTCGCAAACAACAAAGAATGCTCTCGCCCAATGCCTCGACCTGCTCCAGTGATGATCGCAACACGACCGTCTAATGCGCCCATGACACTTCTCCTTCGTTTTCGCACCATCACCGCGCAGTGTGCGCCGAGGTGATGTATCGCCTGTACGAGACTAGGGGAAGACCAGGTCGACCGTCTGACCGACGAGCGCTGGGTCGAGGTCCTTCACCGATTTGCCATCAATTGAAGCGGACTTCAACTTCTGTTTGCGATCACCGGTGATCTTGCCAACGATGAGACCGGCTGCAACCAATCGTTCACGCACCTTCTTGATATCGCGATTAATGATTGTGGGAATCAGCGTCCCAACTTGGCCGCCTGACAAGGTCAGGGTCACTGTTCCACCGCGCGGAATCTGTGTACCCACGGCTGGATCCATTACCGACACTGTTCCGAGTGGGATTGTCGGATGCGGAACCGCGTCAGGAAGAACTGCTGTCAGAAGTCCCAATTGCGCCAGCGCTTCGGTTGCAGCTTCTGGCGTTGCACCTGCGAGGTCAGGGATTGTTCGTGGCGCCGGACCAATTGAAACATTGAGATTGACGGTCGCGCCTTTGACCAGTGAATCACCGGCCTGCATGGTCGGCTGATCAGGAACTATCCACGACACCACCGAACCTGGTGGAACGTTTTCGTCGTGAGTATCAGTGGTCACCACCACCAATTGCAATGATTCAATCTGTGCACGTGCTTCGTCAGCTGTGAGACCTGAAACATCAGTGAGAACAGACAACGTTGGACCTTCGGCGACGTACAGGGTCAGTTTGTCTCTTTTCGCAAGTTCTTCACCGGTGACTGGTTCACTGCGGATGACGCGATCTTTTTCAATTTCATCACTGCGTTCATATACAACAGTGACATCCCAACCATATTTCGATACTTGATTTCGCGCTTCGCCCTCAGTGAGGCCTTCCAGGATTGGAACCGGGTTTTTCGGATTTAACACGGTGTTGTACGCGAGAACACCGCCACCGACAAGTGCAACAACAACCAATGCCGCGATACCAATTCGCAACTTCCAGCGTTTGCGTTTCGGAACGAGTTGCTGTGTCGTTGGATCTTCCGCAGCCAATGTTGCAAGTGCAGCAGCATCGATGGTGATAGGCCCCGTTGTATCGCCTCCGATGACCAACGGACCACTCGGATCTTTTGGCGCGGGCGCTTGTGGCGGAGCAACAACAGGATTCATCGGTTCGCTACCTGTAATAGGTGGCGTCGTGCGGATGATGATCGGATCGCGTTCTGCAACAGGCGGGGTCCCAAGAGATGGCGCGGCAGTTGGCTCAAACAACACCGATGCTCCGACGATGTCGATGGGCGTTGGGCGCGGCAATTTCTCCGCGGCTTGTACGAGTGATTGACCAAACTCGCGTGGGGTGCATCGCTCAGCGGGGTCTGGTCGACCAGCGCGCTCCAAGACCTGGGCAAGCGCGCCAAAGTCGGCGTTCACGGGCAACAATTTTCCGGCGCGCTGTGTTCCCGCAACATCAGGAGTGTCGCCGGCAAAGGGGACAGAACCTGTCATTGCCTCGATCAATGTCAACGCGAGTGCGTACACGTCAGACGACGTGGTGCGAGACGAACCCTCAAACAGCTCGGGAGCGCCGTAGTTGGCTTGGTCAATACCCCAGGAATCGGTAGGACGCTGCGGCGCACCAAAACCCACCACGCGCACCCGTCGGTCGAGGCCATAAACAAGACGCGACGGGCGAAGATCGCCGTGCACAATGCCGCTACGCGCCGCGG
>Ga0169931_10001424_pt1 | contig 39506 bp, 32 predicted proteins | sample Kivu_15m_20L_FD_129675 | JGI IMG/M metagenome (GOLD analysis project Ga0169931, IMG submission 129675) | Freshwater microbial communities from Lake Kivu, Western Province, Rwanda to study Microbial Dark Matter (Phase II) - Kivu_15m_20L... | ecosystem: Environmental > Aquatic > Freshwater > Lake... | reverse complement strand
TTCCAATACCCGGCGGAAGTTCCCGGCGTTTCCAACGCCAACTTCATCCGCGCCGCGCTGCAGGCGCGACTGCCCGAAGGCGTGGAGATCGACGCCGTCGCGTTCTACAAATCCCTCTACGAGCGCATGGACCTGCTCGAGATGGACCGGAAGTTCACCGGCCGCGCGGTCAACGAGGGGTTTTCCGGCGGCGAGAAAAAACGCAACGAGATCCTCCAGATGATGATGCTCGAGCCGCGCTACTGCATCCTCGACGAGACCGACTCCGGCCTCGACATCGACGCGCTCAAGATCGTCGCCAAGGGCGTGAACTCGATGCGCGGGCCCGACCGCGGCTTCCTGCTCATCACGCACTACCAGCGGTTGCTCGACCACATCACGCCGGATGTGGTGCACGTGATGGCCGGCGGCCGCATCGTCCGCACCGGCGGACCCGAGTTGGCCCGGGAACTCGAAGCCCACGGCTACGACTTCCTCAAGGAGGCCGCGCTCGCCTGAGCCACCCCGAACCGCAAACCCCCGACCGGATCCCGAACCATGTCCTACCAGGAAACCAACGCCATCCTCGACGACGAGACCCGCGAGGCGATCGACATCGACCGCAGCAAGGGGGACTTCACGTTTCCCGAGCGCCACAAGTACGACGCCGGCCGCGGGCTGACGGCCAACACCATCGACTACATCTGCGACGTCAAGAACGACCCCGAGTGGGTGCGCGAGTTCCGCCACAAGGCGCTGCGCGTGTTTTTGGAAAAACCGATGCCGACCCACTGGGCGACCCGGGAGCTGGAGAACATCGTCTTTGAGAACATCCGCTACTACCTTTCGGACGGCGAGAGGCCCAAGCGCTCGTGGGACGAAGTGCCCGAGGACGTGCTCAAGACCTTCGAGCGGCTCGGCATCCCCGAGCAGGAGCGCGCGTTCCTCGCGGGCGTCGAGGCGCAGTACGATTCCGAGGCCGCGTACTCGAACATGAAGGACGAGCTGCGCAAGCAGGGTGTCCTCTTCGTGAGTTCGTCCGAGGGGCTCAAGGAGCATGAGGAGATCTTCCGGCCGTGGTTCGGCAAGGTGATCCCGACCGGCGACAACAAATTCTCCGCGCTCAACAGCGCGGTGTTCTCCGGCGGCTCGTTCATCTACGTGCCCAAAGGCGTGAAGCTCAAGCAGCCGCTGCAGGCGTACTTCCGCATCAATTCGGAGAGCTTCGGCCAGTTCGAGCGCACGCTCATCATCGCCGACGAAGGCGCGGAAGTGATGTACATGGAGGGCTGCACCGCCCCGAAATTCGAGACCGCGACGCTGCACTCCGCAGTCGTTGAACTCGTCGCCCTCAAGGGAGCGAAGATCCAGTACGTCACCGTGCAGAACTGGAGCAGCAACGTCTTCAACCTCGTCACCAAGCGCGGCCTCGCCATGGAGGACGCCGAGGTGCGCTGGATCGACTGCAACATCGGCTCGCGCCTGACGATGAAGTATCCCGGCGTGATCATGAAGGGGCGTCGCGCACGCGGCGAGGTGATCTCGATCGCCCTGGCCAACACCGGCCAGCACCAGGACACCGGCGCGAAGATGATCCACGCCGCCGACGAGACGACCTCCAACATCGTCTCGAAGTCGATCTCGGTGGGCGAGGGCCGCGCGACCTATCGCGGCCAGGTGCACATCCCGCGGCACCTCAAGGGCTGCCGGAACAACACCGAGTGCGACGCCCTGCTCATCAACAGCCGGTCGCGCACCGACACCTACCCGGCCATCACCGTGCGGGGCAACCGCCACGCCACCCAGCACGAGGCGTCGGTGTCCCAGGTGTCCGAGGAAATGCTGTTCTACATGCAGCAGCGCGGCATCGACGAAGGCCACGCGATGTCGCTGGCCGTCAACGGCTTCATCAACGACCTCGTGCGCGAGTTCCCGATGGAGTACTCGGTCGAACTCAAGCGCCTGATCGACCTCGAGATGGAGGGCAGCGTGGGCTGATGAAAACACTTGGTCGCATGATACGGAATATCGCACGCGTGGTTCCCGTCAAGGGTGACGATGAACGGAGTCTTGAATACTGGCTCACACGCACCGCCGATGAGCGCCTTTCCGCCCTTGAAGTCCTCAGATCGCAAATGTATGAATCCGAAACTGGAGATCCACCGAGACTTCAAAGAGTGCATCGGATTGTTGCTCTCTCACAAAGTTGAGTTCGTCGTCATCGGTGGTTATGCGGTCGCTGCCCACGGGCGGCCGCGCTACACGGGTGACAAATCCCCTTCATCTCGCTTGATGACTTGTTGAAAAACAAACGGGCCACCGCCAGAAGCAAGGATCTCATCGATCTGGGACTTCTGAAGGATCCCGGCCAATCCACCTGAATCACACACCGGCCCATGAGCACCACCGACGCACACTCCACCACCTTTCCCGACTGGTTCACCGCACGCCGCAACGCCGCGAGGCTGCGCTTCGAGGCCACGCCCGCACCGAAACGCAACGATGAGGCCTGGCGCTTCTCGAACCTCAGCCAGCTCGACTTCGCCGGCTTCACGAGCCATACGGGTCAAGCACCCGCGACGGATCACCTGATCTCGCGCTCCACCGGCATCGGTCGCACCGCCGCGAAGCTCGTCTTCGTCAACGACACGCTGATTCACTCGGAGACCACCCGGCTCCCCGCGGGCATCATTTGCCTGCCACTGGCCGAGGCGCTGGTTTCGCATCCGGACCTCGTGGAGCAACACTTCATGAAACAGGAAACCCGTCTGGGCTCGGCGAAGTACGCCGCATGGCACGAGGCGATGGTTTCCAACGGACTCTTCGTGCATGTCGCCGACCACGTCGAAGTCGCCGATCCCATCGAAGTGCATCACTGGATCGCGGGCGGCAACACCGGCATCTTCCCGCACACGCTGGTGGTCACCGGCCGGTCGTCGAAGGTGCGCGTGATCGACATCTTCCGCTCGGCGGCGGATCTCGAGCCGGGGCTGGCGATCGCATTCAACGACTTGTCTGCCGGCGAGAACTCGACGCTCGATTACATCGCCATCCAAGCCTTCAACGAGGTGACGCGCGTGATCCAGATTCACGAGACCTCGGCGGCGCGCGACGCGTCGGCCAAGGCGTTCATCCTCAACACCGGTGCCTCGTGGGCGCGCAACGAGTCGATGTCGCGGCTCGAGGGGCCCGGCGCGCGTTCCGACATGCTCGCGGTGTCCATCCCGGCGCGCGAACAGGAATACGACCAGCGCACCTTCCAGCACCACGTCTCCGAGGGCGCCTGTTCCGATTTGCTTTACAAGAACTCGCTCTACGACAATGCGAAGACCGTCTTCTCCGGACTGATCTTCGTCGACGAGGGCGCGCACCACACCGACGCCTACCAGACGTGCCGCAACCTGTTGATGAGCGACACCGCCGAGGCGAATTCGATGCCCGGTCTGGAAATCAACGCCGATCAGGTGAAATGCTCGCACGGATCGACATCCGCGCAGATCAGCGACGAGGAGATCTTCTACCTCTGCGCCCGCGGCATCGACCCCGTGAGCGCGCGCCAACTGATCGCCCGCGGGTTTTCCGTCGAAGCGGTCGAACGCATCGGCAACGAGGCTGCGGAGGAACTCGTCCTGCGCTTCATCGACGACAAGTTCGCCCGCATCGCCGGCGGCGGCGCGTGATCCGGAGATCCAGAGTGTCGGACGAGCGGGTCGAGGCTCCCGCGGCGCGGATCGAATGCTGGTGCCTGCATGGCGCGGTCGGACATGCGGGCGACTGGCGCACCCTGTCGGCGCTGCTCGCGCAAACACGGATCGCCTCGCGCGCGATCGACCTCTGGCGATTTGCCGACGATGCGTCGTTGTCGATGCCCGGCTTTGCCGCGGCGCTTCATGCCGAGGCATTGGAAGAACCTTGTCGCGCGGGCGGCCGCCTGCTCGTCGGTTATTCGATGGGAGGTCGGCTTGCGCTGCATGCCTTGCTTGGGGACCATCACCCGTGGCAGGCGGCGGTGATCATCTCCGCCCATCCGGGGCTGGAGTCGGAGAGCGATCGCGCGGCGCGGCGCGCGGCGGACCGCGAATGGGCCGCACGCGCAATCACGTCGGACTGGAACGCATTCCTGGAAGCGTGGAACGCGCAGGCGGTGCTCGGCGGCGCGTTGCCGCGGGACGAGGAGTCGGCAAGGAAACTCGCCCAACACCGGCAGGTGATCGCGCGACGGTTCATCGACTGGTCGCTGGGTGCACAAGCGCCGCTGTGGGATCGACTCGCGGAAATCCAGATCCCGGTGCTGTGGGTGGCGGGTGATCGCGATGCGAAATTCCTCGATCTCGCGCGACGCGCCGTCGATCACCTGCCGGCCGGTCGTCTGGCGGTGGTGCCCGGCGCGGGACACCGCGTGCCATGGGACGCGCCGGACGTACTGGCTGTGGAGGTCGCGGCATTCGCAGACCTTGTGGCGGGCGCCTGATTTGCCGCACTTGCGATCTCGCGGGTTGCGACGCGGCCGGTCTTGGTTCACGCTCGCAGCCATGTGGCAGAAGGTTTGCGACTTTGAGGACATTCTTTACGAAACGACCGACGGCGGCAGCATTGCCAAGATCACGATCAACCGGCCCGAGGTGCGCAACGCATTCCGGCCCAAGACGGTTTCGGAAATGCTGCGCGCTTTCGATCTCGCGCACGAGGACCCGGCGGTGGGCGTGGTGATCCTCACCGGCATGGGCGACCTCGCGTTTTGCTCGGGCGGCGATCAGAAAGTCCGCGGTCATGCCGGATACGTTGGCGACGACGGTGTGCCGCGACTCAACGTGCTCGACCTGCAGAAGAAGATCCGCTCGCTGCCCAAGCCGGTGGTCGCCATGGTCGCCGGCTACGCGATCGGCGGCGGACACGTGCTCCACGTCGTCTGCGACCTGACGATCGCGGCGGACAACGCGCGCTTCGGCCAGACCGGACCGAAGGTCGGCTCGTTCGACGGCGGCCTCGGATCGAGCTACCTCGCGCGCATCGTCGGGCAGAAAAAAGCGCGGGAAATCTGGTACTTGTGCCGCCAGTACGACGCCAAGCAGGCGTTGGAGATGGGATTGGTCAATACCGTGGTGCCGCTCGCCGAACTGGAAACCGAGACGCTGCGCTGGTGCCGCGAGATGCTCGCCCATTCGCCGCTCGCGCTGCGCTGCCTCAAGGCCGCGCTCAACGCCGATTGCGACGGTCAGATCGGATTGCAGGAGCTCGCGGGCAATGCGACGCTGCTCTATTACATGAGCGAGGAAGGCAGGGAGGGCAAACAGGCGTTCCTCGAAAAACGTCCGCCCGACTTTTCGAAATTCCCGCGGGTGCCGTGATTTCCATTTCAGGACACCGGCACCAGCGGACTGACGCAAACCTGCGGAAACCACTGCGGCCGGTGGAAGTCGGGCTCGCCACCGCCGATATTGGACGCCGTGACATACCGTTGCCGCGGGGATTCGAGGATCATCGTGATGTTGGCACGCGCACTCGCGAGCGGGCCGACGCGTGACTCGATCCATGCAAGCGGCAGCGACAGCGCCACATGCCTCGCACCGCCAGCGCCATCGTCGCACCATGTGTGGATGTCATCCCGCGGCACAAACGGGTCGGCGGACCGGACACGCGGCGCGTCGAAGGCACAGGCCCACCAGGCACCGGTCGGCGAGAGGTTGCACTCGAGGTAGCCGACGCCCGCGGCACCGGCGACGAAGCATTCCGCCACATCGTGATGCCACAGCCCCTCGTGAAACGCACCCGCACGGACGGCCGGGTCGGTCACAAGCGGTCCAGTGAACCGCACGAAAAACCACAGGCGCGCTGGGTCGGCCACCAGTGCGTGGGCCTGCGCCGATCGCAGCGGTGCGCCGGACCAGTCGAGCGACTCCACGGTGAGCGGCGGCGGGCATCCCGCAGGATCCCAGGGCAAGGCCGCGGCAAACACCTGCATGACCGATGCTGCCGACCCGGTCGATCCGCTGTCGAGAACAGAGCGGCCGACATCATGCCGCGCTGCCGAAAAATTTCGGTAATCCAAAGGAAATGAGTGGCCAGCCCGTACCCGACCTGCTTCACTCGCCGCACCCGTTTCATGGCGCGTTCCCGACCAGACCTGTTCAGCACCATCGAATACATCGGTCCGCGCCCGCAACGTCCCAAGCGCCCAAACATTTTCGGCGGCTGGGTGATCGGCCTGATTGCCATGGCGATCGCATTCTGGTTCGGGCGCCCGCTGCTGCCCTTTCTCAAGGCCACGCAGGAATCCGTATCGACCGAGCAGGCCGCGCTGTTGATCTCGTCGCTCGCCGGTTCGGGTCGCCCGGGCGACACGCTTGCCGCCGCGGCACTCGCCCATTCACGCGAACCGGTCACATTCGACGGCGCGTATTATCAGATCAGCTATCCCGGCGGCGACATCCCGCCGGGCAAAGGCAACGCGGCGGATGTGATCGTGCGTGCCTACCGCAGGACCGGCATCGACTTGCAAAAGGAGGTGCACGAGGACATGAAATCGGATTTCCGCCTCTATCCGCAGTTGTGGGGCGCGCTCGGGCCCGACCCGAACATCGACCACCGCCGCGTCGCCAATCTCCGCCGCTTCTTCGAACGCAAGGGCACAACCATCGAAGCATCACGCGATCCACAGGATTACCAACCCGGCGACATCGTTGTTTGGTCGCTCGCCGATGCCGAGCCCCACATCGGCATCGTCGTTCCCGGGCCGGGCCGCCGCGCGGCGGAACGCTGGGTCGTCCACCACAAGGATGGCGACCTGCGCTGGGAGGACGTCTTGTTCGATTTCCGCATCGAGGCGCGGTTCCGCTATCCCGCCGATGTGCAACGCCCAGCTTCGGGTCCCGGCAATCCGTTGCCGCCCGCCGGCATGTGAGAGCCGTCCCCGCACAGGAACCCTCGAGGCTTGCAGTGCGGCGGATTCCGGGGAACCATGCGCGGCATGTTCAGGGCGCGCTGGAAAAAAGAGGCCATCCACCTGGCGAAGGGCGCGCGCAAGTTCGTCCACTACAAGCGCGATCTGCTCAAGCCCGACCGCATCGCCGAAATCGAATCGCGCCGCGAGGACTTGTTGCAGGCGGTGCGTGATGGCGACCGCGCCAAGTCCGACGAGGCGTCGAAACAACTGCGCGCCACCTGCGAACACGCGCTGCCTTACGAGAAACCGCTGAACTGGCTCGAGGAGAACGTCGAGGTCATGTTCGTCGCCATCGTCATCGCCCTCGGTTTGCGCGCCTATTACCTCCAGCCGTTCCGCATTCCAACCGGATCGATGCAGCCCACACTTAACGGCATCATCGGCACACCCAAACCCGAAGCCGAATGGCCGGCCTGGCCACAACGCATGGTCGAGAAAGTCCTGCGCGGCCGATCGTACGTCAAACTCGTCAATGACCGCGACCGCCGCATCCACATCGTGCGCCGCGGACCCGGCGGCGGCGCCGACTTCGATGTGCGCGACGTGCAGGTCGCCCACTTCTTCAGCCGCAGCGAAATCCACTTCTTCGATTCCGACCCGCTGCGCCTGCCCGCCCCGCGCGGACCCAGCCTGCAGATCGGGCTGCGTGAGGCACTGCAGGACGCCGGACGGCGCGGTGGCGTGCTCGCCAAGGGCATCGTGCTGTGCGAAGGCACGGTCGACTCGGGCGATCTCGTGCTGGTCGACAAGTTCTCGTATCATTTCCGCAAACCAAAGCGCGGCGAGGTCTTTGTATTCGACACGATGGGCATCCGCGGCATCCACGACCGCAGCGGCGAGCAGGCCGCCGGTTCGCACTACATCAAACGCCTCTGCGGCGTGCCGGGCGACACCCTCTCGATCCGTCCGCCCGACCTGCTCATCGACGGCCGCATCGCCGACGAGCCCGGCATCCGCCGCGTCAGCGAGGGCAAGGGCGCGTACGAAATCAACGCCGGTGGGTACTCGCTGGCCGGACCGGAAATGGCCGTGCCCGGGAAACTGATCCGCCAGTCGCTGGCCAGACCGCAGGACGAGATGCGCCTGCAATCGGCCGCCATACCCGCGCTGCGCGAGTACGCCGCGCTCGGCGACAACTCGGGCAATTCGCTCGACTCACGCTACTGGGGCGCCGTGCGCGGATTCAACCTCGTCGGGCCCGCGCTTTTCTCCCTCTGGCCGGTCACCACCGGCCACTGGGGATTCATCCGCTGATCCGATGCCATGTCCGAAGCTGCGGAGATCACCCGCCGCGCGAAATCCAACCTCGCGTTCGCGCTCCGCATCCTGCCGCCGCGCCAACGCCGCGACACGATCGTCTTCTACGCGTTCTGCCGCACGCTCGACGACCTCGCCGATGACGACACGCTGCCACTCACCGAACGACGGATGCGGCTCGCGCAATGGAGGGACGCGCTGACTTCCGCCCCGGCAGAGGGAGCGTCATTGCAACGCTCGGTGGTGGAGCTGCAACAACGCCACCGGATTCCGATCGGGCTGCTCACCGCGGTGGTCGACGGCTGTCTCGCCGATCTCGAGCCGCGACGCTTCGCGGCATGGAACGAACTCGATCCCTACATCGGACAGGTCGCGTGCGCGGTCGGCCGGGTGTCCGCGCGCCTGTTCGGCTGCAAGGATCCTGCGGCCGATGCGTATGCCGACGCGCTTGGCCGCGCGCTGCAACTCACCAACATCCTGCGCGATATCGGCGAGGATCTCGACCGCGGGCGGCTCTATCTGCCGCTTGAAGACCTCGAGCGTTTCGGACTCGATGAAGCCGATCTTGCGCGGCGCGAGGCATCACCGGCCTTCCTTCGCTTGATGGCGTTCGAAGCCGACCGCGTCGAGGCGTTCCACCGCGAGGCACGCGCCGTCCTTCCTGCAAGCGACCGCCCGGCGCTCGCCCCCGCGCTGGTCATGGCCGACATCTACACATCCCTGTTGGCATGCATGCGCAACGATGGCTTCCGTGTGTTCCGCACCCGCTATCGAGTGCCATCCGCCACCAAGTTCGCCGCGCTCGCCCGCCACCTGCCACTTGCGCTGCGCGCACGCCTGCGCGGGTAGGCGCGGACCGCTGGTTTCACATGCCCACGCCGTCGGGCTTCAACGTCTGCTGTGCTCCGTCTTTGCCGGATGCGGAGCCCGCACCGCCGACCACCTGCCTGACCCTGCCGGCAATGATGTCGGCGAGCCGCATTTCCCCCTCATCGCGGAGGAAATCACAGTAGTTGGCGGCAACCGCTTCGAGGTCGGCCACGTATTCCGGGCCGAGCGCTTCGTACGAGGCAAGCGCACGCTCGAAATGTCGGCGGGCCCACGACCGGTCGCCAGTGCTCAACAACGCAAGCGCCAGATTGTTGTGCGACTGCGCGGTGTCCGGATGATCCTCACCGAGCAGCTTGCGGCGCGTCTCGAGCGCCATCATGTGCATCTCGCGCGCCTGCTCGCGATAGCCGGCGGCCTGATACAGCGCGCCGAGGTTGCTCGAAATCGACGCGGTTTGTTCGTGTTCCTGACCCAGTTGCGAATGCGTGATCTCGAGCGCGCGCAGAAAATGGCTTTCGGCCTTGTCGAGATCGTTCCCGGTCTTGCTGAGGTAGCCGAGATTGTTGGAAATCGTGGCGATGTCCAACCACAGCGGGGGCTCGCACTTTTCGAAAAACCCGATCGCCTCAAGCCAGTGGTCGCGCGCCTTGTCGCGTCGCCCCATCGCATCGTAGGCGGCCCCCATCGCAGCATGCAGACAACCAACGCGGTCCAACCGGTCCGGCCGGTTCTCCAACTGATCGATCGCCTGCGCATAGTCGTCGCGCGCCGCCTCGGGACGACCGAGCTCACGCTGGATGTCGCCGCGGATCTCAAGCGCCGAGGCAAAGGCATCGATCGTCTCCGGATCCGTGCCGAGCGCCTGCTGGCATTTCTCGACTGCGGCATTGGACGCGTGCAGCGCCTCCTTGAGATCACCGGCAAAGCGCAGCGATGCAACGCGGTCCTTGAGAATGCCAATCAAGGTGGCGGTCGGGGAGTCCATGGAGAATCGTTGGTAGGTTCTGACGACAATATCGCCGATGGATGCCGGGTTGACGAGTCCAAATCCGCGTGACCCGTCAGCAGTGCCGTCAATTCGTCGCGAGACTCGGGCAGGTGCCCCAGATGCCGCCGCAACGACACCTCCGGCGGGACTTGTTCCTGGGCAACACCCAGCAGCCGGGTGAGTTCGCGCTCGAAATGCCGCATCGCCCGCAGGCTCGGGCCCACCGCGGCCAGGTGGTCGAGGGCGCGGCACAGCAAATCGTGAAGCGCCGGGTCGGCATGCTCGGGTTCGACAGCGGACTCAAACAACCGGCAGCAGTAGCCCGCCAACAGCAGACCGGGATAACTCGCCCGCAGCCCATCGCGGCGGTCGATCACCGCAACCTCGCGCAACGCGTGCAAATCACCCCGGCGCGCGCGCTGAAATTCGATTTCCGCCGCATGAAACAAATCGAGTCGGCCCGCAAAGGGACTCGACGGACGCCGCGCCCCCTTGGCCGCCGTGCGCACCAACCCATGGGCGTCGGTGGACCAATGAACAATCCAACTCGTGTCGCCAAGCCGGATCAGGCGGATCAACGTGGCCTGCGCGGAATGCACGACTTCATCCTCGCAATGGCCGATCGGTTTGGCGATGGGGAATTTCCCCCAACGCGCGTCGGCAACATCCCCGATCAAGCACCCGCGCCACCCGCATGCCCGTACTGCAGCCGGTGAAGCGAGGCGTAAAGCCCCTCCGGATCACGCATCAATTCCTCATGCGACCCGCTCGCGACCATCCCGCCATCACGCATCACGTGAATCCGACGCGCGTTGCGGATCGTCGAAAACCGGTGGGCGATCACCACCGTGGTGCGCCCGTTCATCAGTCGGTCGAACGCCTGTTGGATCTGCTGCTCGGACTCGCTGTCCAGCGCGGAAGTCGCCTCGTCGAGCAACAGGATCGGCGCGTTCTTGAGAAACGCGCGCGCAATCGAAATCCGCTGACGCTGACCGCCGGAAAGCTGTCCGCCGTTCTCGCCCACCTGCGTCTCGTATCCCTGGGGCTGCTCGAGGATGAAGTCATGCGCGGATGCGGCGCGCGCCGCATCCGCGACCTCGGCGTCGGATGCGTCCGGCCGAGCAAACCGGATGTTGTTGCGAATCGTATCGGAGAAGAGGAACGTGTCCTGGCTCACCAACGACAAATTCGCGCGCAATGACGCGGTGGTGATCGAGCGGATGTCCTGACCGTCGATGCGGATCGTGCCGGAGTCCGCCTCGTAGAACCGCTCGATCAAGTTGAGCAACGTGGACTTGCCGCTGCCCGACGGTCCGACCAGCGCGGTGACCGCGCCACCCTCGCACTCGAGCGAGACATCGCGCACCACCGGCACGCCGGGACGGTAGGCGAAGCCGACGCGCTCGAGCCGGATCGCACCGTCGCGCACTTCCAACGCACGCGCGCCCGGCGCATCCGGGATCGAGTGATCCATGTCGAGCACCTCGTAGAGCATGCCCACCCCGACGAGTGACGCCTGCAATTGCACGTTCATGCGGGCAATGCGCTTGATCGGTTCGTAGGCCAGCAACAAGGCGGTGAGGAACGCGATGAGCGAGTCGGCCCCCTGGCCGGTCGCGAGGTTGCGGTACCCGCCGTAGAACACGATGCAGGCAACCGCCAGGCCGCCCATGAACTCCATCGCCGGGCTGGTGCGGGCAGACACCGCCGCCATCTTGTTGGCACGCTGCTCGACACCGCCCACCGCTTCACGAAAGCGGTCGCTCATGTGGTCCTCAAGGTTGTACGTCTTGATGAGCTTGTTGCCGAGAATGGCCTCCTGGATCGCGGAAACCACCTGGATGAGTCCTTGGTACTGCGAGGCCGCCACCTTGCGGATCCGCTTGACGATGTTGCCGAGCAGCAACAGCACCGGAGCCATCACGAACAACGCGCCGCAGGACAACCGCCAGTCGAGCTTGAACATGGCGAAGAGCAACGCCGCCGAAGTGAAGAGGTCCTGGACGCGCATCATCAGCAGGCTCATCACCGAACTCGCCGAACTGGCGGCCTGTGACGTGCGCGTGATCAGGTCGCTGGACGGATAGCGGACGAAGAACGCCAGCGACTGGCGCTCAGCCGGACGAGCCCGGGCTCCGACGGTGCGTAAAGATGGCGGGCAAAGCCGCCGATCCACTCGAGCACGCGGTCGTCCCAAGTGCCGGGCAACGCCTCGCCACGCCCGGCGGCGGACGCCGCGGCATCGGGCGCACCGCCACCGAAGACGACCTGCGTGATGTTCTTCATCAGGAACACCGAGGCACCGGTCGCCGCCGCGGTGCAGCCCATCAGCACGAACGCCAGCACATAGCGGCCGATGTAGGTTCGGAAGTTCTCGCGCAACACGCGGCGGATCAGGCTGCGTGCGCCTGAATCGGAAAACACACCGAGGGGAAGCTTGGGCATGCAGGTCGATGGACCGGGCGGCACCCCCCGGCGGCAAGCGAGTATCCGGTCCGCACTCGGCGGGATCAAGCGAAGAGAACCACCGATGGAAAAGGAAAACCCGGGGATTCGGCTGGTATTCCGCCTGCGATCGAACATGTTTCCACATCCGTTGAATCCCGCCGCGCACAGCATGCTCGCATCCATGACCCGCAACCACGCCCAAGTCGCCATCGGCGGCACGATCGCCATCGACCACGTCAAAACCCCGCACGCCGAAGGTGCCGACCTGCTCGGCGGGTCCGCCGCCTACGCCGCGCTCGCCGCGTCGTTCCATACCCGGCCGGTCTCGCTCATCGGCATCGTCGGCCGCGATTTCCCCGCAGCCCATCTCGAGATGCTCGAAGGACGCGGGATCTGCCTGCAAGGAGTCGAACGCTCGCCGGATGAATCCTTCACCTGGTCGGGCGAGTACCACGAGAACATGAACGAACGCACCACCCACCGCGTCGGACTCAACGTGCTCGAAGGATGGAAGGTCAAGGTGCCCCAATCGGCGAAGTCGGCAGGCATCGCCGTGCTCGCCAACATGTCGCCCGACAACCAACTCGAAATGCTTTCGCAAATCGAGGGTGCCGGCGGCAAAGGGACCTTCGTCATCGCCGACACGATGGACCTGTGGATCGAAATCGCCAACGAACGCCTTCACCAGGTGCTGCCGCAGCTCGACCTGCTCGTGCTCAACGAAGGCGAGGCGCGCGAACTGGCGGGCACCTCCAATCTCGTGCGCGCCGGATACACCCTGCTCGACAAGGGACCCAAGCACATCGTCGTGAAACTCGGCGAGTTCGGCGCCATGCTCTTCAGCGGCGGCACCGCGCCACACGACGGCCTGTTCCGCTGTCCGGCATGGCCGCTCGACCACGTCGCCGACCCGACCGGTGCGGGCGATACGTTTCTCGGTGCGATGGCCGGATTCCTCGCCGCGCAAGGCGCGGGACCGTACGGACACGACGTGCTGCGCCGCGCGATCATTCACGGCAGCGTGCTGGCCTCGTTCACCTGCGAGGCCTTCTCAACCCGGCGGCTCGAGTCGCTCGACGATGGCGAACTGAACGAACGCATCGACCGGTTCCGCCGCATCACCGAGTGGTGATCCGCACCGCGGGGCAACGCCTTCACGATCCCTTCCTCACGCTTCCCAGACGCGGGTCCTGAGTGCTTCGGCTGCGGCGCGGGCCTCGGCCTCCTTCTTGCTTTTGCCCTTGCCTGTCGCCAGCACGGCTTTGCGCCACGACACCTCGGCTTGGAAGACGCGACGGTGGTCGGGTCCGGCTTCCGAAACGATGCGGTACACCGGGGCCTGGGGATGGATCGACTGCAGCGCCTCCTGCAGTTCGCCTTTCGGATTGCGCTCGTCGGGACTTTCCACCATGCCGTCGATGTCGCCGTCGAGCAGGCGCAGCACCAACTCGCGCGCCGGCTTCATTCCCGCATCGAGATAGACCGCGCCGATGAGCGCTTCGAACGCATCGGCCAAGGTCGAGGGCCGCCGACGTCCGCCGCTCTGCTCCTCGCCTTTGCCGAGCATGACGTAGTCCCCCAGATCAATCGACGACGCCAACCGGGCCAGCGCCCTACGGGAAACCACGCGGGCGCGCAGCTTGGTGAGCCGACCTTCGGTGAACTCCGGGAACAGACGGTAAAGCTTTTCGGTGACGGCCAGTTGCAACACCGCATCGCCGAGGAACTCGAGCCGCTGGTTGTCGAAGGCCTTGTGCGATTCGTACGCAAGACTCGGATGCGTCAGCGCCTCCGCCAGCAACAGCGAGTTGCGGAACTTGTACTGAATGCGGCTTTCGAGCGGCTGCATCGCAAGGGCGGGGCTCCCCCTCTCCCGTCCGGCGGCCGGAGTGGCCTCCCGATGGGAAAGGATGGGGTGGACGACGGGACTCGAACCCGCGACAACCGGAATCACAATCCGGGGCTCTACCAACTGAGCTACGACCACCATTTCCGTTGGCGGAAATGAATGCTAGGCCAAGGCCGCATCATTGAAAAGTCGAAAATCCACCGCACCGGCGGTTTTGGGCGGTTTTGATTGCCAGCCGCAGCCGGGTGCGGAAGGCTGGAGCGCTTCGAAACATGAGGATCATCGCGGTGGCCAACCAGAAGGGAGGCGTGGGGAAGACGACCACGGTGGTGAACCTGTCGGCCGCCATTGCGATGCGCGGCAAGCGCGTGTTGTTGATCGATCTCGACCCGCAGGCCAACGCGACCAGCGGCCTCGGCATCGACGCCCCGGACGGGTGCAGCCTCTACCCGGTGCTCACCGGCCACAGCACGATCGACACGCAAATCGTCGGCACCGGCCGCGAGCGCTTGTCGTTGGTTCCGTCGGAGGTCGATCTCGCGGGCGCGGAAATCGAGTTGGCACGCTCCGACGACCACCTCGTGCGGCTGCGCGCGCTGCTCGATCCGCTGCGCGCGGACAACCGATTTGATTTCTGCCTCATCGACACCCCGCCGTCGCTCGGCGTGCTGATGACCTCCGCCCTCGCCGCCGCCGACGAGATCCTCGTGCCGCTGCAATGCGAATGGTTCGGCCTCGAGGGGCTCGCCAAAATCGTCAAGGTCATCGAACGGATCCGCGGCTCGGGCGCGGGGCCGGAGCTGAAACTGGAGGGCATCGTCATGACCATGTTCGACGGCCGCACGCTGCTCTCGCGCCAGGTGGCCGACGAGGTGATGAACTATTTCCCCGAGCAAATGTACGAGACGATGGTGCCGCGCGCGGTGCGCATCGGCGAGGCACCGAGCCACGGCAAGACCATCCTCGAACATGATCCGTCGGGCATCGGCGCGAAAGCGTTCCACAGCCTCGCCGAGGAGTTCCTGCGGCGTCATCCGGGTTCTTGACGCGCCGACGCTGCACCGCATCGGCTTGACCTGGCACCCGGGCGTTGTCAGAATCTTACATGCAGCCGTTGTACGAGGGCAAGGCAAAGCGGATGTGGCCGACGGATGATCCGCAACTCCTGCGGATGGAGTTCAAGAACGACGCCACCGCCTTCAACGGCGAGAAGAAAGCGGTGTTCGAAGACAAGGGCCGACTCAACTGCGCGATCAGTTGCCTGATCTATCAACTGCTCGAACGCGAGGGCGTGCCGACCCATTTCGTGCGGCAGATCGACGCCACCCAAGTCGAGGTGCGCAAGGTGCGCATCCTGATGGTCGAGGTGATCGTGCGCAATCTCGCCGCGGGCAGTTTTTGCAAACGCACCGGCATCGAGGAAGGCCGGCCCTTCACCCGTCCGATCGTCGAGTTCTGCTACAAGAGCGACGCGCTGGGCGATCCGCTGATCAATGACGATTACATCCGCGAGATGGAGCTGGCCACGCCGGAGGAACTTGCGCATCTGCGCGGCGCGGCCCTCAAGGTGAACGATCTTCTCGGCGCGTTCTTCGCCAAGTGCGGTCTGCGGTTGGTCGATTTCAAACTCGAGTTCGGCCGACCGGAGTCGGCCCCTTCCACGATCGTGCTTGCCGACGAAATTTCGCCCGATGGCTGCCGCTTGTGGGATCTGCAAACAGGCGAGCGCATGGATAAGGACCGCTTCCGCCGCGATCTCGGCGGTCTCATGCCGGCCTACGAGGAAGTGCTCGGACGCATCCGGCGACAGCTGGATGCGTGAGAAACGCGCGGCGCACGGCGACCCCCTCAGGTGCCGACCGTGCGCGCGGCCAGCAGTGCGTCGACCTGCTTGGCGATCAGGTCGGCCTCGAGATTGACACGCTGACCGGCCTTTGCCTCGTGCAAATGCGTGTGCATCCACGTGTGCGGCGTGATCCAGAACCGCGCGGCCCCGGCATCGAGGTTGGCAATGGTCAGGGAAATGCCATCCACCGCGATCGATCCTTTGTCGATGCACAAGCGGTGGACCTCAGGCGGCAGCGCCACCGTGACAATGTGATCACGACCGTCCGGCTCGATGCGCAGGATCGCGCCGGTGGCGTCGACATGACCTTGGACGAAATGTCCGCCGAAGCGGCCGTCGGCCCGCATCGCACGTTCGAGATTCACCTTCGATCCTGAGTTGAGCCCGCCGAGTGCGGTGACCCGCAGCGTGCTGGCAAGCAGATCGAATGCCGCGCCATGCGGCAGCAGCTCCGCCACGGTGAGGCAGCAGCCGTTGACCGCCACCGAGTCACCTGCGGCCAGCTCGTTGGCGAAGGGAATGGCAAGCGTCAGCCGAGCTTGTTCGCCGCAGGTCTCGAGCGAGACCACGGAACCGACGGCTTCAATCAGTCCGGTGAACATGACGGGGCGGGAGGTTGGGTCACGGCTGACGCACGAACGATTCCGGCATGGCCGGGGTCGTGCGCCTTGGCCGGGCCGTTGGGCAGGATGATGAAGCAAAGGTAGAAGATCACCGTGGGTGCCAGCGCGCCGAGAAACAGCCCAAGCGGCGAAATTCCCTTGGGGAAGAATTTCGACAGCAGGCTTTGGCCGGCGGGATTCGGTGCGTTGGCGATGACGGTGAGTCCGCCGCCGACGACCGCACCGGAGACCACCGCGTGCTTCGCGGCATCACTGATGCCTTCCACTTGGGCCGCAAGATAAGTGATCGCCGCGTTGTCATTGAATGCCGTCAGAACCGTCGCGCCGAACATCAACGCGCGGTCGTCGAGCGACGTGATCACCGGCGCAATCCACCAAGCCTGGCATCCGCCATGGATGATCAGCCCCGCGAGAAAGAACGCGACGAGGATCGGCGATCGCAGCGCAAGCGTGTTCTGGTGGTGCTGGGTCGCAGTGCTGAAGGCGAGGAAGAACAGAAAACCACCGATGAACAACACCGGATAATGTGCGGTGTACACCGTCCAAGCCAGGAAGACCAGGTGGACGAGCGTCACCCATGGCGGCACCGGGTTCGGCCGCTCCGCCCAGCTCGAGGAGTCGATGATCCCATCCTCGACCCCGTCCGCCCGGTCCGACAGGCGGCGCAATTCCTTGCGGAAGACGAGGAAATAGAGCGAGCTCGACAGCACGACTCCCGTGAGCGCCTTCCAGCCGAAGTGTTCGAGCATGAATGGCGTGTCCCATCCCCAGGGTGCCGCCACCATCAGCACCGGCGGTGCCGCGAAATGGGTGAGCGTGCCGCCGACGGAGATGTTGACGAACAACAGCCCGAGCGTGCCGTAGGCGAGCGATGGCGGAGGCCGGTGGCGGTAGAATTTCCTGCCAAGCAACAACGCGGCGATCGTCATCGCGGCAGGCTCGGTGATGAAGGACCCGAGGATCGGCGCGATCGTCAGCACGCTCAGCCACCATGCGGCGGGTGATCCTTTGCCGAGTGCTGCGGCTTTCGACAACATCTGCTCGGCGAAGCGCAGCACCGGCCGGCTCGCGGCGATCGCCATGACCACCAGCACGAACATCGGCTCGGTGAAGACACGGTCCTTGGCGACGTACAGCTTGAAGTCCTCCCAGGAGTGGAACCAGGTCGCGGCTCCGGCCAGTGCGATCGCCCACAAGCCGAATACCGCCTCGATCTCGCCAAGGAAATGGAATAACGAAGCCTTGAAGGAAACCTCGGGCACGCCGTCAGGTTGCGAGTCACTCCGTTTTCCCTCTCTCTTGAGCCGCTCCTCGTGCTCATGCTCAAGCCGGTGCGAAATCCGTGTGAATGCGCCCGCCGCGAACGTATGCAGGATCGCCAACAGGAAAATCACCGTCGCGGCGACGTTGAACGGTTCTTCTGCGGCGCGCGCGAGGATGGTCTCGATCACGGAGCCGGATGGCGCGGCGTAGGACTCCAACGGTTTGGGAAACGCGGCGTACTGGACACGGCCGCCGGAAAGATCGGGATAGGCGGGTGCGGGATCGGCCGACGACGCCCGGGCAAGCGGCAGGATCAGCAACGCCGCACATGCCGACAGTCGTAGAGGCAACCACAGCAAGGTCATCGGCGGATTCATGGAGCAGAACACACCGGGCGGCAAGCGTGAAGCCGACGCGGCACGATGCGTCACCCGCAATCCAGTGGCTCGAGCCACGTCTCGCGGCGGAACCAAGTCTCCTGGCGCTTCGAGTACTGCCGCGTGGCGGCGTTGATCCGTTCCGCGCACGTCGCGCGGTCGATGCTTCCATCCAGCAGCGCGCGGATCTGCCGCAGCCCGATCGCTTTCTCGCAGGTGGCGGAAACGTCACCGAGCGCGGCGACTTCATCGATCGCCCCGTCGTCGAGCATTCGCGCGGTGCGTGCGGCGATGCGCGCGTGGAGATCCTCCCGCGTGCGCCTCAACCACACACCACGCAGCGATGTCGCGACTTCCCGGGTGCGCGACGCCCATCCGTCGCGCAATGCCGACGCCCTGCCGCCGGTGAGCAGGCAGATCTCGAGCGCGCGCGCCACGTAGCGGCGATTACACAAGTCGGTGCGCGCCGCCTCGTCCGGATCGAGCGCGCGCAACCGCGCCACCAGCTCGTCGAGAGGACGGGCATCGAGCTCCGTGCGCAATGCCGGATCACCCGCAGGCAGCGGCGACGGACCATGGGTCAGGAATTTGAGATACAATCCCGAGCCGCCCACCACCACCGCCGTCCGACCCCTGGCGTGGATGGCATCGATCACCGGCCGCGCCAGCCGCAGGTATCCGCCCGCATCGATGCGCGACGACGGGTCGATCACGCCGAAAAGATGGTGCGGCACGCCGCAGCGTTCGTCGTGCGTCGGCGCGGCGGTGAGCACGTCAAGCCCGCGGTACAACTGGAACGCGTCGGCATTGACGATTTCTCCGCCGATGTCGCGGGCGAGACGCACGGCATGAGCCGACTTGCCCGAGGCGGTCGGTCCGCAGACGTAGCATGGTTGAGGGCCCGCTCCCCCGGTCTCATGTTGTTTTGAGTTCATTCGAGCCGGGGCGTGGATTCGATGTCCCGCATCGCACTCCGTGTATTTCTAAAAACCTAGAACGGAAACCCCCCGCCCATGCCTTTCATCATGTCCTTCATGCCGGACATCCCGCCCATCTGGCGCATCAGGTTCTTCATCTTGCCGGGGGACTTCATCAGTTTGCGCATGTCGCCGAACTGCCGGATCAACTGATTCACTTCCATGAGCGAGGTGCCCGACCCGGCGGCGATGCGCTGGCGGCGCGATCCCTTGATGATTTCCGGGCGGGTGCGTTCGAGCGGAGTCATCGACAACACGATCGCCTCGGTGCGCTTGAGCTTCGATCCGTCGAGCGCGCCGCCGGGAAGCTGTTTCTTGATCTTGCTGAAGCCCGGCATCATCCCGAGCAGTCCCTCGAGCGGACCCATGTTGCGGATCATCCGCATCTGGTCGAGGAAGTCGTTGAAGTCGAAGCGGCCCTCCTGCATGCGCTTCATCGAGCGCATCGCGTCGCCCTCGTTCACCTTGGCAGCGACCTGCTCGACCATGCCGACGATGTCGCCCATGCCGAGAATGCGGTCGGCCATCCGGCCCGGATGGAATTCGGCGAGCTGATCGGGTTTCTCGCCTTCACCGATGTACTTGACCGGCTTGCCGGTCACCGCGCGCATCGAAAGCGCCGCGCCGCCACGCGCGTCGCCGTCGAGCTTGGTGAGCACGATGCCGGTGATGCCCACGGCCTCATCGAAGTGACGCGCCACCGAGACCGCCTGCTGGCCGGTCGCGGCATCGGCGACGAGCAGGGTCTCGCGCGGCTGGAGGAAATCGTGCAGCCGCTTGAGTTCGGCGATGAGGCGGTCGTCAATCTCCTGGCGGCCGGCCGTATCGAAGATCACCACCGTGCCATGCCGGGCCTCGGCCCACGCAAGCGCATCGGACGCGACCCGCACGACGTCGGTGCTGCCCGGCTCGGGCGTGAAGCACGGCACGTCGATTTGGTTTGCCAGCATCGCCAGTTGGTCGATCGCGGCCGGGCGGTGCAGGTCGCAGGCAACCAGCACCGGCCTGCGGCCTTCGCGCTTGAGCCGGTTGGCCAGCTTGGCCGAAGTGGTTGTCTTGCCCGCGCCGTTGAGTCCGCAGATCAGGATGCGTGCGGGCGGATTGAGGTCGAGCGGCGCATGGACGCCGCCGAGCAGCGCGGCGAGTTCGTCGTGGAAGATCTTGACGATCTGCTCGCCGGGCTTGATCGACTTCATCACGTCGGCACCCATCGACTGGTCCTTCACCCGGGCGATGAGTTCCTTCGCGACACCGAATTCCACATCGGCTTCGAGCAGGGCGATGCGGATCTCGCGCAACGCGTCGGCGATGTTCTTTTCGGAAATGCGCCCCACTCCGCGCAGATTGCGGAAGGTCTTCTCAAGCTGGTCGGAAAGCGATTGGAACATGGCGGATGGAATCGGAGTCGGAATGGGATGCGCGCGGGATCAAGCGGTCAATCGGCGAGATAAGCCGCGTCGCGGTCGATGCGGAACGCCCAGCGCAGCGGCGCGGCCGCGACACCCGAGGCGTTCCTCCATGAAACGGAAACCTGGCAGGTCGGATGGCGCAGCCGGCGGTTCACTTTCCACGCGAACGTTCCCGAGGCGCGATCGAACGTGGCCGGAACTTCGCCAAATCCGGAAACATGCATCACCAGTGTGGCGGGATCGAGATCGGGCACCTTGGAAACGTCGACGCGGATCTCGGGTCGGCGGTCGTTCACCAGCGCGCCCGGCTCGGGGCTCACTGCGTGCGGCAGCGTTTGGATCATGCCCGCGATCGCGCCGGCGGGCATTGGCGGAGCGTCTTCGTCGGAATCGCGGAAGGTCGTCGCGTTTTCAAAAATCGAATCGTGCGTGCCGAGGATCACGTAGCGCGGCAGGGCGTCGTCGGGTGTGGCGCGCGTGACCTTGCCGGGCAGCACGGTGAAGAAATGATGGTAGCCGAGTTCGCGGCCGAGCAGCGGCATTTCCGGCGTTGAAAACCCACCGGGATACGCATAGGTCGCGACGGTCACGCCGAAGCGGGATTCGAGGAACGCTTTGGAATCGGCCATCTCCTTGCGCAGGAAGGCGTCATAAACTTCCGGCCCCTGTGCCTGCTGCTTGCGCACGGTCGCTGGATACGGATGGCTCGTCGAGTGACTGCCGATGGCCACTCCGTCGCGCACGAGTTCGCGGATCATCTCCGAAGTCATCGCCTTGCCGCCGCCATCGACGTAGTTCCGATACAGATAGATCGTGTATGGATAACCGAACTCACGCAGCACCGGCACGGCATCGGTGTATACCGATTTCCAACCGTCGTCGAAGGTCAGCACCACTGATTTCTTCGGAATGTCCTTTTCACCGCGCTTCCATGAGGAAAAATCCTCCATCGAGACCACAGTGAGGCCCAACAGGCGGATCGTCTCCATCTGCTTGCGGAACTTGGAGGTGCGCAACCGCATCTCCGTCTCGGGAAGCGTTTCGGAAAAATCGTGATAGCCGAGCACCGCGACGCGCGTGCCGTCGTCGCGCGGATGCGCCTGCGGAGCGGCTGACGCATCGGACGGTTCTTCCGGCGGCGCGGCATCCGCCGCATCGGTCGGCACGCCCTGCGGGTCCGCTGGCACGGCCTCCGTTTCATTTGCTTCGACCACCTCATCGGCCGATCGAGGTGCCTGCTCCGACGACCCGCCGCTGGGCGGAACCTCCGGATCGACCACCTCCTCCGGCACGGTTGGCGGCGGAACAGGAACAACAGGCTCTGCAGGACTATCCGGCTCCGTCGCGAAGACGATGCCGCAGGCCAGCAGGGCCATCCATGGAGCAACCAACCGGATCATATCGGGCATAGGCTACGCGCGGACACGACGGTTTGAAAGCGCCAACCCGCGTTCCTCTCCAGCTCGACCGCTCATTTCAACCCCTCGAGGTGGGAAACCATCGCGTTGAGTACCGCAGGGCTGCCGAGATTGCCGAGATGGCCGCCTTCATCGAAGAGCGAAAGACGGCCGTTTCGGAAGGTCGAGCGGAGCCAGCGGAGGTCGTCCGCGTCGAGCAGGATGTCGTTGCGGTTGGTGATCACGCGCGCGTTGGGATTCGAGACCAGACCCGCCGCAACATGGCGCAGGTTTGCATGACGCCACAATTCGGAGCGCGACACGCCGCGCCGCTCGTAATGCGGAATGGCCAGACGCTCGTAGTAGTCGCGGAACGAGACCGCCATGATGTCATCATAGACCCGCGCACGATTCCAACGACCTGGAGCGCCACCCGGCACGCCGAAATCGTGACGATTCAAACAACTGAAGACCGTGTCACGCAGGGTGAGCCGGAAATACAAACCAATCAGGTACCTGGATTCGATCCCCTCGAACGGCGGTGCCTCGAAGCGGTGGTTGGGCAGACCGGCAAGCCCGCGGATCTTGTGCAGCGCGTTGTCGATGCGCTGCTGGCGCTCGTTCTCCGGCCATCCCGACGGTGCCTCGATCAATGCATCAATGCGCTCGATCCCGTCGTGCAAGTCGACCGGCGGGTTGATCGCCACATAGCGGTCGATCGTCGGCGATCCTTGGCTGCGGCCACGCTCGGTCGCGGCGAGCAGCATCGATTGGTAGCCGGCCATCGAGCAGCCGACCAACGCACGCCGACCCAGCCGTCCCGGATGCCGCCGGTCGATCGCGCGATCCGCCTCGCCGATCGCCGCCAGCAGCTCCAGACCATCGGATTTCATGTGCGCGGGCAATGCCGCGGTCGACGCCCGCTCCATGAACTCGGGATGAAACGTGCTCGACATCACACCAACCGAAAACCCGCGCTGATGCAGATGCTCCGCCAGGACAAGCGCGGACATCGTCAACCGATGTGAACCCAGCCCGGGCACCACCCACACCATCGGTGCCTCGCCGGTTTGCAACCAGTAGTTCACCGGAAGGTCGCGGCCAGTCGAGGCAATCCGCACGTTGATCTCGCGGCCGCGCGGAATGAATTCCGGATCGCCGACTTGCAACGCGCCCACCGCCATCGTCTGCAACGTCGGCAGGTCCACCGGACCGCGCACCCGCATGTCCGGCTCGTCCGCACGCGCGGCGAAACTCCAGATCATCCGCGCCGCGGCATACGGGTCGGCCTGCGCACGGATGAACCGCACCTGCTCGTCAATCGTGCCGCCGAGCCGGTTGAACGTGGTGAGATACGACGCCACACGCCAGCCATCGGCGTAGTTCCACGGCTCGGCCGCTTCATCGACCACCGTGCCGACCGCATGACAAGGATCGCTCGGCCCGAAGAACGGCAGCATCAGGAACGTATCGGGACGCCAACCCCAGCGGCGAAACGTCTGCGCGAAGTCGGCATCACTCCGCGGCATCCCCCATTTCGTCGCCGGATCCCCGAATCCGAGCACTCCAACCGTCGAGTTCACCACAAAGCGTCGCGTCTCGTCGCCCGCATCGCCCCACCGGCCCTGCAATCCTTGGTTGACTGCCCGTCCGGGATACCCCGCGTTGCGGCGGAACCGATCCAGCGCCGTCCTCGCCGACTTGGGCACCACCCGGCGGTACAAGCCGGCCGTCGGCTGCAACAGGCCCTGCATCAAGCTGCGGTTGAAGGCAAACACGCCCCGGTTCACCGGCTCGATCGGATCACTCATGAACCGCGGCATCGGCGGCGACGACGACGACGCCAAGCCAGCCGCAGCGGACTCCCGGTGGCTCGCACATGCGGCAAGGCAGAGCGGAAGTGCCGCCGCGCAAGCCAGCCGCCAGCCGGATCGGCGCAGCCTCGAATGACCGTAGTCCATCACGCGATCACGTCGGAGGCCAATGACTGCGAACTTCATGCGATCTGAAGGAAAAACGAGTGACATTTGCTGACTTGCCGACCCGGGAAATCGGACCCGGAAAGGCGCTGAAGCCGTCCATCCTAGCGGCCCGGATTCCCCACCGCAACCGCCAGATGATCCCGCCAGTCGTTGCAACGCCGCACGCTCCGGTGATCCATCCATTGACGTAAATTCATGGAACTGTAAGCAGAAATTTACCGAATACACCCAATCGTCCAAAAAGCCGCCCGCGGCGGATGTCAGCGATTCCGATGCAGCGCGGGGCGGATGCAGGCGGTGACCGCCGGGCTTTGCGTGAAGGCCTCGCCAAGGAAGGCGGCGACTTTGGAGATGCTGCTTTGGGGGTCGGCGACGAGATCGGGGTAGCTCACCTCGAGCAGCTCGACTTGGTCGCTTTTTCCGAGCACCTCGCGAATTTGCCGGCTATGATGCTCTTGCGTCTCGATGAGGTGCGGTTTTTCCGAGCGCGGTTGACTGCCTTTGCGCGCGAGCATGGTCCATTGCGAGTCGACCACTTGTTCGACGGGGCGGATCATGTAGATGACTTTGTAGCGGTGCTTGACGGGCAATGAGGGCAGCAATGCCGAGATGACTTTGAGTGCCTTGCCTTCCGCCTTGCTGAGGATGCGGGGATCTTTGGGGAGTTTTTTGATTTCCTCCCATTCCCAGTAGCCTTCGGGGTTGTCTTCGTCGGCCTCGCGCAGGCCATCGGTCATGAGTGGCACGCCGCCGGCTTTGAGGATTTGCATCATCAGCGAAGTGCCGGATCGCGGCAGGCCGGAAACGATGATGAAATCGAGTGGCTCGATGGCGTCGTACTCTGCTTTGCGGCGGTCGAGTTCGATTTGGCGAATGCGATCATGTTCGTCGCGGCTTGTTTGGCGTCGGCTTGCCTCATCGCGAACGCTTGCGATTCGGGATGGTTGGGCTTGTTCGAGGGACTTGCGGGTGGCGCGTGCCTGGGCCTCGACGGCGGCGGCTTTGTCGGGCAATTCAAGCGAGCGATAGACGCGGGAGAGCAGGCGCAGGGCCCGCAGGAATTGCGGGTTGAGGCGCAGGCAGTTGAGCAGCGGGCGCTCGGCCTGTTCCCATTCGCCTTGTTGAGCGAGTGCGGCACCGAGCAGGAAATGTCCCAGCGGGTTGCCGTATTCGAGGCCGATCGCATCCAGAGCGGCATCGAGCGCCTCGGCCGATTGCCCGCGATGGAGGTGAAGGCGGGCGAACGTCAAGTGAGCTTGGGCGTTGTGTGGATCGGCGGTGAGCACATCGCGTGCGGCCCGCTCGGCTTCATCCCAGCACCGCAGGGCGAGGAAACTTTGCGCGAGCATGAGCTGCAACTGCAGGTTGCCACGGTGATCCACCTGCGCGCGCTCGAGCGCTGCGAGGGCCTCGGTGTAGTCTTCTTTCCGAATGGAAATGGAGGCTTTGATCAGCTCTGCTTGTGAGTTGGATCCGAAGCCTTCGAGCGCTTTGTTGACCGTTTGCTCCGCTTCATCGAGCAGACCGAGTTGGAGTTGGCAGGAGGCGAGCACCTGCGCGTAGTCCGTGCGTGAGGGGATGGCGTGAAAGCAGGATTCGAGCAGCGGCAGTGCGAGTTCCAGTCGACCCGCATACATCGCGGCGCGCGCCATGTTCCAATCGTTCTCGCGTGCGGTGCCCTCGGCGGCTTGGCCAGGGTCATCGGGAATTTCATCGATGTAGCCCAGCGCGACAAATTGCTCGAGCAGTGCCTTGCTGGCGTCTTCGGTGAGCGCGGGTCTGCTGGCTGCCACGCCTTCGGGTTTCTCCCAAGTGGGCACCGTTTCTACTGGGCGGGGATCGCTGAAAAGCTCTTCCAGCACTCGGCCTTCCATGTCGGCTCCGACCGGCAGGCCGAAGTGATGCAACACCGTGGGTGCCACATCGAGCAGGCGCGCTCCATAGACCAAGGCGTCTTGTTTGAATCCCGGTCCGCTTGCGACGATCACGCCTTGGGGCCGATGCCACACGGTGATGCCTGCCGGCACGCGCGGCGTGAACTTTGGGCGCAGGTGATCGCTATGGAAACCATGATCGGAAACGAGCATCACCGAGGTCTCCGGCCCGGCGAGATGCAGCAAGCGGGAAAGCATCAGATCGTGGAGACGGTAAGTGCCCTCGACGACCTGACGATACATTTCGAAATCCTCCTCGGGGATGCCCTCCATGCGCGGCGGGTGATAGGGCATGAAGAGGTGGGAAATTTCATCGATCGCCCGATAATACACCGCGAAAAACTCCCAGTCTGGATCGGCCTCCATGAGGTGCACCGCCGCCTGGTGGCCGGAGAAGGCCTCGGCGAGTTTTTGTGCGAGCGTCCAGAGCCGCTTGTCTTTATCCTGATCCACTTTCGGTGCATCGGGTACCAGCAGGCGGATCACTTCATCGGGATCGATGTCGTGCGGGCTCACGCGCATCTCGTTCATCACCGCCTCTAGCTCCGGCGGCCAATAGGTGCCCGGCGGCGGCGGTGGCCAATCGGCAGGATCCTGATCCGCCCCCACATTGCCCACATGGCAAAACATGTTGGAAACCATGCAGCCGTTGAGATCGGTCTCGCCTTGGGTGGCGAACCAACTGACCACATGACTGCGACGTTGATTTTCGCCAAGGATTTCCCAAAGCGTGCGGCAGCGTCGAGTGGCTGCGGAAACCGGTACGACCGCGCCGCTGCGGGGATCGACCTCGGTAAAACCCGGCACGCCGTGATGGTAGGCCATCTTGCCGGTAGCGATCGAAGTCCACAGCATCGGCGACAACTGCGGCTCCAGCGTCGTGAGGTTGCCACTCACGCCGTTTTCCACCAGACGCGACAACGCAGGCATTTTTCCCGCATCCATCAGCGGATGCATGATCTTCCAATCGGCAGAATCCCATCCGACCAAGAGCAGGCATTTCTTCATGTTCGATGATGATGCGTATGGGCGGATTGCCGCCAAGAAAAACCGCCGAAGGGAATTCCTCCGGCGGTTTGAGATTGCTTCAACAATGAACCACGAATGATCAAGCCGCGCGTTGGCGACGGCGACGAGCAAAGGCTGCACCACCGGCGACGAGCGTGAGCAGCGAAGAGGAAGGCTCGGGGACGGCGGTGGCACCGGCAAGGATCCCCACACCGACTTGATCTTCGTAGGCTCCGGAAAGGATTTCGAAGTTTTTTGTTGCGCTGTCCCAAGTCACCTCCAGCCAGCCGAAGTTGTTTGTGGCTGTCTTGAAGCCCATGTAGCTGCCGGGACCGAAGCTGGGGGATACGAAGTTCTCATAATTAAAAAATGTATAATAGCCATCTCCGGTAAAGTTAGAGCCTCCGTCGATAGTTGCATTCAATGCAAAATTAGTTGGACTGGCTAAATCAAAAAATGAGTTTGAAGTGTTAACGGCGATGCCGATGTTGACGTTACCATAAAGGCCTTTTTTTAGTCCATAAGAGTAAAAGTTAGATATTCCCAAAATTCCGGCTGAGGAAAAAGGGAAATTGGAGATTGAATCTGATTCGCCGTAAGTGACCCCCCCGTTGAGCCCGCCGATGTTGAAACCAGACGGCCCGATGTCGATGATCACGATCGCGGCGTCGGCAGTGGGCGTGGCGACAGTGGAAGCGCCGAGGCCGGCGGCGAGATACGCGCCGAGGCGGGCGGAGTGTTTGGCGGTGGATTGGCGGGAGCGGTTTTTTTGTTTCATGGTGGAGAGTTGCGGGTTGGTTTGCGGCGGGAAAATTTAGTGCCCCGTAAAAAAACCAAAACACACTGTGGGGTGCAAGGTTTTTTTTCGGATTTTTTGCGGGGGTGCGGAAGGTTGATTGATGGGGCTCTGGTGGCTTGTTCGGAGGCCATGCGATGTGGCCGGGCATTCAGACGCGGCAAATGGATGCGTAGAATTTTCCGCTAGGATCCCGCTCGATTGATGCCACGGGTTGGATTTCGAGGTGTGGCGTGTAGCCGAATTCCGCCTCGAAAGCCGCGGCGATCTCCGCTGCTAGCGGCCGCGTGGAAGCCACTTTGACGGTGAAGAAGTCGAGCTGCTCCTGGATCACTTGGTATTGGCGCATGCCGGGGAGGTCCCGAAGCGCGACAGAAAGGTCGATGAACGGGACGAGCCGCCCGTCGCGGTGGCGCAAGCAGCCGCGCACTTTGCCCAATATATCGCGCAGGGCGGGCAGGGGAATCTTTCCACAGGGGCAATGGCCGAAAGCCGCGAGGTCCCCGATCTCATATCGGATGAATGGCATGGCGGTATTGTAGTAGTCCGTAAGGACGATGCGCCCGATCCGGCCCGGGGGGCAGTCCGCCCCGGTTTCATCAAGAATTTCCACGGCAAGTTTGTGGCCCATCACATGGTGGAATTCCGGCTCGTGGGGACATTGGTAGGTAATGACGCCCACTTCCATCGCGCTGTAGCTCGACCACTGCACGGCACTCGGAAAAGCGCGGCGGAAAAGCGCCTGCTGCCCCGGATCGATGGACTCCGAGATCAGGCCCAGCCTGCGGATGAAACGGAAATCCAGGTTAGCCCCAAGAATCGCCTCGGAAAGGAGGACTGCATTCGAGGGATAGGTGATGATGGCAGTGGCGCCCTTGGTGCGATGGTTCTCCTGCAGTATGGCAATCTGCTCTGCGACCGGCGTGAGAACCGGCACAATTGGGTCCGCCCCCGCAGGGCTGCGGGGATGGATGATGCTGGTGCGTGGCAATGGGCCGCCCATCCAGTCGAGAAAGAGTGCGGTGTCGCTGTGTTCCATCCGGGCGCGCTCGGGAGTGGAGGCGATGCGGACTGGCGTGCCGGTCGAGCCGGATGTGCGGGCAGTCACGGCGTGGCCGTTCAGTATGGCATCGTTGTTCGCCTGCAGTATCGCCCGGGTGAGCAGGGGGACAGGGCCGCCTTGCGGGATGAAATCCCGGTAAAAGGGATTCGTCTGCCGCGCATGGCGGACGATGCGGTCGAACTTTTCTTGGTCGAGGACTTTCAGAAATGAGCTTTGTAGCGCGGTGCAGCCGCTCAACCAAGCAGAGTTCCCGGCAGCCCGGCAGAGCCGAATCTCGATTTTTGGTGTTTCCGCGCCAACCCCCTTTTCCCCGCCCTCCGGTCCGGCCACCGGCTCTTTCAACGGCCTTCACCCCAAAAGCAAATTCCTAGCAGCCATCGACCATGGCGGTGGGCAATTTGCCTGACCGCGCGGCGCAGGCACTCGCCTCGCTGGATCTCGACTTTCTCGGCACCGAGCAATACATGGACTTCGCGCGCAACCGTGTCTTTCGTAGCACATTGCTCTGTCATGCTTCAGCCCCGCTCGACCGCGACATCGATCGTGCCAGCCTCAGCGGCCTCGAGGTCACCGCATTGGTGACGCTGCAAAAATCTTTCAGTGACAACGAGCCCGCCGTCTTCATCGGCTCGAACGGTAAGGAGATCATCGTCACTGACTGCGACGAAGCAGGCATTCTGGAGCGACTCGCAGCAGCCGGGCGGCATTCGTTTCCTTGCGACGAACTCATCGAAGAAACGGTCGGCTTCCCCATCGAGCGCTTTCTGCGCCAAAGCTATTTCCGTGGCATGATCGATCTCACCGTGGGGCCCTTGGGGATTTCGGCCGAAAGCGAAAAAGAGAATCCCTGCGCACTGCCGCTCGCCCGCTGGCAGGCGTCGCAAGGTTATCGCGTTAGCTCGCACCGTCTCGACATGCTGCAGCCCGATCCTTTCGTCGAAAAGTTAATCATCTTGTGCGATGGCACGCGTGATCGCGAGGCCCTCATCGAAGCTCTCGCCGAGGCGGTCGACAAAGGCGAAATCCATCTGCAGGAACATGGCTGGCCGGTCCATGACCCCAAACGCGTGCGCACTTTGACCGAAAAAATTTGTGATGGTTCGCTTGAGAAGCTGCGCCGCATCGGTTTACTCGTCGGCAACTGATTGGGCTTCACTGGTGGGCGACGCGGCCTGGTGGAGCCGATGCTTTCAGTATGGGGTCGTCTCGCCGTGATGCTACCGGGCGGCCAGTTGGTTAGTGAGTTCATACAGGCCGATGGCTTCCACGCCGCCACCGAGGGGAAAGCGGTCGGTACCGGAATGCACCAGCCACCTGCGGGACGGTTGCAGATCGTCGCATGCCGAGTGAAACCCCCGGCCCGGCCGGGCGGTGGCACCGCGCTTGATCTCGACCGCCCAACGCTCGCCGCCGGGAAGTTCGAGCACCAGATCGACCTCCGCACCGCCCGAACAGCGATAGAACCCCGCCACTGTCGCCGCAGGTGCCGCGCGCAGCAGGTTCTCAATCACGAACCCCTCCCAACTTCCACCCACCGCCGGATGGCCGAGCAGGGCATCGCGGTCGGGAAGATTGAGCAGGGCATGCTGCAATCCACTGTCCCGCAAGTAAATCTTCGGCGACTTCACCACCCGCTTGCCCACGTTCACCAGATACGGCTGCAGCCTCCTCACCAGCAGCAAGTCCACCATCAGGTCGGTGTAGCGGCCGATCGTCTGGGCGCTCAGCTCAAGACTCGCGGCGATCTGCGACGCGTTGTGGATCCCACCTTGCGTGTGAGCCAACATGGTCCAGAACCGGCGCAGCGTTTCGGCCGGAATCCGCGGCCCCAACTGCGGAATGTCGCGCTCCAGATAGGTGCGGATCAAATCGTTCCTCCATTCCATGCTCGCGGCCTCGTCCGCCGCCAGGAAACTCTCCGGGAAACCTCCCCGCAGCCACAGCTTTTCCCATCCGTCCGTCCCGACTTCCAACACGTCGAGTGGTGCCAATTCGAGGTAGCGGATCCGCCCCGCCAGGCTCTCGCCGCTCTGCCTCAGCAATTCCATCGAAGCCGACCCCAGCACCAGAAAGCGCCCGGCCCCATGTCCACGCCGCCTCCCCGCATCGATCAGGCCCCGCAACACCGGAAACAAACCCGGCACCCGTTGAATCTCGTCCAGAATCACCAACTGACCTTCGTAAAGCTGCAGAAACTCCTCGGGATGCTCCAGTTTCGCCAGATCCCCCGGACGTTCGAGGTCGAGGTAGATCGCCGACCGCTCGCCAGCCAGAGCCAGCGCCAAGGTCGTCTTGCCCGCCTGCCGCGGTCCCAACAAGGCCACCGCCGCCTGCCGGTTCAAACCCATGCGCAGTTCCGAAAGCATCCGTCGCTGAAACATGGTTGCAAAATATCTTTATCATGGATAATTTGCAAGGATATGATGCATTCACGGCAGACTGTCCCCTTTCCGCAGCACTTCGCCGTTTCGAAATCGATTCTGCTTGCATTCGGGTCGGAACCTCGGATGGTTAAAGTGTTCAAATGATCACCAAGTACTTTTCCGCCACCCTGCGCGGCATCGATGCCGTGGAAGTCGAGGTCGAGGTCAACGCCCGTGGTGCCGACAAACCACAAGTCATCATCGTCGGCCTGCCCGATGCCGCGGTCCGCGAAGCTTCGCAACGCGTCACGTCCGCGATCGGCGCATCGGCCTTGTTCCTCAACGACGGGACGAAGACAGTCAACCTCGCACCGGCCGATCTGAAAAAGGAGGGTCCGTCGTTTGATCTGCCGATTGCGCTGGCGATGGTCGCGGCCAGCCGCACCCAGCCGCTGGCGGCGGACGACTGCTGCATCGTGGGAGAACTCGGCCTCGATGGCGCGGTGCGCCCGGTCAAGGGGATGCTCTCGATCGCGTTGGAGGCCAAGCGCCGTGGCCGCACGCGTCTGATCGTGCCGGAGGCCAACGCCCCGGAGGCCTCGGTGATCGACGGGGTCGACGCGATTCCCGTGCGCAACCTGCGCGACGCCTGGGACTACCTTTCGGGTGGCATCGACATCGCCCCTTCGCGCATCGACCGCCACACGTTCTTTGAAACCCAGCGCACCTACGACGTCGACTTCGACGAGGTGCGCGGACAACACGCGGTGAAGCGCGCGCTCGAGGTCGCCGCGGCGGGCGGACACAACCTGCTGATGATCGGTCCGCCCGGCACGGGCAAGTCGATGCTCGCGAAGCGGCTGCCCGGCATCCTGCCGGACATGGATGAGGACGAGACGATCGCGACCACGCGCATTCACTCGATCGCCGGCCTGCTCGACGCGCGGCACGCATTTCTCACCACCCGCCCGTTCCGCGCGCCGCACCATACGATTTCCGATGTCGGCCTGCTCGGCGGCGGCACCCACCCGGGACCCGGCGAAGTCTCACTCGCCCATCACGGCGTGTTGTTTCTCGACGAATTGCCGGAGTTCCGTCGGCAGACGCTCGAGGTGATGCGTCAGCCCATCGAGGACGGCGAAGTGACGATCTCCCGCGCCGCGGGCACGCTCACCTTTCCGTCGCGCTTCATGCTGGTGGCCGCGATGAACCCGTGCCCCTGCGGATTCCACGGCGATCCGAAACGCGAATGCCGTTGCGGGCCCGGACAAATCGAAAAATACCGCCAGCGCATCTCGGGTCCGCTGCTCGACCGCATCGATCTTCACGTCGAGGTGCCGCTTGTTGATTTCAACGAGCTCGACTCGCGCGCACAACCCGGCGAAGCATCCTCGGTGATCCGGGCCCGCGTCGCCGCCGCACGCCGCATCCAGCAGCAGCGCTTCGCCGGCACCCGCTGCCGCACCAACGCCGCCATGGGCCCGCGTCAGGTCAAAGCCCACTGCCGACTCGACGCCGAGAGCCGCTCGTACCTCGCCCACGCGATGGAGGAACTGAATTTCTCCGCCCGCGCGCACGACCGCATTCTCAAGGTGGCGCGCACCCTCGCCGACCTCGCGGGCTCGGACTCCATCCGCGCCTGTGACATCCTGGAAGCGATCCAGTATCGCGCCCTCGATCGACGGTTGTTCGCGTGAAAACCGCAATGAAGGATCACGCGCGACTTCCTGTTTTGCGATCGTCACCTGCTGCAAAACTGGATTTGCGTCTGCAGGTCTGCCGTTTTTGATGCTCTACCTTCCACCTTCCGCCAGCTCCCGGTACACGTCGAGCGTGGCGCGGCACATCGAGTCGAGCAGGAAGGGCGCGCCGACCGGCAGCGGTGCATCGCAGGATCCGCGAAGGATCCGATCCGCGGCTGCGACCCATCCGGACGCGTCGCCCGGAGTCACGCGACCGGCGGGAAAAAGTGCGCCCAGCAGCTCGCCCACGCCGCCGCAATCGTAACCGACCACTGGTCGGCCGATCGCGAGTGCTTCGAGCACGGTGCGGCCGAATGATTCGGGTTGCTGCGAAAGCGCGCACACGATGTCGGACACGGCCATGACTTCGCGCACATCGGCGCGGTGGCCGAGGAACGTGATGTGATCCTTCATCCCGAGTCGCTCGACCAGCGCGTGCAACTCCGCAAGATACGCGCGTTTTTTCTCGTGCACGTCGCCGGCGACAAGGCCGTGCGCGTCGTGTCCGCCTTTGCGCAGTGCGGCGACCAGCCGGATGAAATCCTCGTGTCCCTTGAGCCGCGTGATTCGTCCCGGCAACAACAGCGTGCGGCGTCGCTCGAGGTGCGGCTGCGCACGCCGCCATTCATCCAGCCACGTGGCGTCGGGCCGGAATCCCCGAGGATATCGGTCCGGCTCGATGCCGCGCGGGATCACCCGGATGCAGGACGGATCCGCCTGCGGATAGTGATCGGTGATGTAGCGTCGGATGCTTTCGGAAACCGCGATCACGCGCTCGCCGCGGGTCATCACCGCGGAGTAGCGGTTCACCGAGTAGAACCCGTGCACGGTGGTGACCAGACGCGGGCGGGTGCGCGGATCCATGCCGCGCCAGGCGAGCCAGGCGATCCACGCCGGAACGCGCGAGCGCAAATGGAGGATGTCGGGTCGTTCGCGTTCGATCAGCCGGCGCAGCGGCCGCACTTGCAGCAAGGTCGCCGGATGCTTGCGATGCACGGGCATCGCGACGTGTCGCGCACCGGCGTGCTCAAGCGCCGGCACCAGACGTCCGCCGTTCGAGATCACCCACGCTTCGTGACCCTCGCGCGCGAGGAACGACGCAACCTCGAGCGTGCCGCGCTCGACACCGCCGGCCTCGAGCGCGGGAAGGATCTGGAGGATCTTGAGTTTCACAAACGCAGGAACGATGAAGCGATGAAGGGCTCATCCGCATGGATCCGACCGCTCATCCGATCAAATCGCCGATCGAGCCGAAGTCCGGTGAAAACAACCGCTTGTACGTGCGGGCCGCGTAGCCGTCGGTCATGCCCGCGAGGAAGTCGCACACGAGCCGCACGCGCGCCGCATCGTCCGGCGCGGCGGCAATCTCGTCGGCCGCATCGGCGGGGAGCAATTGAAAATCCTGGCCATCGATCCGCCCGCTGCCGAGGTAGCGCTCGTGCAACACCTCCCACATCCGGCGGAGCATCCGGCTGCCCTTGTGCTCGAGTTGCTTGAGCTGCGGCGCGAGGAAGACGACCTCGAAGGCCAGCCGCTTGAAGAGCGCGGATTCCGCACGCACATCGTCGTCGACCACCAACGCATGACGGTGGCGGTGGGTCAGGTCGGAAAGAAAATTCACCCGCTCCTCGATGCGCGTCGCCCGGATGTAGCGGCCGATGCGTTTGCCAACGAACGGATCGACCCGTCGCCGCCGGATCGCCGACATCAGGTCGCCCAGCGGCGTGGCCTCGCCGCATGGTTCGCCATGGCGCTCGGCCCAGGCCTCGATGCGCTGCAAGCCGAGAAACCCGGCGCGCACGCCGTCGGACAAGTCGTTGAGCGAGTAAGCCGTGTCGTCGGCCCAGTCCATGATGCCGCATTCCACCGACTTGAACGCATCGCGCGCAGGGCCGACCGCCAACTCCGGCGGAAACGCGCGTCCTCCCGCGGCCCAAGTGACGTAGGCGCGCTGGTCGTCGTACACGAAGTGATGCGCGGGCGGCGCGCCCTGCGCGTCGCGCAGCTCGGACCAGGAGGATTTGTACTTCAGCACACCGTCGAGAAACGCGCGTGTCGGGTCCATCCCCGCGCGTTTTGCCGAGAATATCCGCTCGGTGAGCAACCGCAGCGTCTGGGCATTGCCCTCGAATCCGCCGCAGTCGCGCATCAGGTGGTTGAGTGTGCGCTCGCCGGCGTGGCCAAACGGTGGATGACCGAGATCGTGCGACAGGCAGATCGCTTCGACGAGGTCGGGATCGACGAAGAAATCCGGGCCAAGCGGACCATCCGGCCGGGTCATCAGCCAGTGGCACACCGCCTTGCCAATCTGGGCGACCTCAAGCGAATGCGTGAGCCGTGTGCGGTAGAAATCGTATTCGCCGCTCAGGAACACCTGCGTCTTGTTCTGCAGCCGGCGAAACGTCGGCGTGTGCAGCACGCGGTCGCGGTCGATCTGGAACGGCGTGCGGTAATCCTCCGTGCCGCAGGCACCGGAGAGCCGCACGGTGTCAAAGTCCCCGTAAAAACGGTTCCGCATCGCGCCGAGCATGACCTCCCCCCGCGCGTGCCGCAAACTTTTCCTCATCCGCAAGCCGGCTTGTCTCCTTGATTGCCGCGCTGCCGCCCGCCACGCTCGCCGCGTGATCCGGTTCGCGGTGCTTGGCAGCGGCAGTGGTGGCAATTCGGCGGTCGTCGAATGCGGTGCCACCCGCCTGCTCGTCGATGCCGGGCTGAGCGCGCTGCAGATCTCGCGCAGGCTCGAAGGGCTGGGCATCGATCCGGCATCGCTCGACGGCATCCTCCTCACCCACGAGCACGGTGACCACGTCGGCGGACTGCGCGTGTTCGTCTCCAAGCACGACATCCCGGTCTTCAGCACGGCGCACACCTCCCGGGTCGTCCGCGAGAGCGGCGTGAACGGTTGCGCGTGGAAGATCTTCAACAGCGGCACGAGCTTCCGCATCAACGACGTCGAGATCCGCAGCTTCGCGGTGCATCACGATGCGGTCGATCCCGTCGGCTTCGTCATCGGGTCGGCATCGGGAAAAAAACTCGGACTGCTCTCCGATGCGGGGCACGTCACCCACAGCATGACCGACAACCTCCGCGGTCTCGACGCGTTGTTTGTCGAGGCAAACTACGATGACGCCCTGCTCGAGGCGGATGAAAAACGCCCGTGGGCGACCAAGCAGCGCATCAGCTCGCGTCACGGCCACCTCTCGAACGCGCAAGTCGCCGGGCTGCTCGGCAAGATCGCGCACGCCGGATTGTCGCAAGTCGTGCTGGGCCATCTCAGTTCGGACTGCAATCAGCCGCACCTCGTGCTCTCCCATCTCGGCGGTGCGCTTGCCGCCGCGGGCCACACACACATCGCGCTGCATTGCGCGACACAGAAGGCAGCGACGCCTTGGTTCGCAGTGTGAGCCACAAACGCGCCCGGTTCCGCACGCACGTCGCGACATTCCCTCGACTCGTCCGGCGCAAGCCCTCAGAATGGACGACATGAAACGCCTGTTCCTGCTCGACGGCATGGCGCTGGTCTATCGCGCGCACTTCGCGCTGATCCAGAACCCGATCCGCAACTCGAAGGGCATCAACACCTCGGCGATGTACGGGTTCGTCCAAACCCTGCTCGCCATCCTCGACAAGGAACAACCGACCCACATCGGCGTCGCCTTCGACACGTCGGCGCCGACCGCGCGCCACACGCGCTATCCCGCCTACAAGGCGCAGCGCGACGCGATGCCGGAGGAACTCGCCGCCGCGATTCCACAGGTCAAGGCACTGTGCCGCGCGTTCCGGATTCCGGTGATCGAACTCGACGGCTACGAAGCCGACGACCTCATCGGCACGCTCGTCCGGCGCGCGGAGGCCGAGGGATTCGAGTCGTACATGGTCACCCCCGACAAGGACTTCGCCCAACTGCTTTCCCGGCAGACCTCGATGTGGAAGCCCGGACGCAAGGGCGACGAACACGAGATCATCACGCTCGCTCGCCTGCCCGAAATCTGGGGCGTCTCCGATCCGCACCAGATCACCGACCTGCTCGGACTCATGGGCGATGCCTCCGACAACATCCCGGGTATCCCGGGTGTCGGACCCAAGACGGCGCAAAAGCTCATCGCGGAATTTGGATCGGTCGAACAAGTGGTCGCAAATGCGTCGTCCCTCAAGGGGCGCCAGCGCGAACTGGTGGAAACCCATGCCGACGAGGCGCTGCTGTCGAAGGAACTCGCGACCATCATCACCGACGCGCCGCTGCACGTCGGTTGGGACGATCTCGCGCTCGAACCGCGCGATGACGACGCGCTCAAATCGCTGTTTGACGAATTCGAGTTCCGCACGCTTGCGCGACGCGTCTTCGGCACTTCGGGTGCGGGCACCTCGTCGCGCGCGGACGGTGTCGCATCGGTCGAACCACCGACGGATGCCGAGATCGCCGCCGCCACGCTGCAGTCGATCCGCGATGTCGAGCATCACTACTCGATCGCCGATACTCCCGAGCGCGTACAGGTGCTCGTTGCCGAACTTTCGCGCCAGCCCGCGTTCTGCTTCGACATCGAGGCCACGTCGCTCGACCGCTTCGAGGCCCGGTTGCTAGGCATCGCGTTCTGCTGGAATCCTCACGAGGCCTGGTATCTGCCGGTGGCCGACCTCGCTTCGCTGCGCCCTTTGTTGCAATCGATCTTTTCAAGTCCCGCCGAAAAAACCGGTCACAACCTCAAATACGACCTCTGCGTGCTGCATCGCCACGGCATCGAGGTGGCCGGGCCGTTCTTCGACACGATGCTCGTCCATGCGCTGGCCGCGCCGGACCAACGCCACTCGATGGACCACCTCGCCGAATCACTGCTCGGCTACCGCACGATCCGCCTCGAGGAGATCGCGCAACCCAAGGCGGTCGACGATTCCGCCGGCGACGACTTGTTCGCCTTTGCCGCGCAACGCAAGCCGGGCAGGGACCTCGACATGGCGGCGATCCCGATGGAAACGCTCGCCGAGTACGCCGCCGAGGATGCGGACATCACGCTGCAACTCGCCGCGAAACTGCGCGGGCTGCTCACGGCATCCGGCCAAGAGGCGATTCATCGCGAAATCGAGGCTCCGTTGCTGCCGGTGCTGGTGCGCATGGAAATGGAAGGCATCCGCATCGACACCGACGCGCTCGCCGGCATCGGCGTCGAACTCCAACAGCAAATCGATCAACTCGCCGCTTCGATCCAACACCACGCGGGACGACCCATCCACATCGGCTCACCCAAACAACTCGGTGAATTTCTCTTCGACCAGCTCGGCCTCAACGACAAGGCGAAGAAAACCAAAACCGGCCAGTACCGCACCGACGAAACCACCCTCGCCTCGCTGGAGGGACGCCATCCGGTCATCGCCGACATCCTCGCGTGGCGCGAGGCCACCAAGCTCAAATCGACTTACCTCGACGCGCTGCCGAAATCGATCGTCGCCGCCACCGGCCGCGTCCACACCCATTTCCACCAACTCGTCGCCGCCACCGGCCGCCTCGCGTCGTCCGATCCGAACCTGCAGAACATCCCGGTGCGCTCGGAAGCCGGTCGCCGCATCCGCAGGGCCTTTGTGCCGCGCGACGGCTGCACGCTGCTTTCCTGCGACTATTCGCAAATCGAACTGCGCATCATGGCCGCGCTCGCCAACGACGCCACCATGATCGAGGCGTTCCGCATCGGCACCGACATTCACACCGTCACTGCCGCCAAGGTCTTCGGCACCGCTCCCGCCGACGTCACCGCCGACCAACGACGCACCGCCAAGATGGTCAACTTCGGCATCATCTATGGCATTTCGGCCTTCGGGCTCAGCCAACGGCTTGCCATCCCGCGCGCCGAGGCTGCCGCCATCATCGACGCCTACTTCCGCGAATACCCGGCCATCCGCGCGTTCATGGACCACACCATCGAAACCGCGCGCCGCCACGGCCACGTCGAAACCCTCGCCGGCCGCCGACGCCACCTGCCCGACCTGCAATCGGCCAACCAAAACCTCCGCGGCAATGCCGAACGCGCCGCCATCAACACCCCGATCCAGGGCACCGCGGCCGACATGATCAAGCTTGCCATGATCCGCATCGACGACCTCCTGCGCACGGCCGGCGCCCGCACCCGCATGCTGCTGCAGGTGCACGACGAACTCGTCTTCGACCTCGCACAGGGAGAGGAGTCACTCGTCCCGCGGATCCTCGAGGCCATGAAAACCGCCCTGCCCCTGCCCCATGACGTCCCCGTTGAGGTCGAGCACGGGACCGGACCGGACTGGCTCGCCGCCCATTGAGGCACCTGTTGAAGCACCCCTGAACCAGCGCCTCAAGCGGCCTCGGGGCCGTGGGTCCCGCAGTGAGGACCCCATCGCCCGGCACCCGAAGTAGGTCCGAAGCAGGTCGCCCCGCGCCGAAAAATCGCAGGTTTTATCGTAAAAAT
>Ga0169931_10001423_pt1 | contig 39520 bp, 38 predicted proteins | sample Kivu_15m_20L_FD_129675 | JGI IMG/M metagenome (GOLD analysis project Ga0169931, IMG submission 129675) | Freshwater microbial communities from Lake Kivu, Western Province, Rwanda to study Microbial Dark Matter (Phase II) - Kivu_15m_20L... | ecosystem: Environmental > Aquatic > Freshwater > Lake... | reverse complement strand
GATCGGCGTGATCGGAACCATCGGAACCATCAACACCGGCGCGTACGACCGTGCCGTGTCGCGAGCGGCTTACGGCGCCACCGTTCAACTCACGAGTGCGGCCTGTCCAGGTTTCGTCGAGTTCGTCGAGCGCGGCCGCACCACCGGCCCGGAAGTCACTTTGCTGGCCGAGCGTCTCCTCGCACCGATTCGCGACGCCAAGGTCGATGCGCTGTTGCTCGGCTGCACCCACTATCCGTTCTTGGCGCGCACCATTTCCGAAGTGCTCGGTGACGACGTGATGCTCGTGTCGTCAGCCGACGAAACCGCCTTCGCTCTACGCGAGTTGCTCCTCGAACGCGGATTGCTGCAGTCGGACGAACGAACCGGAAGCACGCGCTTCTTGTCGAGCGGCGACGTGAATTGGTTCGAGACATTGGGTCGCCGTCTGCTCGGCCCCGAACTCGAAGCAGTCGAACTCTGGAACGGACCGACCCGGGAGATCTGATGACCACACGCCACGACGGACGCCAAGCCAACGAACTGCGCCCCATTTCGTTCGAACGCGATTTCACCGAGATGGCCTCGGGGTCGGTTCTCGTCTCCTTCGGTCGCACGCGCGTGCTGTGCACGGCGAGCATCGACGAAGACGTTCCGCGCTGGATGAAGGGGAGTGGCAAGGGCTGGGTCACCGCCGAGTACTCGATGCTTCCCGGGTCGTCGCCCGAGCGCGTCGACCGCGAAGCCGCCAAGGGCAAGCAGAGCGGCCGCACCGTGGAGATCCAGCGTTTGATCGGGCGCAGTCTGCGCGCCGCGTGCGACATGACCCTGTTGGGCGAACGCCAAGTGGTGGTCGACTGCGACGTATTGCAGGCCGACGGTGGAACGCGTACCGCCAGCATCTGCGGTGGCTTCCTCGCTCTGCACGACGCACTGGCCCGTCTCGTTCAGAGCCGTCTCATCGCCGAACATCCGCTGCACTCTTTGTGTGCGGCGGTGAGTGTGGGCATCGTGAACGGTGCGCCGGTCATCGATCTTCCCTATGTGGAGGACAGTGGCGCCGAGGTCGACATGAACGTCGTGATGCTGCGCGGCAAGCCCGGCACCAAACACGCCGACGTGAGTCGATTCGTCGAAGTGCAAGGCACCGCCGAGGGCATGGCCTTCACGCGCGGTGAACTCGACACACTGCTCGGACTGGCCGAGAACGGGCTGGCCGAGGTGTTCGAGTTGCAGACCGAGATGATTTCGGTCGATCCGCCGCGCCGCTCCTGACCAACGAGGAAGTTCGTCCGTGACTCTGCGTCTCGTCTGCGCGTCGGCCAATCCCGACAAAGTCGCCGAGATCGAACGTCTGCTGGCCGGTTCCGTCGAGTTGGTCGCACGGCCGGCCGACGTCCCCGACGTGGACGAGAATGCCGACACGCTCATCGGCAACGCGCGTCTCAAAGCGCAGGCGATCTGCGCGGCCACCGGTTGCGCCGCGGTCGCCGACGACACCGGCTTGTTCGTGGACGCATTACCCGGAGAACTCGGTGTGCACACCGCTCGTTACGCCAGCGATCGACCCGAACATGTAACCGATCCGTACGGAGCTAATCGACGCAAGATTCTCGAACGGCTCCACGAGGTCGGGGCTCACGCCGAGTCGGAACGTCGCGCGCACTTCCTCACCGTCGTGATGGTGGTGTGGCCCGACGGTCGCGAACTCGTCGCCGAGGGTCGGTGCGATGGAGTCATCGCGAGCGGCGAGCGTGGGCGGCGCGGTTTCGGTTTCGATCCGCTGTTCGTTCCGACCGATGGTGACGGCCGTACGTTCGCCGAGATGTCCGACGACGAGAAGAACGCGCTGTCGCACCGCGGTCGCGCGTTCGTCAACTTGGTGACGGCGTTGCGCTGATCACCAGCCGCGCAAGTCGACTGGCCAGACCTCGATCACTCGTGCATCGGAGACGGCGCGAGCGTCGTCGACCACGTGCATCGCGGTGTGCATGGCCACGGTCGGATCGACATGAGCCGGACGTACGAACACGCGATCACCGACATGGGGAACCGGTGCGCCGTCGTCGGGTGAGAACGTGGTGTGTTCGTCGCTGCAGAACCAGACGGATGCGCCGTCGATCGTCGGATTGCCGTGGTCCATGCCAAGCGACTTGAGTCCGATGTCGACGACCGCCCACGACGGCGAACCTTCACTCGATCCGATCGTGCGAGAGATGACCGTTCCGACCACGAACAGCGCTTGTTCGAACGGAAGTGACAACGCTCCGTAGTGCGTGTCCATGAGGGCGTAGCTCCCGGCCTGCACCTCGTTGATCTGTCCGAGGATCGAATGGACGGGGTCGTAGAGATCGAACGTTCCGGTTCCGCCGGCCGACACGATCGACGCATCGTCGCCCACGACTCGACGAACGGCGTGGGCGCAGCCGACCAACGTGGTCATCGACGCGAGGACCTTGGCCCGTTGGTCGTTTCGGTCCTTCACCGCCATGAGATGGCCTTCGTATCCCATGACTCCGCGCACCACGAGCCCGGCGTCGGCTGCTCGAGCGGCCAGATCGGCGGCGCGATCGGGGGCGATGCCGCAGCGCGGAAGACCGACGTTCACGTCCACCAGAACGTGACGAATGCCAGCGACGCGGGCCGCGTCGAGCGTCTCGACCGAGTCGATCGCAACGGTCACCATGGCGCCGGTGGCACTCTCGGCGTGCGCCATGGCGGCCAGACGAACCGGGTCGACGGTCTCGTTGGCCAGGAGGAGATCGGTGCCCACACCGGCCTCGGCCATACCCACCACTTCGCGCGGTGAGGCGCAGGTGAACGTGGCGTGGCCTCGGGCCACCTGATGAGCGGCGAGCGACGTGCTCTTGTGGGCTTTCACGTGCGGTCGCAACGTCGCACCGGGGCGAACCGCGGCCATGGTGGACAGATTGCGTTCGAACGCGCCACTGTCGACCACGAGGGTCGGCGTCGGTAGATCACCGACTCGTCGTGCTGATCGCGTCACGACGTGAGTCTCGCAGAGTGATCGATCTGACTCGTGACGATCTGGGTGTGCGTCGTGAATCCGAGCGCTCGATAGAGGCGGGACGCGCCGCTGGGATTGTCGGCGTCGACTCCGATGGCCGCGTGGGTCGATCCGTCGGCTGCGTATCGACGCAAGGCCTCGCCGATGAGGGCCGACGCGAGTCCGCGTCCGCGCCATTCGGGCAGCGTTCCGAGTTTGTCGACCCAGGCCTGCGAGTACCCCAAGAGTTCGTCATCGGCCGGGTATCGCTTCGACAGAAGGAACGCGACGATGCGCCCACTCGCCGAGTCGCGCGCGATCAACGACAGATCGAGACGGCTCCCGAAGCCGGTGGTCATTTCGGTCCACCCCTCGACAGACGTGGGGGTCGAACCCCAGTGATCGGCGAACGAGGTGTTCTTGACGATTCGGATCTCGTCATCCAACGGGTCGTCGAGGGGCCAGGGTTCGATCGTCACTGGGGAACCTCCGATCGAATCGGCCGTCGGAAGGTCGTCGAGATCGGTGAGCGGTCGTACGAGATCGTCGAACCATCGCACCGGTGTGAAACCGAACGACGCGACGAGTTCGCGCGTGGCCTCGTCATCGACGTGGTGGTCGATTCGTACGTAGCGCGGAATGGAGTTCGAACTGGTGTCGAGTCGCTCGCGGGCGTGCGCGAGCGACCACGTGAGGAGTTGATGGCCGATACCGAGACCGCGTCGATCGGTGTCGACACCGCCTTCCACGTAACACCGCTCCTCGGACACGTCGCTCGGCAGGTGAATGGTCCAGGTGTAGCCGACGATGCGACCCGACTCGTCGACGGCGACGCGCGTGTCACGTTCGCGGTTGGTGAGCGACGAGTCGATCTCCTCGCCGAGTTCGTCGGCTTGCATGTTGATGCGAATTCCGGCCGCTTGATAGCGACGGTTGACGACGGCCACGAGTTCGGGCAGGTCGTCGGCTCGAATCGGGCGTAGGGAGGTGGGCATGGTGCGGGCGGAGGGACTTGAACCCACACCCCTTTCGGGACAGGAACCTAAATCCTGCGCGTCTGCCAGTTTCGCCACGCCCGCGTCCGGGTTGCCCCAGGTCTCGAATGCTACGGTCCGGCCGCATGATCCGAGTGAGCGTCTATTACCCATCTGGTGAAGGTTCGACTTTCGACCACGATTACTACCGAACCACGCACGTGCCGTTGGCCGCCAAGGCCTGGAATCCCACCAGCACGACCGTCGACAAAGGAATCGACGGTCCGTACGTCGCCGCCGTGCACATGACGTTCGATTCGATGGAAGCGTTCCAAGCCGGGGTGAGTTCACCTCTCACCGGCGAGGTGATGGCCGATGTGGCCAACTACACCAACATCACGCCCGTGATGCAGGTGGCCGAAGTCGTCGCCCACTGAGGTTTTCCGTCTCCTCGCCTAAGAGACCCCCGATAGGTCGGTGCGGGTCGGTGTTTCGTTTGACAAACTGTTAAGCGTGACCGTCGTCGACACCCATCAGACCATCCAGGACGCCCTCGAGAACCAGTTCGGTCTGGCCGATCGGGTGGTGGACGCACAGGCCCTGGCCAACAGCGTGGCCCGCTTCCGCCAGCAGGGCATCGTATTGCCCACGTTCGCCCAGTTGGCCGACCCGTCCACGGTCGATCCGGCGCTGGTGGGGGACGCCGACCCGCAGGGTCCCGATGCGCGCAACTTGTGGCGCGTGCATTGGTACAACGATCTCGCGGGCGGTCGGGTCTCGGTTCCCGAGCACGTGGTGCTGCCGTCCGAACTCACCGGCGTTCCGAACCCCATCATCGTGGTGTTCGGTGATCGCTTCCCGATGATCACCGCGCACAAGGTGCTGGCCGCGTATTCGTGTCTGGCCCCGCGCGTCGTCACCGGCCAATTCGATCCCACTCGTCACCGTGCGATCTGGCCGTCCACCGGCAACTACGCGCGTGGCGGAGTGGCCATCAGTCGCATCATGGGCTGCCGCGGCGTCGCCATTCTTCCGGCCGGAATGAGCCAGGAGCGTTTCGACTGGCTCGACCGCTGGTGCGCCAATCCGAAAGAAGACGTCATTCGCACCGTCGGTACCGAGAGCAACGTCAAGGAGATCTACGACGCGTGCAACGAACTCGACAAGAACCCCGACAACTTCATCTTCAACCAGTTCTGCGAGTTCGGCAATCACCTCGGCCACTACGAGGTCACCGGTCGGGCGCTCGGTCACGTTTTCGAGACCGTTCGCGCGCAGATGAAGAAGTCGGGTCGCGACATCAACCTGGCCGCGTTCACGTCGGCCACTGGTTCGGCCGGCACCATCGCGGCGGGCGATCGCCTGAAGCACGACTTCGGAACCCGCATCGTGGCCGTGGAAGCGCTCGAGTGCCCCACCATGCTCGAGAACGGTTTCGGCGAGCACAACATCCAGGGCATCGGCGACAAGCACATTCCGCTCATCCACAACGTGATGAACACCGATGTGGTGTGCGCGATCTCCGACCACGCCACCGACGAACTCGACGTGCTCTTCAACACCAAGGCCGGCCGCGAGTATCTCGCGAGCAAGAAGGGTCTCTCGGCGCAGGTCATCGACGCGCTCGAGCATTTCGGTTTCTCGGCCATCTGCAACACGCTGGCCGCCATCAAGACGTCGAAGCTCCTCGATCTCGGACCGGATGACGCGGTCATCACGGTGGCCACCGACGGTGCGGTGCTCTACCCGAGCTCACGCAAGACGACCATCGCCACTCGGTTCGACGGCGAGATGACCGCCACCGACGCGGCCGAGGTGTACGGGCGCCACTTGGGCCACATCACCACCGAAGACATGATCGACTGTACGCAGCGTGATCGCAATCGCATCTTCAACCTCGGCTACTACACCTGGGTCGAACAGCAGGGCACTCCGTTCGAATTGTTCGAGGCCCGGCGCGATCTCGGCTTCTGGCGAGGGTTGCAGCGTTACGTTCCGGTGTGGGACGAGATGATCCGCGACTTCAACGCGCGCGTCGCCGCTGGCTGAACATGCTGCGCTGCGCGGCCTGTTCGCGCTCGCTGGACGCGGGCGAGCCGCTTCCGTGGCGGTGTCCCGGCGAAACGGGCGACCGTCATCACATCTTGCTCATTCACCGCGACGAACCGACGGTCAGTACGGCGACCAGGTCGGCCATCGCGACCGACACGAATCCATTCGTTCGCTTCGCTCCGAGCCTGGCTTGGTGGGACTTCGTGCACGCGCACGGTTGGAACGACGAGCAGTCGATCGATGCGATCCGTCGTCTCGACGACCGGGTCGCCGCTGTGGCCGGAACGGGTTTTCGAATCACGCCGCTCACGGTGTCGCCACCGCTGGCCGAAGCCGTCGGACTCGACGGGCGCGTGTTCGTGAAGAACGAAACCGGCAACGTGGCCGGTTCGCACAAGGCCCGTCATCTCTTCTCGATCCTCCTGCATCTCGTAGCCGCCGAAGAGTTGGGGCTCACCCCGTGGACTCGACGCGACGATCGTCCGGCGTTGGCGATCTCGTCGTGCGGCAACGCGGCCATCGCCGCATCGACTCTCGCTGCGGCGGCGCAGTGGCCCATCGACGTGTTCATTCCCGAATGGGCCGGTGGCGTGGTGGTCGACACCCTCGATGCGCTCGGCGCGCGCGTGAATCGCTGCCCGCGCCGCTCCGACGATCCGCCCGGTGATCCGACCGTGCATCGATTCCGTGAAGCAGTGGCTCACGGTGCGATTCCGTTCAGCGTGCAGGGTCCGGAGAACTCGTTGTGTCTCGACGGCGGTCGCACCATCGGTTGGGAATCGGCCGAGCAATTGCACGAACTCGGTGTGACGTCACTGAGCGCGGTGTACGCGCAGGTGGGTGGTGGAGCCTTCGCGGCATCGTTGTCGCGCGGCCTCTCCGAGGGTGGCGTGCGCGCACCGTTGGTTGCGGTGCAGACCGCGGGCTGCGCACCGTTGGCGCGCGCGTGGGAAATCGCGCACGAGTCCAGTCAGGCCTGGGCCACCGACTGGACTCGCTTCATGTGGCCATGGGAACACGAACCCACGTCGTTGGCCGACGGCATCCTTGACGACGAGACCTACGACTGGGTCGCCGACTTCGCGCAGCTCGAAGCGAGTGGCGGGCGAGTGGTGGTCGCGCCCGAAGACGATGTGGTGCTCGCGGCGACCCTGGCACCGCAGGCTTCCGGCATCGCGGCCAGCCCCACGGGTACCGCGGGTGTGGCCGGACTCATCACCGAAGCCCGCGGCGGACTCGTTCGCGGTGACGTGATGGTGGTTCTGTCCGGCGTCAGGCGATGACTTCTTCGAGTATTCCGGTTTCGACGTCGTACACGAATCCGCGAATGAAGTCCTTGTGGCTGATGAACGGGTTCAGGCGTAGACGAACCATGCTCTGGCCGACATCGGTGTACGGATCGCGGAACGATTCGACCGACCACCACGGCTTCACGCCGACTTCGGCTTCGATCTCGTGCTTGAAATCGTCTTCGTTCACTTGTTGGAGACCACAGTTGGTGTGGTGGATGAGGATGATCTCGCGGGTGTTGAGGAACCGCTGCGACAGAACGAGTGAACGGATGACGTCATCCGTCACAACACCACCAGCGTTGCGGATGATGTGCGCGTCACCGTGGTCGAGGCCGAGGATCTGGAACATGTCCATGCGGCTGTCCATGCAGGCCACCACGGCGAGTTGACGGCGAGGTGTCAGGGCCAGGCCGGCATCGGGGAAGTCCTCGGCGAAAGCCCGGTTGTTGGCGAGCAATTCATCGGCGTTGGGCCGGAACGATGCGTCGCTGTTCACCTCCTGATTATGGCGGTTGGAGGGCTAGTCTGCGAACCATGACGACACCGATCTTCAACCTCGAGGCGGGCGACGCCGGTCGCGCCGACATCTTCACCCGTCTGCTGAAGAACCGAGTCGTCATGCTCGGCACCGATGTCAACGACGACATCGCCAACCAGATCTGCGCTCAGTTGCTGTACCTCGAGGGCGAAGATGCCGATGCCGACATCTGGCTGTACATCAACAGTCCGGGAGGTTCGGTGACCGCGGGTATGGCCATCTACGACACCATGCAGTTCGTTTCCTGTGACGTGGCCACGGTGTGCATGGGTCTGGCCGCGAGCATGGGCCAGTTCCTTCTCACCGCTGGAGCCGCGGGTAAGCGCTACACGTTGCCCAATGCGCGCATCATGATGCACCAGCCGCTCGCCGGCCTGCGCGGCCAGGCCGCCGACATCGCCATCCAGGTCGAGCAGTTCACCTACACCAAGCGCCGCATGGCCGAACTCACGGCGTTCCATTCGGGTCAGCCGCTCGAGAAGATCCAGGCCGATGCCGAGCGCGATCGTTGGTTCACCGCCGACGAGGCCAAGGCCTACGGACTGGTCGACAAAGTCATCGTGAAGCGTGGCGAGATCGTCTGATCACGGCGCGGGTGCGGCCGGCTGAGTTGTGACCGGCTGAGTCGTGACCGGCACGCTTCCCTCCACACCCACCACATCGGGCATCGCCACACCACACGTGGTCTCCACCCAGATCGCCACGTCGCGCGCCGACCGCTCGGCTTTGTAGGCCGCGTCGGCCACGTCCTGGCGCGAACGCGGATCGCTCGGGTCGACGTCGGATGCCATCTTCATCAACTCGGTGATGGTGCGCCACTCGTCTTCGATGGCCAGCGGCGTGATGCGGTCGAGCTTCTCGTAGCGGTCGACCAGATCGTCGATGTCGCCGGGTTCGACGAACGGGCCCTCGAGAAACGGAACTTGCTGGGCGATCTCGCCACAGAATCGTTCGGCGCTGCGGTCGGTATCGCTGCAACCGGCCAGACCAGTAGCGGCAACCGCCACGATGCCGAACGCGAGTCCGGGTCTCGGAAGGTGTCGGAACGCTTTCATGGCCGGTCGACAGTCTCGCAGGTGCGACTCGGAAGGTTCGGTCACCGTGACGTCACACCGTTTTCCCACATCACGGCATGTTGTCGAACGTTCTCTCCGCCACCGTCCTCGGTGTTCACGGTCAACCTGTAGCCGTCGAGGTTCACATCGGCCAGGGTCTGCCTGGCCTCACGATTCTCGGTCGACCCGACGAAGTGTGTCGCGAAGCGCGCGATCGCGTGCGCGCGGCTTTCGTGTCGAGTGGTCTCGACTGGCCGGCCCGTCGCATCACCATGAACCTCGCACCATCCGATGTGCGCAAGGTCGGCTCGTCACTCGACTTGGCGATCGCGATCGCGGTGCTGGTCGCCAACGGGAAGGTGCCGTTGGCCTCGGTGGCCAATACGGCATTCGTGGGTGAACTCGGACTCGACGGACGCTTGCGCGCCGTGGTCGGTGCCGCACCCATGATCGCCGCCCGTCGCGACGTCGACGTGGTGGTGCCAACCGACAACTGGGCCGAGGCATCCATCGTGCGGCCGCGGTCGGTGCGAGTCGCGTCATCTCTGCTGGAAGTCGTCGAGTGTTTGAACGGTCTACGCGAGTGGACGTGCCCCGAGGGTGCTCGGTCTCGCGACTCCGTCGCCGTGGTGGTTCCCGACCTGGCCGATGTGCGCGGTCAGGCGACGGCCCGACTCGGTCTCGAGTTGGCGGCGAGCGGCGGGCATCATCTCTTGCTCATCGGGCCGCCGGGTTCGGGAAAGACGATGCTCGCGCAACGATTGCCCGGCCTGCTGCCGCGCCTCGATGACGACACCGCGTTGGCCGCGACGATGATTCGTTCGGCGGCCGGCGAATCGCTTCCACCGGGTGGTCTCGTCACCGTGCCACCCATTCGCATGCCGCATCACTCGCTCAGTCACATCGCGATGGTGGGTGGCGGTTCGGGTGTGTTGCGGCCGGGCGAGATCAGCCTGGCCCACGGAGGTGTTCTGTTCCTCGACGAACTCGGCGAGTTCGCACCGTCGACGCTCGATGCTCTGCGACAGCCGCTCGAAGAAGGTGTGGTCCGATTGTCGCGAGCCAATGCCACCGCCACGTTGCCGGCCCGCTTCACTCTCGTCGGCGCCACCAACCCGTGTCCGTGCGGTGGTGGTCCGCCGGGTTCGTGTTCGTGCGACGACAGTGCCTTGGCGCGCTATCGTCGACGATTCTCGGGTCCGTTGCTCGATCGCTTCGATCTTCGTGTGGTGGTGCAGTCACCGGAGGCCGACGAACTGCTCGGCCAGTTCGCGGGGGAGTCGACCGCCGAGGTCTCGGTGCGTGTGCAGGCCGCGCGCGAGCGCGCGATCGAACGACAGGGCCGGCTCAACGCCTCGCTCGACGCCTCATCGATCGACGAACACGGGCCGTTGTCCGAAGCCGCACGTCGACTGTTGCGCGACAACGTCGAACGCGGGCGACTCTCGGGTCGCGGTCTGTTGCGTGTGCGCCGGGTGGCCCGGTCGTTGGCCGATCTCGCCGCGCACGACGGCGAGTTGACCGATCATCACATCGCGGCCGCACTGGCGTTGCGCTCGCACATCGGGGTTCGGCCGCGACCGTGAACCATCACTCGAGCGATCACATCGCGGTCACACGTCTACTCGGTTTGCCAGCGCTCGGCCCGCGACGAGTGCGATCCCTGCTACGCGGTCGACGACCAGTCGATGTCGAACACGACCTGCGTCGGGGTCGACGTGTCTCGAACGATTCATCCGAGTTGCACGAGGCCTGGACGAAGGCTCTCGGCACCGCTCCGTCCGATGGCGAGATCGAGTCACGTCTGGCCACCATGCACGTGACGGTGATGGGCGACCCCGACTATCCCGAGTCGCTGGCCCTCGACCCAGCCGCGCCCGCCGCCTTGTTCTGGCGGGGCGACATCACCGTGATCGATCGGTGTCGCCGCGTGGCTCTGGTCGGAACTCGCCGGGCCACCGAGTACGGGCGCGGGGCCGCCCACGACTTCGGTCGCGCGCTGGCTTCTCACGGTGTGGCGGTGGTGTCGGGTCTGGCGCTCGGTATCGACGCGGCGGCTCATCGCGGTGCGCTCGCCTCGAATTCGACCCAGTCGACACTGGTCACGGCCCCACCCATCGGAGTGGTCGCATCCGGACTCGATGTCGTGTATCCGCGCATCAACTCTCGTTTGTGGTCGGACGTGGCCGAGTGCGGTGTGTTGGTGTCGGAGTCGCCGCCGGGGACCGAACCCGATCGATTTCGCTTTCCGCTTCGTAATCGGATCATCGCTGCGTTGGCCGAGGTGCTCGTCGTGGTCGAGTCGCGCGCCACGGGAGGCTCGATGCTCACCGTCAACGAAGCGTTGCAACGAGACGTTCCGGTGATGTCGGTTCCGGGTGCCACTCGATCCTTGGCGAGTGAGGGGACCAACTTGTTGTTGCGCGACGGCGCACTGGTTGCGGCGTCACCCGACGATGTGCTGACCGTGCTCGGCCTCACGCCAACTCGTCACGACGTCGTGCGCGATCTGCGGCCGGTGCCGATGGGTGTCGATCGCGAGGTTCTCACGGTGATGACCGCCGATCCGATGGCACTCGACGACGTGGTGCGGGCCAGTGCGCCCCACTCCCTCGGAGCGGTGGCGTTGGCTCTCGGCCGGCTCGAAGCCAACGGTTGGGTCGTGTGCACCGATGGCTGGTTCGAACTGGCCAACCCGTCGTCGAACCACTCGGTACCCTGACCACGTGGCAAAAGCGGCGCGAACGACCAAGTCGGTGACGCACCGCGACGCCTGGCAACTCGACGACTTCGTCATGTCGCTCACGCGTGCCTCGGCCAACACGGTGATCGCGTATCGCACCGACCTGCGCGACTTCGTCGAATGGTGTGGCGACACGGTGGCGGGCAATACGGCAGCTGGCATCGAAGGCCCGGCCGGTGTCGATCGCATCGTGTTGCGTCGGTATCTCGCTCATCTCGGGGCCGAAGGGTTCGCCAAAAGGTCGATCGCGCGCAAAGCCTCGGCATTGCGCCGCTACTTCGCCTGGGCTCGTCGGCACGGTGTGGTGACCGCCGATCCGTCACTCGGATTGCGCGCGCCATCGGGTGAAGGTCGGTTACCGCGCGTACTCGACGGTCGCGAACTACGCGACCTGCTCGAGCCCGAGGCGCTTCCCGACGACACACCGCACTGGCGACGCCTGCGCGACGATGCGGTGCTCGAATTGCTGTACGGCAGCGGATTGCGCGTGAGTGAAGTGTGCGGACTCGATCTCGACGGTTGCGATCAGCGTCGTTCGGTCGTCACGGTGTGGGGCAAAGGTGGCAAGGAGCGTCGGGTGCCCATGTCGCAGGCCGCCGCCGACGCCGTGAAGGCGTGGATCCGCGTTCGCAAAGAGGTCGTGGGCGACCGATCGGGTGCCGCGTTGTTCCTCAACTCCCGCGGCACTCGCCTCGGGCCGCGCGACGTTCGCCGGGTGATCGACGAGCGGAGTTCGTCGCCCACGCACCCGCACGCGCTGCGCCACACCTTCGCCACTCATCTGCTCGACGGCGGCGCCGATTTACGCATCGTTCAGGAATTGCTGGGTCACAGCGACGTCTCCACCACGCAGCGATACACGCACGTGAGTAAGGAGCGTCTACGGTCGGTGTACACATCGACCCACCCACGCGCCTGAGATGACCCCACCCGACCCCGAGAAACCATCGCGAGACACTCCAGCGATACACCGGGCCTGGCAACGTTGGGTCGACGAGAAGGATCCGGCGTCGCGTGACGTTCTGATCGTCCACTACTCACCGCTCGTCAAGTTCGTGGCCGGTCGTGTGGCGGCTGGTCTTCCGGCTGGCGTCGACACCGGCGAACTGATCGGCACCGGCATCTTCGGACTCATGGACGCGGTCGATCGTTTCGATCCGTCGCGCGGTTTCAAGTTCGAGACCTTCGCGGTTCCACGCATCAAAGGCGCGATCCTCGACGGTCTGCGCGCCATCGATTGGGTGCCGCGCACGGTGCGTCAGCGCTCTCGCCAGATCGAGCAGGCGGTGTCCGAACTCAACAACGAGTTGAAGCGCGCGCCATCCGACGAAGAGATCGCGGCGCGTCTGGGCATCAGCGAAGACGAACTGCACGACTGGTTGAGCGCCGTGGCGGTGGCCAACGTGGGTCCGCTCGATCATGTGGTGACTGACGGCGAGCCCCGTCAGTTGCCTCCCTCCAACGATGCCGGACCTGATCACGTGCTCGAAGACCGTGAGATACGCTCGGTGATGCGCGCCGAGATTCGCCAACTGCCCGATCGCGAGCGAACCGTCGTGGCGCTGTATTACGACGAAGGCATGACCCTGGCCGAAATCGGATCGGTGCTCGGCGTGACCGAGAGTCGCGTGTCGCAGATCCACTCGAAGGCCGTGATCATGCTGCGTTCACGGCTCACCGCCGCCGGAATCCCCTGACCCCGCGCACACTCGGCCGTGCTCGTCACGGTTCTCGTCGCTTCGCTGTGCCTGGTTCCGCCGGTCGTCGCTCCGGTGGTCGAACCCTTCGTGGCGCCGGCCTGTTCGTATTGCCCGGGGCATCGCACGATCGACTTCGCCAGCACGACGACACACGGCACGACTGGAAAGAACACGATCGTCGCGCCCATCGCGGGTCGGGTCACCTTCGCCGGTGAGGTCGCCGGGCGCCGGTTCGTGTCGGTCCGGTCGGGCGATCACACCGTGACGGTCGGGGGCCTGGGCTCGGTGGTGGTGACAGCCGGAGACACCGTGGCGGCGGGGGAGGTGGTCGGGCGGGGGACCCCGACGGGTGGGGTGACCCTCAGTGTGCGTCGCGACGCCGGCCAGCCGACCGAGGAATACCTCGACCCGGCCCCGTTCTTGGCCCGTCGGATCGGTCGGGCCCGGCTGATCCCGACCGATGGCACGCGGCCCCGGCCGGCCCGGACCCGGCTGGTCTGCCCGACGGGCCGGTAGTCTCGCCAACGGCCCGGAAACGGGTCACTCGTCACTGCACGTCGCTCATCCTGCGGTCGTTCCTTCGGGGGCGCGAGATGGCGTGCCGGCAACCGCAGACCAGGAGGACAGAAATCATGGCCATCGTCACGATGCGTCAAATGTTGGAGGCCGGCGTTCACTTCGGCCATCAGACCCGTCGCTGGAACCCCAAGATGAAGCGTTTCATCTTCGGCGAGCGCCACGACATCTACATCATCGATCTCGAGCAGACGCTCACCCGGATCGAGGACGCCTACGCCTTCGTGCGTGACCTCGTCGCCAAGGGCGGAACGATCCTGTTCATCGGCACCAAGAAGCAGGCCCAGGATCCCGTGGCCCAGTTCGCCGACAAGTGCGGAATGCCGTACATCAACGAGCGTTGGTTGGGCGGCATGCTCACCAACTTCGAAACCATTCACAAGCGCGTGCAGAAGATGCTCGAACTCGAGCGCATGAAGGCGTCGGGTGAATTCGATGCCATGCCAAAGAAGGAAGCCCTTCTGAAGGACCGCGAACTCACCAAGTTGCAGAAGAACCTCTCGGGTATCCGCCACATGACCCGTCGCCCCGACGCGGTGTTCGTGCTCGACACCAAGAAGGAGCACATCGGCGTGACCGAAGCCAACAAGCTCGGCACTCCGGTCGTGGCCGTCGTCGACACCAACGTCGACCCCGATCTCGTGCAGTTCCCGATCCCGGGCAACGACGACGCCATTCGCGCCAACGAGTTGATGTGCAAGGTCATCGCCGAAGCCGTTCTCGAAGGCCGTTTCATCGCCGGCAAGGGCGGCGGAACCAGCGCCGAGCGTTCACCCGAAGAGCAGGCCACCTACGCGGCGGCTCAGGCCGATGCGCGCGCCCAGGCCACGGCGGCTCAGGCCGAGCGCGAGGCCCGTTTGGCCGCCAGCAAGGCCACCACCGAAGGCGCGGAGGGCTGATCAGTGTCGTTCACTGCCAAAGACGTTCAGAGCCTGCGCCAGTCGACCGGTGCCGGCATGATGGATTGCAAGAAGGCCCTCGAGTCCACCGGTGGCGACATGGAAGCCGCCAAGCAGTGGTTGCGTGAGAAGGGACTGGCGGCGTCGGCCAAGCGTGACGATCGCGAGAACACCCAGGGTGTGGTCGCTCTCGTCATCAAGGGCAACGTGGGCGCCATCGTGAAGCTCAAGTGCGAGACCGACTTCGTGGCCGCGAGCGATCAGTTCAAGGGTGAGGCCGAGGCTCTCGCCGATCTGGTGGCCGCCAAGGGCGAGGCAGCGGTGGCCGAGCGCGCCAACATCCTCGAAGACCTCAAGATCACTCTCAAGGAGAAGATCGAACTGGGCGAAGTCGTGCGCGTCGAAGCGGCCGCGAGCAACGTTCTCGATTCGTATCAGCACATCCAGGGTGGTCGCGGCGTGAACGCCGTGCTCGTGGAAGTGAGCGGTGGCAACACCGATCTCGCGCACGACATCGCGGTGCACATCGCCTTCGCGCGTCCGAAGCACTTGAAGCGCGACGAGGTGCCGGCCGATGTGGTGGAGAAGGAGCGCGCGACGCTCGAGACCATCACGCGCAACGAAGGCAAGCCCGAGCCGGCCATCGCCAAGATCGTCGAAGGTCGTATCGCCGGGTTCTACAAGGACATCTGCTTGCTCGAGCAGCCGTACGCCAAGGACGACAAGCAGTCGGTGCAGCAGATCCTCGGATCGGCGTCGATCATCCGTTTCGCTCAGGTCGAGATCGGCTGACCTCGACGTGAGCACCGCCGCCAGCGAGAATCGTCCCCGCTGGAAGCGGGTCATTCTGAAGTTGTCGGGTGAGGCGTTGGCCGAGCCCACTGGTTTCGGCCTCGACACCGGCGTACTGCAACAAGTCGCTCTCGAGATCAAGGAAGCGCGCGAGGCCCTGGGTGTCGACGTGGCCATCGTGGTCGGCGGCGGCAACTTCTGGCGCGGACTCAAGGGTGCGGGTCAGGGCATGGATCAGGCCCAGGCCGACTTCATGGGAATGATCGCCACCGTCATGAACGGTCTCGCGTTGCAGGACGCACTCGAGCGCGTGGGTCAACACAGTCGTGTGATGACGGCGGTCGAGATGCCCAAAGTGGCCGAGCCGTACATTCGTCGTCGCGCCGAACGGCATCTCGAAAAGGGTCGCGTCGTGATCTTCGCCGGCGGCACGGGCAACCCGTTCTTCACCACCGACACGGCCGCCGCTCTGCGGGCCGCCGAGATCGATGCGCAAGCCATCTTGAAGGGCACGCACTCCGGAGTCGATGGCGTGTACACCGCCGACCCCAAACTCGACCCCACGGCCACCCGCTACGACCGGGTCTCGCACAAAGAGGTCATCGAGAAGGAATTGCGGGTCATGGACGCCACCGCCATCGCGTTCTGCCGGGACAATCGCATTCCGATCGTGGTCTTCGACGTGAGTACGCCGGGCAACATCAGATCCGTTCTGGAAGGTCGACCCGTAGGTACGCTGGTCGGGTGACCGACGAGATCCTCCTCGAGGCCATCGAGAAGATGGACAGGGCCGTCGAACACGCGCGGTCCCAGTTCACGACGGTGCGCACCGGTCGGGCCACGCCCGCCCTGGTCGAAAAGCTGATGGTCGATTACTACGGCTCCGATGTGCCGTTGCAGCAGTTGGCCGGGTTCCAGGTGCCCGAGGCCCGCATGCTGGTGGTCAAGCCCCACGATCGCGGGGCGCTGGCGGCGGTCGAGCGCGCCATTCGCGACTCCGACCTCGGCATCTCGCCCTCCAACGACGGCACCGTCATCCGCTTGAGCTTTCCGCCGCTCACCGAAGAGCGTCGTCGCGATTACGTGAAGCTCGTCAAGAACATGGCCGAGGACGGCCGCATCGCCGTGCGCAACGTGCGCCGTGACGCGCGCAAAGATCTCGAAGGTGCCGAGAAGAACGGAGACATCTCGGCCGACGAACTCGAGCGCGCCGAGAAGGAACTCGAGAAGATCACCCACGATCACGTCGAGCACATCGACCAGGCCGTGAAGAAGAAAGAGCAAGAACTGCTCGAAGGCTGAGAGCGAGAGGATCATGAGCGACGACATGTGGCGCCGGACAGGCGACAACGATCGGGACGACGGTCACGACGACGGCGACGATTTCGGCGAACTTCGCTTCTCCGACGACGATCCGTCGCAGCCGGCGTTGCGCTTCGGCGAGAGCGACACCGGTCCGCTTCCGCATTGGACGCAACCGCCCACCGGCGAAGTGCCGCGTCTGTTCGGAGAAGAGCGCACCGCCTCGGCGCCGCGCCCGCGTCCCGATGTTCCGGGTTCGTCGAGTTCGTCGGGTGACGACGACGTCGACGTGTGGGGCTCGTACTCGGGTTCGGCACCGCGTCCGATTCCCGATCGTCCGGCACCGTCGAGCAGCGACACCAGTGGCAGTCGTCCGCGCGTTCGTCTCGGTGAGCCGAGTGGCGGAGTTCGTCGCGATCCGAGCGGTGGCGTCCGTCGTGAGCCGTCGGGTCCGCTGCGTCGTGCCGAAGACCCCACTGCGCCGGCACCGGTCGCGCGCCGTACCGCCGACACGTCCGAGACTCGTCGCACGGTTCGCGTGGCCGACGAGTCCGCCAGCCGTCCTCGCCCGCGTCCCACCTCCGAACGCGGTCCGCGTGCGGGTGCTCCGCGCGCATCGTCGCGTCCGAAGTCGTCTCGACCGTCCACGGCTGGTGCCGGTGGTCGCGACCTGCCCACCGCCGTGGCGGTCGGTTTGTTGATCGCCGCCGCGTTCATCGGTGCGTTGCTCTGGAAGCCGATCGCCGTGTTGGCGATCGTCGTGTTGGTGTGCGGTCTGGCTGCGGTCGAGTTCTTCGACAAGGTGACCGAACGCGGTTATCACCCGGCGACGATCGTCGGCATCGCCGCCGCCGTGTGCACACCTCTCGCTGCCTACTGGGTCGGTGAAGGTGCGCTTCCGCTGGTTCTCGTGCTCGCGCTCATGGCGTCCGGTGTCACGTTCGTGGGTGCCGACGGACTTTCGTCCAGCCCGATGCCGAACATGGCCATCACCTCGCTCGGCATCGTCTGGATCGGGCTCATGGGTTCGTACGCCGCGTTGCTGGCGGGTGTCTCCAACGTGCGCGGTCTCGACAACGTCGGTACCGACACGCTGTTCATCCTCGCCTGCGGTGTGGTCGCCAACGACGTGGGTGCGCTGTTCGTCGGGTCGGCCGCTGGTCGTACGCCCCTGCGGCAGTGGATCAGCCCCAACAAGACGCTCGAGGGCTTCCTGGGTGGCGGACTCGCCACCATCGTCGTGGTCTGGATCGTCAGTCTGCAGAGCGACACCTGGAACGACGTGGGAGAGGCGTTGCTACTCGCGATCGTGATCGCGTTGCTCGCGCCGCTCGGCGATCTGGTCGAGAGCATGTTCAAGCGGAACCTCGACATCAAGGACTTCGGTACGGTCGTGCGCGGTCACGGGGGAGTCCTCGATCGCTTCGACGGGTTCTTGTTCGTTCTGCCGGCCGCGTACTACCTGCTCCAGGTCCTCGAGCCCTTCGCCTCCTGACCGTGCCGTTGTCACGGCGGGCGACGGGGTATCCGTCGACCCGCGGTGCGAGAATGATCGGGTCGTGAGCACCACCAAGGTCGCCATCGCCGGATCGTCCGGCTCGATCGGAACGCAGACCCTCGATGTCGTGCGGGCCGAACCCGAACGTTTCGAAGTCGTCGGACTGGGTGTTTCTTCGTCGATCGACGTTCTCATCGAGCAGGCGCGTGAGTTCCGCCCCAAGGTCGTGGCGGTTGCCGACGCGACCAAGCGGGCCGACGTCGCGGCGGCACTTCCGTTCGCCACCGTGGTCGACGACCTGTCGCACTTGGTCGACGACGCCGACGTGGTCGTCAACGCCGTGGTCGGTTTCGCCGGGCTTCCGGTCACGTTGCGCACGCTGTCGGCGGGGCGTCGACTCGCGCTGGCCAACAAGGAATCGCTCATCGCCGCCGGTCCGGTGGTGCAGCCGTTGCGTTCCACGCCAGGCGCCGAACTCGTTCCGGTCGACAGCGAGCACTGCGCAGTGCATCAGTGTTTGCGTTCCACCGTCAGGCCCGGGGTCGAAGTGTCACGCATCGTGCTCACCGCCAGTGGCGGCCCGTTCCGTGGGCGCACCGCGGCCGAGCTCGCCGATGTGACGGTCGAGCAGGCGCTCGCACATCCGACGTGGAGCATGGGACCGAAGATCACGATCGACTCGTCGACGCTCATGAACAAAGGGCTCGAAGTGATCGAGGCCCACGAGTTGTTCGGGGTCTCGTACGACCAGATCGAGGTGGTGGTGCATCCGCAGTCGGTGGTGCACTCGATGGTCGAGTTCACCGACGGTTGCACGATGGCGCAGTTGAGCCTCCCCGACATGCGCCTTCCCATCGGCTACGCGTTGGCCTACCCCGAGCGCATCGGCACTCCGTACGGCCGCATCGATTGGGCGCAGTTGTCGCGTCTCGATTTCGCGCCGCCCGACACCACCACGTTCCGTTGCCTTGCCTTGGCGTACGTGGCCGGTCGATCGGGTGGAACCGCACCAGCGTTCTTGTCGGCCGCCAACGAAGTGGCCGTCGAGGCGTTCTTGGCCGGTCGACTCCGGTGGCCCGACATCGCCGCCGTCATCGAGCGGTCGCTCGATGCGCACGAGCAACATCGTGGGACCATCACGAGTGACGACGTGATCGCGGCCGATGCGGCCGGACGGCGGGCGGCGCGGCACATCCTGGAGACGCGATGACTCTGTATCGCCAATTCCGCGACGAGATGATGGCCGGCGGCGCCACCGAAGAAAAGCCCGATCAGCCCGGTGGTGGCACGCGTACGGCGTGGGTGTCGGGCGTCGTGATCTTGGGTCTGCTCGTGTGGCTGGGTTTCAGTAATCCGTGGAGTTTGTTGCTCGTCGCGGGTCTTCTGGTGTCGATCTTCTTGCACGAAGTCGGACACTTCGTGACCGCGGGTTGGGCGGGCATGAAGCGAACGCAGTTCTTCATGGGTTTCGGGCCGCGTCTCTGGAGTTTCAAGCGCGACGGCGTCGAGTACGGCGTGCGGGCCTTGCCCCTCGGCGCATTCGTGCGCATCGTCGGCATGAACAATCTCGACCCCGTCGAACCCGGTGACGAGTCGCTCGCCTACACGTCGAAGCCGTACCGCTGGCGCATGCTCGTCATCACCGCCGGCTCCATCATGCACTTCATCATCGCGATCGTGCTGTTGGTGTTCGTGTACACCGTCGGCGGTCGATTCCAGGCCACGGGTGAAACCGTCGTGACCGGTGTGGCGGCGTCGTCCCCCGCGGCGGCGGCCGGCCTGCGTGACGGCGACGTGATCAAGAGTGTCGACGACGTCGTGGTGATCGAGCCGGCCGATCTGCGCAATTACGTTCGATCGCAGTCGGCCGGAGACACGGTGACCGTGGGGTGGACCTCCGATGGCGTGGAGAAGTCGGCCGACATCACGTTGGCCGCGGTCGACTCGGGTAGTGCCCCGGGTTCCGACGACTCGGTGCGCCCGGGCTTCCTCGGTGTGGGTACCGACAACTTTGCGCGCGAGCAACTCTCCGTTCCGTCGGCGCTCGGTTACGTGGGCGGCGACCTGGCCGACAGTGTGTGGGCCACGTTCGAGGGCATCGGAACGGTGGCCGACCCGTTCAACCAGTGGGAGCAACTCACCAACGAGGACGCCGACCCCACCAAGCGTCCCACCACCGTGGTGGGCATCACGATGGTCGCCGGCGACATCGGTGAGAGTTTCGGCTTCTACGCCGTGATGGAAGTTCTCGCCTCGGTGAACGTGTTCGTCGGCATCTTCAATCTGCTGCCGTTGTTGCCGTTCGACGGCGGCCACGCCGCCATCGCCACGTACGAGCGGGTGCGCTCTCGTCGAGGTCGCGCCTACCGCGCCGACATCGAGAAGATGTGGCCGCTCACGGTGGCGGCCGTGACCTTGCTCTTGTTCCTCACGTTCACCGGCCTCTATCTCGACATCACGCGACCCTTCTGAGACACTGATCCGAACCACTGAGACGACCCGACCATGAACGCTCCCCGATATACCCGCCGCCCCACCCGCCAGATCGTGGTGGGCAAGGTTCCCGTTGGTGGTGGCGCGCCCATCACGGTGCAGTCGATGACCATCACCAAGACGGCCGACGTCGAAGGCACGTTGCAGCAGATCTACGCGCTGGCCGCGGCCGGGTGCGACATCGTTCGCTGCACGTGCAACGAGATCGAAGCGGCTGAAGGTTTGGCCCAGATCGTTCCGCGTTCGCCCATTCCGATCGTCGCCGACATCCATCATCAATACAAGATGGCCTTGGCTGCGATGGAGGCTGGTGTGCACGGCCTACGTCTGAATCCGGGCAACATTCGCCGGCCCGAGCACATCAAGGCGGTGGCCTCCGAAGCACGCGACCGGAAGATCCCGATTCGTATCGGCGTGAACGGTGGTTCCCTCGACCCCGAGCTCTACGACAAGTACGGCGGCAAGGTGACGCCCGAGGCGATGGTCGAGTCGGCTCTGCGTGAAATCGCGTACTTCCAGGAAGTCGACTTCGATCTCATCAAGATCTCGGTGAAGGCCTCCAACGTTCCGTTGATGGTGGAGGCCTATCGGCAGTTGAGCGAGGTGACCAATCATCCGTTGCACGTGGGTGTGACCGAGGCCGGGCCGCCGCCAGCCGGTCTGGTGAAGGCCACCGCCGGTATCGCCACACTTCTGCTCGAAGGAATCGGCGACACCATTCGTTACAGCCTCACCGCCGACCCGGTGGAGGAAGCGCGCGCGGGTCGTCAGTTGCTCGAGGCCCTCGGCTTGCGCGAGCGCAAGAACATCGACCTCATCGCGTGCCCGAGTTGTGGGAGGGCCGAGATCGACGTGATCGACGTGGCCAAACGGGCGATGGATGCGTTCGGCGATCGCAAGATTCCGCTGCAGGTGGCGGTGATGGGTTGTGTGGTCAACGGTCCGGGTGAGGCGCGTGAAGCCGATCTCGGGATCGCGGCTGGCAACAAGCGCGGGCACTTGTTCGTGAAGGGCCGCAACGTGGCGGTGGTTCCCGAATCGGAGATGGTGGAAGCGCTGGTCGAGTGGGCCGAGTTCATTCACGAGCACGGAACCGACGCGGCGATGGCCCGGGCCGATGTGGAGAAGGCCGAGCGCGAGGCGGCCAAGGATCGGTCGGCTTTGCTGGATGCCAAGGGCAACGACGCGAACAATTCGACCGACAAGATCGTGGAGATTCGCCGTCGGTCATCGTGACTCGGATCGACGTGAATCAGTCGAACGAGTTCCAACTGAAGAACGTCGTCGGAATGTCGGAGGCCGAAATCACCGCGAGGATCTCGTCGATGGACATCGACTCGATCTTCTCGATCATCTCGGAGTCGGTCGTGCAGCCAAGGGCGGCGCGCAGCAGCCTCACGTGACGTAACTCGACCGTTCGCGACCATTCGTACTCCGACGATCCCCAGACTCGCTCGACGAGAGGTCCCCGGTCGATGCCTCTGATGCCGAGTCGCCCATAACTGTCGAAGCGGGCCGACGCGTGACGAGTGTCGGATCGATCGGTCATCGGGTCCTCCGTATTCGTTCCACCATGCAGGGAACGAACGACGCGAGGCGGTGCGTGCGTCAGGGTTCGGTGGTGCGAAAGAGGGTGGCCTGGCCGGTCAGGGTCAACTCCTCACCCTTTTGCAAGAAGCACACCTCACCACGCTGCAACCGATCGGTCGCCCCGACTCCGCACATCGTCAACTCGCGCGCCCGGGCTCGAATGGTCTCGGTCCCGTCGATCTGATGCACGAAGAATTCGAACGGTGCTCCGGGTGTGGGATACCGCCACAGCCGTCCGGCCGATGTGCGCGCCACCGGTTCGGCCCGTACCACCGGATCGGCCAGCGGCTTCGGATCGACCGTCGCCAACAACTCGTTCACGTCCACGTGCTTGTTGGTGAGCCCGCACCGCACCACGTTGTCGGACGAACCCATCACCTCGACACCCATGCCCGACAGGTACGCGTGCAAGTTGCCGGGTCCGAGATACAGCGCCTCGCCAGGCTTCAGAACCACGTGGTTGAGCAACAACGTCGCCGCCACCGCCGGATCGTCGGGATACGCACGAGCCAACTTCACCACCCACCGCGCACTCGCGGAGTCGTGCTGTTCGCAGGCCGCGATCACGTCGTGCAGAACGGGCTGGAACTCTTCACCGCCCGTGAAGATGAACTGAATCGTGTGGGCCAGATCGTGATCGGCCAACAGCGTGGCGACGGTGGACGCGCCACCTCCGATGTCGTGCAGGAAGTCGACGGTCTCGGTCGGATCGCGGAATCCGCACAACGCCTCGAACTTGCCGAGCGCGCAGATCAACTCGGGTTTGGCGAACGGATCGCGATAGATGCGCCGCGAATTGCTGACGGGAACGGCCAAACGATTCTCGCGCGCGTAGCCGGCCTGGGCCTGTGCCAACGATGGATGGGCCTGCAGCGACAACGGCTCGGCCGCGGCCAAGAACTTCACCAGGAACGGCAGCTCGCCGGCCACCGACACCAGCGGTGACGACAAGCCGTTCGTTTCGTCGACAGCCGAATGCGTCCGTTCGATCACCGACTCGTCGATCTCGAGGATGCGCGACGGTCCGCCCAAGTGCGTACCGAACCACAACTCGGCCCACGGTCGACCGTCGGGTTCGATGCCGAGCAGCTTCGGGATGGCGGACGCATGTCCCCACGCGTAGTGCTGGACGACGCCGCGAACGAGCCGCACGTCAGCCTCGACAAGTAGCGACGAGAACGTCGACGACGTCACCGACCGGCACGTCTCGGCGATCACCGCTCTTGCGGTCGCGCACTTCGACGACTCCGTCGGCGAGCCCCTTGCCCACCACGACGATGGTGGGCACACCAAGCAACTCGGCATCCTTGAACTTCACGCCGGGCGACACGTTGGAGCGATCGTCGATGAGCACGCGCACCGCGCGACCTTCGAGTGCGGCGGCGATCTCCTCGGCCTTGGCCGCGATGTCGTCACCACCCTTGCCGGCGATCACGAGATGCACATCGGCCGGTGCGACTTCACGCGGCCAGCAGAGTCCGATGTCGTCGTACGACGCCTCGGCGATGGCGGCGACCGCACGCGACACGCCGATTCCGTACGAACCCATCGTGACGACGACTTGTTTGCCGTTCTGATCGAGCACGGTGAGATCGAGGGCCTCGGCGTACTTGCGGCCCAGCTGGAAGATGTGGCCGATTTCGATACCACGAGCCATTTCGAGAGTTCCGGGGCACTGCGGGCACCCATCACCAGCGCGCACCTCGGCGGCCTCGATGGTTCCGTCGGCGGTGAAATCGCGACCCATCACCAAGTTCACGACGTGTCGTCCGGGCTCGTTGGCACCGGTGACCCAACGCGTGCCATCGACGACGCGCGGATCGACGAGGTAGCGAATGCCGTGCGCGGCGCCGAGCGCACCGGGTCCGATGTAGCCCTTCTTGAGTTGCGGGTACTTCGTGAAGTCGTCGTCGGTGAACGCCTCGGGTTCGGCCGGGCCGACCTGCGCTTCGACTCGCTTCATGTCGACGTCGCGATCGCCGGGTACGCCGATCGCCAAGGGTTCGCGCGTGCCATCGGGACGGCGCAACATCACGATCACGTTCTTGAGCGTGTCGGCTGCCGTCCAGGCGCGATCGCCGCGCGCGAGTTCGGGTCGGGCGTTCAGCACGTCGACGAGCGTGGCGATGGTGGGAGTGTCGGGAGTGTCGTGCACCTGCGCGGCCGGGACGCTCGAGGCGTCGACTGCCGCGGGCACCGGAACGTTGACGGCTTCGGTGTTGGCCGCGTAGCTACACGATCCGCACCGCACGAAGGTGTCTTCGCCCACCTCGAGCGGAGCGAGGAACTCTTCACTCTTCGATCCGCCCATCGCACCCGACATGGCCGAGACGATCACGTACGGCAAGCCGAGTCGATCGAACGTGCGGATGTAGGCGGCCCGATGCGCCTCGTACGACGCGGACAGCCCGGCGTCGTCGATGTCGAAGGAGTACGAGTCCTTCATCACGAACTCGCGACCGCGCAGCAGCCCCGCGCGTGGGCGCGCCTCGTCGCGGTACTTCGTCTGGATCTGGTAGATCGACAGCGGGAGGTCCTTGTAGGACGAGTAGAGGTCTTTCACCAACAAGGTGAACATCTCCTCGTGCGTCGGGCCCAGCAAGTAGTCGACCCCGCGTCGGTCCGTGAGTCGGAACAAGTTGTCGCCGTACTCGGTCCAGCGGTTGGTGGCCTCGTACGGCTCCTTGGGTAGCAGGGCGGGGAAGTGGACTTCCTGGAACCCGGCCCGATTCATCTCGTCGCGCACGATGTTCTCGACGTTGCGGTACACCGTCCAGCCGAGGGGCAACCAGGTGAATCCGCCCGGTGCGGCGCGGCGGATGTACCCGGCCCGGACGAGCAACTGGTGGCTCGGCACCTCGGCGTCGGAAGGGTTCTCACGCAGGGTGCGGACGAAGAGAGTCGACATCCGCAGCACGTGTGAGAGGTTACTTCTGGCCCGGTACACTGCGGGGGTCTTGATTGCCCGGACTCCCGGGATTGTCGAAGGCGTGGGAGAAATCCCACGTCTTTTTCAGTCTTAGGGGCCCGTGTCGATCATGGCCACAATCGAGCGGACAACAGGAGGTGACATGAGCGAAGAGAGCGCCCTCAAACGTCGTCTCCATTCACTCGTGGCTCCGATCGTGACCGATCTCGGTCTCGAGTTGTACGACCTCGATTACGCCGGCGGCGTCCTGAAGGTCACGATCGACACTCTCCCCGGATCACCCGGAGGCGTCGACGTCGACACGCTCGCCCAGTGCACGCGTCTCGTGTCGCGCGAACTCGACCACACCGATCCGATCCCGGGTCACTACACGCTCGAGGTGTCGAGCCCCGGTCTCGAGCGCACCTTGCGCACACCGCGTCACTTCCAGCGCGAGATCGGCAAGACCGTGTCCATCCGTCTGCGCGACGTCGGCAACACCGACCGCCGCATCAACGGAGTTCTGGTGGCGGCCGACGACACGGCCTGCACCGTGCGTCTCGACGGCACCGCGGCCGCGCCCATCGGCAACGACCGCGTGGTTCCGTACGACCAGATCGACCGGGCCAAGACCGTCTTCGTCTGGGCCGCTGCCCCCAAGCCGGGCAAACCCGGTTCGGGAGCGAAGAAGCCGGGGAGCAAGCGGGCCGACCGCCCGGCAGACTCAAGTGCCTCGAAAAAGGCGCCGAAGAAGACACCGCCCGTGAACAGCACCGACAATCACCCCGACAACCATCACGACGACCAGGAGACGATGCCCTCATGAGCAATCTCGACATGGCCGAAGCCGTGCGCCTGTTGGCGAACGAAAAGAACATCTCGGTCGACGACCTGCTTCAGGTGCTCGTCGACGCGCTGGCCACGGCGTACAAGCGCCGGCCCGGTGCGGCCGAAGAGGTCGAGGTCGGACTCAATCCCGACACCCTCGAGATCACCTTCACCGCCTACGACATCGACGAGGACGGCAACTGGATCAACCCGCGCGACGACACGCCTAGCAAGGGTGAACTCGGTCGTATCGCCGCCCAGACCTTCCGCCAGGTGATGGGCCAGCGCATCCGCGAGGCCGAGCGCGAGCGCAAGTTCGAGGAGTACGCGAACCGCGAAGGCGACATCGTCACCGGCATCGTGCAGCAGACCGATCATCGTTTCGCCCTGCTCGACTTGGGCAAGGTCGAAGCCCTCATGCCGCAGAGCGAGCAGGTGCCGTACGAGCGTGCCAATCCGGGCACGCGTCTGAAGGCCTACATCGTCGAAGTGCGTCGCACCCAGAAGGGTCCGCAGATCATCGTGAGCCGCACGCACCCCGGTTTGGTGAAGCGTCTCTTCGAGCTCGAAGTGCCCGAGATCGCCGACGGCGTCGTCGAGATCAAGGCCTGTGCGCGCGAACCAGGCCATCGCACCAAGATCGCCGTGTGGTCGAACGACAACAACGTCGATCCGGTGGGCGCGTGTGTGGGCGCTCGTGGCGCTCGCGTCCGCATGGTCGTGAACGAGCTCAATCAAGAAAAGATCGACATCGTTCCGTTCAGCGACAACCTGCCCGATTTCATCGCCAAGGCCCTGTCGCCGGCCAAGGTCACCGAAGTGCGCGTCAGCGACGACCGGACCCAGGCCGACGTGATCGTTCCCGACTTCCAGTTGAGCCTGGCCATCGGCAAAGAAGGGCAGAACGCCCGTCTGGCCGCGCGTCTGTCGGGCGTTCGCATCGACATCAAGAGCGAAACCCAGGATCGCAACGAGAAAGCCGGCATCTTCGTCGATTCCGATGAGTTCGCCGATGGTGCGTGGGTGGTCAACCCTGACAGTGGTGAACAGGAATGGCATGCCGCCGACGGAACCATCATGACGGTGGCCGAAGTCGAAGCGGCCAACGCGGCGCGCGAGAGCGCACGGGGAGAGGGCTGACGACGAGTGGCAGCAGCCAAGATCAAAGTCTCCGACCTCGCCAAGAAACTCGGCATGACCAATGCCGAGTTGATCGAACTCGCCAAGGCGAATTTGATTCCCGTGAAGAGTCCGTCCACCACGCTCGTCGACGCCTACGTGACGATGCTGGAGAAGAAGGCGCACGCACAAGGACTCGTCCGCGAAGTCGCACCCGAAGAAGACAAACCGGCCAAGAAGACGACCAAGAAGGCCGCCGCCGAGGGTGACGAGGCTGCTCCCGCCAAGAAGACCACGAAGAAGGCGCCGGCCAAGGACGCCGATTCTGTCGCGTCTGCCGATGAGAGCGTCGCAACCCCCGCCGCACCCACGGCCGACGTGGCGGTCCCCGTCGAATCGGTGGCTCCGGCGATCGTTGCCGACACTCCGGCACCGGCTCCGGCTCCGGCCGAAACGCCGGCTCCTGCCCCCGCACCTGCGCCCTCTCCAGCAACTGGTCGTGTGATCTCGGGTCGCGACACCACGCGTGATCTGCCGCGTCCGGCCGCCCCGCGTCCGCCGGCGCCGTCGACTGGTCCGGCGACTGGTCCGTCGACTGGTTCTGGTCCGGGAGCCCCGGCCGCACCGGCAGCTCGCACCGCACCCCCGTCTCCGCCGCGACCCCTCAGCCCGTCGGGTCGTCCGGTTCCGCCCCCGCCTTCGCGAGCCGTCGGCCAATCGGGTCGTCCGGTTCCGCCCCCTCCGGGTGGTCCGCGCCCGACTGGTCCGCGTCCGGGTGGTTTTGGTGGCGGCGGTCAGCGTCCTGGTGGTTTTGGTGGTCCGCGTCCCGGTGGTGGCCCCGGTGGCGGCGGTCAGCGTCCGGGTGGTTTTGGTGGCCCGCGTCCGGGTGGTTTTGGTGGCCCGCGTCCGGGTGGTGGCCCCGGTGGTCCCGGTGGTCCCGGTGGTCCCGGTCGTCCCGGTGGCGGCCCTGGTGGTCCTGGTGGCGCTCGTCCCGGTGGCGGACCTCGTCCGTCGGGTCAGCGTCGCGCCCCGCGTTCGTCGCGTCGGCGTCGTCGTGGCGAAGAAGAGTTGCTGCCCACCGAGATCCGGTACACCGAGTCGAGTGTTCCGGTTCCCGAAGGCATCATCGTCATCGAACGTGGTGCGTCGTCGCAGGAGTTCGCTCCGCGTCTGAACCGCACCGCGGCCGACGTCGTTCGTTTCCTCATGAAGAACGGCGAAATGGTTACCGCGACCATGACGCTCTCCGACGAACAGATGGAACTCTTCGCGCTCGAGATCGGCGGCGAGATCCTTCTCGTCGAGCCGGGCCAGCAAGAGGAGATGGAACTCCAGGCGCTGTTCGACGACAGCGACGACATCGACGAGGCCGCTCAGGCGCCTCGTCCGCCCGTCATCACCGTGATGGGACACGTCGACCACGGCAAGACCACGTTGCTCGACAAGATTCGCAACGCCAATGTGGTGGCTGGTGAGGCCGGTGGCATCACGCAGCACATCGGTGCGTACCAAACCGTTCAGAACGGCAAGCGCATCACGTTCATCGACACCCCGGGTCACGCCGCGTTCACCAAGATGCGCGCGCGTGGTGCTCAGGTCACCGACATCGTCGTGCTCATGGTCGCCGCCGATGACGGCGTCATGCCTCAGACGGTCGAAGCCATCAACCATGCTCGGGCCGCCGAGGTTCCGATCGTGGTGGCCATCAACAAGATCGACAAGGAGAACGCCGACGTCCAGCGCGTGATGTCGCAGTTGTCCGAACAGAACCTCATCCCCGAGTCGTGGGGTGGTGACACGATCTGTGTGGAGATGGCGGCTCAACAGGGTCTCGGCATCGACGACCTGCTCGAACAGTTGAGCGTCGTGGCCGAACTCGAAGATCTCACCGCCAACCCGACCGGTCGCGCCAAGGGTGTGGTGCTCGAAGCCAACCTCGACGTGGGTCGTGGTCCGGTGGCCACCATCCTCGTCGACAAGGGAACGCTCAAGGTGGGCGACCCGATCGTGGCCGGTGCGTCGTGGGGTCGCGTGCGCGCGATGATCGACGACAAGGGCCAGCAGGTGAAGGAAGCCGGTCCGTCCACGCCGGTCCAGGTGCTCGGTATGTCGTCGGTGCCCAACGCCGGAGACGAATTCCGCGCCGCTCCCGACGAAAAGACCGCTCGCACCGTTGGCGAAGCACGCGAACAGCGGCTGCGCGCCAAGATGCAGCGCGGTGACGCTCGCGTCCAGAAGGGTGTCAAGCTCGAAGACATCTTCACGCAGATCCAGGCCGGCGAAGTCGCCACCCTCAATCTCGTGGTGAAGGCCGACGTGCAGGGTTCGCTCGAAGCCGTCACCGAGAGCCTGCGCCGTCTCGAACGCGACGAAGTGAAATTGGCGTTCGTGCACCGCGGTGTGGGTGCGATCACCGAGAACGACATCACGCTCGCGGCGGCCACCAACGCCACGCTCATCGGTTTCAACGTGCGTCCCGACCGCAAGGCCCGCGATCTCGCCGAGGCCGAGAAGGTCGAGATCCGTACCTACGAAATCATCTACAAGCTCCTCGAAGACATCGAGGCGGCCATGGTGGGCATGCTCGCCCCCGAGTTCGAAGAAGTCGTCACCGGTGAAGCCGAAGTGCGCGAGATCTTCCGTGTGCCGCGCATCGGTGCCATTGCCGGTTGCTACGTCCGCACGGGCCAGATCACCCGTGGCTCGAAGGTGCGCTTCCTTCGCGACGGCGTCATCATCTGGAAGGGCAGCATCCAGTCGCTGCGCCGCTTCAAGGACGACGTGCGCGAGGTTCGTGAGGGCTTCGAGTGCGGTATCGGTTTGTCCGACTTCCAGGATCTCAAGCAGGGCGACCTGATCGAGACCTACGAAGACAAACTCATCGTGAGGACCTGATGGCCGATCTCGAGTTCTTCCTCGATCCGGTGTGCCCGTGGGCCTGGATCACGTCGCGTTGGGTCGAAGAGGTGCGCTCGCAGCGCAACTACGACGTCCGCTGGCGTTTCATCTCGTTGAAGATCCTGAACGCCAACAACACGGCCGAGTGGTACTCGCCCGGGTACAAGCACATGCACGCCATGGGTCATGAGGCCTTGCGCATCGCGGCCCACCTCGACGCAGTCGAAGGCAACGTTGCGGTTGGTCGCTTCTACGCGGCGGTCGGAACCGAAGGTCATACCAAGGGTCGTCGCGACGACTTCATGGCGCGCACCGACGAGTTCTTCGCCGAGATGCTCACCATCGCCGGTCTCGATTCGTCCATCGCCGCGGTGTCGAAGAACGGCTCGCTCGATGCTCGCATCGCCGACGACACCGAAGTGGCTCTGTCGCGCGCTGGTCGTGACGTCGGTACACCCATCCTCACGTTCCGTCCCGGTGCGGCCGACGAAGGCTCGTTCTTCGGTCCGGTGATCGCTCGTATTCCGCGTGGTGCCGAGGCTCTTCGCCTGTGGGATGCGGTCGAGATCGTGGCCACCACTCCCGGTGTGGCCGAACTCAAGCGTTCACTGCGCGACCACCCGAATTTCTCGTAGTCTGACCGCGTGACCCGGCCGCGCAAGTCCAGTGGATCACGTGAATCGTCCCGTGGCTATCCTCGCGCCGTTCGCCTCGGTGAGTCGTTGCGCGAAGTGATCGCCGACGAACTCGTCCGCATCGACGATGAGCGTTTGTCGTTCGTCACCATCACGCGGGTGGAAGTCGACTCCGAGATGAACCGTGGTGTCGTGTTCTTCGACTCGCTCAGCGGCGAAGAGGGTGACGCCGAGATCATCGAGGCTCTCGACGAGCACCGCATTCGGTTGCAGAGTTCGGTGGGCAAACAAGTGCGGGCGAAGAAGACCCCGATCCTGTCGTTTCGCGTCGACGAAGTGATTCGCGCGGCCGAGCGCATCGATCAGATCCTGCGCGACAATCCCAGTCCGGCGCGCCACGACGAAGCCTGATGGCCCGTCGTAAACCACCGCAGGTGCACGGCCTGCTGGTGATCGACAAACCAGCCGGAATCACCAGCCACGACGTGGTCGACCGCGTGCGCAAACGGCTCGGAGAACGCAGGGTGGGTCACGCCGGCACGCTCGACCCCGACGCAACCGGCGTGTTGTTGCTCGGTGTGGGCAACGCCACTCGACTCATGCGCTTCATGGATCTCGTCGCTGTGGACGGGCGCATGATCAGTCGCAAGTCGTACACCGGCACGGTGGTGCTGGGCACCGAAACCTCCACGCTCGATGCCGCGGGTGAGGTCACGGCCACGCACGACATGGGCGACGTGATCGCTCGCTTGGGCCGGCCCGATGGCCGGGCTCACGTGCAGGCGGTCGTCGACGCCCATCTCGTGGGCGACATCATGCAGATTCCGCCGATGGTGTCGGCCATACGTGTGGACGGGAAGCGTCTGCACGAGTTGGCGCGTGAGGGTGTGGAGGTCGAGCGTGAGCCGCGCCCGGTCACGGTGTTCTCGTTCGTCGTCACGGCGGTGAACGGCAACACCATCGACATCGATGTCTCGTGCTCGTCGGGCACGTTCATTCGAACGTTGGCGGCCGACCTCGGTCGACTGCTCGGTGGCGGAGCCCATCTCCGCAATCTGCGCCGTACGTCGGTGGGTGCGTTCACCATCGCCGAGGCCGTGAGTATCGACGACGCACCGTTGCGTCCCACCGAAGAAGCGGTGCGCGCCCTCAGTCAGTACCGAGTGAGTGGGGCCGATGCCGAGTCGTTGTCGGTGGCGGCGTCCACCGGCAAGGTTCTGCCGGTCAGTTCGTTCAGCGGGCCCGAACCGTGGGCGGCCTTTGCCGACGGTCGTCTGGTGGCGGTGTACGAGTCGTTCAGCAACGAGCGGGTGGGGATGGGTATGGCCCGACCGGCCGTGAGCCTCGCTGGTGCGACTACTTCTTGAGTAGTCCGCGGCACCAGTCGAGCATCTTGGCCGAGTACTGCTCGGTGTGGAAGAGCATCAGCTGGTGCTTGCCGTCGGGTAGCACGTAGAAGTCGACTGGCCCGGTGGTGGCATCGACGACTCGCTGCGCAACCGGCAGGGGGAAGGTCGGGTCGTTCTCGCCCACGGCGTAGAGGATCGGCTTGGTGTTCTTCTGAATCGGCACGGCCGGGTCGTACCGCATGATCGAGGCCCACGACGACATGTCGTACATCCATGTGTTGTACGGGTCGGCCTTCTTCTGTTCCTTGGCTCCCACGTATCCGTAGTCGGCGTCGAAGTCGAAGTAGCGATCGATGTCGAGCCGGAAACGCGAACCCCAGATCTTCTCGATCTTCTCGTAGGCCTCGCTCCGGAACGGATTGTCGGGCGGAATGAGCGGCGAACCCGGAATGGCGAAGCCCATGAGAATCGCGCCGGCGAACACATCCGACTTGACGTAGGCCGAGTACGCGGCGGCCGAGCCGAGTGACGAACCGGTGATGAAGACGGGCAGGCCCGTGGTCTCGGCGATGTGCTCGCCGTACATCACGGCCGCGTCGACCCACTGGTCGAGGGTGAACTGTCCGGGACGTTGCGAGATGCACGAACGACCGTGGCCGGGCGCGTCCATCGAGAAGATGTCGACACCCTGGCGGGCGTGGTGGGCGCAGAAGTTGTCGTAGATGCCGCCGTGGCTGGCGATCCCGTGCTGGATCAACAGCGCATGGTCGGCATCGGGGCCTGGGAAGTGATACGAGAAGACCTCGCCCAGGACGTATTCGTCGCGCCTCACGACGCGACTGGGGGAGTGGTCTCGCTCATGTTGTCCCACACGAACTGGTCGTCGAGCGACATGAGGCGTTGGTAGGCCGCGGGCGTGTAGGCCATGCGCGGGCCGGTCGAGTCGAGCGGGGGCTGCGCAACGGTCTGGGCCGGTCGGTCGTAATGCGCTGGTGCGATCATGCGCTTCAACTCGTCGTCGGAGATTCCGCACAGGCCAACCACTTCGGGGTCGACCCACGCGCTCTCGTCGATGTCGTGACCGACCGCCACTTCGAGGGTGAGACCTTCCGGGCCGGCGAAGTAAATCGATTGGATGAACCCGTGATCGATGGGTCCGAGAACGTGCACGCCGCGACTACGGATGCGGTCGCGCATGGCGTACAACTCGTCGAGGGTGTCGACGTGGAGCGCGAGGTGCTGCATGGTGCCGTGGGTGACCTTGCCCCCGGGGTTGCCGGCGTGCGTGACACCGACGTCGATCTGGGTGGGGTTCTCGGGGTGCTGCACGAAGGCGACGTACGAGTCTTCCGACAGCTCGACGAAGCCATGGAAGCAACCCTCGACGCCGTGCATCCAATAGAGCGCGCGCAACGGGCAGCCGAGTACGTCGCACCAGAACTCGAGTTGTTCCTTCATGTTGGTGGTGGACAGCGCCAGATGGTTGACCCCACGCGGATGCAGTGTCGTCATGTTTCCCCCGTTGATCGTTTCAGCCGTGACCGCTCTGACTCAGTCTAAACGGCCGCTTTCGGTGCGCGGGAACTAGCGTTTCGCCCGTGCTGACCATCGATGACTTCGCGCGACGGGTGTGGCCCGACCAGCGCAGCGTCGTCACCATTGGCGCCTACGATGGTCTCCACGCCGGCCATCGCACGGTGATCGACCATGTGAAGGCGGTGGCCCGCGACCGCTCGGCCAAGAGCGTGATCGTCACCTTCGATCGCCATCCGGCCAGCCTCGTGAGACCCGAGTCGGCCCCGCGTCTGCTGACCGATCAGCACCAGAAACTCGAACTCCTGGCCGAGACCGAGGTGGATGCGGTGGCCATCGTTCGTTTCGACGAAGCGCAGGCCGCCGAATCACCCGATGATTTCGTGCGGCGCGTATTGGTGAACAGCCTCGGTGTGGCCGCCATCGTCGTGGGGGAGGACTTCCACTTCGGTCGTGGTCGTGCCGGCAACGTGACACTCATGCGGACGCTCGGAACCGAACTCGACTTCACGGTCGTGCCCCACGAATTGGTGACCGGGGGCGACATGATCATCAGTTCCACCGCCATTCGACGAGCCATCGCTGACGGTGACATCGCGCGCGCCAACGAGTGGTTGGGCCGCACCTACGAACTTCGCGGCATCGTCGGTGACGGCGACAAGCGTGGCCGCACGATCGGTTTCCCCACGGCCAACGTGGAGGTTTCCTCGGCCATGTGCATTCCCGGCGACGGCGTGTACGCGGCGTGGTACGAACGTGACTCGGGTCCGCGGGCCGGCGCGGTGTATCCGGCTGCGGTCAACATCGGTCGGCGGCCGACGTTCTACGAGAACCAGCCGGTGTCGGTCATCGAGGCGCACGTTCTCGACAACGGGCCGGCCGAACATCAGCCCCTCGACCTCTACGGCGAGAGTGCTCGGTTGCGTTTCGCGGCCCGGCTACGCGGTGAGCGCAAGTTCTCCGGACTCGACGAGTTGCGCGCTCAGTTGGCGCTCGACATCGAAGCCGCGCGACGTTCTCTCGTCTGAGACCTCGACCCGAATTCGCGTTTCGGGAACGTGTTCAGTTGCCGGCGACCGGGTGCAGATGCTTGTAGGCCGTGTTGCGCTGAACCAGGTTGCGGCCCAACGGAGCCGTCACCGCCCGGAAGCCGTCTTCGGTCATCTTCTGGCCGTGATTGGCGCCTGCCGCGCGCGAGATGTTCTCGTCCATGAGTGTTCCACCCATGTCGTTGCAACCGGCCTGGAGAAGTTGCCGTGCGCCGTCCACGCCGATCTTGACCCAACTCACCTGCACGTTGTCGATGAGACCGTCGTACACGATGCGACCGATCGCGTGCATGAGCACCGTCTCGCGGAAGGTCGGGCCTCGCCGCGACTTCTTCTGCAAGTAGATGGGTGACGCCATGTGCACGAACGGCAGGGGAATGAACTCGGTGAAGCCACCGGTCTCCTTCTGCAGATCGCGGGTGCGAATCATGTGCTCGGCCCAACTGCTCGACTCCTCCACCGAACCGAACATGATCGTGATGTTCGAGTGCAGACCCACGCGATGCGCGACGCGATGGCACTCGATCCACTCGTCGGCATCCACCTTGTCGGGGCACAGAATCTGGCGGGCCCGGGTGTCGAGGATCTCGGCCGCGGTTCCGGGCAACGACGCCAGGCCGGCCTGCTTCATCTTGCGCAGATACGACTCGAGGTCTTCGCCGTTGCGTCGGGCACCCTCGGTGACCTCGAGCGCGGTGAACCCGTGCACGTGCATCTCCGGGACGGTGTCCTTCACGGCCTGTGTGACGTGCAGGTAGTAATCGCCGTCGAAGTCGGGGTGGATGCCGCCCTGCAGTGTCACTTCGCTGGCGCCCATGTTCCAGGCCTCTTCGGCACGACGGGCGATGTCGTCGAGAGTGAGGAGATACGGCGTGCCGCGAAGGTTCAGCGACAACGGACCCTTCGAGAAACCGCAGAACTTGCACTTGAACGTGCACACGTTGGTGTAGTTGATGTTGCGGTTGTGGACCCAGGTGACCGCGTCACCCACGGCCTCGCGCCGGAGGTGGTCGGCGTATTCGGCGATCGTGGCGACTTCGCGACCGCGGGCACGGAACAGCGCGACGATCTCGTCGAAGCCGACCTCGTGGCCGGCCCGGTGACCGTCGATGATCTCGTGGATTCGTGAACGATGGGCCGTCGACCGCGCGAGAACGGCGCCGGGAACGAGGGCGGGCGGTTTGTTGTTGGTGCCGCTGTACCACTGGGTGCTGCGATGACCGACCAACACCACTTCGGCGCCGTCGTGCACCACGTCGGCCGCGGTGACCTTCTCGGGCCAGATCGCCCCCGGATCGTCGCGACCCATTCCTTCGGCGTCACTGCGGTCGAGCACGGTGAAACGCAGCGACGGATCGATCCACGAACGTCCGGCATCGCGACCGTCGCCGAGACTGAGCGAGTTCTCACCCGAGATGAACTCGGGGTACACCGTGAGTCGCGGAGCCAACGACATGCCGCGGGCTTCGGTGACCGTCCGCAAGATGTCGAGATCGGGCCACGGGCGTTCGGGATTCACATGATCGGCGGTCACGGGAGACACGCCGCCCCAGTCGTCGATGCCGGCGTCGAGCAACACGCCGAAGTCGTCCGACAGATTCGGCGGAGCCTGCAGGTGAATGTCGGGCGGGAGGATGATGCGAGCCGCTGCGATCGACCACAAGAACTCGTCCTGCGGGCACGGCGCTTCGTTCTGCATGCCGGTTCGCGGCTTGGGCAGGAAGTTCTGCACGATCACTTCTTGAACGTGACCGTGGCGCGCGTGCGACTCGGCGATGGCCACCAACGCATCGATCCGATCGGCCCGGGTCTCGCCGATACCGCACAAGATGCCGGTGGTGAACGGGATGCGCAGATCGCCAGCGAGTTCGAGAGTGGCAAGTCGACGTTCGGGTGTCTTGTCGGGAGCGCCCCGGTGGCACGACAGATCGTCGCGCAGCGATTCGATCATCATTCCCTGGCTCGGGCTCACGGCACGCAGACGCGAGAGATCGTCGCGGTTCAGCGCACCGGCGTTGGCGTGGGGCAGCAATCCAGTTTCGTCGATGACCAACTTGGCCATGGCGGCGAGGTAGTCGACGGTCGATTCGTAGCCGTGGGCGTCGAGCCATTCGCGGGCGATGGTGTAACGCTCCTCGGGTGCTTCGCCGAGGGTGAAGAGTGCTTCATGACAACCGTGCTTGGCTCCGCGCTTCGCGATGGCGACTACTTCGTCGGGTGACAGGTACGGACTCTCGAGTCGAGCCGGCGGTTGAGCGAACGTGCAGTAGCCGCACGTGTCGCGACACAACATGGTGAGCGGGATGAACACCTTGGGCGAAAAGGTGACGCGGGTGCCGTGGTGCTCGTCGCGAATGCGACGGGCGGTGGCCATGAGTTCGTCGAGAGGAGTGTCGATGAGCTGACGGTGAAAACCGTCAGAGACAGGGATGCGCTGGCGCGACATGGGAGAACCTCGATGCTCGAGAAACGACCTGGTGTTCGACCAGATGATCGTCTCGTGGATTCAGTTGTTGCCAGGGCACAACGGGGGTCAACGGATGCGAGAAGCCGGAGGCCCCCTACCTGTCGTGCTGGAGTCAGACTAGCGAGGCGAGTGGTTCTTGAACGCCTCGAGGACGTTGGCCGTGGCCACGCCCACGCGATGGCCGGTGCGGGCCACGAAACCCACCTGAAAACCCGAGGCCGGGTCGCGCACGGTGAAGAACTGCTCGTGGCCGTCGGCGTCGACGATCACGTCGGTGAGAAGTGGAGCGCCCGCACTGCTCAGGGTGGCGCGGGCGTAATCGGCATTCAGCACCTCGACGGCGATGTGGTGGATGCCGGTGCCGTGTTCGGCGATGTGTGCCGCGACTTCTACTCCGGCCTCCGGGCCGACCAGAACGATGGTGACGCCCCCGGCACCCAGAACCACGATGCCATTCTGGGGGCTCTGTTCGACGTGGAAGCCGAGGTGATCGGTGAACACCGTGGTGGCGGCCTCGACATCGGACACGGCGACGACCACGTGATCGATACGCGACGCCACGGTGTCGATGGCCGAACGAGTTCCCTCGGGTGTGGCCGACTTGTCGGGGGCCGGATCGGGTCGACGGCCGGCCACTTCGATGCGGTGTGTCTCCGACAGCAGGACGCGCATGACTTGTTCGGCGAAGTCGGGATCGACGCCGGCGTCGATGGCCCACTGTCGTCGGCTGTTCACCACATCGCGCACGCGGGTCGGCTGGATGACCGGAGTGTCGCTGCGTTCCTTCACCCGGGCGACTTCGTGGCAGACCTCGAGTCGCTCGGCCAGGACGCGCAGGAGTTCACGGTCGAGTTCGTCGATGCGCGCCCGCAGGGCCGACAAGTCGTTGGTCACGGGCGCAACGGTAGTCGGGTGACGACGGCGAAGGAGCGAGGAATGAGACCTGACGGGTCGTGGGCTCGAGCGTGAGCGTCCAGCCGCCCTCGTGAACGGCGTGATGATGCCTCGAGCAGAGTGGAACCTGGTTGTTGAAGTCGGTGCGACCACCGTTCTCCCAGTAGTCGATGTGGTGGATCTGACATCGGTGATAAGGCACGTCGCAGTCGGGGACGGCGCAGGTGCTGTACATCGCTTCGAAGGCTCGCCGTTGATGAATGGTCGCCAAGCGTTTGGATCGGCCGTTTTCTAGTGGAACACCACGCCCACCGAGAACCACCGGAATGATCTCGGCCTCGCAGGCCAGTCGGCGGACGGTTTCAACCGGAATGTCTTCACCCAGTGCCGTTCGGCAGGTAGCAGTGACTCGATCGAGACCATGAATGAGAGTGTCGAGATCGACGTGGATGACGACCTCGGCGCGGGCGTGGGCCTCGGGCTCGACCACATCGTGGGAGGAACTGACTGGTCGATCATCAGTTGACTGAAGTTTCCGTGCCGGTCGGACGAGTCGGTCGACGAGCGCGCGAGCCCGGCGGTGATCATTGGGCTCGATGCCGGGTGCGACATCGACGGGTTCGTGGCGATCGCCCGAATGGAAGAGCTGTTCGACTCGGCGTTCGAGAGTGTTGACGATGGTGGCTCCGGAGATCGGATCGAATCGTCCGCGCAGGTTGGTCATTCCTTCGTTGTCGGTCCAGGTGCGGAGATAGGTGTTCTGGCACTGCCGTTGGAAGGTGGACAGACCGTCATCGGTGCGCACCGCGGCCACGGTTGGATCGACGAGTTTGCCGAAGTCACGCAGGTTCATGGAGGTGGCCGCGCTCGCCAGGGTGGAGGCATGAGCGAGGAACGCCGTGCTGTCGGCGCCGGCCTTCGTGAGGCCGCGGCTCATCACGTCGACATGGGATGCCGTGGTGCGCCCGTCGGCGAGGAACTCGGCGAAGACCGGAGCAGCCTCGGCGACGTGTGATCGAGCCACGGTGTCACGGGCTTCGCGGGAAGTCATACCCGCGTAGGTCATCAACTCGTACTCGGGGACCACGTAGGCCCGTTGCGCTTCGTCGTGGAGGAGGGCCTCCATGCGGGCGACGAGAGCGATTTCGCGAGCAGCCAGTCGAGCCTTCTCGGCTCGCGTGATGTGGAGCTCGCGACGAACTTGGTGAATGGACATCGCGGCGATCTCGCTTGCGCAGGTGTTCGTCGCCGTGTCGTTCACGATGGCGACCGTACAGAGGGGGTGTTGCACAGTTAGTCGGCCGGAGAATTTTCCTGGAAAAATTTCCGGGTGACTACTTCAGTTCAGCG
>Ga0169931_10001422_pt1 | contig 39551 bp, 39 predicted proteins | sample Kivu_15m_20L_FD_129675 | JGI IMG/M metagenome (GOLD analysis project Ga0169931, IMG submission 129675) | Freshwater microbial communities from Lake Kivu, Western Province, Rwanda to study Microbial Dark Matter (Phase II) - Kivu_15m_20L... | ecosystem: Environmental > Aquatic > Freshwater > Lake... | reverse complement strand
CTGCCGCCCCCGCCGCCCCCGCCGCCACTTCCGCCACTTCCGCCACTTCCGCCACTTCCGCCACTTCCGCCACTTCCGCCTGGAAGTCCGCCGGAAAAATCAGCGTCACGCCCTGCCCGCCGTCGGCCTGGCTGCGCGCCCAGGCCTGGGCCGCGACGTCGCCGGCCTCGGCCGCGCTGTCGATGCGCCGCACCCAGCCCGAGACCGGCCGCGCCAGCGACTCGATGTCCGAGGTGAGGGGCGCGTCGAAGGCCAGGTGCCAGCTCGCATGGTCGCCGACGATGTTGACCACCGGCGTGCGCGCCCGGCGCGCGTTGTGCAGGTTGGCGATGCCGTTGGCCAGCCCAGGGCCCAGGTGCAGCAGCGTGGCCGCCGGCCGGCCCGTCATGCGGCCCCAGCCGTCGGCCGCGCCGGTGCAGACGTTCTCCTGCAGCCCGAGCACGCAGCGGATGCCCGGCTGCCGCTCGAGCGCGCGCACGAGGTCGAGCTCGGTCGTGCCCGGGTTGGCGAAGCACAGCTCCAGGCCCTGGGCCTGCAGGGTGTGCAGCAGAAGATCGGCACCGGTGCTCATGGTCGAAGTCTTGCACGTTTATCGAAATGTGAGAATAGGGTGCGTTCAGGGTTTGCCCTGATTTCTCACGGCCCCCGAGGCCGGCGACGCCGAGCCTCGGGGGCGCCGGCCCCGTGCCCTGGGGCCAGTCGCTGTGCGGCGTCTCGCGCCCTGATCGATCCCGCGCCTCGGTGCGGCGTCCCGGGGGGGGGGCGGCACCTCGTGGCCGGACCGCGGCGCCAGCCCGGCAACCGGGCCGGCTACATTCCCCCCTGCCGAGGTGAGCCGGTCCCGGCCCCGGCCGCCCGAACCGCCCACCGCCCCCGCACCGCCTTGCCGCCCCCCGCGCCATGAACAGCCTGCGCCGCATGCTCGCCGTGCTCGAGCTCCTGCGCCCCGACCGGCCGACGCTGGAGGTGGACGACATCTGCCGCCTGCTGGACTACGCTCCGGCCACGGCCTACCGCTACGTGCGCGAGCTGGTCGACGTGGGCCTGCTCGTGCGTCTGCCCGGGGGCTACGGCCTGGGCCCGCGCATCATCGAGTTCGACCTGCTGATCCGCGAGACCGACCCGCTGCTCAACCGCAGCCGCGACCTCGTGGCCGCGCTCGCGGCGCAGACCGGGCTGAACGTGCTGCTGAGCGAGCTCTACGACGACAAGGTCGTCACCATCCACCAGGAGCAGGGGGCGGACGCGCAGGCGCTGAACTTCGGCCGCGGACGGCCGATGCCGCTGTTCCGCAGCGCGACCTCACGCGTCATCCTGGCCTGGCTGCCGGCGCGGCGCCTGCGCCGCGTGCACGACACCCACGCCCAGGCGCCCGAGCTGCACGCCCTGGGCGCCGACTGGAAGAGCTTCACCCGCGCCATGCTCGAGGTGCGGCGCCAGGGCTGGTGCCTCTCGCGCGGCGAGCTCGACAGCGACAAGACCGGCCTGGCCGCCCCCATCTTCGACGACCGCCAGCGCGTCCTCGGCAGCGTCACCCTCGTCGGCCGCCACGAGCGCTTCGCCGCCTTCGACGACGGCCGCCTCGTCGGGCTCATCACCGCCGCAGGGCGGGAGATCACGCAGCGGATGGCGGCGGGGGGGCCAGCGGAGCGGCTTGTCGGGCGTTGATGCGACCGAAGGTGCGGCCGCCCCTGGCGGTTCGCGGATTCACGGCGCGAACCCGCCACCCAGCACCCTCCACATCACATGCTGGACGTGGTGCATCCCGACTGGGAATTCACACGCCACCGGCATGCCTGCGGGAACTGGGGTGAGCTGCGGGACCTGCGGGTCGTCGTATGTGACAGTCATATACAGAGATGATCGATCTCGGGCTGATCACCGGTTTCGATTGGTACGACGGCAACTCCCGCAAGAACGAGAAGCACGGTGTCACACAGGCGCAGGCCGAGGAGGTCTACTTCAACCAGCCCTTGCTGATGCTTGAAGACCTGCGGCATCGTGAACAGGAAGCCCGCTATCACGCCCTCGGCAAGACCCTCGACGGGCGCCTGCTGCACGTCACCTTCACGTCGCGCGTCGGCGGTACCCTCATCCGGGTCATTTCGGCGCGCGACATGCACCGCAAGGAAAGGAGCGTCTATGAACAAGCCCGCTGAGCATGCGCCCAAGTTCAAGACCGAGGCCCAGGAAAGGGCCTTCTGGGAGACCGAGGGTCGCGATTCCACCCGCTACCTCGATTGGACGAAGGCGCAGCGCGCGGTGCTGCCGAAGCTGAAGCCCTCCACCAAGACCATCTCGCTGCGCCTGCCGCAGCACCTGCTGGACGCCATCAAGGCGGCGGCCAACGCGCGCGACGTGCCTTACCAGTCGCTGATCAAGGTGTGGCTGCAGGAGAAGGTGGAAGGCTGAGGTCCCGGTCTCAGGCTCAGACGTTGAACAGGAAGTTCATCACGTCCCCGTCCTTGACCACGTACTCCTTGCCCTCGGCGCGCATCTTGCCGGTGTCCTTGGCGCCCTGCTCGCCCTTGCAGGCGACGTAGTCGTCGAAGGCGATGGTCTGGGCGCGGATGAAGCCGCGCTCGAAGTCGGTGTGGATCACACCCGCGGCCTGCGGGGCGGTGGCGCCGATGGGGACGGTCCAGGCGCGCACCTCCTTCACGCCGGCGGTGAAGTAGGTCTGCAGGCCCAGCAGCTTGAAGGCGGCGCGGATCAGGCGGTTCAGGCCCGGCTCGTCCTGGCCCATCTCCTGCAGGAAGAGCAGGCGATCCTCGTCGCCCATGTCGGCCAGGTCGGCCTCGGTCTTGGCGCAGATGGCCACCACCGGGGCGTTCTGGCGCGCGGCGTACTCGCGCAGGCGCTCGAGGTAGGGGTTGCCCTCGAAGCCGTCCTCGGCCACGTTGCCGACGAACATCGCCGGCTTGGCCGTGATCAGGCACAGCGGCTTGAGGACGACGCGCTCCTCCTTGCTGAAATCGATGCCGCGCACGGGGCGGCCCTCGTTGAGCTCGGCCTCGCACTTCTTCAGCACGTCCACCAGGCGCTGCGCCTCCTTGTCGCCGCCGGCCTTGGCCACCTTCTGGTAGCGCACCAGGCTCTTCTCCACCGTGGCCAGGTCGGCCAGGCAGAGCTCGGTCTGGATGACCTCGATGTCGGCGATGGGGTCGACCTTGCCGGCGACGTGGATGACGTTCGGGTCGTCGAAGCAGCGCACCACGTTGACGATGGCGTCGGTCTCACGGATGTGGCTGAGGAACTGGTTGCCCAGGCCCTCGCCCTTGCTCGCCCCGGCCACGAGGCCGGCGATGTCCACGAACTCGACGATGGCCGGCACCACGCGCTCGGGCTTGACGATGGCGGCCAACTGCGCCAGGCGCGGGTCGGGCAGCTCGACCACGCCGACGTTGGGCTCGATCGTGCAGAAGGGGTAGTTCTCGGCCGCGATGCCGGCCTTGGTGAGGGCGTTGAACAGGGTCGACTTGCCGACGTTGGGCAGGCCGACGATGCCGCATTGGAGGCTCATGGGCGGGCTTTCGGGGGAGGGAGCGGGTGGGCCGGCGCAGGGCGGCGGTGCGTCAGGGCGCACGCCGCGCGGCGCTGCGCCGCGAGGGGAATGATTCTAGGCGGCGGGGGGTGGCGCGCAGGCGGTCCCGCGGGCGTGCGGGCGTCAGAACGCCAGCGTCGCCTTCGCCGCCGCGCCGGGCCGCAGCACGGCGTCGATGCCGGAGACGATGACCGCGTTCATGCCGAAGGTCAGGCCGCCCTTGACGCGGGCGTCGGCGCGGTAGGCGGCCAGCGCGTCGGTGACGGCGTGGCCCTGGGCGGCGGTGGCCGGGTCGACGTCGGGGATGGTGCAGCGGGCGCAGGGCTTGACGAGCTTCAGCACCACCGGGCCGCCCTCGGCCTCGATCTCGAGGGTGTCGACGTGGTCCTCGTCGTGGGCCGCCGACAGGCCGTCGAGCACCAGGTTCGGCCGGAAGCGCGCCATGTCCACCGCGGCCTGGCCCGCCAGGGCCAGGCGCCGGTTCAGCTCGGCCAGCGAGGCGGTGGAGACCACCAGCAGCGGGAAGCCGTCGGCAAAGGCGTTCTCGGCCTCGATCGCGCCCGTCCACTTGCGGTCGGACAGGCGCTTCTGCTCGGGGTCGAAGCGCACCAGGCGCAGGCCCTTGACGCCCAGGAAGTCGCTGAACCACTGGCCGGCCAGCGCGCCCATGTCGTAGGCGGCGACGGTGTCGTCCCAGACCTGCACGCGCGTGGGGGCCTCCACCGCCTCGAGCGACAGGTGCAGCGCCAGCATGCCCGGCGCGCGCAGCGCGAGGTCGCCGCGCCGCATCGAGGCCGTCACCAGCGCCATCCGGGGCAGTTCACGCTGCGTGAGCATGTCGCCGTGCGCGTCGACGACCATCCAGGCGCGGTCCAGGTCCAGGCCGGTCTCGACGAGCAGGCTCTCGCTCACGCTGAAGCCGCCGCAGCTCTTGACCGGGTGCAGGCGGATCTCTGAGAGGGTGCAGGGCAGGGTGCTCATGGCGACGCATGGTACCCGCTGCCTAGAATCCCGCATATGTCTGCGCATGAGGTCTGCATCCGTGGTGAGGGCCCCGTGGGCCGGGCGCTGGCGCTCGCGCTGGCGCGTCAGGGCCTGCGCGTGGCCCTGGTCGGGCCCGGGCTGGCGGCAGGCGCCGCCGCGCCGGCGGGCCCCGACGTGCGTGCCTATGCGCTGAACGCGGCCTCGGTCGCGCTGCTGCGCGGCCTGAAGGTCTGGGACGCGCTGCCCGCCGACGCGCGCTGCGCCGTGCACGAGATGCGCATCCGCGGCGACGCGCCGGGCGCGGTGCTGCACTTCTCGGCCTGGGAGCAGGCCGTGGCCGAGCTGGCCTGGATCGTCGACGCGGCCGAGCTCGACGCGGCGCTGGCCACCGCGGTGCGCTTCGCGCCCCATGTCGAGCGCCTGAGCGTGGAGCCGGCGGCCCCGCTGCGCGTGCTCGCCGAAGGCAAGGACTCGGCCGGCCGCGCCGTGCTGGGCGTGGAGGTGTCGTCCCACCCCTATGGCCACTGCGGGGTGGCCGCGCGGCTCGAGGGCGGGCTGCCGCACGCCGGCGTGGCGCACCAGTGGTTCCGCGCGCCCGAGGTGCTGGCCCTGCTGCCCTTCGACCGGCCGGCGGCGGGTCGCAGTTGGGGGCTGGTGTGGTCGGTGCCGGCGGCGCGTGCGGACGAGTTGCTCGCGCTCGACGACGCTGCCTTCGAGCAGGCGCTGGCCGAGGCCACGCAGGGTACGGTGGGCGCGCTGCGCCTGCACGGCGCGCGCGCGGCCTGGCCGCTGCGGCTTGCGCAGGCGTCGCCAGTCTGCGGCCCGGGCTGGGCCCTGGTGGGGGACGCGGCCCACGTCGTGCACCCGCTGGCCGGGCAGGGCCTGAACCTCGGCCTGGCCGACGTGGCGGCGCTGGCGGATGTGATCGGCGCGCGCGAGCCCTGGCGCGGCCTGGGCGACGAGAAACTGCTGCGGCGCTACGCGCGCGAACGCCGCGGCGCGACCCGGGCCATGGCCGGCCTGACCGACGGGCTGTGGCAGCTCTTCGCCGCGCCCGACCCGGCGCTGCGCCTGCTGCGCAACCAGGGGCTCACGCTGCTGGACCGTCTGGGGCCGCTCAAGAAGGCGCTGGCGGCGCGCGCCTTCGGCGGGCCCGGGGCCGCGCCCGGCACCTGAGCTTGAGTGGAAGGCAGCCCGGGTGGCCGGAATCTGGCACCATCGCGGCTCATGAAGCACGCAGCCCCTTCCCACGCGCTCCAGCGCTCTGCCCATCCCGCGACACGACCCGTTGCCGCCGCCCGTTGGCGCGCTGCGGCGCTGGCCCTGATGCTGGCCGCCGGGTGGCCCGCCGCGCAGGCCGACGAGGCCGTGATCCGCAAGAACCTGGCCGAGCGCCTGCCCAACCTGCCGAAGATCGACGAGGTCACGCGCACCCCGGTGGCGGGGCTGTGGGAGGTGCGCGCCGGCACCGAGATCTTCTACAGCGACGAGCAGGGTCAGTACGTCTTCACCGGCGAACTGCTCGACACGGCCAAGCGCGTCAACCTCACGCGCGAGCGCATCGAGAAGCTGACCGCCTTCGACGTGGCCAAGCTGCCGCTGAAGGACGCGATCACCATCCGCCAGGGCACCGGGGCGCGCAAGGTCTTCGTCTTCGCCGACCCCAACTGCGGCTACTGCAAGCGCTTCGAGCGCGACCTGATGGCGGTGAAGAACGTCACCGTCCACGTCTACCTCTTCCCCATCCTCGGCCCGGACTCGACGGCCAAGTCGCGCGGCATCTGGTGCGCGCGCGAGCCCGCCAAGGCCTGGCGTGACTGGATGATCTCGGGCACGCAGCCGCCGGCCGTGCCGGCCCAGTGCGACACCGCCGCGCTCGAGCGCAACCTCGAGCTCGGCCGGCGTCACCGCGTCCAGGGCACGCCCGCGGTGGTGTTCGAGGACGGCTCGCGCGCCCCCGGCGCCATCGGCACTGCCGAGGTCGAGAAGCGCCTCGTCGCCGCGGCGGCGAAGAACTGATGACCGGGCCCGTCGGCGCCTTGCCCAACGCGGCCCGGCACCTGGGGCATGCCGGGCTGCTGCCCTTCGCGGCCGGGGCGGTGCTGGCGCACCTGGTCTGGCCCGAGGCCCACCCCTACGTGGTGCACGCGCTGGCGGCCTACGGTGCCACCATCCTCGCCTTCCTGGGCGGGGTGCACTGGGGTGTGGCCTTCACGCAGGCGCAACCCCGGCCGGCGCTGTTCGCCTGGGGCGTGACGCCCTCGCTCGTGGCCTGGGTGGCGGTGGTCATGCCGCCGGCGGCAGGGCTGGTCGTGCTCGGCACGGCGCTCCTGGCCTGCTACGCCGTGGACCGGCGCCTGTACGCGGCGCACGGCCTCGCGCGCTGGCTGCCGCTGCGCCTGCGCCTGAGCGTGGTGGCCGCCTTCTGCTGCTTCCTTGGGGCTGCGGGCGCCTGAGGGCCTCGAAACCGGGAAGCCGGCAGGATCCTGCGATGCGTAGCCGGCTCGCGGTTCTCGTCGCGGCGGTGGCGCTGGCCCATCTGGCCGTGCTGGCTTGGATCGGCAGTCTCGATTCGCTCGCCGATGGCGGGTCGCAGGGGCTGAGCCGCATCGACGTGGCCTTCGTCCAGGAACTGGCGCAGACCGAGCCGCCCCCACCGCCGGTGATGCCGCCGCAGGCAACGCCGCCGACGCCGGTGGTGGCGCCCGTCGTCCCGGAGCCCCCGCCGCCCGAGCCGCCCCCGGCCCAGGAGCCGCCCCCAGCCCCGGAGCCTGCCGCGGCCGAGGCGCCCGAGTCGGTGGCGTCGGCGCCTGTGCCCGAGCCTGCGGCCTCGGCAGCGCTGGCCGCCGAGGAAGCCGCGTCAGCGCCGCTGGCGCAGGCCGCCGCCTCCGCGCCGCTGGCGCCTGCGTCGGCGCCGCTGGCCGAGGCGCCGGCTTCCGCGCCCCCGCCCGGGGCCGCGGAGGCGCTTGCCCAGGCGGCGCCGCAGGTCCAGGCCCCGACGTCGCCGCCTGCCGTGTCTGGCAGCGAGGCCGCCCCGGCGCCCCCGCCCGCCGCCCTGACGAGCGCCCCGTCTGCCGGCACGCCTGCTTCGGCACCGGCGCTCGCGCTGGCGTTGGCGTCCGAGCCGGTGCCCGCGCCACCGCTACCGCCACCGCCACCGCCACCGCCACCGCCGGTCCCGGCCCCGGCCCCGGCCCCGGCCCCGGCCCCGGCCCCGGCCCCGGTCGCGTCCGTCACGCCGCTGTCGGGCGCGCAGGCGGCTCCGGGCCCTGCGCCGCAGGCTGCCCCGGCGCCGGCCGCCGAAGCCCCGCCGCTGCCGCAGCCTGCGGCGCCACCCGCGCCACCCGCGCCACCCGCGCCACCTGCGCCACCTGCGCCGCCAGCGTCGCCAGCGCCGCCAGCGCCGCGCGCGCCCGGCGGGGCCGGCGTCGAGCGGGCGGGGCCGGTGTTCGAGTGGCCGCCCTCGACCCGGCTGTCCTACACGCTCACCGGCGACTACCGCGGCCCCATCCAGGGCAAGGCGCGGGTCGAGTGGTTGCGCAGCGGATCGCGCTACCAGGTGCACCTGGACGTGGAGATCGCGCCGCTGATGTCGCGCCGCATGTCCAGTGACGGCCTGCTCACCGAGGCCGGCCTGCAGCCGCAGCGCTACGAGGAGGAGACGCGCGTCGTGCTGCGCTCGCCGCGGCGCCGGCTGCTGCTGTTCGAGCCCGGGCGCGTGCTGCTGCCGGGCCAGGACCCGGTGGCTGTGCCGCCGGGCGTGCAGGACACCGCGAGCCAGTTCGTGCAGCTCACCTGGCTGTTCACGACGCAGCCGCAGCGCCTGCGCCCCGGCGAATCGGTGGAGATGCCGCTGGCCCTGCCGCGGCGCGTGGGGCGCTGGGTCTACGACGTGGTGCGTCAGGACGTGCTGGAGACGCCGGTCGGGCGCGTGCCGGCCTGGTACCTGCGGCCCCGGCCCGACAGCCCGGGCCGCAGCGAACTGGCGGTGGAGGTGTGGATCGCGCCGACGCTGCAGTACCTGCCGGTGCGCATCCGCATCCAGCAGGACGCCGACGTCTTCGTCGACCTGCTGCTCGAGCGCCTGCCGCAGCAGGCCGCGCCGGCGGGCGGGGCGGTCGGCGGCGGACGCTGACAAGCCCGGCGCCACGCCGGGCGGGCCCGGCGTCCGGACCCCGGCTTATAGTCCGCCGCGTCCCACCCCCGCTCCGCCATCCGAGGTGACCCGATGAGCCCCGAACACATCATTGTCGAGACGCGCGGCGACGGCCCGCTGCGCGCCGGCCTGATCACGCTGAACCGCCCCAAGCAGCTCAATGCGCTGAACGACGCGCTGATGGACGAACTCGGCGCCGCGCTGCTGGCCTTCGACGCCGACGATGCCATCGGCTGCATCGTCGTCACCGGCAGCGCCAAGGCCTTCGCCGCGGGCGCCGACATCGCCGCGATGGCCAAGCTGCAGTACCGCGAGGTCGTCCTCGGCGGCTTCATCACCCGCAACTGGGAGACGATGCTGCGCGTGCGCAAGCCGGTCATCGCCGCGGTGGCCGGCTTCGCGCTCGGCGGCGGCTGCGAGCTGGCGATGATGTGCGACATCGTCATCGCCGCCGACAGCGCGAAGTTCGGCCAGCCCGAGATCAAGATCGGCATCGTCCCCGGGGCCGGTGGCACGCAGCGCCTGCCGCGGGCGGTGGGCAAGGCCAAGGCCATGGACCTGGTGCTGACCGGGCGCATGATGGACGCGGCCGAGGCCGAGCGCTCGGGCCTGGTCTCGCGCGTGGTGCCGGCCGAGCGCCTGCTCGACGAGGCCCTGGCCGCGGCCGCCACGATCTGCTCGCTCGGCCTGCCCAGCGTGATGGCGGCCAAGGATTGCGTGAACCAGGCCTTCGAGGGGCCGCTCACGCAGGGCATGGCCTACGAGCGGCGCACCTTCCACGCCCTGTTCGCCACCGAGGACCAGAAGGAAGGCATGGACGCCTTCCTGGCCAAGCGGGCGCCGCACTTCGTGCACCGCTGAACCGGCCCCCGGCGGCCTGCCCGCGGGCCCCGGTTCAGGGCTGGACCCAGCGCTCCCCCTGGGCGTCGAAGACCGCGCGGCGGTGGCCTTCGGCGTGCAGTTCCAGCCAGTCCATCGACACGATCGTGGCTTCGACGACGGCGAAGTGGGCCTCGGTGTCGGGCGTCCCCGCGCCGCCGGCCAGCGGCGTGCCCGGCGCCAGCGGCGACATGTAGTCCTGGGCCGAGGGCGTGAGCCGCAGTTGCGACCAGCGCGTGCCCACGCTGGGCTCCGCGGTGTCCACCTGCAGCCGCACCCGCAGGCGCAACTGCCAGGACAGGCGCGGGCACCAGGCCAGCAGCGTGCCCAGCGGCCGCGCGCGGGCCTGGCCGACCTTGCGCGAGCGCGCATCGGTGTAGAAGCGCAGGCACTGCGCGGCGGTGTCGGCCTCGCGCAGGACGACGGTGCGCGCGTCGGCGTGGTCGCCGTCGACGGTGGCCAGGGTCAGCGTGCGCCAGCCGTGCTCGCGCTCGCGTGTGGCGCGCTCCAGCTCCTGCCAGCAGGCGCGGTGCAGCAGGCCCAGCGACTCGATGCGCGCCACCGGCGCCGGGCCGGCCCCGGGCCGGGCCGCGTGCGCGTCGCGCCGACGCTCAATGCTCACGGCGCAGGGCCGGGAACAGCACCACGTCGCGGATGCTCGGGCTGTCGGTGAGCAGCATGACGAGCCGGTCGATGCCGATGCCGCAGCCGCCGGTGGGCGGCATGCCGACCTCGAGCGCGCGGATGAAGTCGGCGTCGTAGTACATCGCCTCTTCGTCGCCGGCCTCCTTGGCCCGCGCCTGGTGGGCGAAGCGCGCGGCCTGGTCCTCCGCGTCGTTCAGTTCCGAGAAGCCGTTGGCGAGCTCGCGCCCGGTGACGAAGAGCTCGAAGCGCTCGGTCACGCTCGGGTCGCGGTCGGAGGCACGCGCCAGCGGCGAGACCTCGACCGGGTAGTCGACGATGAAGGTCGGCGCCCAGAGCTGGTGCTCGACCTCGGCCTCGAACAGGCCGAACTGCAGCTCGGCCAGGCTCCAGTGCGCGGGCGGCTCCTCGCCGTGGGACTTCAGGCGCTCGTGCAGCAGCGTGGCGTCACGCGCCTGTTCCGGCGTCAGGCTCGCGTGCCGCACCAGGGCGTCGACCACGGTGAGCCGGGCGAAGGGCTGTTCCAGGTCCACCGGCCGGCCGGCGTACTGCAGCGTCGCCGAGCCCGTGGCCTGACGCGCGGCGTGGCGCAGCAACTGCTCGGTGAAGTCCATCAGGTCGTGGTGGTTCCAGTAGGCCGCGTAGAACTCCATCATCGTGAATTCCGGGTTGTGCCGGACGCTGATGCCTTCGTTGCGGAAGTTGCGGTTGATCTCGAACACGCGCTCGAAACCGCCCACCACCAGGCGCTTGAGGTAGAGCTCGGGCGCGATGCGCAGGAACATCTGCTGGTCCAGCGCGTTGTGGTGGGTGACGAAGGGCTTGGCGTTGGCGCCGCCGGGGATGGGGTGCAGCATCGGCGTCTCGACCTCGAGGAAGCCGTGCTCGACCATGAAGTTGCGGATCGAGCTCACCGCCTTGCTGCGGGCGACGAAGCGCGCGCGCGCGTGCTCGTCGGTGATCAGGTCGACGTAGCGCTGGCGGTACTTCTGCTCCTGGTCGGCCATGCCGTGGAACTTGTCGGGCAGCGGCCGCAGGCTCTTGGTCAGCAGGCGCACCGCGGTGGCCTTGACGGTGAGCTCCCCGGTGCGGGTGCGGAACAGCGTGCCCTCGCAGCCGAGGATGTCGCCCAGGTCCCCGTGCTTGAAGGCGGCCAGCGCCTCGGCGCCGACGGCGTCCTGCGTCAGGTAGACCTGCAGCCGGCCCGAGCCGTCCTGCAGCGTGCCGAAGCAGGCCTTGCCCATGATGCGCTTGAGCATCAGGCGCCCGGCCACCGCGACCCGGATGCCCTGGGGCTCGAGCTCCTCGTTGGGCACCTGGCCGTGGCGCTGGTGCAGGTCGAGCGAGCCGTGCGTGGGCTTGAAGTCGTTGGGGAAGACGGCCGTGCCGGCGGCGCGCGCCTGGGCCCGCAGGTGCGCGAGCTTTTCGCGCCGCTCGGCGATGAGCGCGTTGTCGTCGTGGCCGGGGGCCGTGGCCTGCGTGGCGGGCGCGGCGGCGGGGGCGGGAGTGCTCATGGTGCGTGGTGCGGGCCTCGCGGGGCGCTGCGCCGGGCGGGGCCGGGCGCAGGCACAGGCGCGGCGGGCTGCCGGACCCGCGAAAATCGGCGATTCTAGGGGGCCGGTCGGGCCGCCCTGGAGGTTCCGCGCGCGCGCCGCACTCCGGGCGCGCGCGCCCACGGCGCGCCCATGCACAACACCCCCTCCACGCCCCCACCCCCGGCCGCGCCGCGCGGCCTCGCCGGGGCGGTGCTGGTGTTGCTGGCCGGCGGGGCGGCGGCCCAGGCCCTGCCGCTGCTGCTGGGGCCCTGGCTGGCGCGGCTGTACGCGCCCGAGGCCTGGGGCAGCTATGCCGTGTTCGCGGCGCTCGCGGCCAACCTGGCCGTGGTGGCCTGCGCGCGTTTCGACCACGCGCTGCCGCTGGAGCGCGACGAGGCCGGCGCGCGCGAGCTGCTGGCGCTGTGCGCCTGGGTGCTGGCGGCGGTGGGCCTGGCCTGCGTGCCGCTGGCCGCCGTGCTGGGTGCGGCCGGGCTCGTGGCGCACGCGGCGTGGCTGCCGGCGGCCGTGCTCGCGGCCGGGCTGGTGCAGGCCCTGGTGCTGTGGGCCACGCGCCAGCAGCGTTTCGGGGCTCTGGCGGCAGCACGCTTCGTGCAGCACGGCGGCGGGGCGGCCCTGCAGGGGCTGATCGGCCTGGCCTGGGCCGGCGCCGTGGCCGGGCTGGTGCTCGGGCCGGTGCTGGCCGCGCTGCTGGCAGCCGCGTGGCTGGCCGGGCACCCGCCGGCCGGTGGCTGGGCCGCCTTGTGGCGCGTGCCGGCCGGGCGCCTGCGCGCGGCGGCGCGCCGGCACCGCGACTTCCCGCTGCTGAACACGCCGCACGCCTTCGCCGCGGCCGTGCAGGACACGCTGGCCGTGGCCCTGGTCGTGGCCTGGAGCGGCGAGGCGGCCGCCGGCTTCTGGGCTCTGGCCCTGCGCTACCTGAAGGCGCCGGCCACGCTGGTGGGCGGCGCGGTGTCGCAGGCCCTGTACCCGCGCCTGGCCGCAGCCGGCCCCGACGAGGCGCGCCGGCTCGTGCGGCGCACGCTCGGCCTGCTGCTGCTGGCCGCCCTGCCGCTCGTGCTGCTGCTGCTGGCGGTGGGGCCGGCGCTGTTCGCCTGGGCCTTCGGCGAGCGCTGGCGCGAGGCGGGCGAGCTGGCGCGCGCGCTCGCCCCCTACATCGGCGCGCACTTCGTGGCCTCGCCGCTGGCCGTCGTCACCATGGCCTGGCGGGCGCAGGCCTGGGCGCTGAAGTTCGCGCTCGTCGGCCAGGCCGTCTTCCTCGGCGCGCTCGGCGCCGGCCTGGCGCTGGGCGGCCTGCTCGGGGCGGCCTGGGCCGTGTCGGCGGCGATGGTGGTCTACTTCACGGCCTACTTCCTTGCGCTCGTGCGCTGGCGGGCCGTTCCGCCTGCGGGCGGCGCGGCCGCCCTCGAGTGATGTCGCCCCTCAGCCTGGCCCTCCGCGCGGCCGTCAACCGCGCCCGCCGCCGCCTCGCGCACGCGCTGCTGCACCGGCGCGTGTTCGGCGAGCGCTCGCAGGGCCGCGGCCTGCCGCATACCCGCATCAGCCCGAGCACCTGCATCGAGGGCGAGGAGCGCCTGGTGCTGGGCGACCACGTCTACATCGGTCCCTTCAACTGGATCGAGGCCAGCGGCGGCGTCGAGATCGGCGAAGGCGTGCAGATCACCAGCCACTGCAGCATCGTCACGCACAGCTCGCACCGTGCGGCGCGGCTGATGGGCCGCGCCTACGCCGACCCGGCCCAGGCGCCAGGACCGGGGCAGCCGGGCTGGGTGGCGGGGCCGGTGCGCATCGGGCCCTACAGCTTCGTCGGCCCGCAGTCGGTGCTGGAGCCGGGTACCGTGCTCGGGCGCGGGACCCTGGTGCGCGCCGGCAGCGTCGTGCGCGGCGAGTTCCCCGACTTCGCCGTGCTCGACGGCCGCCCGGCGCGCGTGGTGGGCGACACGCGCGCGGCCGACGACGCGCTGCTGCAGGCGCACCCCGCCTGGCGCGCGCTGCGCGAGGCCTGGGCCGGGCCGCTGGTACCGGCGCAGCAGCCACCACCACCACCCCCATGAAGCTGGCGCTGATCGGCGACGGCGAGAGCCCGCACCTGCTGAAGTGGGCGCGCGCGCTCGCGCCGCGGGTGGAGCTCTGGGCCGCCTCGAGCCGCGGCTTCCTGCCCGGCTTCGACGCCGTGCTGCCGCCTGCGCGGCGGCTCGCGCTGGCGACGACGCCGCGCTTCGAGGGCGGCAACGTCGGCCTGCTGCGCCACGCGCCCCGCCTGGCGGCCTGGCTGCGCGCCGCGCGCCCGGACTGGCTGCACGCGCACTACCTCACCTCGCACGGCACGCTGGCGTTGCTGGCGCGGGTGCTGGGCGTGCGCGCGCGCATCGCCGGCTCGGCCTGGGGCTCGGACATCCTCGAGACGCCGCAACGCAGCCGCGCCCTGGCCTGGTGGACGGGTCGGGTGCTGCGCGCCTGCGCGGTCTGCACGAGCGACTCGCAGCACATGGCCGCGCGCATGCGCGAGCTCGGCGCGGGGGAGGTGATGGTCTTTCCCTTCGGCCTGGAGGCGCTGCCGCCCGCGCCGCCGGACAAGGACGACGACCTGTTCTACGCCAACCGGGGCCTGGAGGCGATTTACGCGCCGCTGCGCGTGCTCGAGGTCTTTGCCGCCCTGGCGGCGGACTGGCCGCAGGCGCGCCTGGTGGTGGCACACGACGGCAGCCTGCGCGCGGCCCTGCAGGCGCGGGTGCAGGAGCTCGGGCTCGGCGAGCGCGTGCGCTTCACCGGCCGGCTGGACGCGCAGGCGCAGGCCTCCTGGTACGGGCGCGCGCGCTGGTACCTGAGCCTGCCGCGCAGCGATTCGGTCGCGGTCTCGGTGCTGGAGGCCATGGCGCACGGCTGCGTGCCGGTGCTGTCGGACCTGCCGGCCAACCGCGAACTCGTCCGCCACGGCGAGCAGGGCTGGATCGTCGGCGACGGGGAGGTGCCGCGGGCCGCGGACCTGCGCCGCCTGCTGCCGCAGGCCGACCGCATCGCCGCCGAGCACCGCGCCTGGGTGCAGGCGCACGCGCTGTTCGAGCCCGCCGTCGAGCGCTTCCTCGCCCGCCTGCGCGAGATCGACGCCCGGGGGCCGGCGCGGTGAACATCCTGCTGCTGAACCACTACGCCGGCACGCCGGCGCTGGGCATGGAGTACCGGCCCTATTTCCTGGCGCGCGAGTGGGTGCGCGCCGGGCACCGGGTGCAGATCGTCGCGGCGAGCCACTCGCACGTGCGCGCGCGCCAGCCCGGGCCGGGGCAGGAGCGCATCGACGGCATCGCCTACCGCTGGCTGCCCACGCCGGCCTACGCCGGCAACGGCGCCGGGCGGCTGCGCAACGTGCTGTCCTACCTGCGCCAGGCCTGGACCGCCGGCCCGGGCTGGGCGCGCGAGTTCCGGCCCGACGTCGTCATCGCCTCCAGCACCTACCCGATGGACTTCTGGGTCGCGCGCCGCATCGCGCGCCGCGCCGGCGCGCGCCTGGTGCACGAGGTGCACGACCTCTGGCCGCTGTCGCCGATCGAGCTCTCGGGCATGTCGCCGCGCCACCCCTTCGCGCGCTGGTGCCAGGCCGCGGAGGACGCCGCCTGCCGACAGGCCGACCTGGTGGTGTCGATGCTGCCGCGGGTGCACGGGCACCTGGCGGCGCACGGCCTGGACCTGGCGCGCCTGGCCATCGTGCCCAACGGCATCAGCCCCGAGGACTGGGAGGGCCCGGCCCCGCCGCTGCGCGAGGACGTGGCGCAGGCGCTGGCGGCGGCGCGCGCCGCGGGGGGGCCGGTCGTGGGCTATGCCGGCTCGATGGGCGAGCCCAACGCGCTGGACGTGCTGCTGGACGCCGTGCCGCGGCTGCGCGACCTGGGCCTGCGCTTCGTGCTCGTGGGCGATGGCCACGAGCGCGCGCGCCTGCAGCGCCGCATCGCCGACGAGGGCCTGCGCGAGGTGGCGCTGCTGCCGCCGGTGCCCAAGGCCCAGGTGCGCACCTTCCTCGCCGGCATCGCCATCGCCTACATCGGCTGGCAACGGCAGCCGCTGTACCGCTTCGGCATCGCGCCGAACAAGCTGATGGACTACATGATGGCGGCGCGCCCGGTGCTGCACGCGGTGGAGGCCGGCAACGACCCCGTGGCCGAGGCCGGTTGCGGGCTCACGGTGGCGCCGCAGGATGCGGAGGCCACGGCGCAGGGGCTGCGCGCGCTGGCCGCGCTGGACCCCGACGAGCGCTACCGGCGGGGCGAGCGCGGGCGCGCGCACGTGCTCGCCCACCACGTCTACCCGGTGCTGGCGCGCCGCTTCCTGGAGGCCGTGGCGGCCCTGCCCGGCCCGCGCGAACCCGGGGTGCGCTGGCGGGTACGGGAGTTGGCGTCGTGACCCTGCCCGAGCCACGGGCCGGCGCGCCTGCCGACGGGCCTCGCGCGCCAGACTGCCCGCAGAGCCCGGGGCAGCCGCTGCCTGCCGACGGTGGGCCGCCAGCCCCGCCCGGCGCGGCCGGCGAGCCCGCGGCCGTGGCGCAACGCTACGCGCGGCGCGGCCCGGCCGACCGCTACAGCCCGCTGCAGCCCGACGTCTGGCTCACGCTGCAGGAACGCCAGCGCGCCATCGTGCGCTTGTTCGCCACCCTCGGCTGGCACGAGTTGTCGCAGCGCCGGCTCGTCGAGGTCGGCTGCGGCACCGGCGGCAACCTGCTCGAGATGCTGCGCCTGGGCTTCGACCCGGCCCACCTGGAAGGCATCGAGCTGCTGCCGCAGCGCCTGGCGCTGGCGCGGCGCGTGCTGCCTTCCGCGCTCGCCCTGCACCAGGGCGACGCCTGCGCCGGGCTGCGCCGCGATGCCAGCGCCGACGTGGTGCTGCAGTCCACGGTGTTCTCCTCGCTGCTCGATGCCGGTTTCCAGCAGCGGCTGGCGCAGGCGATGTGGGAGACGGTGCGCCCCGGCGGCGGCGTGCTCTGGTACGACTTCACGGTGGACAATCCGCGCAACCGCGACGTGCGCGGCCTGCCGCCCGCGCGCATCGCGGCCCTGTTCCCGAAGGGGCGCCTGCGCTGGCAGCGCGTGACACTCGCGCCGCCGCTGGGGCGCGTGGCGGCGCGCTGGCACCCGGCGGCCTGGACCGCCCTGAACACCCTGCCCTGGCTGCGTACCCACGTGCTGGCCTGGGTGCACAAGGCCTGAACCTGATCCGCTGCGATTTCCTGCCGACGACCGTCCGCCGCGCGACCCCGATGCCCCTGCGATGACCGAGCCGCCCGACCGCCCCCCCTTCCTGCCGTTCGCGCTGCCCGAGATCGGCGAGGAGGAGATCGCCGAGGTCGTCGACACGCTGCGCTCGGGCTGGGTCACCACCGGCCCCAAGGCGCGCCGCTTCGAGACCGACTTCGCCGCCTTCCTCGGCGACCCGGGTCTGCACTGCGTGGCCGTCAACTCCGCCACCGCCGGGCTGCACCTGGCGCTCGAGGCCGTGGGCATCGGCCCGGGTGACGAGGTGCTGACGACCACCCACACCTTCACCGCCACGGCCGAGGTGGCGCGCTACCTGGGCGCGGACGTGAAGCTGGTCGACTGCGACAGCGCGACGCTGAACATCGACCCGGCGGCGGTCGAGGCCGCCATCGGCCCGCGCACCAAGGCGCTGGTGCCGGTGCACTACGCCGGCCTCGCCGCGGACATGCCGCGTCTGCTGCAGATCGCGCGCCGCCACCGCCTGAAGGTGGTGGAGGACGCGGCGCACGCGCTGCCCACCACCTGCGGCGGCCGGCTCGTGGGCACGCTCGACAGCGAGGCCACGGTCTTCAGCTTCTACGCCAACAAGACCATCACCACGGGCGAGGGTGGCATGCTCGTCACGCGCGACGCGCAGATCGCGGCGCGCGCGCGGGTGATGCGCCTGCACGGCATCAGCCGCGATGCCTTCGACCGCTTCAGCGCCCAGGTGCCGAGCTGGTACTACGAGATCGTCGCCCCGGGCTTCAAGTACAACCTGACCGATATCGCGGCCGCGCTCGGCCTGCACCAACTGCGGCGTGCGCACGAGTTCCAGCGCAAGCGCCAGCGCCTGGCCGAGGCCTACCACGCGGCCCTGGCCGGCCTGCCGCTGCACTTGCCGGCGACCGCGCCGCAGGGCGAGGTCCACGCCTGGCATCTGTACGTGGTGCGCCTGGCCGACGACGCCCGGGTGGCGCGCGACCGCGTCATCGAGCGCCTGTACGCCGCCGGCATCGGCTGCAGCGTGCACTACATCCCGCTGCACCTGCAGCCCTACTGGCGCGACCGCTACGGCCTGCAGGCGCGGCAGTTCCCGCGCAGCCAGCGCGCCTTCGAGCGCATGATCAGCCTGCCGCTGTACACGCGCATGCAGGAGTCCGACGTGCTGCGCGTGGCCGAGGCGCTGCGCGGGGCGCTGTAGGCCACGCTCGCCGCGAGGCGTGACCTCCCGCTGCGGATGCGCAAGCCGCCGGGAGGCTGGCGCGCCGAACATGAAGCCCTCCCTCGACAAGCCGCGTCCCCGCGACGCACGGAGCCGACTTCATGAACCGCAAGCCTTCCCTGACCCTGGTGGCCGCATTGGCGCTGGCCGCCGCCACCCCGCTGCTGCAGGCGCAGAGCCACCAGCACCCGACGCCCTCCACGCTGACGCGCGAGCAGGTCAAGATCGACCGCAACGACTTCCTGCGCTCGCACGAGTGGGACAGCAACACGGACAACTGGGTCCTCAAGCCCGGCTTCGAGGCGCCCACCGGGGTGAAGTCGCGCGACGAGGTCAAGGCCGCGCGCGACGAGTTCCTGCGCAACAACCGCTGGAACCCGAGCACGGGGTCCTGGGAGCCACTGCGGCAGGGGCCGCGCGACCTCGGACAGTTGACGCGCGAACAGGTTCGGGCCGAGACCCTGGAGTTCATGCGCACCCACGAGTGGGATTCGACAGATGAGGAGTGGGTGGATCGCGCGGTGCTGAAGAGCCGCAAGCGTTGAGCCGGGACCTGCTCGGCCCCGACTGGCCGTGCGAGGGTGGCGCGTGGCGTGCTGAGGCAGTGGCCGTCCGGCCGGCCCCTATACTGCGCGCCGCTTTCGCTGCGCGCCATGCTCAAACGCGGTCTGGACCTCTTCGTCGCGGCCGCCGCCTTGATGCTGTCGGCGCCGCTGTTCGTGCTCGTCGCGCTGTGCATCCGGCTCGACTCGACGGGACCGGTGTTCTTCCGCCAGGAGCGGGTGGGCCGGGGCGGCAGGGTCTTCCGAATCCGCAAGTTCCGCACCATGGTGGTCGACGCGCCCGCGCACGGGTTGGGGATCACGGTCGGCGCGGACCCGCGCGTCACCCGCGTCGGCCGCGTCCTGCGGCGCAGCAAGCTCGACGAGTTGCCGCAGTTGCTGGACGTGCTGGCCGGCCACATGAGCCTGGTCGGCCCCCGGCCCGAGCTGCCCCGCTACGTGGCCCTGTACCCGCCCGAGTTGCGCGCCCAGGTGCTGGGCGTGCGGCCCGGCATCACCGACCCGGCGTCGCTGAAGTACGCCGACGAGGCCACGCTGCTGGCCGCGGCGGCCGACCCCGAGCGCGAGTACCGGGAGGTGCTGCTGCCGGCCAAGTTGCGCGAGTCGGCCGACTACATTGCGCGCGCCACGCTCGCCAGCGACCTGCGGGTGCTCGCGCGCACGGCGGCGTTGCTGCTCGGCCGCCGCCGCGGCTGAGGTCGCCCCACGCCCGCCTGTCGCCGGCCAGCGGCCGCCGGCCTCGTCAGTGGAAGGGCGCCGTGGGGTAGGGCCGCAGGTCGGCCGGCTCGATCTTCAGCCAGGCCGTGCTGTTCTGCACCCGGGCCTTGCGCTCGACCATGTGCATCAGCGTGTAGCGGCTGCGCCGCGCCTGCTGCCAAAGCGCCTCGTGCTGGTCGGGGGCGGTGGTGCGCAGCAGCATGCCGGGCACCTTGCCCGCGTTCAACTGCGCGGTCAGCAGCTCCAGCATCGCGTACGAGGGAAAGGAGGTCGAGGCCGAGTCGATGAAGATCGAGCTGCTGTCGGCCATGCGCGGCAGGAAGTGGCCCAGGATCTCGAGGATGTCGTTCGGGCCATGCCGGAAGTCCGAGAACAGCCAGTCCAGCTTCTGACCGAGCACGGGGTAGGGCGGCATCGTGCGGCCGATGAACTCGAGGTGATCCTGCAGGCCGAAGCCTGCGATCAGGTCGGCCATGTAGGCGGCGAAATCCATACCCCGTTGCGCTTCGGTGAAGAGCTCGGGCGAGTGACCCAGGATGCCAGCCCAGTCCTGCCCGCTGTCGATGGTCCAGATCCGGCCGGCGCCGACCTCCTTCATCGCCTGGGCCACCCACAGCGAGGTCGCGCCCAGACCGGTGCCGAGCTCGACCACGGCCAGTGGCGTCTGCATCTTCACCAGCGCATACATGAACATCGACCAGTCCTCGGTGCCGTAGACGGGGCCGATGCGGTCGGTGTGGGCCTTCAGGCGGGCGAAGTCCGGGGCTGGTGCGATGGGGGATTCGGTGCTCATCGGGGGCCTCGAGGGGTCAGCGGGGCGCCGGCGGGCGCGGGAACAGGTCGAAGGCCAGGCTCAGGCGCGGCTGCGCGCTCGAGAACGGCACCGTGTGGTGCCAGTGCCAGGACGGGAAGATGACCAGCATGCCCGGCTGGGGCGCGATGCCGAAAGGTGCCAGGGGCGTGTCGAGCGCGAACATCGGGTCGGGCTGGCCGAAGCACAGGCGCCCGGCATCGCCGTCGCCGCGTTGCACGACCTCGGGCACGGCCGGGTAGTACACGGCGCTGAGCAGTCCGCCGGGGTGGATGTGGGGCGTCTCGTGACCGCCCTCGTGCATCAACACCGCCCAGCCACGCAGCTCGAGCGCGCCGTCGACCAGGCGCCCCAGCGGGTGGGGACGGCGGCGCATGCCGTCCAGGTAGCCGCGCAGGCACTCCAGGATCCACCAGGCCAGGGCCGGTATCGGCCCGGAGGCGTTCTCGAGCAGGTTCTCGATGCGGCGGCCGTTGTGCGTGGCCTGGCCGCGGTGGGCGCCGAGCCCGGGGTGGGCCTGGACGTGGCGCAGGATGGCCTCGTTGTAGGCCGGCACGTCGGGCCAGCCGGGCGGCGCCTGCGGCAACTGGTGCACCTGGAGCCAGGCGCGCGTGTCGTCGATCGCGGCGGCGTCCTCGGTGCGGCCCAGGTTGCGCAGCGCGATGCAGCGCAGCGCGAGGTCGTAGCCGTCGTAGGCCACGCGGCGGCGGTGCGCCTCGACCAGGGCCAGGGCCTGGGCGGCTTCGGCACGCCGCAGGTGCAGCGCGACCAGCGCGTGGTAGGCCTCCGTGTTGCGCGCATCCAGGCTCAAGCACTGGCGCAGCCCGGCCTCGGCCTCGGCCAGCCGGCCCTGCACCAGGCGCGCGTGGCCGAGGTGGTAGTGCATCACGGCCAGGTGCGGCCAGCGTCTGGCCAGCGCCTCGTAGCCGGCGGCCGCCTGCTCGAGCTCGCCGTGGTCCTGCTCGAGCAGGCGCACGTTGAGCTGCACGAGCGGCTCGTCCGGCAGCCCGGTGGCGGCGCCGCGGGCATGCGCCAGCGCCTCGTCGAGGCGGCCGAACACGCGCAGCACCGACGCCAGGTTGGCGTGGACGTAGGGGTTGTCGGGGGCGAGCTCCAGGGCCCGCTGCATGGCGTGCAGGGCCGGGCCGTAACGCTTGCCCTCGAGCTCGGCCACACCCAGCCCGAGCCAGGCTTCGGCGTCCCGGGCCTCGGTCTCGACGACGGCCGCGAAGCCCCGGGCCGCCTGCGCCCACTGCCCCTGCTGCAAGGCGGCGGTGGCGGTGTGGCGCAGGGCCTCGGGGCGGGTGTCGGGCTCGCGCCGCACCGCCTCGGCAGGGCGTGGGGCGGATGTCACGGCGGCGGCGCCGGTGCCCGACGCCGGCGCGCCGCCAGCAGGTGCCGGCGCGCCGAGTGCAGCCAGCCGGGCGAGCGGAACCGGACGATGCGCCAGTACAGGCCCAGGTAGGACAGCACGAAGCCCGCGAGCGCGGCCGCCATCACGCCGGTGTGGTTCCAGAACAGCATGGCGGGAAACACGCTGAGCATGCACAGGAACCACAGGTAGGGCGAGGTCATCGAGTTGCGCCGGGTCATCGCGCGCACGCTGTGGTCCGGGATGGCCCAGCGCAGCACCCGGCGGTAGATCAGCGAGTGCAGGTGGATGCCGTCAGGCATGCCCGGGGCGGACCCGCGCCGCCGCCGCCGGTAGATCGAGAACAGGGTCTCGAAGACCGGGTAGACGCAGATCAGCAAGGGGCACAGCGGCGACACCTCGCCCGGGTTGCGCACCAGCAGCAGCAGCGAGAGCTCGGCGAACCAGAAGCCGAGGAAGTAGGCGCCGCCGTCGCCGAGGAAGATCAGCCCGGCGGGGAAGTTCCAGACGAAGAAGCCCAGCGCCGCGCCGATGCCGGCCAGGGCCAGCGTGAGCACCAGCGGGTCGCCCACCTGGAAGGCCACGTAGCCGAGCGCGGCCAGCATGATGATCGCGCACATCGATGCCAGCCCGTTGAAGCCGTCGATGATGTTCACGGCGTGCGCGAGGCCCGCCACCGCGACGACCGACAGCAGCACGCTGCCGGCGGCGAAGCCCATCAGCCAGTCCAGCCCGGGAATCGCGGTGTCCCGGATCAGGGCGCCGAGCAGCCAGGCGGCCAGCAGCGCCGACACCATGGTCGCCAGCAGCCGCGGCAGCGGGCCGACCTTGCGCGTCAGGTCTTCGGCGAGGCCGGCAGCCAGCGCGGGCGCCGCGCACAGCAGGAGCAGCCAGCCGTCGCGGGCGTGCGCACTGCCCTGCCAGGTGAGTGCCAGCAGGGCGCAGGCCAGGCCCCAGGCGATGCCCAGACCGCCGGTGCGCGGCACCGGCACCGCGTGGAACTTCTGCGGCCCGGACAGATCACGGTCCATCCCACGGCCGCTGCCGGTGGCCGCCCGCAGCATCAGCAGGGTCGCGGCCAGCGCAGCGAGGAAGGCGATCAGCAGGGTCAGCAAGGGGCAGGTCCAGGGGCTGCAGAGGGGCGGAGATGCTGGCGCCGGGAAGACTTGCTGATGATTCTAGGTGGCCCCCGCAGCGAGGGCCGCCTGCGCCGTTAAGGGGATGTTGCCGGCATGGGGCGTGGAGCCGCCGCCCGTGCGCCTTGCCTCGGCTTCTCGGCTCCTCAGCCGTCTTGTGTCGCGCCGGCTTCCTCGACTTCTGCGAACTCGTGCTCGGGCACGGCCCGCAGCGCAGCCACCGGCACCGGCAGCCGTGTCGAGCGCTGCAGCAGTTCGATCAACACGAGAGCGCGGCTCTCCCCGTCGGTCATGTCGAAGACGGCGCGCACACCGGCGAAGGGCCCGGTCAGGATCTTCACCGGCTGGCCGGGTGTGAAGTGCGGCACCACGGTGGCCTGCCGCCGGCGGGCCTCTTCCTCGCGCAGCGCCTCCATCACCTCGGGCGGCACGCGCGCCGCGACCCCGCCGAAGCGCACGATGGTCGTCACACCCAGCGTGCTGCGCACGGGGGCCCAGTTGATGCCCGGCGGCAGGTGGATGAAGAGGTAGCGCGGGAACAGCGGCTCGTCGACCACGACCAGCTTGCGCTGGCGCACCTTCTCCACCCGCAATTGCGGCAGCCAGCACTCATAGCCCTGGTTGAACAGGTTCAGGCGCGCGCGCTGCTCCTGGCGGGGCTTGGTGTGGACGAGGTACCAGCTCATGGTCGGGTCGGACGTCTGGAAGCGCCAACGAAAAGGGGCCAATGAATGGCCCCGTCGTGAGTCGAGCGGGCGACGCTGTCGCTCAGTTGCCTCCGCCGGTGACGAAGGAACCGCCGGTGGTCTCTGTCGGCACGTCGGGTGCAGCCACGGCAGCGGTGACGATGACGGTACTCACCGCTGGTGTCGGTTGCAGCGTGGACGAGTTGAATACGGCGTTCGGGCCCGTGCTCAGGGCTTCGAGGAAGTTGTCCTGTGTGTCGCCAGGCTGGGGCGTGAACGCCGTGTCCAGGAAGCTGGTTCCCAGGCCGGAAGGCACGGTGACGCCGGGGAGGCTGGCGAGCGCGGGCAGGAAATCGTTGGTGACCAGATTGGAGACGGCCGTGGTGTTGGAAAGCAGCGACCTGGCGGCCGGTTGTGCAAACCATTCGGCAGGGGAGGACTTTCCGGCCGTCGCCCCGCCCAGGCCGAGCAGGAAGTTCTGGACGAACATGTTTGTCAGTGGGGTGATGTTCGCCACCACCGTCGAGCCTGTTCCGGTCGTCACCGAGTACAGGGTGTTTCCTCCGCCCGAGGGCGTCAGAGCCAGCAGGCAGGGGCCACTCCCGTTGACCACTTCGATCCGGTAGCTCCCGTTGCTCTGCACGGTGGCCGTTCCGGTGCCCGACGCGCAGGTGGCCGATACCGTGCCCGTTACGACGGTGCCCTTCGCAGAGATGCCGGTGATGACAAGAGGGTCGCTGCCCCCGCATCCCGACAGGACGACCGCGGCCGAGAGGGCCATGGGCAGGGCGAGACGACGGATCAGGTGCTGGGTCATGGTCGGTACCTCCATCAAGAGCCGGCAGGCGCGAGGGTCAGAAAGGCTGCCCGCATGCGGAAAAACTCCCGATGAGTATAGCGGAAACCGACCCTTCCGAAGTCGAGGACATTCGCCTCGAGGTCCCAGGCGGTCGTCAGGTCCCGCACCGCGGCCGGTTCGATCAGGTTGGATGGATTCCGGCGATCCGTCAACCGTGTGCGCAAGCCGGTGCGCCACTGGGACGCGCCGCTGAGGTGCACCGGCCCGGTGACGGGTGCCGCGCGCGGTGTCAGGGGGAAGGACAACTCCAGGCCGACGTACTGGCGCTCGCCGCCCTTGCGGTAGCTCAGGTGGGCGCCGACATCGCCCCACCAGCGGCTCAGCGTCAGCAGCGGGCCGTGGCTGCCGTCGGCGTGGCGCTGGGCGCCGAACTCGAGCCAGGTGTCCTGCGCCCAGCCGCCGAAGGGCGCGACCCAGCGATAGCTGATCCACTGCTGCAGGTTCGAGCCCGGGGGCATCTCGGGCCTCAGCTCGAGCTGCCGCCCGCGCAGGCGCAGCACGTCCTCGCGCCCGGGCACGAACACGACCGCCTCGCCTTCGACGCCCGCCGCCCGGTGCTCGAAGATCCCCGCCGCGCCGCCCAGCACGGCATGGCGGCCGAGCCACAGGGTCTGGTGGACCGCCAGGGCGCGCAGGCCGGTGGCCGGGCGCAGCGACGCCAGCGCGCCCGTGGGCGTGGCCTGGTCCGACACCGCCAGCAGTTCGCGGCCGCTGGCCAGGAGCTGCGCACCTGTCCACAGCGGCACGGTCAGCGTCAGCCGGCCCGCCAGGGCGTACTCCGCCGCGCCGACCTCGGTGCCGACCGCGTGGTGGAGCTCGGGCGCGAGGCGGACCTGCGCCCACGTCGCGGGCCCGGGCGTGGCCCCGATCCAGTCGATGGCGCCCGCCGCCGCGGAGCGCGGGCCGCGCTCGAACTGCAGGGCCTCCCGGACCACACCCGTGCGCCCGTCACGCAGGAAATCGCGCCAGGCCTGGGCCGGCACGCGCAGGGTCTGCACGGCCTGCCCGTTCTTCAGGGACACCGCCACCAGGTTGCGGACGGCCTGGGGGGCGGCCTCGGCCGCCAGGCCCAGGACGATGCCCAGGGCATCGAGCTCACTGTGCCCGAAGCGCCGGTTCTGGAACTCGATCACCCAGTCCGGGCCCTGCCGGCCCACGCGCACCTTTTCGAGCCCGAGCGCGACCAGCGCCTCCTTCAGCCGGCCCAGCCGCGCCGGGGCGCTGTCGGTGGCCGCATCGGGAGGCGGCGGGGGGCGTTGCGCCGAATCCTGCGCGGGGGCCTCGCGGGCCGCTTGTGGCGCTTCCGCGCCGAGCGGCAGGGTGAGGAAGAGGCCGACCGAGCTCGAGCCCGGCAGGGTGGCGCGCTCGGCCGTGCGGTGAGCGCTGGCGCTGAAGCGGCCGCCGCCCAGCGCCGGCAGGGCCGGGGAGAGCCAGCGGACCCCCGCCAGCGCCTGGCGGCCGTCGTGCTCCGCAGCCAAGGTCAAGGTGCCGGGCAGGGCGCCGGACGGGAGCCGGTGTTCGATGCCGCCGAACACGCCGTCCAGCGGACGGTGCGTGCCCGTTCCCAGGCGTGCCTGGCTCGAACCGGCGCCCAGCGTCTTGCGCCACCGGCCCCAGGGCTGGGTGGCGACCAGATAGCCGGCGCGGAAGTTCTGGGCGCCGCCACCCACGTCGTTGATGCCGAGCGCGAGTCGTGGCGCCTCCTGGCCCTGCCACAGCGCGATGGAGAACTTGAGGTTGGCCGAGAGGTCGCTGACGCCGCCGACGAGCAGGCCGTCGGCCCGGCGCGTGCTGTACTCGGCCAGCCGGCCGACGAGGTCGAGCCCGGGCGCGAGGCCGACGCCGACCACGTAGGACACGCTGCGCGAGGACTGCGCGACGAGCTGCGGTTCACGCGGGTTGCCCAGGCCGAGGGCGATCGTGCCGTCGCCCAGCGGCCGCGCGTCGGGGATGGACAGGCCGCCGCTCACGCCCGTGGCATTGAGGCCCTGCGCGGCGGCGCCCCAGGCGGCAACCGACAGGCCCAGGCCCGCGACAAGGCGCCGTGCGGCGCGCAAACCAGGGCGGGGCGGGGCAAGCGAGATCATGATGCGGTGCGAGTCTATCTGCCGGGCGCGGCGCCGCGGCGTGGCCTCGGCGCCACGGTCGTGCGGCTTCGTCGTCATGTCCTGGGGCGGGCCGGGGCGCACTCAGGGATAATCCGGGGGTGATACCAGACACCCCGACCGCCGATTCCGGCGACGCAGCGGCCTCCACGCCGCCCCTTCCCGGCCACCGTTTCGACACCCTGCCGCTCGATCCCAAGCTGCTGCGCGCGGTGGGTGACAGCGGCTACACGGCGATGACGCCGATCCAGGCCAAGGCCATCCCCATCGTGCTGGCCGGGCAGGACGTGATGGGCGCGGCGCAGACGGGCACCGGCAAGACCGCGGCCTTCACGCTGCCCCTGCTGCAGCGCATGCTCAAGCACGAGAACGCCAGCGCCTCACCCGCCCGCCACCCGGTGCGCGCCCTCGTGCTGGCGCCCACGCGCGAGCTGGCCGACCAGGTGGCCAACAACGTCAAGACCTACGCCAAGCACACGCTGCTGCGCTCCACCGTGGTGTTCGGCGGCATCGACATGAAGCCGCAGACGGCCACGCTGAAGGCCGGGGTGGAGGTGCTGATCGCCACGCCCGGGCGGCTGCTCGACCACATCGAGGCCAAGAACTGCGTGCTGAACCAGGTCGAGTACGTCGTGCTCGACGAGGCCGACCGCATGCTCGACATCGGCTTCCTGCCCGACCTGCAGCGCATCCTGTCCTACCTGCCCAAGCAACGCCAGACGCTGTTGTTCTCGGCCACCTTCTCGCCCGAGATCCGGCGCCTGGCACAGAGCTACCTGCAGGAGCCGGTGACCGTGGAAGTGGCGCGGCCCAACGCGACGGCCTCCACGGTCGAACAGCGTTTCTATGCCGTGGCCGAGGACGACAAGCGCCGCGCGGTGCGCCAGCTGCTGCGCCAGCGCGAGCTCGCCCAGGCCATCGTCTTCGTCAACAGCAAGCTCGGCGCCGCACGTTTGGCGCGCGCCTTCGAGCGTGACGGCCTGCGCACGGCGGCGTTGCACGGCGACAAGAGCCAGGACGAGCGCTTGAAGTCGCTCGCCGCGTTCAAGGCCGGCGAGGTCGACCTGCTCGTGGCCACCGACGTGGCCGCGCGCGGCCTGGACATTGCCGATCTGCCGGCGGTCTTCAACTTCGACGTCCCCTTCAACGCCGAGGACTACGTGCACCGCATCGGCCGCACCGGCCGTGCAGGGGCGTCCGGGCTGGCCGTGACGCTGGTCACGCGCGAGGACGCGCGCCTCGTGGCCGACATCGAGAAGCTGATCCGGCGCAAGCTCGACCTCGAGGCGATGGATCTCGACGATGACCGCCCGCCGCGCCCGCGTCGCCAGGACGAGCGCCCGCGCCGTCAGGACGAAGGTTCGCGTCGGCAGGACGAGAGCCCGGCCGGCGAGTGGCGTGCCGCGCCGCGCCGCGCGCCCGCGCCGCCCGCGGACCCGTTGTTCGACAAGCCGTACGAGCCGTCGGTGGCCGAGCCGCCGCCCAGCGAGCCGGCCACCCCCGTGCCAGCCCCGGCGCGCGCGGGTCTGTCGCCCAACATCCGGCCCCGGCGCAAGGTCGCCGCGCTGCTCGGCGGGAAGGCCTGACGCGGCACACCCGGCGGGCGGGCCGTCAAGGCCGGACGCGCTCGCCGATCGCCCGCAGCAGGGCTTCCGGCGCCACCGGCTTGCGCAGCGCGATCAGATCGGGCTCGCCCCGCGCCAACGCGGCCGCATGTTCGTCCCCGGTCATCAGCACGGCCGGGACGGTGGCCTGCGGGTAGGCTGCTCTAAGGCGGGCCAGGGCCTGCAGGCCGTTGCCGCCGACGCCAAGGTGGAAGTCCAGGATCGCGAACCCGGGGAGGCTGGGCGCAGGGTCCGATGCCAGCCAGGCCTCCAGCGCCGGCAGGCCGTCGAGCTCGACGACCTCGGCGCCCCAGGCCTCGAGCAGCATCACGGTGCCGAGGCGGGATCCCGCATCGTCGTCGACGAGCAGGATGCGCGGCGGACTTGGCGGGCCGGAACCCGGCGGGCGCGCCGGATCGGGCCCTGGCGTGCCCGCCGCAAGTGAAGCTGCCGGGTGGTCGGCGGCTGGCTCGGTGCTTCGGGCGGACGTGGCGAGCGCGTCAGCTTCCCGGCCTGCCTCGTCCGCAGCCCAGGCGTCGATCATGGACTCCAGCGCGGCTGCGGCGTCGACGATGCCCTGCACCAGGCCCTGCTCCGTGGCCGCCAGCGGGCGCGCGCGCAGCGCAGCGCAAAACAGGCCCAGGGCGTTGAGCGGCTGGCGCAGGTCGTGGTGGCGCTGCCGCCAGGCCACGGGGTTGCGCGGCGCCCGCGCCGGAGCGGCCCCTTGCGTTACCCCCGATGCCGGCGCGCCGACGGCCTTGCCGGGTTCTCCGACGGCCTCAGCCACGGCGCCCCCGCCGCCAGGAGAAGCTGGCCAGCTGCTCTTGCTGCATCTGGGTGACGACGACGATGGCCTGGGTGCGTGTCGACACCTTCAGTGCGCGCAGCACCGAGGCCACGTGGACTTTGACGGTCTCGGTGGACAGGCCGAGCTCGCGTGCGATCAGCTTGTTGGGCAGGCCGCGCAGGATGCCCGCGAGCACGTCGGCCTGGCGCGCGGTCAGGCCCAGGCGCTCGATCAGGCTCTGCGGGACGCGTTGACCGCCGCCCGGGGCCGCTCCGGCACCGTCGGTGCCCTCGTGCCCGGACTTCTCGAACAGGTGGGTCGGGACGTGCAGGCCGCCCGACAGCACGGTGCGCAGGGCGGCGACCAGGGCCTCGTTGCTGCTGCGCTTGGTGACATAGCCCATGGCGCCGAGATCCAGGGATTGCAGCACGTCGTTCTTGCTCTCCGAGGCCGACAACACCACCACCGGCACGCCGGGGTGGTCGCGGCGCATCTCGGTCAGCAGGTCGAAGCCGTGGGCGTCGCCGAGCATCAGGTCGAGCAGCACCAGGTCGAGGTCGGGGTGTTCGCGCAGCCTTTCGCGCGCCTGGGCGGCGCTCTCCGCGCAGGCGACGCGGTCGTCATTGCCGAAGCTGGCGATCACGGCCCGCAGCGCCGCGAGGATGAGCGGATGGTCGTCGACGAGGAGCACGTTCATGCCCGGCCTCCAGTGACTGCGCGATGACGATGACGCATCGTAGAGGTTTCGCGGTCACGTGCCCCTGCGTAGAAGCCCGGGGTCGCGGCCGGCCGGGCGCGCCGGCGGCCCGGCTTGCGGGGTTCAGGCGCGCAGCCCGTCCCAGAGCAGCTTGCTGCCGGTCAGGACCATGCCGCTGTAGGCGATGCGGTAGAACCAGGTCGGGCGGATGCGGTCGGTCAGGCGCACCCCGATCCACACGCCCACCGGGGCCAGCGGCAGGAGCAGCAGCGCGGTGATCATGTTGGTGCCGTCGATGAGCCCCAGCGTGGCGTAGGGCACCCACTTCGACGCGTTGAGCGCAGCGAAGAACACCGCCATGGTCGCGCTGAAGACCAGCGGCGGGAGGCGCTGCGGCAGCAGGTAGGCCGACACCGGCGGCCCCCCGGCGTGGGTGACGAAGCTCGTGAAGCCCGAGGCCGTGGCGCACAGCGCCCCCACCCAGTCCGGGGCGACGCGGCGCACGGGCGTGCGTCGCGCCAACTGCCAGGCCACGAAAGCCAGGGTCAGCGCACCGGTCAGCGCGGCCACGGTGGGCGCGCTGAGCACGCCGAACACGGCCCATCCCAGCAGGCCCCCGGCCACCCCCCAGGGCAGCAGCAGCTTCAGCAGGCGACGGTCGGGGTGGTGGCGCAGGCGCTGCAGGGCGGCCAGGTCCATGGCCAGCAGCAGGGGCATCGTGATCGCGGCGGCCTGCGGCACCGGCACCGCCAGGGCCATCAGCGGCACCGCGAGGGCGCCGAAGCCGGTGGCGAAGCCGCTCTTGGACAGGCCCATCAGCAAGATCGCCGGCACGGCGACGGCGTAGAAGACGGGGTCGGCGATGATCCAGCCGCTCACCATGCCCGCTGCCGTGTCAGCCGCGACGGCCGACAATGGGTTCATGTACCAGCCTTCCCAGCACGACGTCCGGCGCTTCTTCTGCGAGGTCTGGCGCCGTCGCCGCGACGGCCTGCCCCTGGAGCCGCTGCAGGCGCAGGCGGCAGGCTGGGTTGCCGAGCATCCCGAATACGACGCCGACCTGGCGGACGAGGAGGCCGCGCTCGCGGCCGACTACCGGGTCGAGCACGGCCGAACCAACCCCTTCCTGCACCTGAGCATGCACCTGAGCATCGCCGAGCAGGTGTCGATCGACCAGCCGGCGGGCATCCGGCAGGCGGTGCAGTTGCTGGCGGCGCGCCTGGGCTCGCTGCATGCCGCCCACCACGAAGTGATGGAGTGCCTGGGCGACATGCTGTGGGCCTCGCAGCGCAGTGGTCGGCCGCCCGACGGCCATGCCTACCTGGAGGCGGTGCGCCGACGCGCCCACGCAGCTCAGCGTGGCGCCGGGAGTCAAGGGCTCGGGTAGCCCGCCTGAGCCAGCGCGGTCGAGAACTCCTGCGCCGGCTTGTCGGATTGGATGCTCACCCGGTGGGCCTGGAGATCCACCGTCAGCGTGGCGGCCGGGTCGGTCTTCCTGACGGTCTCGGTCACCACCCGCACGCAATGCTGGCAGCTCATGTCCGGCAGGTGCAGGTCGATGGTCATCGCGAAGTCGTGCGCACGTGGGGCGGGACGCGGGGACTTCAGCGGAAGCGCGACTGCGGGACGGTCTTCAGATCCCCGGGCAGCGAGCCGAGGTAGTCGGCCATGGCCTTGAGCTCGGCGGGCTTGAACTGCTGCACCTGGGCGCCCATGATGGCGTTGCCGCGGCCCACGTTCGGGTTGCCCTGCACCTTGTAGGAACGCAGCGCCACACGCAGGTAGTCGGCGTGCTGACCGGCGAGCTTGGGGTAGGAGGGGTCGATCGTCTTGTTGTAATCGGCGCCATGGCAGGAGGCGCAGGCGCCCTTGTCGAGCAGCGCCTTGACCTCGGGCGAGGGCTGGCGCACGGCCTGCGACACCGGGGCCACGCTGCTGCGGCCGTGCTGCTCGTAGAAGGCGCCGAGGTCGGCCATGTCCTGCTCGGTCAGCGAGGCGGAGATGCTGCGCATCGTCGGGTGCTTGCGCTCGCCCTTCTGATAGGCCAGCAGCGCGGCGACGATGTACTTGCCGTTCTGCCCCGAGATCATCGGCACGCGATGGACTTCCGGGAAGCTGGCCTGGTAGCCGGCGATGCCATGGCAGCCGATGCACATCGCGGCCTTCGTCTCGCCGGCCTTGGCATCCTGGGCCAAGGCGGGTAGGGCCATGCCCGCCAGGGCAAGGGACAGGGTGAGCGCTTTGATCATGGTCTGGGTCTTTGGCTGGCCACTGCAGTTCGCCCGGCCTCTCCTCGAACGGCCCGCGGCGCTGTCATCCCTGAATTATAGGGGGGGCCTTATACTGATTCGGCAGGTTTGGATGGTGGCAAGCCCTGCCCGGCCCGAACGGTCGCTGGCGCGTCGGTGTGCCTCCGGCTCGGTCGGCGCAAGGCCCACTTGTGCTGCTGCCGCACTCTCGCGGCAGCCTGATGACAGGCTTTCGACGATGAAATTCCAGGGTTCCGAGCAGTACGTCGCCACGCAGGACCTGATGCTGGCCGTCAATGCGGCCATCACCTTGAGGCGGCCCTTGCTGGTGAAGGGCGAGCCCGGCACCGGCAAGACCATGCTGGCCGAGGAAGTGGCCAGCGCGCTCGGCCTGCCGCTGCTGCAGTGGCACATCAAGAGCACCACCAAGGCCCAGCAGGGCCTGTACGAGTACGACGCGGTCAGCCGCCTGCGTGACAGCCAGCTCGGCGACGAGAAGGTGCGCGACATCCAGAACTACATCGTGCGCGGCGTGCTGTGGCAGGCCTTCACCGCCGAGCAGCCGGTGGCGCTGCTGATCGACGAGATCGACAAGGCCGACATCGAGTTCCCGAACGACCTGCTGCGTGAGCTCGACCGCATGGAGTTCCACGTCTACGAGACGCGCGAGCTGGTGCGCGCGCGCCACCGGCCACTGGTCTTCATCACTTCCAACAACGAGAAGGAACTGCCCGACGCCTTCCTGCGCCGCTGCTTCTTCCACTACATCAAGTTCCCCGACGCCGACACGATGCGCGCCATCGTCGACGTGCACTTCCCCGGGCTGCGCAAGGAGCTGCTGGCCGCGGCGCTGAAGACCTTCTACGACGTGCGCAACCTGCCCGGGCTGAAGAAGAAGCCCAGCACCTCCGAGCTCCTGGACTGGCTGAAGCTGCTGGTGGCCGAGGAGATCCCCGTCGAGGCGCTGCAGACCCGCGACGAAAAGGTCAGCGTGCCGCCGCTGGTGGGCGCGCTGCTGAAGAACGAGCAGGACGTGACCCTGTTCGAGAAGCTCGTGTTCATGCAGCGCAACCACCGCTGACCGCCTTCCCGGGCACGAGTCACCGCCCCTGCCGTACGGCCATGCTGATCGATTTCTTCTACACGCTGCGCTCGGCCCGGCTGCCGGTCTCCGTCAAGGAGTACCTCACGCTGCTGGAGGCCTTGAGGGCCGGCGTGCTCGACGACGACGGTGGCCCGAGCGTCGACAAGTTCTACTACCTTGCGCGCACCGCACTGGTGAAGGACGAGACGCACTTCGACCGCTTCGACCGGGCCTTCGCCGCCTACTTCAAGGGCGTGGAGATGGCGGCCGACTTCACGCGCGACCTGCCCCTGGAGTGGCTGCGCAAGACGCTCGAACTCGAGCTCAGCCCCGAGGAGAAGGCGGCGATCGAGAAGATGGGCTGGGACGAACTGATGGAGACGCTGAAGAAGCGCTTCGAGGAGCAGAAGGAGCGCCACGAAGGCGGCAGCCGCATGATCGGCACGGGCGGCACCAGCCCCTTCGGCGCCTGGGGCTACAACCCGCAGGGCATCCGCATCGGCCAGGACAAGGGCCGCAATCGCAGCGCGGTCAAGGTCTGGGACCAGCGCGCCTTCAAGGACTACGACGACACCAAGGAGCTGGGCACGCGCAACATCAAGGTCGCGTTGCGCCGGCTGCGCCGCTTCGCGCGCGAGGGCGCCGACGAGGAGCTCGACCTCGACGACACCATCCACAGCACCGCGGCCAACGCCGGCATGCTCGACATCAAGATGGTGCCCGAGCGCCACAACCGCGTGAAGGTGCTGTTGCTCATGGACGTGGGCGGCACGATGGACGAGCATGTGCACCGCGTCGAGGAACTGTTCAGCGCGACCAAGAGCGAGTTCAAGCACCTGGAGTTCTACTACTTCCACAACTGCGTCTACGACTTCATGTGGAAGGACAACCGCCGCCGCTTCAGCGAGAAGTTCCCCACCTGGGACATCATCCGCAAGTACAACAAGGACTACAAGCTGGTCTTCGTCGGCGACGCGACGATGAGCCCCTACGAGATCCTTCAGCCCGGCGGCAGCGTCGAGTACAACAACGAGGAGCCGGGCGCGCAGTGGCTGCAGCGCCTGACGCAGGCCTTCCCGAAGTACGCCTGGATCAACCCCGAGCCCCAGGGCGTGTGGCAGTACCGGCAGAGCATCGCGATCGTGCAGCAGCTGATGAGCCAGCGCATGTTCCCGCTCACGCTGTCCGGGCTCGAGGGCGCGATGCGGCTCCTGAGCAAATGAGCGGGTGGGGTGCGCGCGGCGGTTTCGCCGCGGCTGCCTGGGCGCGTGCGGCGGCGGCATCCCTTGCCCTGGCGGTGAGTGTGCTGGGCGCCGGCTGTGCGGCGCTGACCGAGGTGGTGGGCGGCGTCGCCGGCGGGGTGCAGCAGGTGGCGGGCGGTGTACAGCAGGTGGCCCAGGGGGTGTTGGCGCCTGCGCCTGCCCCGGTGGCGGCGCTCGAGGTCGAGATCGCGGCGCCGCCGGCCCTGCGCGCCGTGCTCGAGCGGCATCTGGACCTCGTGCGCCTGGCCCGCCTGACACGGGGCGAGTCCGTGGGCGAGACCGAACTCGACCGCCTGATCGAGGCCGCGCCCGCGCAGGTGCGGGAACTGGCGCAGACCGAGGGCTATTTCGAGCCCGTCGCCCGTGTCTCCCGTGCCGCACCAGCCCGCGCCGGTGGGCCCGTGAGGGTCAAGGTGGAAGTCGAGCCCGGCCGTCGCGTGACCGTGGAGCGTGTGGAGATCGACCTCGCGGCGAGGCCGGGCGTTGCGACCCCTGCGAACGATCTGGCGCGTGCCCGCCAGTCGCTGGAGTTGCTGCGCGCCTCCTGGCCGCTGAAGGCGGGAAGCGCCTTTCGCAACGAGGCCTGGGTCGATGCAAAGGCGGCGACGCTCGCCCGGCTGCGCGGGGCTGGCTACCTGGCGGCGACCTGGGACGCGACAGCGGCGGACGTCGACGTGGACGGGGCCAGCGCGCGCCTGCGCCTCGTGGCCGATGCCGGACCGCTGTTCCTCAGCGGTGACTTGGACGTCGAGGGCCTGCGCCTGCACGACCCGGCCACGGTGCGGCACCTGGCCAACTTCGGCCCGGGCACGGCGCTCACCGAGACCTTGCTGCTCGATTTCCAGGACCGCCTGCAGAAATCAGGCCTGTTCGAGCGCGCGGCGGTGACGGTCGATGCGGACCCTGCGCAGGCGCAGGCGGCACGCGTGCGGGTGCGGGTGGAGGAATCCGCGCGCCAGCAGCTCGTGCTCGGCGTGGGTGTGAGCGCGAACACCGGGCCGCGAGCGACGCTCGAGCACCTGGATCGCCGCCTGTTCGGCGCTGCGCTCAGCTCGCGCAACCGTTTCGAGCTCGGCCAGGCGCGCCAGGCCTGGGACGGCGAGCTCAGCACCCCTGCCGGTCCCGGGCTGTACCGGTGGATCGCCGGCGGCACCCTGGAGCGCCTGGAGTCCAGTGTCGATGTGGTCCAGACCCAGCGTCTGCGTGCCGGCCGGGCCCAGGATGCGCCGCGCATCGAGCGTCTGTACTTCCTCGAGGCCGACCGGTCGACCCGCCGCACCTCGGCGACCCGTGACGTCGGTGTCGCGTATTCGGTCAATCACCACTGGAGCTGGCGTGACGTCGACAACCCGGTGCTGCCGACCCAGGGCCTGACGGTGGCGTTGCAGCTGGGGGCCGGCACGGCCAGCGAGAACGGCGGCGCGAGCGGCGGGTTCAGCCGCGTGTGGGCGCGCGTGACGGGCTATCACCCCCTGGGGGACAGCTGGTACGGCCAGGCTCGGCTGGAGGTCGGCTCCATCTTCGCCCGTCAGGGGCTGGACCTGCCGGACTCCTTGCGCTTTCGTGCCGGCGGCGACGATTCCGTGCGCGGCTATGCCTACCGATCGCTCGGGCCGGTGAGCGCCGGGGTTGCCGGCAGTGGCGACGCCGTCTTCACGAGCAGTGTCGAGCTGGCCCGTCCGCTGAGCGCGGACCTGCCGCAGTTCTGGGGCGCGGTGTTCGTCGATGCCGGCAATGCCAGCGATGCCCTGGGGTCGATCCGCCCGGTGCTGGGCAGCGGGGTGGGGCTGCGCTGGCGCAGCCCGGTCGGCCCGCTGCGCCTGGACCTCGCTTATGGCGAGGCCGTGCGCCGCGCCCGCTTGCACTTCAGCATCGGCATCGTGTTCTGACCAGTCTGGGGCGTGGCCCCCTCACCGTGCCGGCGCCGCCAGGCGGGGCGCCGCTGCGTCCTTCGGCGCCACCTGGGGCTGGCCGCCCACGCGCTCGAGCGGCCAGGCGATGGCCAGCGCCGGGTCGTCCCAGGCGATCGCGCGCTCGCAGTCGCGTGCGTAGACGTCCGTCGTCTTGTAGAGGAAGTGCGTGTCGTCCTCGAGCGCCAGGAAACCGTGCGCCAGGCCCTCGGGGATCCACATCTGGCGCCGGTTCTCGGCCGAGAGTTCGACCCCCACCCATTGCCCGTAGGTGGGCGACCGCGGCCGGATGTCCACCGCCACGTCCCACACGGCGCCGCGAACCACGCGCACGAGCTTGCCCTGCGGGTGCGGGTCGACCTGGTAATGCAGCCCGCGCAGCACGCCGCGCGCGCTGCAGGAGTGGTTGTCCTGCACGAAGGGGCGGGGCGCGGGCAGGCCGAGCGCGGCGAGCTCGCGGTGGAAGCGCGGCTCGTTGTAGGTCTCCATGAACCAGCCGCGCTCGTCGCCGAAGACCGTGGGCTCGACGATGACGACGCCCTCGATGCGGGTGGCCAGCAGCTTCATCAGAAGGCCTTCTCGCGCAGCACGCGCAACAGGTACTGGCCGTAGCCGTTCTTCAGCATGGGCTGGGCCTGGCGCTCGAGCTGCTCGGCGCTGATCCAGCCGGCGCGGAAGGCGATCTCCTCGGGGCAGGCCACCTTCAGGCCCTGGCGCTTCTCGAGCGTGGCGATGAACTGCCCGGCCTCCATCAGGCTGTCGTGGGTGCCGGTGTCGAGCCAGGCGTAGCCACGGCCCATGATCTCCACGCTGAGCTGCTGCTGCTCGAGGTAGCGCGCGTTCACGCTCGTGATCTCGAGCTCGCCGCGCGCCGAGGGCCGGATGTCGGCGGCGATGTCGCAGACCTGGGAATCATAGAAATACAGCCCCGTCACGGCGTAGTTGCTCTTGGGCGCGCGGGGCTTCTCCTCGATGCTCAGCGCGCGGCGCCCGGCGTCGAACTCCACCACGCCGTAGCGCTCGGGGTCGTGCACGTGGTAGGCGAAGACCGTGGCGCCGTCGGCGCGCCCGGCCGCCCGCCGCAGCATGGGCTGCAGGTCGTGGCCGTGGAAGATGTTGTCGCCCAGCACCAGGGCGCTGGGCGCGCCGCCGATGAAGCGCCGCCCGAGGATGAAGGCCTGGGCCAGGCCGTCGGGGCTGGGCTGGACGCAGTAGCTCAGGTTCAGGCCCCACTGCGCCCCGTCGCCCAGCAGGGCCTCGAAGCGCGGCGTGTCCTGCGGCGTGCTGATGACCAGCACGTCCCGGATGCCCGCGAGCATGAGCACCGACAGCGGGTAATAGATCATGGGCTTGTCGTAGACCGGCAGCAACTGCTTGCTGACGGCCAGCGTGGCCGGGTGCAGGCGGGTGCCGGCGCCGCCGGCGAGGATCAGGCCTTTGCGTTCCATGGGGTGCTCGCGTTCCTTGGAGTCTGCGGTGTCCGGGCGGGTGCTTTCGCGACGCGTGGTCCTGGCGCGTCAACGCCCGTGGATCTCGCGCAGCATGCGCTCCACGCCCTGTTGCCAGTGCGGCAGCGCCAGGCCGAAGGCCGCGCGCAGCTTGCGCGTGTCCAGGCGCGAGTTCAAGGGCCGCTGCGCAGGCGTGGGGTAGGCGGCCGTGGCGATCGGGCGCAGCGCCTGCGGCGCCACCCGCACCGGTTGGCCGTGCGCGCGCGCCCAGTCGATGACGAAGCGGGCATAGCCGTGCCAGTGGGTCTGGCCCTCGGCCACGCAGTGGTAGGTGCCTGCCAGCGCGGGCTGCTGCCGCAGGGTGCGGATGGCGTGCGCCGTCACGTCGGCCAGCAGGTCCGCGCCCGTGGGCGCGCCCACCTGGTCGTCGATCACGTTCAGCGTCTCGCGCTCGGCGGCCAGGCGCAGCATCGTGCGCGCGAAGTTGCCGCCCCGGGCCGCGTAGACCCAGCTCGTGCGCAGGATCAGGTGCTGGCAGCCGCTGGCGCGGATGAGTTCCTCGCCCTCGAGCTTGGTGCGGCCGTAGACGCTGAGCGGGCCGGTGGGCGCGTCTTCAGCGCGCGGTGTGTCGCCGCTGCCGTCGAAGACGTAGTCGGTGCTGTAGTGCACGAGCAGGCTGCCCAGGGCCTGGGCTTCGCGCGCCAGCACGCCCGGGGCCGTGGCGTTGATCGTCTGGGCCAGCGCCGGCTCGGACTCGGCCTTGTCGACGGCCGTGTGCGCCGCCGCATTGACGATGACGTCGGGGCGCAGGCGGCGCAGCAGCGGCGCGAGGCTGCCCGGGTCGGAGAAGTCGGCCCGGCGCTCGCCCTCGGCGTCGAAGTCGCAGGCGGTGACCGCGCCCAGCGGCGCCAGCGCGCGCTGCAGTTCCCAGCCCACCTGGCCATTGCACCCCAGCAGCAGCAGGTTCATCGTCGTCGCTCCAGTTCGCGTCCGGCAGTCGCCCGCTCAGCGGGCGCCGTAATGGGTGTCGACCCAGTCGCGGTAGGCCCCGCTCTGCACGCGCGCGATCCAGTCGCCGTGGTCCAGCACCCACTGCACCGTCTTGCGGATGCCGCTGTCGAAGGTCTCGGCCGGGCGCCAGTCGAGCTCGCGCGCTATCTTGCGCGCGTCGATGGCGTAGCGGCGGTCGTGGCCCGGGCGGTCCTTCACGTGCGTGATCAGGCGCGCGTGCGGGCCGGCCGGATCCGGCCGCAGCTCGTCGAGCAGGCGGCAGATGGTGTGGACGATCTCGAGGTTGGGCTTCTCGTTCCAGCCGCCGATGTTGTAGACCTCCCCGACGCGGCCGCGCGCCAGCACGGCGCGAATGGCGCTGCAGTGGTCGCCCACGTAGAGCCAGTCGCGCACCTGCTGGCCGTCTCCGTAGACCGGCAGCGGCTTGCCGGCCAGGGCGTTGACGATCATCAGCGGGATCAGCTTCTCGGGGAAGTGCCAGGGCCCGTAGTTGTTGGAGCAGTTGCTGGTGGTCACCGGCAGGCCGTAGGTGTGGTGCCAGGCTCGCACGAGGTGGTCGCTGGCGGCCTTGCTTGCCGAGTAGGGGCTGTTGGGCTGGTAGGGGTGGGCCTCGGTGAAGGCGGCATCGCCGGGGCCGAGGCTGCCGTAGACCTCGTCGGTGGAGACGTGGTGGAAGCGGAAGGCTTCCCGCGCCGTACCCTGGAGCGTGCCCCAGTGGGCACGCGCCGCCTCCAGCAGGGTGAAGGTACCCTGCACATTGGTGTGGATGAAGGCGCCGGGGCCGTGGATGCTGCGGTCAACGTGGCTCTCGGCGGCGAAGTGCACGATGGCGCGCGGCCGGTGCTCGGCCAGCAGGCGATCGAGCAGCGCGCGGTCGCTGATGTCGCCGTGCACGAAGAGGTGGCGCGCGTCGCCGTCGAGCGCGGCGAGATTCTCGCGGTTACCGGCGTAGGTCAGCGCGTCCAGGTTGACCACGGGCTCGCCCGCGGTGTCGGGCGCGGCCAGCCAGTCCAGCACGAAGTTGCTGCCGATGAAGCCGGCGCCG
>Ga0169931_10001421_pt1 | contig 39552 bp, 51 predicted proteins | sample Kivu_15m_20L_FD_129675 | JGI IMG/M metagenome (GOLD analysis project Ga0169931, IMG submission 129675) | Freshwater microbial communities from Lake Kivu, Western Province, Rwanda to study Microbial Dark Matter (Phase II) - Kivu_15m_20L... | ecosystem: Environmental > Aquatic > Freshwater > Lake... | reverse complement strand
TTTCCTTGCATCTTTTATATAATATTTTCAGAAAGTAATCATTTAATCTAATAAGAAGACGTCTTATGGCAGTACCAAAAAAAAGGACCTCAAAAACAAAAAAAAATAGCCGTAAAGCTAATTTAATTATCCTTTTTCATTCCAACGTTCTAAAATAACAACATTTGATCCATCATGATTTAAACTATATTTAACAGGTTGAAAACCGAATTTTTGACTTTCTCCGATAATAACTTCACTTGCATATTGCTGTGCTATTTTATCAATAAAACTTTCTACAGGACATTTTTGTTCCCAAAAACTTATATCTACAATTAATTCATATTCATTTCCGTTCCATCCAAATTCTATGTCATATCCATTTAATTGAGGAATAACTAAATTTCGTATATTTGAATCTACATCTGAATTCTTTTGTTTATGTTTAATCTCTAATTTGATTAAAGCTTTTTCCAAATATGAAAGATTTTGGAAATTTGTTTTCATTGTTGTAAAATGAGACATAATTAAGAGGAAATAATTTAAGTTAATAAGATTTATTAAATATTATATTTTTCTTTCTCTACATAAAACGTCTATTAATTGTTTTTATAATTTATTGAATAATCTTTGACTGGTTTGGAATACAAAAATTCCAAACCAGTCAAAGATTATTCAATAACAGACGCTTTTTTTAACAAGTTAAAAACTGTTTGACTTGGTTTCACACCAACTTTCAACCATTGTTGAATTTTTTCAACTTTAAAATTTGCTTCTTTTGTTAACGGATTATAATAACCTACAATATCTACAGGACGACCATCACGTCGTGTTGTATGTTCTATAATAACTAATCTGTATGCAGGCTGTTTTTTTCGTCCAGTTCGAGTTAATCGTAATTTTAACATATAGAAATATTGATACAAGTTTAATATTTTAAGATAGTAATTTTATATTTAAAAATAAATAATATAATTTAAAACAAAAATATTATTATTAAAGACTTAACGTTGTGAATAATACTCAATAACTAATAATTCATCTAAATCTAATAATAAATCATCACGATCACAATAATTTATAACTATTCCTTCTAATTTTACAGGATCAAATTTTAAATGACTGGGTCTTTCAGCAAAGCGGATATTTTTAATATTAGTTTCAATTAAACTTTTTGAAGAAGGTTTTTGTTTAATTCCAATAATATCATTTATTCTACATTGAAAACTTGGAATATTAACAGGTTTCCCATTTACTCTAATATGTCCATGATTTACAAGCTGACGAGCCGCTGCCATTGTTGAAGCAAAACCAAGATTAAAACAAATACTATCTAATCGCATTTCTAAAAGTTGTATTAAAATTAAGCCTGTTACTCCATTTTGACGACGAGCTTCTTTAATATATCTATACAATTGAGTTTCCGTTAAACCATAGTTAAATTTTAATTTCTGTTTTTCTTCTAAACGCACTCCATATTCAGTTATTTTTTTTTTTCCTTCAGAACTTTTACCATGTTGACCTGGGCGGTCTTTTTTCTTAGATTGTTTTTGTGTTAATCCAGGTAAAGTACCTAAACGTCTTGTAATTCGTAATTTCGGTCCACGATAACGTGACATAAGTTGTATTTTTTATATAACTAAATATTCTTAATATTCCTTAAAATTAATAAAAATTTGGGCGAGTGACCGGACTTGAACCGGCGAATGGCGGAACCACAACCCGCTGCCTTAACCACTTGGCCACACCCGCCATAAGATTTACAAATAAATTTTATCACTTTATAATGTAATTAGTCTACATTTTTAAAAAATTTATTTGACTATTATTATTATGAATAATCGAATTAGATTTTTTTTCAACGGAAAGGAATATTTTATAAATACGTGGGTAAATTTAAATGATTTATTAAATTATTTTAATTATAATTCTTCAATTTTTGTTGTTGAATATAATCATTTTATTTGCGATAAAAACAATTGGAAAAAAATTACAATTCAAGAAAACGATAAAATTGAGATTATTACAATTGTCGGAGGTGGATAATTCTATAAAAATTTATAGAATTATCTTAATTAAAGTCTAATAATTACATTATATTTATTTTCTAATAATGATTGTAATGTTATAACAATATTATCAACTTCTTTATTTAATAATGTCCGTTCCGAGGATTGGAAGATTAATTGTATACATAAACTGGTACAATTAATAGGAATAGATTTACCTTCATATTGGTCTAATAACTTAATGTCAATTAAATCATTTATACCAGCTGTCAATAATATTTTTTCAATTTCATCATAAGAAATTGTTTTATCAATAAAAAACGATAAATCTTTTGTTATTTTTGGATAATTAGAATAAGATTTATATAATGGTATTTTACAATTTTGAAACTTTATTCGAATGTTAGCCAAATTATATTCAAATAAAAAGATATCAAGAGGAACATTCTCTTTTTTTGCTAAAATAGGATGAATTTGACCAAAAATACCTAAAAATTGCTTATCAATCCATAATTCAGCCATTCTATATGGATGTAATATTGTTTCATATTTGGAAATAGTTGGTATTTTCCATAAAAGTAGAATATTAAGTTTTCTAAATAAAGCTTGAATTCGTCCTTTTGCTTCAACCCATGACAACGATTGTGCAGGTTGAGTAAATGTTGTTTTTCGCTTAATACCACCAAATACGCCACTAACCACTTCAATTTCGTTGTATACACCATTTAAATCTTTTTCAAATACATGACCGTATTCAAATCCTTCTAATTCCATATTTCCTCGTTTAATATTTTCACTGACAACTTTAATTAAAGTTGGTAATAAAGTTGTTCGTAAGGTAGAATAGTCTATTGTTAATGGATTAATTAAATTTATTGTTGTTTTATTATTTTCAACTACTAAAGAATATTGAATTAATTCATTTAATCCATCATTAAGAAAACAATTTGTTAAATTTTTTCGAATTTGGTAACTAAAATCTTCTTTACCAATTCTCGATACATCTGGCAAATTTGTACTAAAATTATTATAACCGTGTAAACGACCAATTTCTTCAATCAAATCTATTTCTCGTTCTAAATCATCAAATCTAGATTTTGGAATTTGAACCAGCCATTCACTATTTCTTTCATCAAAACTATAATTTAAATCTAATCGTTTTAAATATTCTGTGATTTGTCTAAATGATAGATTTTCTGTCTTTTTGGTTAATTTATTATTTATAGGACCTAAAATCTGTTTTACATGTTCATAGTTTAAAACTAAAAACCGAGGAGACAATTCATGACTTTGACAAGCTGTATGAATTTTACAAATTAAGTTAGGATTATTAATTTTTAAAAGAAGAAGTAATCTAATAAATGCTTCATTTAAAGCGTTACTATTTAATCCTTTTTCATATCTTGCAGATCGTTCTGTTCTTAAACCTAGTAACCGAGATTGTTGGCGAATTTTTTTTGAACTAAAAATTGCACCTTCAATCAATAATGAGGTTGTAGTCGAATTATAAGCAATGCTTTGATTTGAAATAAGTCCACCAATACTAATCGGAAAATTATTGGCTTTAACAATTAATATATTATTTTTTAATTCATAATTTATGTTATTATTTGCAATAAAATTAATCGGAATCTGAACTGAACTTAAACTTAGATCAAATTCTGAACTCTGTATAGTAGTTTTAATTTTTTCTAAATCATAAAATTCTAAAGGATAACCTGTTTCTAATAAAACATAATTTTGAAAATCTAATAAATTATTTAAAGGTTCAATTTTTGAACAAATTAACTTATTTGTTACCCATTTTGGAATAGTTAAATCAGTTAAATTTTCAACTGTTATGGCTATGAAAGTTGAATAATCACTTGCTAAATTTTTTACTTGAATTGTATCGTTAATTTTTTGCTCATAATCATTGTTTTTTTTGATATATAGTGATGAACAACTTGATTTATTAAGTAATGCAGTAACTTCTTTTGCAATACCTTTAATTGAGAGACTATCTGCACGATTAGCTGTTGCAGAAATATTTAAAATTGTGTGTTGTTGGTTATTTAAATCAATTTTTAAAGTTTCTTCAACTTCAAATCCACCAAGAGTTAATTTTTCTATTAATTCATCTAATTGAAAACTATTTATATCAACTAATTGATTAAGCCAATCTAATGATGTATACATTTTTAGGTTAGGATAAAATTTTGATTAATAATTTGCTTTTGTAAATACAAGTCCATTAATTTGACTATATCGTTCCATAAATCTCATAAAACGATTCCATGATTCTGGACTTTTCATAATATAAATGGCTTCAATTTTTTCAGGTTTACCATTAATAAATCTTGCATTTATATCACGAGTTTCCAAAACGCCTTCTTCATCAATTAAATACATTCCAGTAATTTCTCCTTCTTTTGCTGTAGTTTTATTTAAAATATTTGGATTTTTAAAACAAAAAGTTGCGGTTCCTGTACTACCATCACGTGATTTAGTTAAACGTACATCTGGTAATATAGATTCTTTTAAACCTCTTATAAATTCAATTTTAGCTTCCATAATTTTATTGTTTAAAATTAATAGTAGTTTTAATTTGTTTATTAGGTAGTATACTGTAAATTTATAGTCAAAATGGAAATGTAATTGAAAAAACTCTGGGGTGGCAGGATTCGAACCTACGAATGGCGGAGTCAAAGTCCACAGCCTTACCACTTGGCGACACCCCAAAACGGTAACAATATTTAAGTTTTATTTTTGGGCAAGAAGGGATTCGAACCCCTGACACCGTAGTTCGTAGCCACGTGCTCTAGTCCACTGAGCTACAAGCCCAAAATATGTTACACATGTATATAATACAAATATTTTATATTTTTCGTAAAGATTTTAGAAAAAATTAATTAATTTACTTGCAAGTAATTTCTAATTTAATTTAATATTGAGTTCTGAAGTTTTATTAAAAAATTAAAAATATGTCAAAAAAAATATTGTATCAAGATAATGCTCGACGAGCATTAGAACGTGGTATGGAAATAATGGTTGAAGCAGTATCAGTAACATTAGGTCCTAAAGGTCGAAATGTAGTACTAGAAAAAAATTATGGTTCGCCACAAATTGTTAATGATGGTGTAACAATTGCAAAAGAAATTAAACTACAAGATCATATTGAAAATACAGGTGTTTCATTAATTCGCCAAGCTGCTTCAAAAACAAATGATGTAGCGGGAGATGGAACAACAACTGCTACAGTTTTAGCTTATGCAATGGTTAAAGAAGGATTAAAAAATGTAGCTGCCGGAGCTAATCCAATTTCAATTAAATTAGGTATGGAAAAAGCAACTCAATATTTAGTTAATCAAATTAATGAATTTGCACAACCAGTTGAAGATATTCAATCCATTCAACAAGTAGCTTCTATTTCAGCAGGAAATGATAATGTTATAGGTTCTTTAATTGCAGATGCTTTATCCAAAGTAGGAAAAGACGGAGTAATTTCATTAGAAGAAGGAAAAGGAATTAATACCGAGCTAGAAATTACTGAAGGAATGAAATTTGAGAAAGGTTTTATTTCACCATATTTTATAACTAATACGGATAAAATGGAAGTATTATATGATAACCCTTATATTTTATTAACAGATAAAAAAATTACATTAGTTCAACAAGATTTGTTACCAATTCTAGAACAAATTACAAAAACAAAACGTCCATTATTAATTATTGCCGAAGATGTTGAAAAAGAAGCTTTAGCAACATTAATTTTAAATAAATTACGTGGAATTGTAAATGCTGTAGCCGTTCGGGCGCCAGGATTTGGTGAATTACGTAAGCTCATGTTACAAGATATTGCTGTATTAACAGGAGGTACTGTCATCACTCAAGATGCAGGTTTAAGTTTAGAAAATGTGCAAATTAATTTATTAGGACAAGCTCGTCGAATAATTGTAACAAAAGATAGTACAACAATTGTTGGAGATGGAGAAGAAATTAAAGCTGTTAAAATTCGTTGTGAGCAATTACGTAAACAAATTAATACTGCCGATACTGCATATGAAAAAGAAAAATTACAGGATCGTATTGCAAAATTATCTGGTGGTATTGCGGTAATTCGTGTTGGCGCCGTAACAGAAACAGAAATGAAAGATAAAAAATTACGATTAGAAGATGCTATTAATGCTACTCGTGCAGCTGTAGAAGAAGGAATAGTACCTGGAGGTGGTTCAACATTAGCTCATATATCCAATAATTTATTAACATGGGCTAAAATTAATCTTCATGAAGATGAATTAGTTGGAGCATTAATTATTACTAGAGCAATTGTTGCTCCATTACGCCGAATTGCTGAAAATGCCGGAATAAATGGGGCTGTTATTATTGAAAAAGTCCAACAACAAGAATTTGAAATGGGTTATGATGCATCTAATAATAAATTTGTAAATATGTTTTTAGAAGGAATCGTTGATCCAGCGAAAGTAACTCGTTCTGGATTACAAAATGCAACCTCAATTGCAAGTATGATTCTAACAACTGAATGTATTATTGTTGATGAAGAAAAGAGTTTAAACGAATAAATTTATTCGTTTAAACTCTTTTGATATAGTCTATTATTTAAGAGTTTACTCATTTTTATTAATTTTGATTCGATATACTTAAATCCTTCAATTGTGATTTTAATTCTTCTATGATAGACTTTAACGATTCAAAATTCTCTGATTTAATCTCTTCACGAATTTTATTTATTAATTGAACTAAATTATTTTTTTGATCATTAGAGATTTTATTGTTTAATGTTTCTAATTCTTTTTCTGCTTCAAAACATAATGTTTCAGCTTGATTTTTAATTTCAATATTTTTTCGTTTTTCTTGATCGGCTATTGAATATTTTTCAGCATCAGCTAGCATTTTTTTAATTTCTGTTTCTTCTAAATTAGAAGCTCCTTGAATTGTTACAGATTGTTCAATACCAGTTTCAACTTCTTTCGCTTTAACCGATAATAAACCGTCAACATCAATATCGAATGTAACTTCAATTTGTGGAACTCCTCTTTCTGCTTTTGGAATACCATCTAACCTAAAATTTCCTAAACTCTTATTACCACTAACTAATTCTCGTTCACCTTGTAATATATGAATTTCAACATTAGTTTGATTATCAACAGCCGTTGAAAACATTTCTGATTTCTTAACAGGAATTGTTGTATTTCGTGCAATAATTTTTGTCATAACACCACCTAACGTTTCAACGCCTAATGATAGTGGGGTTACATCTAGTAATAATATATCTTTAATTTCACCTGCAAGAATACCAGCTTGAATTGCAGCACCAATTGCAACTACTTCATCTGGATTTACAGATTGATTTGGTTTTTTGCCTGTTAAAGATTCCACTAAATTTTGAATTGCAGGGATTCGAGTCGAACCACCAACTAAAACAACTTCATTTATATCTGATTTGTCAAGACGAGCATCTGATAAAGCTTTTTCTACTGGAATTCGACATCGTTGAATTAAATCATTACATAAACTTTCAAATTTTTCACGCGTTAAATCAGTTTCAATATGTTTTGGTCCAGTTTTATCTGCTGTAATAAATGGTAAATGAATTGTAGTTTTTTCAACCGTTGATAGTTCCATTTTTGCTTTTTCAGCTGCCTCTGTCAATCTTTGTAAAGCTTGAATATCAGTTGTTAAATTAATACCTTCCTTTTCTTTAAAACCATTTATAAGCCAATCAACTAAAACCTTATCAAAGTCATCTCCTCCTAAATTTGTATCTCCGGCCGTTGACAACACTTCAAAAATGCCATCTCCTACTTCTAGAATAGAGACATCAAATGTTCCCCCTCCTAAATCAAAAACTAAAATAGTCTCGTTCTGTTTTTTGTCTAAACCATATGCTAATGACGCAGCTGTTGGTTCATTTATAATCCGTAATACTTCAATTCCTGCAATTTTGCCGGCATCCATTGTTGCTTGTCTTTGTGAATTATTAAAATATGCAGGTACTGTAATAACTGCTTGTGTAACCTCTTGGCCCAGATATGTACTTGCATCACGAATTAATTTTCTTAATACCTGTGCAGAAATTTCTTCCGGACTAAATTCTTTGTTTAAAGATGAACATTTAATTTTAATATTGCCATTTGAATCTTTTGAAACTTTATATGGTAGTTCTTTTGCTCCTTTTGAAAGTTCAGTTTCTTTAGAACCAATAAATCGTTTTACTGAAAAAAATGTATTTTCAGGATTAATAACCGCTTGACGTTTTGCAATTTGACCTACTAATAAATCTTGTTTTTTGGTATAAGCAACAATAGATGGTGTTGTACGTAGACCTTCTGCGTTTGGAATAACAGTTGGTTGTCCACCTTCAATTGCTGCAACTACTGAATTTGTTGTTCCTAAATCAATTCCAACTACTTTTGCCATAAAAATTATTATATATATTAAGTTTTTATATTTTAGTTATACTTCATAACTTTATTTTATAGATAGATTTAAAACCGTAATTATTTTAATAAAAGTGTTAATTTATCTTATCTAGACAAATTTATTAAAATTTCTTAAATTAATAGGGATAATAAAACAATTTCAATTGTTTTATTGATTTTTTAATTAATTATTTTTGTTTTCATAAAACTGTTAATATTTAATCTATCTTTTGGAGAAAAATTGTGGCTTTAGGTTTATTAGGTAACAAAATTGGTATGACTCAAATTTTTGATGAATCTGGTAATATTATTCCCGTAACAATATTAAAAATTGGACCTTGTGTTATTACACAAATTAAAACAGTCTTAACTGATGGATATAATGCAATTCAAGTCGGGTATGGATCTGTTCCAAGTAAGTATTTGACTCAACCTGAGTTAGGTCATTTACAAAAATCAAATATTCAACCATTAAAATATTTAAAAGAATTTCGTATAGAAAATCCTGAAGAATTTGTAATTGGACAAATTTTAAACGTTGAATCGTTTTCTAGTGGTCAACTGATTAATATTAGAGGAAAGAGTATAGGAAAAGGATTTTCTGGTCTTCAAAGACGTTATAATTTTGCACGTGGTCCAATGACACATGGTTCAAAAAATCATAGAGCTCCAGGTTCAATTGGTATGGGTACTGACCCTGGACGTGTCTTACCGGGTAAAAAAATGGCTGGACAATTAGGAAATAAAGTTACACATATTAAAAAATTAAAAATTATTCAAGTTAATAGTGATGAAAATATTTTGGTAGTTAAAGGTTCGGTACCTGGGAAACCTGGAAACTTATTAAGTATTTCTGCGTCAGAATAATTAAATTTTTATTAACAAAGAAACGATTAGAAATAAAATCAAGTATGACTGTTCAAAAATTTATTAAATATAATTCTTTCAATATTAATGGACAAGTCTTAAATAATGAGCATGAATTGCAATTAAATGTTCTTGAAAAATCTGGGAACTATTTAATTCATAAAGATATTTTAAGACATCAAATTTCTCAAAAGCAAGGAACGGTTTCTACTAAAACAAGAAGTGAAGTTCGCGGAGGTGGAAGAAAACCATGGCGACAAAAAGGAACCGGACGCGCAAGAGCAGGGTCGAATCGTTCCCCTTTATGGAGAGGCGGGGGTGTTATTTTTGGACCTAAGCCAAAAAAAACTATTTTAAAATTAAATAAAAAAGAGCGTAAACTTGCTTTACAGACTTTATTATTTAACAAACGAAATATTATTTCAGTAATTGAAGATTTAGAGAAGGCAATAGATATTCCAAAAACAAAAACGTTTTTAAATATTTGTAAAAATTGTGGAATTGATTTAAATAAAAAAGTGTTAATTATTGTTGCAAATAAAACACAAGCGTTAAAATTATCAATGCGAAATATTAAAAATGTCGAACTAATATTAGCTTCAAATCTAAATACACTAAGTATTATAAAAGCACAGCAAATATTATTGACACCATCAGCCCTAAATGAGATAAAGGAGATTTATTGTGATTGATTCTTCGTATTTTAATCTTAAAAGTAATGATATTGTTAAATATCCTATTATTACTGATAAAGCAACAAGACTTTTAGAAAATAATCAATATAGTTTCATTGTAAATCCATCATCTGATAAACTTACAATTAAAGCAGCAATTGAATATTTATTTAATGTAAAAGTTACAAAAGTAACTACTTCTAACCTTCCAAGAAAGAAAAAACGTATTGGAAAATATGTTGGTTGGAAATCACAGTATAAAAAAGCAATTGTAACTTTAGCCGATGGCGATACAATAAACTTATTTGCGGAAAATTAACATTTATATAATTCAAATTAATCAAGTTTATGAGCATTCGTCTTTATAAATCATATACACCAGGTACAAGAAGTCGTGCCTTATTAACATTTTCGGAAATTACAACCAATAAACCTGAAAAAAGTCTGATTCGAAAAAATCATCAGAAAAAAGGTCGTAATAATCAAGGTCGAATTACCATTCGTCATAGAGGTGGTGGACATAAGAAAAAATATCGTTTAATTGACTTTAATCGTAATAAATATCAAGTGGAAGCAACTGTAGCATCGATCGAATATGACCCTAATCGTAATGCTAGAATTGCCTTAGTTCATTATAATGATGGGGAAAAGCGTTATATCTTACATCCCAATAAAATTAACATTGGTGATAAACTTATTTCTGGCTCAGGTGCACCATTAAATATAGGTAATACGTTACCCTTAGAAGAAATTCCATTAGGTACATTAATTCATAATATTGAATTAATTCCAAAGCGTGGTGGTCAAATTGTAAGATCAGCCGGAACTTCTGCAAAAATCTTAGCAAAAGAAGGAGATTATGTAACATTACGCTTACCGTCAAAAGAAGTTCGTTTAATTCGTAAGGAATGTTTTGCAACTATTGGTGAAATAAGTAATGATGAAGCATTTTTAGTTCGAAGTGGAAAAGCAGGTCGTACACGTTGGTTAGGAAAACGTCCAACAGTACGAGGGTCTGTTATGAATGCATGTGATCACCCACATGGTGGTGGTGAAGGTCGTACACCAATAGGACGTAGTCGTCCATTAACTCCTTGGGGTAAAGCTGCTTTAGGAGTTAAAACACGAAAACCTAAAAAAATAAGCAATGGTTATATTCTTCGTCGTCGAGGATAATTGAAATTTTAATTAAATATAAATAATCAACATATTACTAAGATGCCAAGATCATTAAAAAAAGGCCCTTTTATTGCATATCATTTATTAAAAAAAATTGATAAAATGAATGAGTTAGGAAAAAAGGATACAATTACAACATGGTCACGTAGTTCAACAATATTACCTAGTATGGTTGGACATACAATTGCCATTTATAATGGTAAACAACATGTACCAATTTTTATTTCAGATCAACTTGTTGGTCATAAATTAGGGGAATTTGTTTCTACACGAACATTTAAAACCCATATTAAAACTGATAGAAAAACAAAACGATAAGAATACTTTTCTATGGTACAAAAAATTGTAGATCCATACTTTCATATTCAAACCTTTAATGTGAAAGTTGATAAACAATTATCACCAATTGCAGAAACAATATTAAAAAGTTTTAAGTATAAACTTTACTATTACGTAATTGATGATCTTCTTTATCTTTTAAAATCAGATCCAAATGAACGTGATTATCTTTTAAATATCTTACATTCAAGTGTTATTTTTCTTCAAAATAATTTGTATGTCAATTTTTTTGATATTTATGTTTATGAAATAAATATAAATGAAATCTCAAAATTTAATCGATTTATAAATGAAGACTCAAAATCATATCAAAAATCAACAGAGATTACTATTAAATTAGCTTATCAAGTGAAGACTATTTCTAAAAAACTTGAAACAATTTGGTAATATATATGGAAAAAGTAAGTTAATTTTCTTAATACATTTTTCTCTTTACTTTAAAGATGATTTTTAGAATCTTCATAGACTTAATAAAAAAAAGAAAAATTTAAACAAATTCGTATGTCTAACGTTCAATCAGTCAAGGCAGTAGCCAAATACATTAGAATGTCTCCTAATAAAGTTCGTCGAGTTTTAGATCAAATTCGTGGTCGTTCATATCAAGAAGCTTTAATGATCTTAGAATTTTTACCTTATAATGCTGGTGGACCTGTTTGGCAAATAGTACATTCTGTAGCAGCAAATGCAAAAAATAATTATAATTTGGACAAAAAAAAATTAATTATAGACACAGTTTATGCTGATGAAGGGCCTAAATTAAAACGTATTAGACCACGTGCACAAGGTCGTGCGTATAAAATTTTAAAACCAACTTGTCATATTACAATCGTAGTAAAAGAATCAAATTAATTCACTATATAAACTCTATTTAATTTAAAAGGATTATTTCGGTGGGACAAAAAACACATCCGTTAGGATTTCGCTTAGGAATTACACAAGAACATAGATCAGCCTGGTATGCTAATTTTAATCAATATAGTAATTTACTAAAAGAAGATGATCAGATAAGAACCTATTTAAATAAATTAACAAAAGCAGCAAGCATTTCAAATATTAAAATTAATAGAAATGGTTTGGGAGATCAAATTCAATTAAATATTGAAACGGGAAGACCTGGTGCTTTAGTTGGCGAAAATGGTTTAGGAATTGAGAATTTATTAAAAAATATAAAAACACTTTTACCAGCTAACCGGCAAATAACTATTAATATTATTGAAGTTGAAAAAGTAAATTTAAATGCTTCATTAATTGGTGATTTGGTAGTTAAACAATTAGAAGATCGAGTAGCATTTAGAAGAGCGATTCGAGAAGCTATGCAAGCAGCTCAGGCCGATAACGTTAGTGGTATTAAAATTCAAGTTTCGGGACGCTTAAATGGTGCTGAAATTGCACGAAGTGAATGGATTCGAGAAGGCCGAGTTCCATTACAAACCTTAAGAGCGGATATTGATTATTCAACAAAAGAAGCAAATACAATTTATGGCGTATTAGGCGTTAAAGTTTGGTTATTTAAAAATGAAATTTTAAAAAAATAGATAGAAAATATAGCTTTTACAAATTTAATTTCTTATGTTAAGTCCAAAAAGAACAAAATATCGAAAATATCAGCGTGGTCGTATGCGTGGAAAAGCAACACGTGGAAATGAAATTTCATTTGGAGAATACGGGTTACAGGCATTAGAGCCTACTTGGATTACTTCACGTCAAATTGAGGCTGCTCGTCGTACAATCACTCGTTATACAAAACGTGGAGCTTCATTATGGATTAGAATTTTTCCAGATAAAACAGTAACAGCACGAGCAGCTGAATCAAGAATGGGATCTGGAAAAGGTGCTGTTGAGTATTGGGTAGCAACTGTTAAGCCAGGTACAATATTATTTGAAATTGGTTCAGTCCCAGAGGAAATTGCTAGAGGTGCTTTTAATTTAGCAGCATATAAACTTCCAATAAAAACAAAATTTATTAGTAAAACAAATATTTAAAATCATATGAGTTTGCCTAAATTTAATGACATTAAAGAACTTTCAAATATCGAAATTTCTAATAGCATTATTAAAACGGAAAAAGAATTATTTACTTTAAAATTTAAAAAAGCAACGCGTCAAAGTTTTAAACCTCATGAAATTAAATTTGCAAAACGACGATTAGCACAATTAAAAACTTTTTTAACTTTAAGACTGGATGGATTAGAACAATCACAAAATAATGCTGTTGCAAATTTAATTAAAAAACAAAATTATTTACCTGAAAACTTTTAAATACTATTACATATAAGGAGTTTTAATGCCAGTAAAAGAAAAAGTTGGAATTGTTGTTAGTAATAAAATGGAGAAGACTATTGTTGTTCAAATTGAAAGTAGGTTTCCACATCCTATTTATTCAAAAACAATAGTTAAAACAAAAAAATATTTAGCTCATGATGAAATGGAGCAATGTAATATTGGTGACGAAGTATTAATTCAAGAAACTAGACCATTAAGTAAAAGAAAACGTTGGACATTAACCAAGATTCTTTCAAAATCATCGTTAATTAATTAAAATTAAAGTTTTATGATCTATCCACAAACTATGTTAACAGTGGCTGATAATACAGGCGCTAAAAAAATTATGTGTATTCGAATTTTAGGTGGAAATCGAAAATACGCAAAAATTGGTGACACAATTATTGGTGTAGTAAAAGAAGCAATTCCAAATATGCCAATTAAAAGATCAGATATTGTAAGAGCTATTGTTGTAAGAACTTGTAAATCCATTCGTCGTCAAGATGGCATGTATATACGTTTTGATGATAATGCTGCTGTTATTGTAAATTTAGATAATAATCCTCGTGGAACAAGAGTTTTCGGACCTGTTGCACGTGAAATACGTGATAAAAATTTCTCAAAAATTGTTTCATTGGCTCCGGAGGTTTTATAGATGGAACGTAAGCAAAAAATGCCGATTAAAATTGGTGATACGATAAAAGTAATTTCAGGTTTTGATAAAAATAAGATAGGTGAAGTTATTAAAATTTATAGAAATACAGGAAAAATTCTTGTTAAAGGAATTAATTATAAATTTAAACATATTAAGCCTACTACAGATAATGAAATAGGAGAAATTAAACAGATTGAAGCACCTATTCATCATTCAAATGTAAAATTAAATGTAACAAAGTCTTAACAAAATGCGCAATCCAAATTCATTAGAAGAAGTCGCTGAAATTCAAAGTTTATTAACAGATATTAAAAAAGAATATAATGACGGAATAAGAGCAGTTTTAGAAAAAAACCATTCTAATTTATTTAGAAATGCTCATACAATTCCAAAATTAAAAAAAATTCATATTAATCGAGGTTTAGGATTATCAGCGCAAAATACGAATATTTTAAAAAAAAGTATTCAAGAATTTACTGTAATTACGGGCCAAAAACCAATTATTACAAGAGCAAAAAAGGCTATTGCAGGATTTAAAATTCGCGAAGAAATGGAATTAGGTTTAACTACAACTTTACGTGGTGAAAAAATGTATGCATTTTTAACAAAACTTATATTCTTTACGTTTGCTCAAATTCGTGATTTTCGAGGATTATCTGTTAGAAGTTTTGATAAAGCCGGAAATTATACCTTAGGTTTAAAAGAACAATTGATTTTTCCAGAAATTGATTATGAAGATGTTGATCAAGTACAAGGTTTTACTATTACTTTAGTATTTTCTGCTTCAAATCCGAAAACACGTTCTCGTACTTTTGATCGAGTTTTAAATGGAATGATTCTGTTAAAATTCCTACGCTTCCCATTAAATGATTGCGGGTATTATGAAAAATATACTTCTTTAACTGAAGTTAATCAAGTTTGGGATAAAAAGAGACATTTACGTCGTAAACGTTGGTCACAAGAATAAAAAACTTTAAAAAAAGAAGGAGAAAAATGTGGTAACAGACACAATTTCAGATATGCTTACGCGTATTAGAAATGCAAATATGGTAAAACATCAAATTGTACAAGTTCCCAGTACAAAAATGTCATATGCAATTGCAACAATTTTAAAAGAAGAAGGTTTCATTGAAAACTTTGAAGTTTATAATGAAAATTCTTATTCATACCTTTTAGTTTCTTTAAAATATAAAGGGAAGTTACGTGAACCTGTGATATCTAATCTTGAGCGTATAAGTAAACCAGGTTTACGAGTTTATGCAAATTCAAAAGAACTACCAAAAGTTATAGACGATTTAGGCATTGCAATTATGTCCACATCAAAAGGTGTAATGACAAATTTCAAAGCAAAAGAGCTTGGTATTGGTGGTGAAGTTTTATGTTATATTTGGTAATCGGAGTAATTAAAAAATATGTCACGTATCGGAAAATTACCAATTAAAATACCAGCAGGTGTTAATGTTACTAATAATGGATTACATATTATTGTCAAAGGAAAATTTGGAACTTTACAAAACCAGCTTCCTGATTCATTAAGTATTCAACAAACTGATAGTAATTTAATTGTCACTCTACAAAATTATACACGTGAAGGTCGGGCTTTACATGGATTATATCGCACTTTAATCAACAATATGTTAATTGGTGTATCAGAACAATTCCAAATAAATTTAAGTTTAAAAGGTGTTGGATATCGTGCTACTGTTCAAGGAAAATCTATTATATTAAATTTAGGATATAGTCATCCGGTACAAATGGAAATTCCTGAAGGTATTTCTGTTGAAGTTCTAAAAAATGTTGATATTAATATTAAAAGTTGTGATAAAGAGCAATTAGGGCTATTTGCCGCAAAAGTTCGTTCATGGAGAACACCGGAACCTTATAAAGGCAAAGGTATTATTTATGAAGGAGAAATTGTAAAACGTAAAGCAGGTAAATCAGGAAAAAAATAACTATTTTTCGTTGAGTTATATTTTAAAATCATTAACGTTAACCTCAAAAGTAATTTATGAAATTATCAAAACGAGTTTTATTAAAACTCAAAAATAAAAATAAAAAATTAAAACCTCAAAAATTTAAACGTTTAAAACGTGAAAGTTTAAGAGGTTTAGTAAAAGGAACACAAGAGCGGCCACGTTTATCTGTTTATCGATCAAATGAAAATATTTATGCTCAAATTATTGACGATACAACATCAAAAACACTTGTTTCTTGTTCAACTCTAGACCGTGATATTCTACTTGAAACTAATACTGGAAGAACGTGTGAAGCATCACGATTAATGGGACAAAAATTAGCCGAACTTAGTTTAAAAAAGAATATCACAAAAATTGTATTTGATCGTGGTCCGTATCTTTACCATGGACGAATTAAAGCGTTAGCTGACGGTGCTAGGGCAGGTGGTCTTCAATTCTAATAAGCAATCTGAAAATTAAAACTATAAGTTTAACAAATTTTATGAGTACCGATTTAAAACAAGTTAATAAATTAAAAAAAAATTCACGACGAATTGAAAATAAAAGTGAAAAAAAATTCGTTGAACGATTAATAAAAATAAGTCGTGTATCGAAAGTAACAAAAGGAGGAAAAAAATTAAGTTTCCGAGCAATTGTTGTTATTGGCGATGAAAATGGGCAAGTCGGAGTCGGAGTTGCTAAAGCAGATGACGTTGTAAATGCTTTTAAAAAAGCAAAAACAGATGGTCACAAAAATATAATAAAAATTCCCATTACAAAATCACTTACAATTCCTCATAGCGTTACTGGTAATTTTGGAGCATGTAAAATTGTTATGCGCCCATCAATTGAAGGTTCAGGTGTAATTGCTGGCGGATCCGTTAGAACAGTCTTAGAAGTTGCTGGTATTAAAAATGTGATGGCTAAACAATTAGGGTCGGATAATTTATTAAATAACGCTCGAGCTTCTATTTGTGCATTAGCAAATTTAACTACAAAATCACAAATAACAAAAACCCGCGATCTTAATTTAAATTAAGAGTAACTATTTAATATTAAAACATGATTAAACAAACTAATGATAAAAATATTCTTTTAAATAGATTATTATTGAGTTTAGGAATATTAATTTTTATTCGTATTGGAACTTTTTTACCCGTTCCTGGAATAAACCATAATCACTTAGCTTTTTATCTTGAACGTCATTCGATTACAAGAAATTTAGTAAGCACATTTGCCGGAAATGATACATTTGTAATAGGTATATTTACATTAAATATATTTCCATATATTAATGCATCAATTTTAATGCAATTGTTACTTAGTATTTTTCCAAGTCTTTCAAAATTACAAAAAGAAGGCGGAGCAGAGGGTCGCAGAACAATTAATAAGATAACTAGACTAATTACTTTAGGATGGGCTTTAATTCAAAGTTTCAGTATTGCATTCTATTTAAAAAAAGTTTTATTTGATTGGAATATTTACTTAGCTGGTCAAATTATTATTTGGTTAACGACAGGAGCTATGATTGTTTTATGGCTAAGTGAAATTATCACTGAATATGGACTTGGAAATGGTGCCTCATTATTAATTTATACAAATATTGTTTCTAACTTGCCCAATTTTGGAAAAACTTTATTTATAAAAGCAAGTGAAAATATTTCCAGTGTTTCATGGTTAATAATTAGTTTATTATTATTTATTGCTATATATGGAATTGTTTTATTACAAGAAGCTACACGTGTTATTCCATTAATATCATCCAAACAATTAACAAAAACAACAGACTCAGTTTTAAAGTCGTCATTACTAGAAAATAATTATATCCCATTACGATTTAATCAAGCAGGTGTTATGCCAATAATATTAACAACTGCAGTATTGGTGATTCCTAATTACATAAATAATCTGGGTTTATTAACTTTTATAACACTTCCAGTGTTTTTTAAATCATCAAATGTTATTTACTGGATTAGTTATTTTATTTTAATATTAGTCTTTAGCTCATTTTATTCAACAATTGTTTTAAATCCAAAAGATATATCAAATGATTTGCAAAAAATGGCTGTCTCAATTCCTGGAATAAGACCAGGGGTTGAAACTACATTTTATTTAAAAAAAGTTATGCAACGGGTAACATATTTAGGTGCAATTATGTTATCAATTCTTGCTACATTACCAAACTTAATTGAAACAATATTACCAGGTTCCAGTTTTAATGGATTAGGTACTACATCATTATTAATTTTAGTTGGAGTAATTTTGGAATTATCTAGAGAAATTCGAAGTATTATTCTATCCAATATTTATAATGATATGTTTGATTAACTTAGATCAAAAAAAATAAATTATTAGAAAAATCAAAATGAAAGTTCGTCCTTCAGTAAAAAAAATGTGTGATAAATGTCGTGTAATTAAACGACATGGAAAAGTTATGGTAATTTGTGAAAATCCAAAACATAAACAACGTCAAGGTTAATAATTTTAAGGAGTTAAAATAGTGGTAAGATTAGTAGGGGTAGATTTACCAAGGAATAAACGTATCGAATATGCTTTAACTTATATACATGGAATTGGTATTAGTAAAGCACGAGAAATTCTGGCATTAGCAAATATTAATGTAGATACTCGAACAAATGATTTAACAACAGAAGATACTATATCATTACGTAAAGTTTTAGAAGAAACAAATTTAATGCTTGAAGGCGACTTAAGACGTTTCAATGGATTAAATATTAAACGATTAAATGAAATTAATTGTCATCGAGGAAAAAGACATAGAAATAGTTTACCTGTTCGTGGTCAAAGAACAAGAACAAATGCGCGTTCGCGACGTGGGGCTAAAAAAACAGTAACAGGTAAGAAAAAATAATTTAATTTCTTAAGAAAGTTATCACAATTTAACATTTAAATTTATATGGCACAGAAAATTCGTAAAGCAGCCTTTAAAAAAGATAAAAATAATTTAGTTACTGGTGTTGTTCATATTCAATCAACATTTAATAATACAATTGTAACCATTACAAATTTAACGGGTGATACAATTTCCTGGGCTTCAGCAGGAAGTTCTGGATTTAAAGGAGCTCGGAAAGGAACACCATTCGCGGCACAAACGGCAGCTGAAAAAGCTGCTTTAGAAGCTTTAAGTACAGGTATGAAAAACGTTGAAGTTTTAATTAAAGGTCAAGGATCAGGTCGAGAAACAGCAATTCGAGCAATTGAAGGAGCTGGATTTGAAATTCTTTCAATTCATGATATTACACCTGTACCTCATAATGGATGTCGACCTCCAAAACGTCGAAGAGTTTAAAAATTTATATTTCTAAGAATTCTAGAATAAGTTTAAACTATGACTCTGAATAATTTATATATTAAATGTTTAAAATCAGAGAAAATTGAATCTGGTTCAATGTATGGTCAGTTTTTAATAAATTCTTTACGCCCAGGACAAGGAATAACAATTGGAAATCTTTTGCGACGTGTTCTTTTGAGTGATTTAGAAGGAACGACAATTACTGCGGTACGTATTGCCGGTGTTCGCGATGAATTCTCGATAATCCCAGGAATACGTGAAGATATTTTAGAAATTTTATTAAATTTAAAAGGAGTTGTTGTTAAAAGTAATACTCCTGATATCTCATTTGGACGTTTAAAAGTTAAAGGTCCGGCTGTTGTTACTGCAGATTCAATCCAGTTGCCACCAAATATAGAAATTATAAATCCAAATCATTACATAGCAACAATTTCAACTTCAAATGTTCTTGAAATTGAATTTAAATTTGAATATGGTACGGGTTATAAATTAGCAGGTCAAACATTTTGTGATAAATCTGAAGATTTTCTTCAGATTGACGCTATTTTCATGCCAATTCAAAAAGTAGATTTTAAAATTGAAAATGTATATGATAATTCAAATTCAATTACAGAGCGATTAATTTTAGATATTTGGACAAATGGAAGTATTTCTCCAGATGATGCCATTTCTTATGCATCGAAGTTTATTATTGAATTTTTTAATTCTTTATTAGAAAATAAAATTACTCAAAACTTAGAGATCATAGAAAACTCAAATTCTTTAACCCAATTAAATCCACATATTAATATTGCAATTGAAGAATTACAGTTATCAGTAAGGGCTTATAATTGTTTAAAACGTGCCCAAATAAATACTATTGGAGATTTATTAGAATACTCTCCAGAAAAATTACAAGAACTTAAAAACTTTGGTCGAAAATCGGCTGATGAAGTTTTTACTACTCTGAAAAATAAACTCGGAATAGTTTTAAAATAATTACTTATTTTATTAATAAATATTTTATGAATGAAACATTTATTCCAGCATCTAACTATATAAGAAAAAAATGGTATGTAATTGATTGTAAAGATAAACAATTAGGTCGAATTTCTTCTTATATAGTTGGCTTATTATCTGGAAAAATTAAAACGTATTATCATCCAGCTATTGACATGGGTGATTACGTTATTTTAATTAATGCAGATGCTCTTAAATTTGATCGAGAAATTGAACGTAGATATGTATTCCGACCTGGTCGGCCTGGTTCATCGTTAAAAACTATTGTAAATGGGCTTCCAAAACAAATAATAGAAAAAGCTATTTATGGAATGATGCCTAACGGTTTGGCAAAAAAACAGTTATCAAATCGACTAAAAATTTATCTAGGTTCTGATCATCCACATAACGCTCAGAATCCTATTGAAATAGATAATCTTGAAATTTTGCCTAATAATCTATAAAAATTTTTATCATGAAAAAACTACAAAAAGATCAAATCGGTCTAGGAAAACGGAAATGTGCTACATCACGAGTATTTTTAATTCCGGGAAAAGGAAACCTTGTTATTAACAATATTAAAGGTGATAAATACTTACAATATAATCAAATGTATATAAATAAAATCTGGGAGCCTTTAAAGAAATTAAATTTAGAAACACAATTTGATATTATTGTTTTAGTTAAAGGTGGTGGATTGACTGGTCAAACTAATGCTATTCAATTAGGTGTTGCTCGCTTAATTTGTAAAATAGATCCGCAATATAGAACGATATTAAAACCATTTGGTTTCTTAACAAGAGATGCTCGTATTAAAGAACGTAAAAAATATGGTTTAAGAAAAGCAAGAAAAGCACCACAATATTCAAAACGTTAATCTTATTTAATTTAGTTATAAAAATATGCCAAAAGTAGAAATTCATCCAACATGGTTTAATAATGCAACGGTTTTATGTGATGGAAAACCATTATGTACAGTTGGTTCAACAAAAAAAGAATTACAAGTTGATATTTGGTTAGGTAATCATCCGTTTTATAATACAACCTCAGAAATTATTGATAGTGAAGGTCGTGTTGAAAGATTTATGAAAAAATACGGCTTAAATACACGAAATTAAAAAATATTTATTAATAAACAATTTTTCCAAGTTATGCCAACTATTCAACAATTAGTTCGATCAAGACGAATTCAAATTAACAAAAAAACAAAATCTCCTGCATTAGTAAATTGTCCACAACGACGCGGGGTTTGTACACGTGTATATACAACAACACCAAAAAAGCCGAATTCAGCAATTCGTAAAGTTGCCCGCGTTCGTTTAACTTCAGGTTTTGAAGTAACCGCTTACATACCTGGGATCGGGCATAATTTACAAGAACATTCTGTTGTTTTAATTCGTGGTGGACGTGTAAAAGATTTACCTGGTGTACGCTATCATATTATTCGTGGGACTTTAGATAGTGGTGGTGTAAAAAATCGTACACAAGGTCGTTCAAAATATGGTGTAAAGAAACCTAAAAAAGATAAATAATTAAATATTTTTCTCACTGTTCCTAATAATATAGTTTTTTTAACCTATATTATTTTATTTAAATTTATAAAATTATCTCTGATATTATGTCTCGTCGAAACATCTCAAAAAAAAGATTTCCCGAAGCGGATCCCAATTATAATAGTTATCTAGTAAGTTTATTAGTTAGTAGAGTTTTAAAATCGGGTAAAAAAAATTTAGCACAAAATATTGTAAATAGTGCTTTTGAAATTATTCAAGCAAAAACAAATGAAGATCCAGTAGCAGTTTTTGAAAGAGCAATTCGGAATGCTAGCCCAGTTGTAGAAGTTAAAGCTCGTCGTATTGGGGGTTCAACATATCAGGTTCCTGTTGAAGTTAGTGGTTTCCGTGCAACAAATTTAGCTTTACGTTGGATTATTACATATGCTCATCAACGAGTTGGGAGAAGCATGGCTATAAAATTAGCCAGTGAAATTATTGACACTGCTAATGACATCGGTAATACTATTAAAAAGAAAGAAGAAACTCATAGAATGGCTGATGCTAATAAAGCCTTTGCACATTTTAGATATTAATGTAAAAATTATTAATTCTCGCTAAAAGCTTTTCTCATTCTATTAATGTATTAAAATTAAACTTTAAAGGAATTTACAAAATGGCACGCGAAAAATTTGAACGTACAAAACCTCATGTAAACATTGGTACAATCGGACATGTAGATCATGGTAAAACAACATTAACAGCTGCTATTACAGCTACATTAGCATTAGATGGTTCATGTGTTGCTAAAGCTTATGATCAAATTGATGCTGCACCAGAAGAACGTGCACGTGGAATTACAATTAATACAGCTCACGTAGAGTACCAAACACAAAAACGTCATTATGCTCACGTAGATTGTCCAGGTCATGCTGATTATGTAAAAAATATGATTACAGGTGCAGCACAAATGGATGGGGCAATTTTAGTTGTATCAGCTGCAGATGGACCAATGCCACAAACACGTGAACATATTTTATTAGCAAAACAAGTAGGGGTTCCAGATATCGTTGTTTTCTTAAATAAAGAAGATCAAGTAGATGATGCAGAATTATTAGAATTAGTTGAACTAGAAGTTCGTGAATTATTATCAGCATATGATTTCCCAGGAGATGATATACCTATTTGTCCTGGTTCAGCTTTACAAGCAATTGAAGCAATTTCAGCAGATCCAAACATTCGACGTGGTGATAATCCATGGGTTGATAAAATTTACGCTTTAATGGATGCGATAGATGAATATATACCAACGCCAGAACGTGATATTGAAAAAACTTTCTTAATGGCAATTGAAGATGTTTTTTCAATTACAGGTCGCGGTACAGTAGCAACTGGACGTATAGATCGTGGTATTATTAAAGTAGGCGATAACGTTGAAATTGTTGGAATTTCTGATACTAAAACAACAACTATTACGGGTATTGAAATGTTCCAAAAAACTTTAGATGAAGGATTTGCGGGGGATAATGTAGGTATTTTATTACGTGGTATTACTCGTGAAAATATTGAACGTGGGATGGTTTTAGCAAAACCTGGTACTATTACACCACATACAAGTTTTGAATCAGAAGTGTATGTACTAACAAAAGAAGAAGGTGGTCGTCATACCCCATTCTTTACAGGCTACCGTCCACAATTTTATGTACGTACAACTGACGTTACAGGCTCAATTACACAATTTACTTCAGATGATGGTAGTGTGGTTGAAATGGTAATGCCTGGTGACCGCATTAAAATGACTGCTGAATTAATTTATCCAGTTGCTATTGAAGAAGGTATGCGATTTGCTATTCGTGAAGGTGGTCGAACTATTGGAGCTGGTGTTGTGTCTAAAATTGTTAAATAGTTAAAAAATTTATGGAAATCAAAATGAATGAAAAAATTCGTGTAAGATTAGAATCTTTTAATCATGAATTATTAACGGTATCATGTAAAAAATTAATTGAGTTAATTGAGATGCATGATGTAAATAAATTTAGCATGGTTTCTCTACCGACTGATAAACGTATTTATTGTGTATTACGTTCACCACACGTCGATAAAGATTCAAGAGAGCATTTTGAAATTCGTGTACATAAAAAAGTTTTAGATATTTTTTATGACCCGAGTATAAATATTTTTGAAATTTTATCAAAATCAGATTTACCGCCAGGAATTTTATATAGAATTTGTTTATCATAAACGAAAAAAAATACAATATTTTAGTAATTATTTATTAAAATATTGTATTATAATGATTATTTTTTATAAGAAACTACTTAAAAAGATTATTTTAACATGTCTTAAATTAGTTTGGGGACGGAGGGACTTGAACCCTCACGCACTATCACTAGGCAACGGATTTTAAGTCCGTCGTGTCTACCAATTCCACCACATCCCCTTAATCAATCATTCTGTATGTATATATAATACAATTCTTTATTTTAAAAAGCAATAATCTAGAAAAATTATAATAGGCGGCACCCAGATTCGAACTGGGGATCGAGGATTTGCAATCCACTGCCTTACCACTTGGCCATACCGCCAATCTAATTTTACAAATTGTAGCTCTATAAACTATAATGAATATTAGATTATAAATCAAGCCATTAGAAGTAAAAAAATTTGTGTAATTAGAAAATTTTTTTTGGGAGTAAAAAGGACAAAATACTAGTGCCAAATCTGAAAAATTAGACTTTAATATGTCTAAGAAAAATAAAAGGAGTTCATATAAATGTTTGAAAAATTTACAGAAGGTGCCATCAAAGTAATTATGTTATCTCAAGAAGAAGCTCGGCGAATGGGTCATAATTTTGTAGGTACTGAACAATTATTACTTGGTGTAATTGGTCAACGTCATGGTATTGGAGCGCGAGCATTAAAAAAGATGAAAGTTACATTGAAAAAAGCTCGGCGAGAAATTGAATTATATATAGGTCGCGGTACAGGATTTGTTGCGTCAGAAATCCCTTTTACGCCACGAGCAAAAAGGGTTTTAGAAATGGCCGTTCATGAAGGAAAAGATCTTGGTCAGAATTTTGTAGGTACTGAACATATCTTATTGGCTTTAATTGGTGAATCGGATGGGGTTGCTATGAGAACTTTAGATAAATTAAAAGTAGACATTCCAAAATTACGAAATCTAATTTTAGCATATATTGAAGAAAATCAAGAAGAAATATTACGTCCATTAACACAAGCCGAAAAATTTTTACTAGAACGGGATAAAAAAGGTAGCCAAACTCCAACATTAGATGAATATTCTGAAAATATTTCAAAAGAAGCCGTTGAAGGTAAATTAGATCCTGTAATAGGACGGGATAAAGAAATTCATGAAGTAATTAAAGTTTTAGCTCGCCGTCGTAAAAATAATCCCGTTTTAATCGGAGAACCTGGCGTAGGAAAAACTGCAGTTGCTGAAGGTTTAGCACAATTAATTTTAACAGAAAAAGCTCCAGATTTTCTAGATGGTCATTTAATTATGGCTTTAGATTTAGGTTCAATTTTAGCTGGAACAAAATATCGTGGAGAATTTGAAGAACGTTTAAAAAGAATTGTTGAAGAAGCACAAAATGATGCTGCTGTTATTCTTGTTATTGATGAAATTCACACCTTAGTGGGAGCTGGTGCTGCTGAAGGTGCTGTAGATGCAGCAAATATATTAAAACCAGCCTTAGCACGCGGGAAATTTAGATGTATCGGAGCAACAACTATTGATGAATATCGTAAGTATATTGAACGTGATCCTGCTTTAGAACGACGATTCCAGCCTGTTCATGTTGAAGAACCGAGTGTTGCGGTAACAATTGATATTTTACGTGGGTTAAGATCAAAATTTGAACAACATCATACATTAACATATCATGATAAAGCCGTTGAACAAGCTGCAATTCTTGCTGATAAATTTATTGCTGATCGTTTTTTACCAGATAAAGCAATTGACGTATTAGATGAAGCGGGTTCAAGAGTTCGATTAGAAAATCGACGTTTACCACTTGGAATGAAACGTTTATTAAAAGAATTACAAGATACTTTACGAGATAAAGAAGAAAGTATTAAAGAACATGATTTTGATATTGCTAAACAATTAGTTGATCATGAAATGGAAGTTCGGACTCATATTACAATTATGAAACAAGCTGCGTTAACAAATGAAGCTCTTGGTCTGACACGTAAGGAAGTAGATACGGTACTTGAAAATGATGTCGCGGAAGTAATTGCAGGTTGGACAGGTGTACCAGTGACAAAAATTTCTGATTCTGAATCAAAAAGACTATTAAAAATGGAAGATACATTACATGAACGTCTTATAGGACAACATCATGCAATTGTTTCTGTTTCAAAAGCTATTCGTCGAGCACGTGTCGGATTAAGAAATCCTGATCGACCAATTGCAAGTTTTATTTTTGCTGGTCCAACTGGAGTAGGTAAAACAGAGTTAACGAAAGCCTTATCTGAATACATGTTCAGTAGCGAAGATAGTATGATTCGTCTCGATATGTCAGAATATATGGAGAAACATACTGTGGCGAAATTAATAGGTTCACCACCAGGTTACGTTGGGTATAATGAAGGTGGTCAATTAACTGAAGCTGTTAGAACAAAACCATATTCAGTTGTTTTATTTGATGAGGTAGAAAAAGCACATCCAGATGTTTTTAATTTATTATTACAAATTCTAGATGACGGTCGTTTATCTGATTCTAAAGGTCGTGTCATTGATTTTAAAAATACCCTTATTATCATGACAACTAATTTAGGTGCAAAAATTATTGAAAGAGAAAGTGGTATTAAACCAAAATCTAAACAAAATAAACCAGCTTTTAAAATTGATGAAGATGGATGTGTTGGTTGGGAACCAATTCCCGAACCCATTAAAGATGCTTCTGTTTTTCAAAAAGTTACAGAATTGGTAAATGATGAATTAAAAGAATTCTTCCGTCCTGAATTTTTAAATCGTATTGATGAAATAATTGTTTTTAATCATTTAACAAAATATGATATTTGGGAAATTTGTGGATTAATGATTAATCAATTAGAGAAACGTTTAAGGGAAAAAGATATTACTTTAGAAGTAGATGTTGCAGTTCGAAGTCTTTTAACAGAAGAAGGTTATGACCCAGTTTATGGAGCCCGTCCTTTAAGACGCGCTGTAATGAGGTTATTAGAGGATAATTTAGCCCAACAATGTTTAACTACTCCGTTATATCCAAAAACAAGATTAGTAGTAAAACGAGTAAAACGTGAAGGTTCATTAGTTGATTATACAAACGATGTACAAGTCGAAATAGATTATAGTGAGGTTGATCCAGAGTTATTAAAAACAGGTGAAACCGGTTTAGAAAAAGTTTCAACTGAAAATATTGAATAACTATAAGAAAAAATTTCTTATAGTTATTCAATATTAACTATTAAAAATTTTTTATTTTATTCTTAATTTAAGGGACTTATATTTATTTTTGGCGAGCTTGGATTTGCGTAATATTTTTTTTCCATTTGACCAGCTAAATAAGCCTGTCTTCCTGCTTCAACACCAAGTTTCATTGCTAGGGCCATTTGAGGGGGATTTTTAGCTTGGGCAATAGCTGTATTTAATAAAATACCATCAGCCCCAATTTCCATAGCTTTAGTAGCTTCACTAGGTGCCCCAATTCCTGCATCAACAATAACGGGAACAGTAGCATTTTCAATGATAATCTGAATATTTGCTAAATTATTTAAGCCTTGTCCAGAACCTATAGGTGATGCTAATGGCATAACTGTAGCGCAACCAATATCTTCTAAATGTAAAGCTAACATGGGGTCAGCATTTATGTATGGTAATACAGTAAAACCCTTTTTAACTAGAAATTCAGCTGCTTTTAAAGTTCCAACAGGATCAGGTAAAAGATATTTAGGATCTGAAATAACTTCTAGTTTAACAAAATAATTATCTTCTTGTCCCAATTGACATGCCAGTTCATGTCCTAAAAAAGCCATTCGAATAGCTTCTTCTGCAGTTTGTGATCCAGCTGTATTCGGTAAAAGCCATAATTTATTCCAATTTAAAGATTTTAAAAAAGTTGTATTATCATTTTCTAGATTTATTGGAAGTCGCCGAATTGCTACAGTAACTATTTCACAATTGCTATTTTTTATACTATTAACTGCATGATCCGACATTCTGTATTTTCCTGTTCCTAACATTAAACGTGAATTAAACGATTTATGTCCTATATATAATTTATCAAAAGCCGTTTTTATTTCCATAAACAGATATTTTATTTATAATTACTCCCCAGGTAGGATTTGAACCTACGGCCAATCGGTTAACAGCCGATTGCTCTACCACTGAGCTACTGAGGATATTCTAATTACATTAATTGTAGCAAATAAATAAGTACATTTCAAGTATAAATTAAAAATTTATAATAATTTTAATTATAAATTTTTTGATATAGTTTCTTTTTTTAAAACTAAAAATCGTAATACATTAGAATCTAATTTTAAACTACTTGCAAATTCTTCAATATTTTTTGGAAAACTTGAAAAATTAATTTGAATAAAATTTCCTCGTTTTTGATTTTTAATCATATATGCTAATTCACGTTTGCCGCGTGAAATTACTGAAATTTCGGAAGCACTTAATTTTCTTAAAGCTTTCGCATAATTAAAAGCCCATGTTTTTAATTCACTATCATTAAATTCTTCTGTCAAAAGAATCATCATTTCATATTTCATTGCAGCTGACATAATTAATTCATTTTTTTAAATTTAAAGTATATTACTGTTAAAATATGAATAATGTCAATTTTAATTTTTTTTAGTATTTTTAAATATTAGAAATTTAAAGATAAAAAAGTTAAATCATTAATATTTTTAGTAAAATTATATAGTGTAAAACAATTTGTCTAAACAATTTCTAAAAATCAAATGGATTGGGATACTCTTCAAAATATTGCATCTAATATTGTTTTTGGTATTTTATTATTTGCAATGATTATTTATTGGATTAGTTTATCTTTTTTTAAACTAAATAATAATATTGTTCAAATTGGCCGCATTAGTGCGTTTTTTGCAAATGTTCTATTATTTTTAATTTTAGCCTCTCGTTGGATTGTTGCAGGCTATTTTCCATTAAGTAATTTATACGAATCTTTATTATTTTTAACTTGGACACTTTTAACAATTTATTTATATGTTGAAACAAAAACAAAAAGTAAGTTGATGGGAGCTGTTTTAGTACCTGTTGCATTATTAATCACAGGATTTGCTAATTTAACTTTATCTCCAGAAATGCAAAAAGCAAGTCCTCTTGTTCCTGCATTGCAATCAAATTGGTTAATGATGCATGTTAGTATGATGATGTTAAGTTATGCAACATTAATTATGGGCTCATTGTTATCAATTTTATTTTTAGTTATTTCAAGATATAGGGATGTTGATTTACAAGTTGTTGATAAATCTTCAGGGCCATTATACAATGTAATGTTAGATTACTATGAAACAAAATTTTTTGCTCAAAAAGATGAAATTTCTGAATTAGGAAAATTAAAATTATTACAAAGTTTAGATAATTGGAGTTATAGAATTATCGGGTTAGGATTTCCATTTTTAACTATTGGAATTATTGCAGGTGGTGTTTGGGCTAATGAAGCTTGGGGTTCTTATTGGAGTTGGGATCCAAAAGAAACCTGGGCATTAATTACTTGGATTGTTTTTGCAACTTATTTACATGCACGTATTACAAAAGGGTGGGAAGGAAAAAAAACAGCAATTGTTGGTGGATTAGGCTTTTTTGTTATCTGGATTTGCTATTTAGGCGTTAATTTCTTAGGAAAAGGATTACATAGTTATGGTTGGTTATCTTAAAACATAAAGAATCTAAAAAATTTTAGATTCTTTACGTTTTAAAATTAAATTAACTGCTATTAATAAGCTAATCCTAAACTTCGTGTTGTTTCTGCACCTAAGTATACACGAACACTTAAGAAATCTGTTGGACATGCTGTTTCACAGCGTTTACATCCAACACAATCTTCTACGCGTGGTGACGATGCAATTTGACCTGATTTACAACCATCCCAAGGAACCATTTCTAATACATCGGTAGGACATGCACGAACACATTGTGTACAACCGATACATGTATCATATATTTTAACTGTATGAGACATAATTTCTATTTAGTTTGATTAATTACTAATTTAAATTATAGCTTATTTCTTTCAGATTAAGAAAATAATTATAGAATAGTATATTTTTGTAGATCTATCTAAAAATATTTTTTATTAAGATTTTATTTTTTTAGTAAAAATTTAAAGACAAAAAATTTTATATTATAAATTTTAAAGAAATTTAAAATTTATAATATTGATTTTTATGATTTTAGGTTATTTAAAATTATAATTAACCATTAACAGCTGGAGCTGTTAAAGCAACTGGTAATACATCACCTGAAGCTAAATCTAATGGGAAGTTGTGCGCGTTACGTTCGTGCATTACTTCAATACCTAAGTTAGCACGGTTAAGAATATCAGCCCAAGTATTAATTACACGGCCTTGAGAATCAACAACTGATTGGTTGAAGTTGAAACCATTTAAGTTAAATGCCATAGTACTAATACCCATAGATGTGATCCAAATACCTACAACTGGCCATAAAGCTAAGAAGAAGTGTAAAGCACGAGAGTTGTTGAATGACGCATATTGGAAAATTAAACGACCAAAGTAACCGTGTGCAGCTACGATGTTATAAGTTTCTTCTTCTTGACCAAATTTGTAACCGTAGTTAGTAGATTCATTTTCAGTTGTTTCACGGATTAAAGAAGATGTTACTAAAGAACCGTGCATAGCGCTGAATAAAGAACCACCAAATACACCAGCAACACCAGCCATGTGGAATGGGTGCATTAAAATGTTGTGTTCTGCTTGGAATACTAACATGAAGTTGAAAGTACCAGAAATACCTAATGGCATACCATCAGAGAAAGAACCTTGACCAATTGGGTAAACTAAGAATACTGCGCTAGCTGCTGCAACTGGTGCAGAGAATGCTACGAAGATCCAAGGACGCATACCTAAACGGTAGCTTAATTCCCATTCACGACCCATGTAAGAAGAAACACCTAATAAGAAGTGTAATACGATTAATTGGTAAGGACCACCGTTGTATAACCACTCATCAATTGATGCAGCTTCCCAAATTGGGTAGAAGTGCATACCAATAGCATTTGATGAAGGAATAACTGCGCCTGAAATGATATTGTTACCGTATAATAAAGAACCTGATACTGGTTCACGGATACCATCGATATCTACTGGAGGAGCTGCGATGAACGCAATAATGAAACAAGATGTAGCTGTTAATAATGTAGGGAACATTAAACAACCAAACCAACCGATGTATAAACGGTTTTCAGTACTTGTAATCCAAGCGCAGAAACGCTCCCATAATGAAACGCCTTCGCGTCTTTCTAAAGTTGCTGTCATAATAACATTTATATAAATTAAATTCTTCCCAAGCTTTATGCTTGTTACTATTAATTATAAAACGTTTCGAATAATAAAATTAATAATTATTTATATTTTAATTAATTTTAAAAATTCTATTTCAAAGTCAAACGTTGCTCTTGTCGTAGTTCCACCAATAAAAATTTTATTGTTATCTTGAATTAACCAAATTTGTGAGTAAGTTATATAGCTAATTAAAGTGCTCAACATTAAAAATAAAAATCCAGTATAAATAATAGGAATTCCAGGGTCTGTTTTTATTTGTAAACCAGTAGAACTTAAAATATCAACTAATGTGAGAGATAAATTTGTATTAATAGATTCATTTACTTCGAGATTACCTAAAAATTCTCCAAGCTCATTATAAATTGAGCAATATCCTTGCAAATTATCGATTAACAAAACTAAACCTGTATCTAAATTGGTTGTTTTAGGAATCCAAGTAATCCAAATTTTATTTGGTGAATTTCCAAAATTAATTAACGGATATTGAAAAAAATTAGAACTTGAATTTTTAAGTCGTAAACCTATTAAATTCCAATCTGTTTGATAAAAAATAATTCCGTTATATTTAGCAGGATAATTTACGTATATTGTTTTTCGATCAATTTCATTACCATCAACATTAAGAATTGAAAGATCGGAATAAAATTGATTAATCGTTGTTTGTTTTGTGTAAGTAATCCAAAAATCATTAATTCGACCAGCAACTTTAGGAATTGTTGTTATATGGCCATTAGTTAAAATATTTTGAATATGAAATGTTTCAGTTTTTGGAATAATTTCTTGAGCTTTAAAACCATTGAGCGAACCAATAATTGTACCGATTAAAATTAAAATCATACTGAAATGAACAATTATCGGAGCTATTCTACCAGTCAAACCTTTGTAAGCATAAAGTATATGTTTTTGATGAAATAAAGAATAATCTTTATTTTTGATTCGGCCTAACAAAATATTAAATTTGAATTTTTCTAATTGACTAGAACTTTTTAATCGTTGAAATTGCTTAGGGGTTCTAAGAAATTGACATCGTCGAGAAACTTTTAGTATAGGAACTTGTTGTAAGATTGTACATGTTAATAGACTTAAACCAAATAATATGATCAACCCAATAAACCACCATGTTTTATATACGTGATCAAATCCAAACAGTAAAATTATATCCCATGATAAAAATCCAAATACGGGATTTACTACTGGATAATTCAATTTATATGTTTCAATTGATTGATCTTGTTCAATAATTGTCCCAATAATACTAACCGACGCAATTAATAATAAAAGTATAATAGCAAATCGTAAATCTGCTATTATTTTAAATATACGTTGTTTCATTAATATAAGTCAAAATAAACTATAAATAAATAGAATAATGTGAAGCTAAGCGAATTTGTCCAGATGATGCCCAATTTTTTAATTTTTTAGTTTGATTACTTTCTAATTGAGCTAATGGAATTAATTCATTTAATGCTGAACAAATATCATCCGTTGTAAAATCACGTTCTTCATAAAAAGCATGATACATGGCTTCAATAATAGTTTGTTTTATTTCAGCACCTGAAAAAGATTCGGAAAGTTGAGCTAACTTTTTATAATCAAAAGTTTCCCAATTGTTTGGTCTAAATTCTTGGAGATGAATTTTAAAAATTTGTTCTCGCTCTTGTTTTTGTGGTAGATCTAAAAAGAATATTTCATCAAATCTACCTTTCCGAATAATTTCTAATGGTAATCGATCTACATTATTAGCTGTTGCAACAACAAATACAGGTTTGGTTTTTTCAGATAACCAACTTATAAAGGTTGCTAAAACACGATTTGTTGTTCCACCGTCATTATTATTTTCATTAATACTAAAAGCTTTATCAATTTCATCAATCCATAATATACACGGAGCTAATGTTTCAGAAACTTCAATCATTTGACGTAACCGTGATTCTGATTCTCCAACAATTCCACCAAATAATTTTCCTACATCTAGTTTTAATAATGGCAATTGCCATTCAGTAGCAATAGCTTTGGCGGTTAATGACTTTCCAGTACCTTGAATTCCTACAAGTAATAATCCACGAGGTGTAGGTAAACCATAATTTGCGGCTTTAATGCCAAAGGAACGCTTTCGCTTTTTTAACCAATCTTTTAAATTTTCAACTCCTCCAATACTAGTAATTTTTTCATTAGCTGACCAATATTCTAAAATTTCTGTTTGTTTAATAATTTGTTTTTTTTCATTTAATAAAATTTTAATACTTCTATGGTCAATTGTTTTATATGTTGCTATAATTTTTGATAAAACTCGTCGAATTCGTTCTAAAGATAAACCTTGACAAGCTTGAGTTAAGTTTTCAAATAAGTCTGCTTCAATTTCAATATTCAAAGATTGAATTAGGCGATTTAATTCTTGACTTATTTCAATTTTCGTGGGTAGTTGAAATTGAAGAACGGTAATTAAATCTTGCAGTTCATTTGGAATTTTACTTTCAGATCCCAAAATAATAATTGTTTTTGGTTGCAATTTTAATAATCGACCAATATTCTTTACTTTCCTTGATATTGCTATATCAGTTAAAAAGCGATTAAAATCTTTTAATAAAAAAAGAGCTGGAGTTTCAGGTGTTAACCGTTCAACTAATTCTAATGCTTGTAATGGATTTTTTTTGGCAAACCCTTCATTATTTGGATTATTCGTATAACCATCTACAAAATCCCAACTATAAATACTTCTATTAAAATTAGTTTTAATATTTTTTCGAATAACATATTCGACTCGATCTTCTTCAATTGTATTTATAAAAATAATTGGGTAACGAGCTTTTAATAAAAGTGTTAGTTCATTATTAAATTGCATAAATAATGTTTTAGAAAAATTAGTTGCTAAATTATCATTATTATAATTATAACTAAAAAATTATACATTATTAGAGGAAACTAAAAAGTTTCACTCTAATAGAAAAATAGTACTAATGATTTAAAGCTAATTTTTTACGGCCTTTTTTACGTCTATTTTTAATAGTTTTCCGGCCAGTTGGTGTAGACATCCTAGTACGAAAACCCGATAATCTTAATATCGACGTACGGCTTTTATTTGATAATGTTCGTTTTGTCATAATTAAATTTTTTAAGTATAAATAGTTTGAATAATATATAACAATTCAAAAAGGAATCAGTATTTATATTATACTTGATCTAAGAAGATCATAAATAACTAAATGTCTTGTTATTTGAGCTCGTTTTTTAAAGAATTCATAGGCTTCGTCTTTATATTCAAATAATGGATTTCGTTGTCCATAACTCCTCCATCCTACAGCATCACGCAAAAGAGCCATTTTCTGTAAATGTTCTTTCCATTCAGTATCAATATAAATTAAAATAAGCGTTCTTTCTAAAGCTCGAATAATGCCTAAGTGACGTACTTCTAATTCAAGGACCTTCATTTCATAGCATAACCAAAATTCTTGAAAAAGATAAATCTTCATTTCCACTAAATCAAAATTAGTTAAATTATTTTGAAAATTATTTAAAACATTCAAGTTTCTGCCAAATAAATTTTCAAGTGTTACAATAACTTGTGAAAATTCCAATTGTTTTTTATCAAATTTTGTTAAAATTTCTGTAATAATTTGTTCACCATCTGCTAATAATTTTCTTTGAACCGAAACACTTTCCAAAATTTTTCGCCGTTCAAAATAAATAACTTTTCTTTGTTTGTTTAAAATTTCATCATATTCAAATAAGTTTTTTCGAGATTCATAAGTTAATTCTTCTAATCTTTGTTGAGCAGAATCTAAACTTTTTGATAATAATTCCGATTCAATTGGTACGTCCGCTAAAAATTGATTTTTAAGAAAATCTTGTATTTTCGGACCTCCAAATAAACGTAATAATCGATCTTCTAAACTTAAAAAGAACTGTGACGTTCCAGGATCACCTTGTCGAGCACATCGACCACGTAGTTGATTATCAATTCTTCGAGAATCATTTCGTTCTGTACCAATAATATATAAACCACCTAGATTTTTAACAATAGTATTATCAATGTATTGAGTTTTTTTCTCAAATTTCTCAAATTCTTTAATTAAAAATTTTAAGGATTGCTCATAATAAGTACTTGGAACACGAAGTTGATCGGTTTCATTTAAAAGTTTAAGAATATCAATATCAGATAAACGTTTAAAAGTTGAATTACGCAATAAACTTATTAAAACACTAATAAATTTATGTGAAATTCCTTTTAGTTTATTTGTTAATGAAAATATAGTAGTCCTTTTTGTTAATTCTATTTGAGGTTTATAAGAAACAAGAATGGTATACAAATATTTAAGTGTTTTAAACTTAATATTTCCACCTAATATTATATCTGTTCCTCGACCCGCCATATTTGTCGCAATTGTAATACTTTTTTGCTTGCCGGCTTGTGCGACAATTTCCGATTCACGTCTAACATTTTCAGGTTTAGCATTTAAAATCTGATAATTTAAATTATATTCATTTAATAATTGTCCTAACATTTCAGATTTTTCTACACTAGTTGTTCCAATTAAAATGGGTTGAGTTTTTGTAGAAATTTTTTCACATTCTGTTGCAATTGCAGTCCACTTCGAAAGTTCATCTTTATATATTAAATCTGGTAAATCTTTTCTTAAATTTGGACGTGCAGTAGGTATTTCAACAACAGATAAATTATAAATTTTTTCAAATTCAATTTCCGCTGTTTTCGCTGTACCGGTCATTCCAGATAATTTTGGATAAAGTAAAAAGAAATTTTGATAAGTTACTGATGCTGCCGTTTCATTATTTTGTCGAATAGTTACTCGTTCTTTGGCTTCAATAGCTTGATGAAGTCCATCACTCCATCTTCTATCTGGCATAATTCGTCCTGTAAATTCATCGACAATAATAATTTGATCATTTTGAACAATATAATGAACATTTCTAAAAAATAATGTATTAGCTTTTAAAGCATTAATAACATACGGGATCCATGGATCGTTAGGATTATATAAATCCGTAATACCTAAAATATTTTCGATCTGAATCGTTCCGTTTTTAGTTAATATTACATTTTTATTTTTTTCATCTACTTTGAAATGAAGATTAACTTCTAAATAATCTATAATTTCAGCAGCAATTATATATTTATCAATTGAAGTTTGAACTGAATTTGAAATTATTAACGGGGTTTGAGCTTCATCAATTAAAACCGAATCAACTTCATCGATTATACAATAATTAAAGGGACGTAAAACGACCTCATTAATGTTTAAGGCCATATTATCTCGAAGATAATCAAATCCTAATTCACTATTAGTAACATAAGTAATATCTGCATCATAATTTTTTTGCCGTTCTCGAATATCCAGATTTTCTTGAATTAAACCCGTGTTTAAACCTAGAAATCGATAAACTTGACCCATTGAAAGTTGATCTCGGCTAGCCAAATAATCATTAACTGTTACAATATGAACACCTTTTTTTGTCAAACCATTTAAATACGCAGGTAAAGTTGCAACAAGAGTTTTTCCTTCTCCGGTACGCATTTCTGCAATTTTACCACTATTTAATACTAATCCTCCAAGAAGTTGCACATCATAATGCCGTAAACCAAGAGTTCGAAAACTTGCTTCACGAGTTAATGCAAAAGATTCAATTATTAAATTGTTTAAATTGGAAATAGTTTGATATTGTTTCTGAAGTTGAGTTGATTTTAGACGAATTTCATTATCAGATAAGAATTTAAATTTTGACTCTAAATCATTAATTTCAGTAATTAATGATTTATATTCATTTAGCGGTAAATTTTTTTTTAATAAATTTTTTAGCATTCGTTATTAAAGTATTTTTATACTATAATATTCACACGTTTGTGCATGGAATCTTTATAATCAAATTTTACAATACCATCTGTTAATGCAAATAATGTAAAATCTTTTCCACATCCAACATTAATCCCAGGTTTAAATTTCGTACCACGTTGACGTACAATAATATTACCAGCCTTTACTACTTGACCACCAAATTTTTTCACTCCTAATCGTTTTGCATTTGAATCACGACCATTTTTTGTACTACCTGCACCTTTTTTGTGAGCCATAATTTTACTTCCTTTTCCTTAAGTTTAATTAATAATTATATTTTCAATTAATACACGCGTTAATTCTTGACGATGACCTTGTTTTTTACGTGTTTTTTTCTTAGGTCTCATCTTATAAACAATTTTTTTACGATCACGTAAATGCTCTAAAACTTTCCCTGTAACTTTTACGTTGTTTAAAAAAGGTTTTCCAATTAAAATTTCGCCATCATTATTTAATAACAATATTCGATTTAAAATAATTTCCTTTCCTAATTCTGTTGGAATACGGTTGAAATTATAATATTTACCACTTTCAATCCAAAATTGTTTTCCACTAATTTCGACAATTGCATATTTCATAATTTATTAAACGTCACATTTCAGAAAATTGAACTAAACCATATTATAGTATAGTATTTTTTCTCTCGTCAATTTTTTTAGAACTGGATTTTAATTAGTTATATTTTTTAATATCCAAAGTTCACTATAAAAAAATTCAAGCGCTTTTGAACGATAACAGTCTTTATTACTAATAATTGATAATGTTCGAGTAATTTTTATGTTTTCAATCTTCATAATTGCAATAGTTTCTAATTGAATTTCTTTTTCAACTGCTGAGAGTGATACAAAAGCAGCTCCTAAACCTAAACTTACAGCGGTTTTAATAGCTTCTATAGAATTTAATTGCATAATAATATTAAATTGTTTTGTTTCAATATTATTTTGAATTAGAATGTTATCAATAAATTTTCGGATTGTGGAACTTGAATTTAAAGTTATGAAATTTAAATGATATAAATCATCTTTCTGAATTGTTTTTTGCTTTTTTAATGCAAATGGGTGAGATTTTGGAACAATTAAAATTAATTCATCATCAACAAAATTTTCAATTTCTAAATTTTTTTTTAATTCTTCCGGCACATCTCCACCGACAACTGCTATATCAATTTCACGACTAACAACTTTTTTTGCTATTACTCTAGTTGAATCAACTTGCACATTAATATTAATCTGTGGATAATTTTGTGCAAAAAGTGCTAAAACTCGTGGCATTAAATAGGTTCCAATCGTTTGACTCGCTCCAACAATTAAATTACCTCGATCACCATTTTTTACATCATTTAATGCACGACAACTTTCTTCACATAATGCTAAAATTCGTTCTGAATATTGCAGAAAAACTTTGCCTGCTTCGGTTAAAGATATTGTATTATTTTCTCGATTTAATAACGAAATACCTAAGCGGGTTTCTAAAATTTTAATTTGCTTGCTTAAGGATGGTTGTGACACGTACAATATTTCTGCTGCTTTAGTAAAGCTTTTCTCATTTGCAATTGCTTTTAAAATTCTTAATTGTTGTAATGTAAAAGGAAGAATCATATATTTAAACTTTACTATCTTCAAGTAATAAGTTTTATTAAGTTTTAATATTATTTATTTAATTGCGGATGGAGAGACTCGAACTCTCATAACAAAGTTACTAGGACCTAAATCTAGCGCGTCTACCAGTTCCGCCACATCCGCTTTCTAACATAGAATATAATACTATATTTAAATTATAAATTTTTAAATCTGAAATTAAGATTTAAAAATTTATTCTTCAACGTAAATACTATAAATAAAACTTGTAGGTTTACCTTGTAAAACTGATTTTGCTAGTGATAAAGACTTTTGAGCTACTTTATTAGCTTTACGTTTCCAATTAGCTTTACGGCTATTTTTTTTTGTTTTTGAGGTCCTTTTTTTTGGTACTGCCATAAGACGTCTTCTTATTAGATTAAATGATTACTTTCTGAAAATATTATATAAAAGATGCAAGGAAA
>Ga0169931_10001420_pt1 | contig 39557 bp, 36 predicted proteins | sample Kivu_15m_20L_FD_129675 | JGI IMG/M metagenome (GOLD analysis project Ga0169931, IMG submission 129675) | Freshwater microbial communities from Lake Kivu, Western Province, Rwanda to study Microbial Dark Matter (Phase II) - Kivu_15m_20L... | ecosystem: Environmental > Aquatic > Freshwater > Lake... | reverse complement strand
TCGCCGGACCGGCCTTGAAATCACCCCTTTCCCCGTGGATTACCAGACGGCCAAGGATCTCTTTTTTCCACCCAAGCCCGAAGACTTTTTTCCGACGGCAAGGGCCTTGGTTCAAACGGAGTCGTGCTTGCGGGAGTGGATCGGTCGTTTTTTTTATAGTCTTCCGCGATTAAAACCCGGGGGATGACAACCCGAGGATTTGGCCGACCACAGGGGAGACTTTTTTGGCCAAGATCTCATTTCCTTGGCTGCTGAGATGCATCCCGTCCGGAGCGAGATTTCGGTCCTTCAAGTCGATGGCCAAAGCCATATCCAGGTAAAAAACCCGGGAATGGTCGGCATAGTGTCTTAGAAAGAACTCGTGAAGGGCCTTTTGTTGCGAGGCATGCCAATCCCCGATGCGGGGTTGCCCCAAAAGCAGGACGGACCCATCGGAGATCGAAAGGGCCCGTTGGATGCTTTGATCCACCCAGTGAAGATAGAAGGAGAGGGCATCTTGGGGCTCAACTGTGCGACCTCCCTTGTTAGGCGAAGGTTTTTGTTGTGCCCACCGCTCAAGAATTTTCTCCATCCCCTCAACGGCATTCACGGTGCCGTGGAGTGCGGTTCCAACGATTTTTGAGCTGAGGGCGGGTGTAAAAACAATTTTCGGGTCCCGGTACATCTGATCCAGGTTGCCGCCGCTCAACAAAGCCATTGCTTTTTCCCTGAAAATTAATGGCCAAATGGGCATATATCCGGTCAGGCGAAAACAGAGGGAATCTTTTCTCCAATCAAAGGTATTGATTCCCGCATCCGTGTAGCCGATGTAAAAGATCCAAAGATCGGGCTTCAGATCCGCATAAGATTCTATGGTAAAAGGAAATGAATAAACCCCTTGAACATTCCACCCTAAATTGGCCACATCGACGGCGGAATTCGTAAAGTTTGTTTTTAACGCTCTGCCGAGAAAAGCAGGCATCGTTTGATCTACGCCGACCCCGTAGCCTGCCGCGGTGCTTCCGCCTAGCACAACGACACGATGACCACCTTTTGGCTTGGGCCCCAAAAGCGGGCCCCGGTAGCCGCGGATGTTATACCCCATGGAATAGTTGTTGAACTTTTCGTGAAAATGAAAATCAAGAACGAGAAGAGCCAAAACAGGAGCCCCGAAAAAGATGGCCACCGATAAAAAACAAAAGTCGCTTTTTGTTTTTTTATTTTTATCACGTCTGCATGCTTGTGCATCCAGCGCTCATGGGGACGCCCTTCCAGGCCTGAAACATTAAAACCGCCCAGAGCGAATGGGCCCAATTCCGGCGACCCGAAAGGTGCTCTCCCCACCTTTGCCGGATGGGTTCCGGATTCAAGAGACCGTCCGCCACCAACCGGCTAGGCTGGAGAAGTTCCTCAGCCCAAGCCCTCAAAGGACCCCGCAACCAGTCGTCGAGAGGAACGCTGAAGCCCATCTTGGGACCCTCGGTTAAGGTGTGGGGCACATATTCTGCCAGAATTTTTCTCAGAATGACCTTGGTGCCGGACGGCCGTATTTTCCAGCTTAATGGTAACCGCCAAACGAACTCTACCACACGGTGGTCGAGAAAAGGAGCCCGTACTTCAAGGCTAACCGCCATGGAAGCTCGATCGACCTTGGTGAGGATGTCATCGGGCAGATAGGTCACGCTATCGGTCGCCATCATCTGTTGCGTCACATTCCCGGCACTCATTTGCCCCAACACCCGAGAAAAGAAACCTTCCTTATCAAAATGACCGTCCACTAACTGCTCGGGGCGATCCCAGCATGAGACCAAATTATGGTAAAGTTTTTCAAAATTGGGACAGGCCAGCGCTTCCGCACCCTTGTGGATTTTTTCTCCCCAGCGACTGATTCGCATGGGGGCGGGGATCAGTCGCTCTGTGCGGAAAAAAAAATCGTCCCACGTATGAGGAGATATTTGTAGGCACCAGTTGGCCAAACCAGATCGAACCGGCCGGGGGATCCATCGGAGAACTTGCCATGCCTGGGGAGCCAGCCGATACCGATTGTACCCACCAAAAAGTTCGTCGCCCCCATCACCGGATAAAGCAACCCCAACATGCTGGCGGGCAAAACGGCTTATCAGGAAAGTGGGAATCTGCGAGGAGTCAGCAAACGGCTCGCTGTAAATCCCCGGCAAAAGCGGGATCACCTCAAGCGCGTCTTTCGATGAGACCTTGATTTCGGCGTGCTCGGTTCCCAGGTGGCGAGCCACATTCCGCGCGGTTCTTGTTTCATCATATTTCTCATCAGAAAAACCGACAGTGAAAGTTCGAATCGACCGAGAGGACTGCTCCTGCATAACTGCTGCGATTGTGGAGGAGTCCGTCCCGCCGGACAGGAAGGCCCCGATCGGAACGTCTGCTACCATTTGTCCGCGCACGGCCTGCCGCAGGAGGTTTTTTAATTCTCCCGATGCATCCTCAAACGTTTCTGAAAACGGTTTTTCAATACCGGCTGCCACGACCCTCCGAAACTCCCAATAAGGCACGGAGGCTGGCACGTGATTGGGGGTTGAAACCGAAACGAGATGACCGGGCAGCAGCTTTGAGATGCCCCGATAAATTGTGAAGGGGGCCGGGACTTCTGCATAACGAAGGTATAACGTCAATGCCTGCCGGCTGATCTTTCCCTCAAAGGCGGGATGAAGGCGCAAGGCCGACAATTCCGAGCCAAATAAGAATTCATTATATCCTCCGGCACTTTGACAGCCGTAGTAAAGGGGTTTTTCGCCCAACCGATCCCGACCCAGGGTAAGAACTTTTTCGCCACGGTCCCAGATGGCGAACGAGAACATCCCCACGCTTTTTTCCAAAGTTCGCTTTAATCCCCACTCTTCCACCCCCGCCAGAAATACCTCCGTGTCTGAGTGTCCCCGCCACTCCGCACCCGCCATCCGCCGCCTTCCACCCTCTATTGTCCGACTACCGACAACCGACAACCGGCTCCCGCCCTCCATCTTCCGACCTCCCTCCCCTGTCCTGTGGCCACTGACCGCCGACCACCGACCACCTCTCCCAAGTTCCTCCCTCAACTCTCTGTGGTTATAGATCTCGCCATTAAACACCATTACGTACCTCCCAGACCACGAAACCATCGGCTGATGTCCGGCCGGGCTGAGATCCAAGATTGAGAGCCGCCGAAAGCCCAATGCCACGGAACCGTTGTCTTCCGCCCAAGTTCCCGCATCGTCCGGTCCCCGGTGCCCAAGAGGCCTGGCCATACGCTCCGCCAATCTTTCTGCTTCCACGCGCCTGCACTGCTTGCCAAAGAATCCCGTGAATCCACACACTGCCTAAATTAACCTCAATTTTCGATTTTCATTTCTAAGATCATGTTTTTTTGTAACATTTTTTTCGGATGTCGGGCATTAGTCACCGCTTTCGGTTGATCTGCTTGGTTTTTCGAATTTTTATCTTTTTTGACTGTAGTTCAAGAAGAGCAACCCGTTTTCTCGGCCACTATTTCGTGATTTTCAAAAAATCGATTAAGAGATCGGTCACTTGCATCACTTCATCTTCAGATAATTCTGGGTAAATGGGGAGGGAAATCTGGGTCCGCGCCAGCCATTCGCTCACCGGAAAATCCCCAATTTGATAGCCAAGAGAACGATAAGCTTTTTGAAGATGAATTGGAACAGGATAGTGAAGAGCGGTCTCTACCCCCCTTGCAGCCAGATAGTCCTGTAGTTTATCGCGCTGCTCGTGGAACACACTGAAGATATGATAAACGTGTCGACGCCCTTCTGCTTCCCGGGCCACGTGGTAGCCATTTTTTTGTAGGATTCGCTGATAAAGCGCAGCATGCCTGCGACGGTTCTCGGTCCACCCCTGAAGGCTTCCGAGCTTGATACCAAGGACCGCGCCTTGGATGGCATCCATGCGGTAATTAAAGCCAAGAAAATCGTGATGATATTTTCGGGATTGGCCCCAGTCCCGAAGTTGTCGGATTTTATCAGCATCCCCGGAATTCTTCACAAGAACCAGCCCGCCTTCCCCATAGGCACCCAGGTTTTTCCCCGGATAAAAGCTGAAGCATCCGAAGGATCCAAACGTGCCAACTTTTTGATTTTGGTAATCTGCCAGATGCGCCTGCGCACAATCTTCGACGACTGCCAAATGGTGACGTTGGGCAATTGTCATGATTGTGTCCATGGAAGCCGCTTGTCCATAAAGATGGACCGGCAGAATCGCCCGTGTACGAGGGGTAATTTTTTCCTTAATTTTATCTGGGTTTATGGTGCAGGTGTTTGGCTCAATATCGACAAAAACAGGCTTGGCACCCGTGTAAAGGATCGCTGCGGCGGAAGCAGTGAAGGTCATGGGGGACGTGATGACCTCGTCTCCGGGACCGATCCCAGCCGCCAGCAAGGCGAGCTGCAGTGCACTGGTTCCGGAATTGACTGCGACCGCATGTTGGGCCCCATGGAGCTTCGCAAACCCTTCTTCAAAGGCTTTCACTCGGGGGCCCAACACGTAGTTTCCTTCCTCCAAGACCTCAAGGACGGCTGGCACCATTTCCTCGCGAAGAGCGCGGTACTGTCTCCGCAGATCGAGGAATTTAATTTTCGTAGAATACTGAATTAGGTCACTTCGACCGGTTGGCCACGGAAACGGATGGATTGGTTCGCCGCCTCAAGAACTCGTAGAATGGATATGCTTTGACGGGCATTGGAGATCGGCGGATGCTTTTTTTCTACACAATCTAAAAAATGGTCGATTTCGTTTCGCAGCGCCTCGGTATTCTCAATTTTTGGGCACCAAATATCCCCTGTGCGATAGCTGATCAACATATTCCGGATATTTTCAGGATCTAGTTTTTCCGTGATGCTTTTTTCATATACTTTTACTTTTTCATCAGGATTGACATCGTCGTAAACAATCATTTTCTTGCTGCCCCCGATCAACAGTCGCCTTACCTTAACAGGGGAAAGCCAGTTAACGTTGATGTGGGCAATCTTATCGGGAAAAAATAGCGTGAGAAACGCCGCATACTCGGGTTGCCTGGGGATATGGGTATATCCAGTTGCGGAAACTGCCGTTGGATTTTCGCCGACAAGAAAGTTTAAAATGGCGAGATCATGGGTTGCTAAATCCCACAAGACATTGATGTCTTTTTGAAAAAGCCCCAAATTGATGCGAGTGGCATCAAAGTAGCGCAAATTCCCGATGGAACCTGAGTCAATCATTTCCCGGATTTTTTGCACAGAACCACTAAAGATAAACGTGTGATCGACCATCAGAACGACCCCCTTTTTTTCGGCCTCTTTTTCGAGAATCTCCGCCTGCTGGACATTTGTTGTCAGGGGTTTCGCCACAAGCGCATGTTTTCCGGCGGTGATTGTTTGTTTCGCCAATGCAAAGTGGCTTTCTGCTGGAGTCATAATCGCCACAGCATTCACTGTCGGATCAGCAATCAACTCTTCCGGTGATTGGGTCACCCGGATCTCCGGATACATTTGCTTTGCCCAAATAAGTCTTGCTGGATCTTTATCACAAATGCACACAAGCCGGACTCGCCTATGATTATGGAAATTTCGGACAAAGTTTGGCCCCCAATAGCCCGCTCCGATAACCCCTATACCCATCATGACAAGTTTGGTTTCGAAAGCAAACGGGCGGGTACCCCGGCCACTGTTGTTCCCGGCGAAACATGCCGGGTCACCACGGCTCCTGCCCCAACCAAAGCCCCCGCCCCCACAACGATCCCCCCCAGAACTACCGCTCCGCTCCCGATGGAGGCCCCTTGACAAATTCGAGTCGGCATCATCTCCCAGTTAGCTTCGGTTTTCAACGTATGGTCGGGACAGGTAGCTCGGGGATGAATATCGTTGGTAAAGACGACTCCATGGCCGATAAAAACTTCATCCTCCAAAGTCACTCCCGTGCAAATAAAAGTATGGGAAGAAATTTTGCAGCGGGATCCGACCACGGCACCTTTTTGGATCTCGACAAAGGCCCCGATTTTTGTGCCATCTCCAATTTTACATCCGTAGAGGTTGACCAGTTCCGGCTGTGGGATACTGACGTCTAAACCGAGGACAACATTTTGAAGAGGCATGACAAATAAAGATTAAAGAAAGACTGTTTTAATTTTTATATTTCAAAGATCAGTTTTGGGCAAGTACCCGTCGGTAAAACATTTCATACTTTAGAACCATTCTTTTCCCGTCATGGAGTCGGGACAATATTTTTTTTTGCCGGGATGCGGTGTTACTTAATAGCCTTGGGCGACTAAGCAAAAGCACCGCTTTTTCAGCCACCTGCCTTGGGCAAGGACTTGACCAAATTAAATCCTCTGATCGAGCTTTATATTTCTCTTGAATCTGGAGGCCTACGGCGGGTACTCCCATGTGAATCGATTCCAAGCCAGCTACGCCTGTGCTGCTTCCCGTATTAAGAGTGATGCAGAGATCCATAACAGAAAAATGCATATAGGGATTGCGGGCTAATCCAGGAAAGTGAATACGCTCCAAAAGATTTTTTTCCTTGGTCCTTTGAAAGATTTTATTTTTTAATATACCATCACCTGAAAAGATAAAATGGACATCCGAGGGTGTCCTGATAGCGATTTCAAAGAAGACTTCCAATATTTGCAAAGGCCGCCGCTCCGGTCGAAATAGGCCCAAAGTGCCCACACAAAATCGCCGATTTGAAGAAACTCCAATATTTCTTAAAAACTGATTACATTTCTTCTGCGAGATTTTGTTTAAACAAGGCAAAAAACTGTTGCGAATATTCTGAATTCGTTGTGGATCAAAATCGGCCCAGTTGTTGTCTTTGGCAACAAGAACTAGACCATCAAAAAGCGAAGATATTTTTTTGTTGAGCCATTCTTGGATTTTTGGCATTTGCAAGCCGGCGGCATGGTAAGTTTCTATGATCAGTGGATACTTTTGCCGATATATCTTCCTTAAAAGTAGAATTATTATTCCAAGTATTTTTGCTTGTGTAAGATGCAGGTGAATTATGTGAAACTTTTTAAAAAATGAATTGTTTCTGATTACCCATTGAATCGAAACTAAATAATTCCAAATTTTGTTGGTTTTTTTTCTGATTATATAAATTTTGGATTTCGCATTTTTTTTGGGTATGTACATCGATTTAAATATGGTCAGAAGGGCGGCAGAAAAATTTTTTTTTGATGAACTCTCACAAAGCTGTAAAACAATATTTTCAGCTCCTCCAAAAGTAATTTTCGGAATAATATGTAGAACTTTTATTTTTTTTTCTTCTTTTTTAGGCATTTAATAGTTTATAAGTTTCATTTTTTAAAATCATAAAATTTTTCTTTTTTTAAAAAATAAATCAGGAGAAAATTTACAATCATAATAAATAAAGATAGCGGGATTAAAGTTGAAGGATTTAAACAATCATTTTTAATAAAGGTTTTTAGCGAAAAAGTTACTAGACATGTCCATCCAATGCAAAGAACAAGAGTTTTTGCGAACCTCAGCAGGTTTTTTTTCAAAGCCTTGGATCCAATCCAAAGAATGTATGCGAAATGTGCCAAAGCGATTAAGGCCATTGTTGCTGCAGCACCTATGCTGCCGTATTCTGGAATTATCGCCAATAATGCTAATGGAGTAAAAATTGCTGCACATACTGTTCCTTTTAAAACACCCTTCATTTTTTCATTTGCGTAAAGCATGCTTGTGACTGGATAACATGCTTGGTTGAGCAGAAGGACCACGCCGAGCAGAAACGAGATCGCTTCTGTTCCTGAGGTAAAGACAGAATTCCCCGTCCACCAAAACAGCCAAAGATTTGAGAACGTGGCAAAAGTTATTAAAGGAGGGATTAAAAGCGCGCAGATCCAACTAAAGAATTCCTGAAGACTTTCGATTAGCTTTTTGCTGTTTTGAGTTGAGGCAAAACCTGCCATTTTTGGATTGTAATAGACTATTAACGGGGAGACAAAACGGCTCATTCCCCCAAGTAAGTTGGCAATGAAAACGTATAGACCATAGTCGCTTAGGGAAACAAATTTGCTTAATATTAAGCGATCGGCATAAACACCCAAGCTGGAACAGGCGGTGATCGCGAACATTCCCCCTGCAAAATTTTGGATTGATTTCACGGCCGGCCAGGAAAACCTTGTTTTGATTGCTGGCGCTGGCAGACACTTCAGCGCGGCTTTTCGTTGCAGCATGGTGTGAAGCGCACCAATCACCATATTCCAAACAAAAAACATTCGTAGATCTGCCGCGTTCAGCATCAGCACAGCCAATCCTCCAAAACTCCTTACAGATTGGGCGAGTGCCCCAAGCAATCCGCTGTGAACTTGTTTCTCATATCCATTCATAATTCCTGCGTAAAAACCTGATGGAAAGCTGGTTAGAAAAGCGCCTCCTGCCAGCCAGGAGATTTCCCGAATTTGATATTCGAATCGGTCTGATTCTTGAAACCATTGCTCGTGAAAAAAGAAAACAAAAATAAAAAAAAGTAGGGCTAAAAAAGAAACTACAGCCCAGAATAAAATTTCCGTGCTATAGACCAAAGGAGGTATCCGGAAGGTTTCCACTCCCCTTGCATTTAGCCAGGCGATTTGACGGCAAACCGCACCTGAAACTGCCGTGTCCAGGACAGATGCCATGCCTTGCAGTGCCATGAAAAACCCAATGATTCCATATCCATCCAGTCCAATAAGATTTAGGTAAAATGGAAGTAGACAGATTTGCAAAAGAGCCTGATAGACGCTAATTGACCCTAGAGATAGTATCTTTCTCAGCTTATTATGCCCGCAGCGTGACAAAACGCATTTGAATTATGTGTCTTCGATATTTAATTAGGTTTTTTGATTGATTCATAAAGTTTCTTTTGGTTTAAACTAGCCTTCTCCGGATCCAGTAGCGACAACGCCCTGCGGCGAGCCATCCGACCCATGTTTTTAGCTTTCGCAGGATTTTTTAAGATTTTAATAGTTTCACGTGCGAGGCCGTGAATATCGTGAAAAGGAACAAGCCTTCCGGTTTTGTTGTTTATGATAATCTCATTATGCCAATCTAAATCATAAGCCACGATTGGTGCACCTCCTAATGCTGCTTCCGCTAAAGAACGTCCCGATAAAGGCGCAACTACAACGGAAGCTCTTGGTATGACTTTTGCGAGCCATTCTTGGTTTTGATTACCGCAAATCGAAATGCGATTGAGAACTCCAAGTTCCTCCGCTAGCAAAAAAAGGTTTTTACGCTCAGCACCGTCACCCACTAAGAGTAATTTTATATTACTTACTTTTTTTGCTATTTTTGGCAAGGCCATGATGACATGATCCACATATTTTATTTTCTCAAGTCTTGAAATAACAAGAATAAATGGGGTTCTAGGCAGACATTTTTTTGGAAGAATACCTGCTCTTTGTCTGGGGTTTTGAAAATGTTTTATATTTAAAGTACTGCCCATGTTAAAAAGAGAAATCTTTTTTGGCGAAATACCTAGTTGCATGACATATTTTTTGTTGTCTTTATTTGCGACGATCACACTTGTAGAGTGCTTAAGAACACTTGTTTCAATTTTTTCTTCGATCCAGATTTTTGGAAACAACTTTGGCATAATAGGTTTTTTCGTAGAAAGACGAATTCTGCCAAGATTTCCCCAAACCCCTACAACCAACGGAAGTCGGTGACAAATGGCAAGAATCAACCCAAGGAGACCATTAAAAAATGGATCATCGGCGCGAATTAGTCTGATGGGTCTTTGACGACACAATATCGAGAGATAATAAAAAAGATTTAATTGTGCCAAAAGAAAATTTAGGCGCGGGAAGCGGTAGAAAGCTTTTGTAAGACCCATTTTTCCAGCTATCAATGAGTTTGTTTTGTTATATTTGGAAATACTCACCAATCCGTACCGCTCTGGATCGTCAACGTTTGAAAATATTTGTTCTAACGGGTTGCAATGCCAGACATGGGTAAAAACACCTGCACAATTTTTTTTTAGAAAAAAGGCTTCTATTTTTCTTTGAAAAAGCATCTTTTGCGTATAGGCGCAGTCTAAAACAAGCAATTCTTTTTTATTCAAACTAGTAGTTATATAAGTTTATATTGATAGATATTATGTTTGGGCTTATGCAGATAATTAAGCATTTTTTGATTGCAACCAAGATAATTACATTGCCTTTTTTGTATTTTTTTAAATATAGGTTTTATGTTTAATTTTTTCCCAAGCAAGAGAGAAAGATCTTTTAAACTTATTTGGTCATTGCCTGCAAGGTTTACAATTCCAGTCATTTTGATTCTGATCGCTTCCTTAATGGCCTCAGCAGCATCGTCGACGTGAATTGGATTCAGGTAAAAACCGTTTTTTCCCGAGATTTTAATCGGGTGACCCTTTCTTATTTTTGATAAGATTTTTGGTATTAACCTATTATTTTTTTGTTTTTTTCCATAAATAAAAAAAGGTCGCAATATTAAACACTTAAGATTTTTTTTAAAGCAACCAATTAGGTTTTCACTAATTTTTTTACTGGCTATATAAAAATTGTGATTTTTTTTGTCTGAAATTTTTTCGCATTCATTGCTATAGCCTAATTTTTTCGAATATACTCCTCCTGTGGAGGCAAAAATAAAATGTTTAGCGCCAGCTTTTACGCCGTATCTTAGTAATTGCCATGTTGACACTGTATTTGTGTAAAATAACTTTTTTAAATTATTTTTTTTCTCCGATTGGTTAAACTGAGCAAGATGGACAATAACACTAATTTTGTTTGGGAGAATTTTTTTACTAATTGGTTTTGATAAATTGCAGTAGATAATATTTATATTATTTTTTTTTGGTAATGGTTTTTTTTTTGATGTGCAAAATATTTTGTACTTTTTATTATCAATTTTTTTTTTTAAAGAGGAGCCAAGCAGACCAAATGCCCCGGTGATTAAAATATTTTCTTTTGTCATTAAAGACTTTTTTTTTGGGCTTTTAGAACTAAATTAAATCTATGCTTATTATGCTTGGGGCATTCATATCGAAGTATTTTTTTTATTTGCCACTCTTTTTTTAGGTTAGCCAATAATTCAGATTCTCGAAAATGATGAAAATGTACTGTATCCGAAAGAAGTGTTGCATGATACAGCCAAACGTAAGTGTTGATAATTAGGTTTCCACCGTGTTTCAGGATACGGTGAGCCTCGCATAAGGCGGAGTGGTAATCCAAAATATGGTCAAGGCTCGTATTAAATACAACGTTATCAAAGAAATGGGATTTGAACGGCAGAACTTCGCCAAGTGCAATAATCCTAAATTTTGTGCCGCGACAAAAAGGATCAAGCCCCAAGTAAGAACACTTTTGAGGGAACAAAAATCTTGAATGATCAGGATCATCACTTCCAACATCAAGTAAATTACCACTCAAATCAATACACATTTTCTGGGTGCGAAAGTGGACTTTTTTTGCAGCTATTGAATTTAGCGGCGCATTAATGGGCCCTTTCTGTTTTATTTGACTTAAAAGAAAATACTGACAAAGTGGGTTTTTATAGTACCGAAGTTTTAATTCCTTCTTTTTTTGGATTGTACTTAAAATAGATTTTGGATAAAGCAATGGACTTTTAATTAAAAAAGGGAACTTTTCTTTTTTATTAAAAAGCTTTTTTTTATTTAAATCCAAAAAAAGTGGTTTTAAGGAATCTGGACTTACAAGAGCACCTTCTTGGACGAGTTTCTCAAGCGAAATTGCGGGGCAACGCGCCTTTTTTTTCAAGAGAGACTCTTCCCTTATAAGGCGGGGATTGGGATTAAAAAGTCTGCTTAAAGTATTCATTAACGGATAAAAGGGACCAAATGAAGAGCCTTTTGTTTTCTTTGCCTTGAAAATGCCGGTCGAGAACAGGCTTGACCGCTTGATAATCCAAAATTTTATAAATATCCGCCTTTCTCGAAAGTACTGTTTTTTTAAGATAATCGATACTTGATCCTTTAAACCAACTGGCATCCGGCGACGAAAAACCTTGTTTAGGGGATCGAATAATATCTTCCGGCAAATATTTTGACATCAAGGCTCGGAGGATAATTTTTCCCTGAACACCCTTTTTTATTTTGTTTTTCCCGAGAGTGGCCTGTTTATTTTTAACTTTTAACTCAGCCGGAAGACGACAGGCAAATTCTACAAGATCATTGTCCATAAAGGGAACCCTTGCTTCAAGCCCATGAGCCATCGAAAGCTTGTCTTCCACAATAAAAAGGCCATGCAAAAATGTTTTTGCTTCGAAATGCAATGAAAGATTTATGGTCGCATCTTGTTGGCTTAAATCACTATTAAAATCTAGAAATACTTTTCTGAATATATTTTTTGGCTGAAGGCCGCTTACCTCGTTGAGGATGGGGCGAAACATGGCAATAATCTCCTTTTGGCTAGCTAATCGCTGCCATTGCGGAAAAGCTGTTTCTACAAATTCGTTGAAGTTGTTTAGCTTTTCGTTTTGATTATATCGCCAGGGATAACCGCCAAACATTTCATCCCCGCCGCACCCGGACAACACCACTTTCACGAATTTACTGGCCAGCTTTGCGGCATAGTAATTGGGGTAACTTTGACCAACCCTGGGCTCCTCCAGATGCCAAACCAGTTTAGGCAAACAACGCTCCATATCGCCTGCCTTGAGCACTATTTCGTAGTGTTCGGTCTTGAATCCCGCTGACATTGCCTCCGCTTTCTTTCGCTCATCAAAAGCGAGCTCAATTCCTGAAGCAGAGCTTAAATCGAATCCACAGGTAAATGTTTTGAGATGAGGAATCTGCTGTGCCGCCAAAGCAGTAATGGAGCCCGAATCCATCCCACCACTTAAATAGGCCCCCAGCTCCACATCGCTGACAAGCTGTCGGCTCACCGCCTGCCTGAAAAGTCGATCCAGCTCTTCAATATATTCTTCTTTTTTTAAGGAACGTTCAGGCTCACGAAAATGGTAATTCCAGTATTGATTCAGTCTGGGTTCTGGGCACCGTGTGCTAAGGGTTATAAAGTGGCCGGCGGGAAGGATCTTGATGTCCTGCAATAACGTCTGGTCGGTGAAGATATTTTGAAAGGTAAAATATTCCAGCAAAGCCGGCTTGTTCAGCACCTTGCGGAAGCCGGGTTGAGCGATGATCGCCTTCTGTTCGGATCCAAAAGAGAAAACATTGCCTTGTTGGGAGTAGTAGATCGGCTTGATACCGTAACGGTCGCGTGCGAGTAGCAAAGTTTGCTCTTTGCGGTCCCAAAGGGCCAGGGCAAACATACCGTTGAATTTCAGTAGCGCGTCCGTCCCCCAAGTTGCGAGGGCGTAGAGCACCACCTCGGTGTCAGTCTGGCTGCGGAACCAGACCCCCTCTGCCTCCAGATTTGCCCTAAGTTCCCGGTAGTTGTAGACCTCCCCGTTATAACTCAGCACCCAGCGGTGATCCGCACTGGCCATCGGTTGGTGACCGGCCGGGGTAAGATCCAGGATGGCCAGCCGGCGATGTCCAATCCCCACATGGCCCTCCACCCACTGTCCTTCCCCGTCCGGCCCCCGATGGGCAACTGCATCCGTCATTTTTTTCAAAATGACCGCGGACGCCGGCGAGACGTCGATGTTAATATACCCAGCTACTCCGCACATTATTTTAAATTCTTCCCTTGGTTCTTATCAGTTTTTAACTTTTGTAATCTAGTGCTGGGTTTAGGGTGCTGCGTTGAATGTAATGAGTGCGGAGCTCTGGGTGCTGGGTAAATCCTTGAAGCTTAAAATCAGCACTAAATACCCCGCACTCAGAACCCTGGAATTCAGCCCCCAGAACTAACAAATCTCAATTCCAACCTCCGAAGTCACAAATCCAAAATCCCCACGGCTTTTCTCCGAGCCCCGACCTCCGATTTGTGTCTTAATCTCCACTCGATCAATCGCTTTAGCCCCTCCTTAAGACCAATACGGGATTTAAAGCCGATTTCTTTTTCCGCTTTTTTGGGACAGCCGATACGGTTTCTTACCAGAGTGGCTTGACTACGAGGCTGATACTGGATTGGTTTTTTGCATCCGGTTAATTGGATCAGTAGTTCGGCCAGTTCCTTTAGTGAGGTGCGCTGGCCCGTGCCTACATTGTAAAACTGGTCTGTGGTCTCTGCCTCCATGGCACAAACATTGGCCCGAGCACAATCTTCCACGGCCACAAAATCGAACGCCTCGGAACCATCCCCTAAAATTGTCGGGCTTTCCCCCTGGTCGATCGCATCCAGCATTTTCATGATGACCGCGATATAAGCCCCGCGATAATCCTGTCGAGGGCCGTAGACGTTCATGTAGCGCAACCCGACATATTTTAAGCCGTATCGGTGGTGATAGGCCCGCAACATCGCTTCATCGCAGATCTTGGTGGCCCCGTAAAAGTTCTTGTTGTTAAAGGGATGTTCCTCCGTCATGGGCTCGGTCGAAGCGTCCCCGTAGACAGAAGCTGATGAGGAGAACACCAGTCTTTGCACCTTGTTGGCCACGCAGGCTTCCATCACATTGAAAGCACCCCGGACATTCACCTCGAAAGCGGCTCTGGGAAACTCGTGGCATTGAAGGAGCCACAAGGCCGCCAGACAAACTACTCCGTCCATTCCCTTGATCGCTCGGTCCAAGATATCTACCTGGCAAATATCACCTCCTGCCTCGAAGATTTTGATGCGGGGATCTTTCAGCGCCTCGTTCAAATTTTCCAGGGAACCCCGGACAAAATTGTCATAAATCCATATTTCCTTTGCTTCACTTTTGGCCAGCTGATCCACCACGTGGCTTCCGATGAGTCCGGCACCCCCGATAACTAGTACTTTTTTATTTTCCAGTTTCATAGGCGGGTAGCTTGTTAGGCGTGGTTTTCATCGAATTTTTTAATCTCGTTTTTGCGGTTTTGAGCTTCATTTTTTTCTATCACTAAAGACTCCCTCTTTAGCTTGTAAGCTTCCTGAGTTTTTTCACACCGATACTCTCCCATACCTGATACGGGTAACGGAATGCGTTCACCGAACCGGCTCATCCAACCTTCCTGCCGCGCGGGAACACCTAGCATTAAAGCATAGGGCTTTACGTCCCGATTCACCACCGCCCCGGCACCGATGAAACAGTGCTCTCCAAGGTTGACTCCGCAGAGGATCGTGGCATTGGCTCCTATGGTCACACCTTTTTTTACCAGAGTTTTTCGATGCTCGTTCTTCCGTGGTATCGCGGCCCGTGGATTGTAAACATTGGTGAACACCATGCTCGGCCCACAGAAGACATCATCCTCAATTTCGACCCCGTCATACACACTGACGTTGTTCTGAATCTTCACTCCATTGCCAATTTTTGCTTTTCCGACATAAACGTTCTGCCCCAATGAACAGCGTTCTCCAATCACTGCCTCCGGCCCAATATGAGAGAAATGCCAGACCTTCGTCCCTTTGCCGATTTTTGCCCCAGGATCGATGATTGCGGAAGGGTGGGCGTAGTAATCGGGAGTTTTCATTCTTTGAAAAAGTTGACGGTGGGCAGTGGGCGGTTGGCAGAAGTCTGCATATCATAATATCCGCATACCGCCAACGGCCTACTGCTCACTTGATATAAACTTGTTTCCCATTCGTCGAAAGGGACTTTTGGGCGGCATGCAGTAGCCTCAAGACTTCCAAGCCCTTTCGGCCGTCGGTCCTGGGGGTGGTCCGGGTACGGATGCATTCAACGAAATGGCGACACTCTTCCGCCAATGGCTCGGCCTTGTCGAAATCTACCCGCTGCCCCACTCCCTTGATCGGGACAGGTTGGCCTTCTTGCCACTCGACCCGCTGATCATAAAGGATCAGCTCCTTGGTGATATCGCAAAAGCTGGCCATTTTTTTTGAGCCCACGACTACCAATTTTTGCTCCTTGAACGGATGCAGCCAACTTACGTAGATGTGTGCTCTCACTCCGTTATCGAACAGCATCTGCATCAGGGTGATGTCAGGTATGTTGGGACTCACATAGGCTCCTCCGGTACTGATCACTTCGAAAGGCATTTTTCCAGCGATCCGAAGAATGACCGAAATATCATGCGGGGCAAAGGACCAGAGTGCGTTTTCACGAATCCGAATTTTTCCCAGATTTAGCCGATGACTCATCACATATCGGATCTCTCCCAGCTCCCCAGCCCGAATCAGCTGATGAAGCTTGAGGATGGCCGGGTGGTACTCCAAAAGATGCCCAACCATGAGAATTCTACCTGCCCCCTCGGCTTCTTGGACCAGCTTTTTGCCCTCGGAGAAATCAACCGTCAGCGGTTTCTCTACAAACAAATCTTTCCCCGCGGCTAAAACTTTTTTTCCCACCTTGGCATGGGTCTCTGCCGGGGTGGCCACCATCACGCCGGAGATTGTTTCGTCCGTCAGGATGGCATCCGGGCTTAGGACCCAGCGAACATCCTTGGCCTTCTCCCCGAGCATCTTCCGGGCCTCGTGGAGACATTTCTCGGAAGTGTCACAAACCGCCGCGAGTTGGCCTAGCTTGGCAAGAGTCCGCACGAGATTCCGACCCCATAGCCCGGCTCCGATGACCGCAACTTTCCCTGAAAGGTTTATGGTTGTTTTCCTTTTTTTTTCAAAGAAAGGGAAAAGGCTTCCGGGTATCGTGCGCCGGCTTTCATTACCCGCCCCCCGATCATCTTTTGGAATGCCTCCACCCATCCGGCCAGCCCGCAGCACATAAGAAGGGAGAAATACCCATAACGGATCCGCAGCAAGGTCCCGATATTGGCAAACGCGTAAGCCAGCACGGTTATCGAAAGCAGGGCAAAAACAAGCACCAGCCAGATTTCCACTTTTCTGCCCTGCCGCCAGATCACCAGGACCCAACCGGCGAGCAAGAACCATTGCAGCGGCGCCAGCCAAGACATGAGGCGTCTGCCGACGCCGTAGGCCGGATTCGACCCTTCCCCCCCCCACAGGGAAGGAAGCGGGCTGAAAAGCCCGATCTGGGCGGCTCTGGGAAAAAAAAGCAGCAAATCCAAAAAAGAGCGGATTTGTCGTTGAGTGTCCACTAGACTGTTCCCACCACCGGAAAGGCTGCCGTTCCGGCACTGCGCCAGTGAAAATAACTTTTGGTCAACCCACTCGGGAAGGAAGGGCGTCCGGATCCACGGCTCCGTTACGGCAAACGGCGGGTTGCTCGAAATAAGCGGAGCCGGCTTGAGTTCCTTGTAAAGCTCGTGGTGTTGAACATTTCTAAACGGAGCCGGCTTGAGTTCCTTGTAAAGCTCGTGGTGTTGAACATTTTTTTGACCCCATCCGAGAAAACACCAGACCAAGACCGTATTGAAGACTGCTACCCCCACGAAGATTCCGATGGCTTCCGCCGCATCGAGGTAACTTCTCCCGGAACGGCGAAGTCTGCAGAGAGGCAAACTCAGAGAAAAGACTACAAAAACCGCCAGCAAAACCTCCGTGAAGTAAGATCGCGAAAACCACACCAAAAGAAAACCGAGATTAAGTAACCCGAGCGTCCCAAACCACGCCATGCGCGTCTTGCCTTGCAGTTGTTCATAGAGTCCCAAGAGACCCAGCAAAAACAGGAAATTACCCAGGATAAAAATCCCATCGCGATGCAAGTTGGCAGTCCACTCTAGGGTGGCCGGGTGAACCGTAAAAAGAAGGCATCCCGCCATTGCTGGGAAAAAGGGGAAGATTCTGCGCAGGATCATGAACAGAAGGCATCCGGCGCAAGCATGCAGGCAGGCGTTCAGGCCCAATACGGCCCATGGAGTGGCTCCTGTAAACACGTACAGGATGGACGCCATTCCTGCGGCAAACTGCCCGTTGGGCCTGAGTTGCCAGGCGCCCCAACCTTCCTTGCGTATCTCTCTTGCTTTTTCCGAGGCCAACTCATGGAACGTGACAGCATCAGGCACAAAAAATCCGTGGGCCAAATTGGCTCCGGAAATGAATCCTTGGAGCACGGCAAACCTGGCTCCAACGGAAGCCACCAAGGAGATGAGGAGAAGCGCCAAAAATAATTTCAGGGGGGCGGGAATTAGCATGAGCGCACTAGTGCTTTTCAGAATTACCTGCATGGCGGAAATGGGGCCGCTATCTCCTTTCGTCCCTCTGGGTAGACTCAGGCCACCACCGCTTTTTCCCATGCCTTGATAAACCCCTGAAGCATTTTTCCCATCGGGAAAGTGCTCTGGATTCGATCCCGGCAATCTTTCCCCCTTTGGGAATTTTTACCGCGGGGACCGGCCAATACTTCCAAGATGCCTCGGGCGAGGTCGGGGGGGCTTTCCGGCCGGCACACCCGTCCGAGGGAACCAACAATGACGCCGGAATCCCCGATGTCTGTGGTTACGCAAGGAACCCCGTACAACATGGCTTCGGCCAGGACGTTGGGGAAGCCTTCCCCGGACCGCGAAGATAACACCAGAAGGTCGGCGGCTTGATAGATTCTTGAGGGGGAAAGTTTTGTGCCCAGGGGAAAGACGTGTTTTTTGAGGCCGAAGGATTGCAGGAGCCCCTGCAAAACCCGGTTTTTTTTGTGGATCCCGGGTCCGGCCAGGATGGCCTGCCCCCGCCAGCCAAACCGGCGCACGATCTCGAGCGACCGAAGGCAGGTCACATGATCTTTTTGCGGATGCCATCTTGCCACCATGGCAATAACCGGTCTTTTCAACCGGCCAAGCAGGCGCTCCATTTTGGCAGGCCCCCTTAGCCGCAGATGGGAGGACGGGGAAAATCCGTTGGGAATCCAAAGGGATGCTTGGGCCGCACGGTATCGACGGGCCTCGCCGGAACAGTTGGAAATAACCACGGAGGGAAACCGGATAAGCAGTTTTCGGTTGATGGTTTCAAGCAAGAGCGAAATGAGAGGGAAATCCTCATGCCGAAAGCTGGATGCCCGGTTGCACCAGACCAGCCTCGTGTTCGGTAACACCATATGCAGGAGGCTTGCCAAAAAGTTGGCATGGATCATCCAGCCGTGCAAAATCACCGGAGACTCCGAGTGTTTCACAAGGCCAAGGACCTTCAAGTAGAGCTCTGCAAGCCTCAAGGGATTGTTTTGCAGGTCGATAATTTCCATACTTACTCCGTTTATCTCGGAATGAACAAACCACTTCCCCCGGGATTGCAGGCAAAAGACATGGTGCCGGTAAATGTGCTGGGTCGCCATGACCAGCTTGAGGAGGGAGGCTTCCGCTCCTCCTATACACATGGAAGGGATTAGGTGTACGATGGTTTTTTTTTCGCCCACGCCGGCCTGCTTCTGCCCTTGGGGATGCTGGGGGGGTCCCGCCTCAGCATATGAGTTTTGGGGAAAATAAAATCTGCAGTTTTTCCAGAAATGCCTCCCGGTTCTCCCTTGCTTGCAGGTAGCGTTCGTGCCCCGCCCTCGCCACCCTGAGAAACTCACCCGTGGATAAGGCCTGCTCGATTTTGAGATCAAGATCCCGAAAATCGTGCGAGCATGGGAGGTACGTCTCGTGTTCGGCATAAAGATCGGGCCACGTTTCCAGATGATGCATGGTTGGCTTTAACAAACATACGCCGGCCTCCCAGGCCTCAAAATCGCGGTGACAGATCTCCCCGTAACCAAAGGGCGAGAGACATATTTTGCATTCGCCTAGGTTGCGAAGATATTCACGGCGGCCCGTCATTCCCTGATCCCCGTATCTTTGGCTGGCAGAAGCGGCCCGCTTCCGGTGTCCACTGATTTCCGGTTCGGGGTAATCTGTGCGAAACTGGGCATGGAGAGTCCGTCTAGGCTTCACTGGCACTTTTCTTTGGAGGGGCTTTCCGAGGAAAGGGGAAAGGCCGGGCCAAAATTGGAGGATTTTTAATTTTCCCGGTGTGATATTGCCAAAGTTGAGGTAGATGGGATTCCAGCAGACATCGATTTTCCCAAGCGCATGGTCGGGAAGCTTCTGGCGGTGGGCGGTCCTTGGGTAACCCTCCTGTCCGGCCGGCAACCGGGAAACCACGGGACGAAAAATCTGTTTCTTCCAATACCTCTGGCAAACCTCCAAAAGATCGGGCCGCAAAATGACCGTGCTTTCGTTTTGATCCACAAATGCGGTGGGGATTTTCTTTGCCCATGTGGTGATCTGAAGGGTCACCTGCTCGGATTCTTTCGGGGCCAAGCCCGCCAACACCTTCGAATCGACCAAAAGACATTGGGCGTCTTTCGGCCCGGGTATCGAACCGAGGGAAAACGTATAACCGGCCTCGCGCAAAAACTTTTTCCATTTCAAAATGGGGAAAAGAAAGGAAAGGGACTTCATGCTTTTGATTTTTGGGGTCCATACGTGAATCTTCACGTCGGCCGGCTCAAACAGACGGCCCGGATGCCACCATGGGAGTCCAAGGCCCGGATCAAGTCAGGGATGCGGACATGGGTGAAAACGCCTCGTACCGTATGGTCAGATTCCACCTTCGCGATGCAGGGGAGGCCCTGGGCAGAGAGCATGGCGGTGCCTTTCGGGCCGCTGGTTCCAAGATATTGGGCGTGATATCCATGGCGGTGGAATTCCTCCAGCTCTCGGGCAAGGCTGTTTTGTGCATGGTATTTTTTTCTGTGAACCTCGAAAAGAACGGCCGGGAAACATCCTTGCCGCAAAAGGGTTTGGCGCAGGGAACGGAAAACCCTGACTTCATGTCCCTCAATATCCATTCGGATCAGATCGATGGAGCGCCGGTTGGCGAGTTTTTCCACCGTGGTGGTGGGAACCTCGAGGCATCCCGTGTAGGCGACTTTTGCGTTTGGTTCGGGGTTGAGGGAGTGGCAGTTCCCCATCCTTGAGGTGTGCAGCGTGCTCCTCTCGGTGGTATCGGAGACCGCCACGCAGTGGGTTTCAATGTCGGCGATGCGGTTTCCGGCTAGGTTCCTTTCTAGGATCCGAAAATTTTCGGGATGTGGCTCAGCGGCGATGATCTGGGAGTCGGGGGCCAGCCGCTTTTCCAGAAGGCAGTAGTATCCGATATTGGCCCCGATTTCGAGGATCCGGATTCCGGGTCGGACGACTTTTTGCAGGATAAATGCATGCTCAGCCTCTCTTTTGCCGTGAACAAAAAGCTGTTTGGAGAGCCCTTGGTCTTTCATGTGCAGCTCCATTTGGAATCCGTGGACGTTCCTCACCACGAACTTTTTCCCCAGGATCCCCAGCAGATGCCATTGCAGGTTCCCGACGATCGTGGTGGGACTGAACCTACCCCGCATGAAAAAAATATTCGCCTTTGCCGCTGAGGCTGATCGATGCGGAGCCGGCTTGCTGATATTGATGGGATTTTAAGATATCCTCGATGTCCTTCTTTTTTTCCAGGCCCCGGCTGTGCATGGAAAGGAACAGCCGGGGACGACGCTCGAGGATGGCCCCGGCTCCCGCTAGACACTCCCATTCCGCGCCTTCAGTGTCGATTTTGATCAGATCCGGGAAAATATCCTTCCGGCAACAAAAGTCTTCCAGCGATGTTGCTTCCCGCATGTTACCGTGGGATCGCGCTTCGCAGGAAAAGCAGGAGTTGACGGCCGAAGGAATCACCTCCTCCTGAAACCGGCGGGGACGGGAACTCTCTGCGACCACCAGGGGGTGGATTTCCATCTGGTTAAGTCGGTTCCGGTTTTTTTCCCGGTGGGCATGCAGAAATCGACGGTTGGCTTCGGCGGGTTCAAAGGCATGGAGTTGTGATCCTTTCGGTTGATGATGGGAGATCGGCAGGGAGACGAAGCCAACATGCGCTCCGACATCCAGGGCGATCCGCGAAGACTTGGCGGCCTCCACCATATGGTGGAACTGCGAGTTGTGGCCGGAGCCCCACCCCTCCAGGCGGTACCGCAAAAAGGAGAAGTGTATTCGGAACTTTCCCGCCCTTCCGATCCGCCGTTCCGGATACCAAGGAATCCAACGGGTGGCCAAAAACCAGATGCGGCGAAGACCGGGTTGGACCAATCCCCCTGGTTTCATGGACGCGTCGGGCGACACTTCCGCCGACCGAGGGGCAGGGCCATCAAAGCAGCCACTACCGGCTCCACCGGAACCCTGCGACGACTGCTGCCACTTAAAAATTGTATGTTGGAGAGGTAGAGAAGAAGGCACCCCAACAAGACCAACTCCCTGATTTGACCCGCCCGGATCAGACGGAGAAACCCCCACACCATGAGCATTCTTCCCAAAAAGACGTAGAAAAAACAAGCCGCCATCACTGCAAAATATTCCCGGGGCAGGGAACAAAGGAGGTCCAGGACGGGTTGCAGGCTGCGCCGGTCATATTGGATCCACCACCGGGTGAGGTTGACCCGATCCCATCGCAGGAGCTCATAGAAATTACCCGAGCCGGCGTTGAACCAAAATTGGGCGAAGGCCTTGGCTTGGGCAACGGCCAGGGTCCTGGGTGAAACTTGCCCTAACCGGGCCCACCCCAGTTGAACTTTTGCGTCGTTTTTTTCCTTTTCGGTCAGGTCGTGCCAGTCATCGCCGATTTGCTCTTCCAGCTTTTTCCACACCGCCGAGCGATGTCCCTCCGGGTTGGCCGACAGGCTGCTTTTCTTTTCAAGGGATTCGGCGAGATAGGCCATATCGTTGATATAAACCGCGAAGGCGGACCGGGGCGTAAGATGGAATCCCTGCCCCAGCAGGTAGGAACCGGACATCCAAAGGCCGCATAACGCCAGCCCCACCAGAGAACCGGTCAGGTTACGGATCAGGAGAATCGCCCGGGATCCCGAGCCGACCGACAAAAGAAACAACAGCCAAGGGTATCCCAGCAAAAAAAGCACATAGTTGGGGCGACCAAGACAGGATAGGCCCAGGACGAAGCCCAGGAGCAGGGCAGTGCCCCAAGCGGGACTTTTCAACTGCTTGAGCAGCAGCAAGGCCACCGCGGCGGTGATGGCGGCAAAGACGGTTTCACTTTGGTTCAAAAACACCGTGGAGAAACTGTTGGGATTCAGGAGCAGCAACCACCCCGCCAACCACGGCATCGGGGCTTCCAGGGCGCGCGCGATCGCCACCGTCGCCAGCAAGGTCCCGAGGAAAACGCCGATTTGGAGAAGAATAACCGCGTAAGGCGTTTCTTGACCGAACATTTTGAAAGCCGCAACCCCGAAGGCAGGCAGGAGCGGACCCCGGAAAAAGTTTTCCGGATTTTCCAGAAAATCCCCGTGGGCTAAATTCAGCGCGGGTGCAAACCAGGAGGTTGCATCCGCGCCCTTGGGAGGATCCTCGGGCCGCCAGGTGAGACGAAGAAAGGCCCAGGCAAGAAAGAACGCCGTCAAAACCAGAATCCATCCCGCCCGGAGGGATTCAGGGAAAATTTTTCCAGTTAATCTAGAAGTCTTCAAGACGTGGCACCAGGAACCGCAAAGGTGGCTTTTCTCCGGATCGCCTTGCCTTGGGGACTCTTTCCGGGCCATCCCATGGCCTTGAGATGGAGGCGGACCGAACGGGAAACCGAATAATAGGAAGCTCGTTGACGCAGAGCCTGGGCCGAGGGACCCCGATCCATGGCCTGCTCAATCCCTTTGGCCAGAGCCTGAACATCGGATACGGGAACCAGAACGCCCCAGCGCCCGTTTTCAAGGATTTCCCGGCTTCCTCCCGGACAGTCCGTGCTGACTACCCGCGTGCCGCAGGCCATGGCCTGAATCAAAACCCCCGGCAGTCCCTCCCACAGGGAGCTCAGGACAAATACTTTTGCGCGGCTCATCCAGCAAAAAGGATTGGCTTGATAGCCAGCCAGCAAAATCTCATGGGCCCAAGGGGAAAGATGAACTTGGCACTCCAAGGGTTCGCGCAGATTCCCCTCGCCGAGAATGACCAACCGACAAGGACGGTGGCTTCGAACCAGCCCAAAGGCATTGATTAAATGCGAAAAGTTTTTTTGCCGAACCAAACGCCCTGCGGCCAGGACCACCGGGGGCTGGCGCGGACGCAGCCATGGGTGCGGGACGGTTGCTTGCGCCTGCATCTTCAACTGCCGGGAGACCACGGGGTTGGGAAGAATGGCGATTTGTTGGGACGGAAGGGATAGCCGTTTTGACAGATCAGCCGCCACCGCCCGGCTGACCGCAAAGACACCGTCAGCTTTGGGATATAAAACCTTGGCCAACAGGTCGACCACAACCTGTTTCCAGCCGAGCAATCCGAATCGCGTTCGAGGCCTAACGTTGCGCTCGCTGACAAAGATCTTTCCCTGTTGGGCGGAAATCTTCCATGCCAACAAGGCCGTTACATTCGCATGCGTCATGACACTGAAAAAAAAACTTGGGCGGAGTTTCCGCAGCAAACGGATCAGGGGAATAAGGGATAAAAACATCCCTGCTTTCCGGTCGCCGAGGAAATGGACTGACCCTTTGAGCTGCGCTTGCAGGGGTCCTCGGGAATCCGCCACCACAAGCCATCCATGGATGCCCAGTTTCGGCAAATACTCCATGATTCTCAACACTGAGGACTCGGCGCCTCCGCAGGAGAGGCTCGGCACAAAAAAGGCGATGGACGGAGGCAGGGGGGGCTTTTTAATGAATCAGAAGGTCCTGGTAAACTCCCTGCATGATTTGAACATGCCGCGCCGGTGAAAATTTCGACTGCGCGAATTTACGTGCCCTGAGGAGATTTTCTTGGCTGGGTCTTTCCCGGATCAGATTCGCGATGCCCGTTGCCAGGGAAACGGCACAACCGGGCTTTACAAGTTTCGCGTAAGTTCCGTTTTGGGAAATTTCACGATGGGCAGGAATATCGGAAGCAAGGACGGGAACCCCGCAGAGCATGGCCTCCACCAATGTTCTTCCAAAACCTTCCTCCAAACTCGGTGCGACCAGGATACGACATTGCCGAATAAAGCTTTCGACCGGGTGGTAAAAGGGGATGATCTGGATCCGGGGCTGCTTTTTGATCAAACCGCTGACTTTTTTTTGCATCGCTCCATTTCCGGCAATTATGAACCAAGGCTTGGTTCGTCTTTTTTGTCGAAGAACGTTGGAAGCGCCCCGGACAAATGCCTCGATGCCTTTTTGGGGCACGATCCGGGATGCCAAACCAACCAGGCAACCCTGAAAAGGCAACCGTTGGGTAGCTTGTCGGCTTTTTGGCGGTGCCACAGAAACAGGATTATAGATCACCACCGCTTTGGCTTTGCCACGAGGCGAAAGAGTTTCGTACACACTCTGAGACACGCAAATGATTTTGTCACAAAGGAAGGGCATGAGCCAGCGCAGCTTGTTTGCCGTCACCATGGTTCTTTGATGCCAGATATTTTTGCAAAGAATTCTTCCTGGCACGGCAAATAACAATTTGATGTAAAGCTCGTTGCAGTGAACAATGCAGGAACGATGTTGCCGGCAAAGCCGGACGGCGCTGATAAAATCAAACCCCATCTGAATTTTTCTGAAAATGAAGTTCCGCAAGCGTTTGGAAAAATCCAAGGTTTGGCAGGGCACGCCCTGTGCCGCTAAAAAAGGCGCAAGTTTTCCATCGCGAAGGCAGACCACAGAAACGTTGAATGTTCTTTTGTCCAGGTGCTTGATTAATTCGATCGTCGAAAGATGCGAGCCGCCTAGCCTATCTCCGCAAAATGGAAACAGGATCTCTATTTTTTTTTTACGGCTTGCCGTGCTTAAGCAGGTAGGCATGTTTTTTTCGGAAGAATTCCTTCATTCTTTTTTTCCCGAAGAAACCGGTGGTTCGCAACAAAAGACCTGAATTAAAAAGCCGGTCTGTTCCAGGAATGCTTTTGGCGTCGCAAAAGTCTCCGGCAAGCAGTAAGCCCAGATGGCAAAGCAGGCGCGCGATTTTTTGCAATGTTGGGCCGGAAACCAGAAGGTGGGGCAAAAATGCCTCTTGAAAAATACATTTCTTAATTTCTTCAAATTCTTGATTGCTGAAGATTCCTGCCGCATGACCCTGATGGGCTGCCGCAAACGCCGGAAAGCTTTTCCCTATACAACCGTAAATAACCATGAGTTTGATCAGGGCTGTTTTTTTTTCCAGATGGTTTTTTTTGTCCGCCAGAATCCACCTCGGGTTCCGGATAAACAAAGCATCCCCTCCTTTTATTTCGTCCAAGGTTCCCGACTGCAAGGTAATCCCGTAAAGATCAAAGCCGTGGCTTTTTAGCAATTCGTCGACTTGGTGGAAGGGCGCCTGCTTTGGGGAGCGCGGCCGAAATTCATACTCAAGCTGCACCGCCAATGTCTCTTTCCTTAAATACTTCCCGGCGCCGACCAGCACGTCATGCTCGGAACCCTCCGTGTCGATTTTTAAAATATCCAAGGTTTTTTGAGGGGAACGAAGTCCTCGGAGCGTTTCCGTGCGGACAAAGACTTTACAGCCGTTGCCCGGATCCTGCCCTCTCTCCTTCAAGATGGACGATCCCGAACTGCTTAACCAAAAGACGGTCTTTCTTTTTTTTGACGAAGCGGCCAGGCAATAGTTGAATTTGTTCCTCCCTCGGGGAAGTTGTGAAAAGCTTTCCCTGCGGGGTTCCAAGGCCATGATTTTGACAAAGCTGCTTTTTTTCACCAGGCCCTTCCATGGCAAACCCACTCCCCCGTGGGCGCCAATATCCCAAAAACACAGATTTTTGCGACGCAGCAGGTTTTGCACTATTTTATTTTCTAAGAAAGCTTTCATTTCATTTAGCTAGCAGAAGATTTTTATTTTCCTGAATCCACGTGTCGACATACAACGCAATTACGTTTCGAATGTCCTTGCACTCAGTGTAAAATTTTCTGATTCCATAAAATCCATATTGGGGACCGTAGTATCCCCAGTACCTTGCGAAAGAGTAAAACGAGTCTTTGACCTCTGTTCCCCAAATGCATTCAAGAACTTTCCCTGTTGGGGGTACGGCGTTGGACCATCCAAACCAAGGCCACCCTGCCCGGCCGATTTTTTGGAATAAGCCACCGTAGTTGGATTTTTGTAGATACTCTTTGTAGAGACGCTGCTTGAGCTTCATTTCCCAAGGAACTTTTGCCCAAAAATCGAGATACCGAGTCTCCCAGAGGGGTAGCCTCCACTCCAGACCAAGCCAGTCATAAATTCTTTGCCCGTTGACCACATACTTGCATTGCCGTTCCTGCCATTCCCAGCTTTCATAAAGCCCGGCCATTTCAGTTTTACCTTTTGCAGGCTGTTCCATCCCTGCGAGGAAGGCCTCAAGGCGGTCGTTGATCGCAAGGCGGTTGCTCAACGTACAAAGACTTTTCCGGAGGGCGTAATGTTTGTGAAATATATAGTTCTTAAATTCAGAACTTGAATTTTTTGATATCAAAGACGGCGGAATATGGCCTCCGGAAATGAAGTCGCCCGTCTGGCCATTAATCATGATGGCATCTTGCCTAATTTTTTTTTCATTCAAGAGGATTTGAATGGGAAGGATATCTTGCATGCTGGGGATCGCACAAAGATTATCGCTAAATTGCCAGTAAGCCTCCCGCTCCTTGGAAAGAAAGGCTTTCCGGTTTAATGCATGATTGATGGGGACAAAGTTCCATGGATACCCAGCGTGGCACGCCACTTGGCGGGCAATTCGAGCTTCGTGGTTGCCGCGCGGACCGTAGGAGAAACAGAAGACGTTTTTGTATTTAAGCTCCTTCAATAAACCCAAGATTAGCCGAGAGTCCAACCCACTTGACAACGGCACCACAATTTGTCTCCCATGAGCCTCTTTAACTATTTCCTTAAAATTGCTTTCGGTGTTTTCTTGCAATTGCCCGAGAAGACTCGCTGCGCTTTCCATGGTGGGATGGGGAAGATATCGGTAATAGCGCACAATCTGGCGTACCTGCTTTTTGGCACAAAAAAGTAATTCACCCGCCTGTAGTTGATGAATTTCACTTATAAGAGTTTCATGGCCGGTTGTGTAGCCGGCCATTCGAAAATCTAGCAACCCTCCTATATTCAGTGAAGGCGATTGAACACAACTGTACAAGGCACGAGCTGAATTGGAGACCAAGTACGAATCCTTCTGATCGGTATAAAAAACGGGGAAGGAGCGGATACGGTCTGTTGCCGCAAAAAGGCTTTGCTTGTTTGCCGCAATGAACCCCCAACGGATTGGTAAATTTGCGAGTTCGCTCAATATAAATTGGGGTGGTTCGTCATGCGGAGAAGCTTTCAATCTGCCTAGAATTGTTTGGGCTACTGTTTGGCTCCCCGCGAAATATACATTCCATTCACCATCGACCAGACAAGCCCAGCCAGGTCTATTGTTTTCGGTTTTTAGATATTTCTTCAAAAGGCTTCTTCTGTGATTTTAATACTGGGATTTTTTATGAGGACTTTTAAGAGATTTTTATGAGACCAGGAATTTCTTTGGTAAGTCCACATAGAGCTTTTTTAGCTAGTTCCGGATGCAATTGCTCGCTCTTAAATATTTTTTCATAACCGGAGAGATCAAATCCAACCTCCCTCATTGTCATATCAAGAGCCCAACGAGACTCCCTGAGGGATCTTTTGTTATTTTTTATTTCTTCTAGGAGTACTTTCAAGGCATGGCGAGTGGTATCAAAACTGTCGGCATATTGTACTGTCGGGAGCAGATTGATTATTTGATGAGCCCCGAAACTAAGGACGGGTTTTTCGAGGGCTACCGCCTCAAAAGCCATTGTGCTTGCAATATTTGCCACTAGGGCACAGCTTGAAAGCCATTCCTTCGCCGGCACTTTTGGATGTGCTAGATTCACATTGGCCATATGTTGAATATTTTTGTAAAACCGGACCGGACGCATTCCGAAAGCATCAGGGTGTTCTTTTACTAACAGAGTGCAGTTGGCAGGCAGCGACTTGGAAATCCAGGCGATCAATTCCATGGAGTTATTTTGTTTTGGCGAAAGATTGAACAACGTTGCTTCTGGTTCCATGTGGAGAGGAAACAGAATAATCTGATTTCCCTTGATCTGCGAAGGGAACTTGCCATGGCGTTCCAAATACTTAAAGGCAAAAGGTCTTCGAAGAATCGGCGAAATCCAGCCGAGATATTTGTACCCATCTTTGAACCTTTTGTGATTTCCGAGGATTAACTGATAGGTTTCTTTTGCAAACTGGACGATGGCTTTTTTCAAGGCAGTTCTGTAGTGAAATCGATATTGCTCGAAAAAGTAAGAGGCAAAGGTGGATTGTCGCAGCGAAGTGGCTGGAATTTTTTTGGTACGACGAGCTTTTTGAAGGTTTTTTTTCAGGCAGGTCAGAATGCTTTGGCTTTCTTCAGCTTGATTTTCCGTCCACCGGTATAAGGAACTAAATCTGGGTGTGGTAAGGATCCTGACGGGGACTTTTCTTTTACGAAAAACCAAATAAGCCGCGTTAGGCAAAGCAACCCCCAAGACCAGGTCTGGCCGGAATTTAGCGACAACGGCCTCGTATAAGTTAAACTGGTCAACTATTTTGGCATATTTTTTTTCTTTGTTCCACGATGATTTTATAACAAAAGGATGAGCTTGAGCGTTGAAAAGATATCCCTGGCCTAGGCCCCGGTCCTGAGAAACAAGGAAAGAAAGATTTTCTCCGTATGTTTTCTCAAGACAAAGAAAGCGGGATGCCAATTGGACATTATTTTGTTTTTTTGCAAAACCGGATATGAGCCAGCAATCAGCCTCAGGTATTAAGGCCTTAGCTTGCACAAGCGCATACTTACTTTCGAGGAGAAAGGAGACCTGATGCCCGTTTTTGACGAGAACCCTTCCCATGCTTAGCAATAACCCTTTTTGAGATGAAAAAACGACGATTATAATTTTCACTGGTTCTGACAACAAAAAAGCGCCGGCAAAAATTAGGTCATTTTATCTCGAGCACCGGTAGCTTTTTGCTTTTTTTGTTTTACAAACTTAGATCGGCGGGCACGGTTTACATGTGAACTGCCATGCATAATTTTACAGATCTTTCCATAAAAAACCATGTCCTGCGGCTTCCCATTCAGGAGAATTTGCTGGCGCTGGAGACCCTCTTGGATCATTCCTGAGTTTTTAAAAATACGCACCATTGCAGTATTATTTATCACTGTCCCAGCAGTCACCTTTCTTGCCCCCGCGCTGTTTATCAACCACTTAAATAATGCGCCCCATGCGTCCCCCCCAAATCCTTTTCCCCAAATATTACGCTTTCCGATTAAAATTCCAATGTCGACAGTTTTGTGAGGAACAGATACGTAGGCAGTCATAGTCCCAACCGTGGCATTGTTTTCCCTGTTTACAATTTTAAGAAAAAGGTTTTCTGTTGTTTGAAAAGTTTTTAAATATTTTTTACAGCTCAAAACGGTATGCTTTTTAAACTTTTGAGAGCTAAATTTCATGGTTTTTGAGTCGTTTAACCAGCAAATATATTCGGGTGTGATATCTTTTTCCGTGAAAGGCATGAGGCATACTTTTTTTCCAGTTAAGCAACTTGACCCCATTTTGTTTTTTGGCGAAAACATTATTCAGGCTTTATTTTTAACGCTCTTTTTTTTGAAATTAATGAATCGACAAAAGAGAAGAGTTTTTTTTGAATGTCTTTGTTTTTATATGCTTAATTATTTCTTGCATTTTTATTGGAGTAAATTTCAAGGGCGCTTTGCGTAATTGTGGGAAAGTACGAAGGCGCCTGAAATGTCTTTTTTTTATATTTTTTATTTTTTTTGCTAATAGTTTTTTTAACTCCGGTCGATTGCTTGCACAAGGAACATGCCGCGAACGAACTACTGGTAACCATGTTTTTTCTTCGCACCTCGGAACGATTACCATACAATTACAACCGGCCCAGTAAGCCTCATTGATTAGCATGGAGGTCATTCCAATCACCAGATCTGCGCAGAGAGCTAATTCGATTGGATCTTCATCACGGCTTATATAATTAAACTCTTTTAGGACAGAGGCCAAATGATCTTTGGTCTCTTTTGGATGTAATCGCAAAATCAAATAGGGTTTTTCGGATTCATCAATGCCAGCGTCCCGGATCGCGTCTAAGAATTCCTCAATTACAATAAGGGTTCGGTTTTCGGACGCGCTGTTTCCACAAAGAGTAAAGGACTTGGTTTTTTTAAATTGATCCGGACAAAGACCGGTGGGGGATTCGGATACAAATAATATCACCATTTTATCCGCAACGTTTTTTGGCAAAAGCTTCTTACGAATTATTCCGATTGGCTTTTTTTCTCCAATTGTTCTCCTTGCAGGGTATCCGACAATCCCGATTTTTTTTCGTGGAAAACCAAGGTCCTCAAATTTTTGAAGCGCCCACTTATCAGGTACAAGGAGGATATCCGGTGCATGCTCGAGAGGATAAGAACTACGACCACAGAATCGATACGAGGCATTGATTCCAGAGTCTACCAAGGCTACTGAGAGGATGTTTTTTTCTTTTGCCCACTTTAATAGGGAAAAGGAGGGGCTCTTTTGGTTTTCTGAGGTGCCAACCAGTACAACTGCATCTTCTGCCTTTAAGGAAGAAATGCTTTTTTGCTGATATGATTCAATTCTTTGTCCTGTTTTTTTGAAAAGAGCCAAGGCTTTTCCACCTCCCCAGATGCGAAAATTTATTTTATTTATTTTGAAATATTCGACGATAGGTAGAAAATAATTTACTGCCCCTGGATCTTCCACAAAAAGCAGCCATCTTTTGGATTTCACGCGGGAAAAGTTTCCCTGGGCACGGGTGAAGTGCGGATCGCCTCAAGAATCCGGATCGTTTCCATGGCTGAGGTGCCCGAACTCCAAAGCTTTCCTTTACCTTCTAAAGTGTTGATCAAATTTGAGTATAAGCGGTACAGGGCGTATCCAGCTTGCGGTGGCAAAGAAACAGGTCGGTCGTGCGTAACCTCCTTAGCCTTAAAAAAGGATCGGTGTTTGCAGAGGCCAAATTTTTGAATGGTTAAACCTTCATTCCAAATATCCAGGCGCCCACGATCCCCCCAAAGGGACAAACCATTTTCCCGGTAATTCGAAAACCTCACTGGCGCAAAGGAAACAGCCGGCCCTCCTTTGACGAGCAACGAAAAGGCGACATTTACATCGTTACTCAGAGGACTTTCCCGAAAGGATGGCCCAGGCAAACGATTTGCAGAAAGGATCGTGCCAAACAGCATACGCACCAGATCCACCATGTGAATTCCGTTATTGGATAAACCATTCCCATAAATACCAAAAGCTGCCTGCAAACGCCCGATAAGGCGACGCAACTTACCATCGGCCAATCCCCGCAAAACCTTATCCCCCCGACGCCATAAATTGACCTGCACAAAGATTCTCCTTCGTGCGCATTCTTCAAGAAACGCCCAAGATGATGCCAAATCAATGCCCAAGGGCTTTTCCAGCATAACGCCACGAAGGGCGGGAAATTCACCAAGGATCCCTTGTCGATGATCCGGCGGCGTGGCGAGCACGAGAAGGGTCACCTTTTCGCGGAAATCTCCAAGTCCAGCAGGAGATGGTACCACGATTTGTTTTTTCCATTTTCGTTTTGCGACCAGGCGGGCGACAGGATCTGGATCAACGACGCCCTGCCAATCAAGGCAGGGATGATCGCGGAGAACCTGGGCATGAGTAGCATAGGGAAAGTGCCGTGCCATCACGGCATCGTTGGAGTAACCTTGAGCTATCTTTCCAAAACCCACCAAGACAGTGCACCATTTTTTCATGGTCAACGAAGGGACTTTTCCCTGCAGTCCGAATTGATTTTTCGAAGGGATGGCTCTTGCTTTAATAAATTCACGATTTTCGAAAGCCCAAAACATGAACCATAAACCGGTTCTAGCCTTTTATAAATTTCCCGGATTAGCTTTAGATCTTCCGGATAATCCAGTTGTAACCTCAGGTCCGCATGCTGAAGATGCGGGGGCGCTAAAAGATGAATGATTCTGTACTTTGTTGGATTTTCGTAGAAGAAGAGGGAAACATGCTCCCGCACAGCAGGTTCTAGGATGGAGGATTCCACCTTCCGCAGATCCTCAAACCGAAAAACCTGCACATCAATGCCTTGGGGATAGGAAGGAATGCGGCAATTTGTGACCACATCACAGTCATTATTGAGGAAGGTTTCTACTCCTTGGTCGATGATTTCCGGATCTAACAATGGACAATCGCCTGTTACTTCGACAATCAGATCGGAATTCATCTGTTGATGGGCTTCCACGACTCTTTTGAGCACATCCAGTTCACTTCCTCGGAAGCATGGAATCCCGCGTTCTTGGGCAAAGGTTTCCAAAATGTCGTCTTGTTTCGAAGTTGAAGTCGCTAGAACGAAATCGTCTAGATAGCGGCACTTTTTTAGGCGTTCAAAAAGCCTTTCAAGGGACGTTTGCTGTCCAATTTTTTGCAAGACCTTGCCAGGTAATCGGCTTGAGCCCATTCGGGCTTCTACGCTGGCCACTACTTTCAATTCGCGCTGGTACTTGGGAGCATGTTTCGGCGGGCATGCACCGAACGAAAGGAACGAATGAGGGCCTTTCGGGCTTTCGAATCCACACGATACGCACAAGTTTCAAAACAGATTAATTCCTTTGCATACATTCGTTCGGTCACCGGACACAGCCCTTGGCCATATTGGCGTTCGGACAAGGTGAAAGGCCAACCTGCCCTTCCCACGGCAATGCGCTTTTGAAACGTCGGCAGAAGGTAAAGAGGGCGAACATAACCATTGAAATGGGGAAATCCGGCTTGCTGAAGCGCTTCACTGAAAATCTCACGGCGGATTCCCAGGTCTGCACCCAAACGAGCGGTCCAGACGTAGTAAACATGGCGGCAATTCGGACGAACATGCGGCACGGAAATTCCCTCCAGCCCGGACAGCCCCTCAGACAGAGCTTCGGCAAGCTCCTGCCTCTCGGAAACCAAACGGTCGATACGCTTTAATTGCGCCCTGCCAACGGCGGCGGATAATTCTGTCATTCGGTAATTATATCCAATCATGTTCGTGGGATCCTGAATCGGTGCAGGTTCCACAATATTTTCCGCATGATTGCGAATCGCTTGAAGGCGAAGAGCAAGTTCGGGATCCCGGGTCACGCAGATTCCGCCTTCCCCGGTATGAATATGCTTGTGGTAATTTAGGCTGAAAACTCCGATATCTCCCACCGTGCCGGCATAGTGGCCGTCTTCCGACGCCAAGGGGGCCTGGGCATTGTCCTCCACTAAATAGATTCCCCGGTTTCTTGTCAGCTTGCGTAAAAGCGAAAGTTCGGCAGGGTGGCCGAAAAGATTCACAGCGAGTACGGCTTTTGTTTTGGGAGTTATCGCCCGGACCACCTGATCCACATCCAGGCAAAACGTGCTTGGCTCAATATCAACAAAAACAGGAATGCCCCCATAAATCAAAGGTGCCATTGCCGTGGCCGACATGGTGTAAGGCGGAACGATGACTTCGTCCCCCGGGCTGATCCCGATGGCACCCATGGCGGCAAACAATCCCGAAGCGGCGGAGTTTACCGAAATGGCGAAAGGCACTTGAAACCTAGCCGCCCATTCAAATTCGAAAGCACGCACTTCCGGGCCGCCTAAAAACTCAGGTCCCCAGTTTCCATAAAATCCGGAAAGGCTTCCGCTGCGGAGAACCCGTCGCACCGCCTTTCGCTCTTGCCTGCCCAAGGAACGAAAAGGATGAAGCTTCGGTGGTCGATTCGACCTGCTGAAGAAATGGTCTAAGAACTTTCTCACAAACGTCAAAGATGAAGATTCACTCGGGAATCGTTCTTAATTCTTCCAACCAAGAATGGAGATTGGCTAATTGCCATAGGAACATCATGTGGTTCTGCCGGTTCGCGCCCGAGGAAACGATTTGATCGTGCTCGTCGATGACGCGATCCACTTCGGGCACGCGGTAAATTCCGGTATTTCGCAGGGCGCGGCTCCTCACTAGATCCTTGAGAAGCCGGGTATTTTTCCCGGAAAACCAGAGATGGGCCGGGGCGTTCCAACCCGTTTTTTTGACGCGAGTCCGGGTGGATTCCGGCAGAATTCCCTTCATGGCCTCCCGCAACAAGTGCTTGGTGACCCCGTGTCGGATTTTCATGGTTCCGGGCACCTGAAACATGAACTCGACCAGCTCGGTATCGTAAAACGGGTTATGATGGGGTAACCCGAACGCACGCCCGTGCCGGTCTTGGGCGCGCAAACAACACGGCGCGGTTTCTCGAAAAATATCCTGATAACATCGGTTTTTTAACGAATCGGAAAAAATCCGGTCCAGTACGGGATAAAACAGGTCCAAATCAAAGATTTCAGGATTCAGGCAGTGCCGATACCGCGAGTAAAGGCTTCGGTCCGGACGGACGGAGCCGGGGATGCCCGGATCGGTCCGGCGACCCAACAGCCGCATGGCCACAGCGCGGTTTTTTCGAAAGACAGGATGATTATGGTGTTTTTGCCAGGCCTGAATCTCTTTCTCCAGAACCCCTCGTTTACCCTTGCGATACAGGTCAGCAAAAAAGAAAATAAAATGCTCATACTCGCCGGCGTTTAATTCATCTCCCCCTAAGCCTGTGAAAAGGGATTGCACCCCCTCCTGGGCGGCGTGACGGCACACCTCATAGTGACTGAGCCATGTCGCCGTGGCCACCGGCTCCTCATGGATTCGCACCATCGTGCGAATGGTCTCGAAGACAGAATCTCCCTTCACCCGGACAGCCGCCCAATGACTGACTTTGGAATCCAGAAGAGTCCGGATCTCGTTGCTCTCGTCGTAAGTGGCGTCTTGGTAGGTGGAGGAGTAAGCCTTCTGTTTTAGGCCGGTCAGCCGAACGGCGGCTGACAAAACCGAGGAGGAATCCATGCCGCCGGAAAGCAAAAAGCCGGGACGATGGGCCCGGCCCAACCTCCGGCGGACGGCTTCCAGAAGCTTGGCGCGATAGTCCGCCGCCATCTTTTTTTCCGACTCGGGCTGTTTCCCCTGATCGGAAAGTTCCCAATATTTCTGAACCTCCCATGTGCCCCCACACCAGCGCAACCAGTGGCCGGCCGGCAGCTGACGGACATGGCGGTAGGGGGAGGCATGGGGGTCATGATCAAAGGTCCGATAGTGGCAACCGGCAACAAGACCCAAAAAGACCGGGTTGATCTCCTTGGTCACTCCGGGAAGTTGGGTCAGAACCAGCGGCTGCGAAGAGAAGGCGACCCAATTCGGCGTAGCCACATAATAAAGCGGGCGGATCCCAAGCCGATCCCGGAACAAAACCAGGGTTTGGGCCGATTCATCATAAAACGACACGGCGAAGTCGCCCTGCCAATTTGCCAGACATCCCGGAAAGCCAAGGCGAAGATAGCCAGCCAGCATCATCTGGGATGGCTGATTGGATCCTGGCCCGTAAAAAACCCCATCCCACGCCATAACCACCTGAGAGTTCCCGATCCGGTGGCGGCTCACACATTTGGCCTGGGCCGATGCCAGGCGCCCCTGGGAAAGGGCGAGGCAGTGAAACGGACGACCTTGAGCAAAAGGGCCCGACGTTTGATAAAATTTTTCCGGCCAACGGACCGGACCCCTCCCGACATGGCCTCGAATCCGACTCATGATAGGAAAAGTCATCCCTGTTTTTGAAAGACCATGAAGGTCCAGTGATGGGGATGTCCGATGACCATCTCCGGCCTGCCTTGGGTGCGCTCATCAAGAAGGAAAGTCACCCCAAATCCCATCCGCTCGCCCAAACCCGCGATTTCGCTCTGGTTGTAAGTATTAACGTGCACATACAGTTCCACTCCTTTGTCCAAATACTTATCCGCCACATAGGAGTACTCTGAAGGACGATCCCACATAGATTCGCGAAGAATCAGCGTCCGAGCAGTCATGGACAGCAAACGTTCCATGGGCCGGTGAAAATTATCCAGGTTCGACAGAACATTCATACAAACCACATGATCTACCCGGCCCTGAAGATCCTCGATGCGTGCGCAAACGAGTTTTGAAGCAGCGCATCCAAAGCGGGGCATTTCTTCCTGCCCAATCCGAATGAGGCTGGGCGCTGCATCAACCCCCGTGTAGTCCAATCGCATTTTTTCGAGGGAGTGGAACAAATATCCACTGCCACAGCCCGCGTCCAACAGCGTCTCTCCGGCTCGGGCATGTTTGGCGAGAAGACCGGCGGTTTGCCGGGCACAATCCATTTCCGGTTCCTCCCGGCGGCACCGCCTACGGTATAGCTCCCTGACGGTGGAACTGTGCTCCCAGATGTTAAAAGCCCCGTAGCCGGATAGATTAATCAATCGGCGATTCCTTTGAGGATAAAGGCGGAGGCCATGAAATAACCCCGCCAATCGCGGGGATTCTCCAAGTTGAGACTTTGCCGGCGGAAAAAGTTCGGTGCCAATCTTTCGAACATCGGAGGGAGGCTATGATAGTGATAAAAAAGAATCTCCACGTCTTTGAATCCCGCTTGGGCAAACTGCCGCGCCGCAACCAGGGGATTGTGGGTGCGGGACAAAACCTCGTCATAACCAGGCTCCCCGGCTTTGCCCCGCCGAACCGGCGGCAAATCCATCCGGAAGTGCTTTTGCAATGAAGAAAGGCTTCTTTGCAAATATTTTCCTTTTGCACCCCGGATTCCTTTCCATTTCCTTGACCGGATCAGTTGATCCACAAGAAATTGGTAGCTGTAGCGGTTGCACGTAAAGAGCGCAAAGAACTCGTTACGCGCTTCCACCAGCGCGAGGCCTCCCCTCGCCACGCTGCCCCGCAGAAGGGAAAACGCCCCGGTATCCTTTTGTTCCGGAATATGGGGTAGAACACCAAAGCAGAGAACCGCTTCAAATCCCCCGATTTTTTTTGCGCCTGGCCTTCGGTAGGAGGATTTCTGGAGCACACTTCCTTGCCAAACATGGCTGGCAGGCACCCCTTGTCGGACCAAGACTTTTTGGGCCTCCTCCACCATCCCGGGCGTAAGATCGAAACCAAACCTTCTCGTCCCAAGCTGCTTCAGCCCCCGCAGCATGGATGCCGGCCCGCATCCAGCGTCCAAAACGTTACAAGCGCCGTGGCGGCGCAGCTCATTCCTCACAATGTCAAGATGGACTGGAGGGTAGGCGGAGACAGATCGATAATAGTCTTGGAAATAGGTTTTTCCCCAAGTCGAGTAACAGTGAGCCACTTGCCGCTGCACTTGACCCGCTGTTGACCTGGGGTTGGAGGTCTTCATCCTAAATTTGCAAATCCGAAAATCGTGAACTTTCTGCTTGGTTCGATCAGCGAGGAAATAATTAAGGGTTTCCAACCGGCTTTCTTCAGACTTAACACAAGGCTATCCGGGCTAAACACGTGGAGATGCTCAATAAAAAACTCTTCTCGTCCTGGGCCGTCTTGGGCGGCCGATACATCGGGAACTTCCACATAAAGAATTCCGCCAGGCCGGATCCAATGCCGGGCTCGGCTCAACATGGCGACGGGGTCCTCCACATGCTCAAGCACCTTGTTCAGGGTAATTAGGTCAAAGTGTTCTCCCGTTTTGGGTTCCCAGTTAAGGAAGTCTGCGTGGATGGCTCGCACCCCGGCCACTTCGCGAGCGTGGGTGGCGGCCCTCGCGTCAGGATCCAGCGCCGTCACCTTCCAGCCAGCTTCTTTCATCCGAAAAGGAAAAACTGCCAGACCGGAACCTATATCGAGCAAGGTGTGCGTTTCTTTTTTATCCAAATGTTTGTCCGCAAACTCCAACACTCTCCGCACCCGGCCCTGATTGTCTGATTGTTCCGCAGGCAGAGCCAGAATCTTCAGGAAGGTTTCCTTCATTCTTTGCCCGTACGTCCCGTCCACATACCCACCACGGTAAAAATCCGTCAGATCCATCTCAATCTCAGCTGACCAGTGGCCGCAGTTTTGACATTTTAAATATCCCCGCCGATAAGTCTGTCCCTTCCAATCAAAGCGGGTTTCCCCTGGCGGGGGGCGGTCGTACTGAAATGCCTTCATGGGATCGGGTCGATCACAGGGGCAAGTCAACCGGGAGACTATTTTCAAGAACCCACCTTCTTTTCCAGCGATTCCAAAGCCGCCGTGGAGTCCAACCAAGCCACCGCTGCGAGATTTTCGGCTTGGCAATATTTTTCGAAAGCAGCCTCTCTGCCCTTTTCCACCAACAGCACAAAGAACCGTCCCGTACCACGGTTTTTAATTAGCACCCCCCGGAGGCCGAACTGCTCCAACCTCCCGTTCAGCGAGGGTGTGGCATAAAATCCCCACTCTTTCCGGGTGACGTCATATTCGCTCCCTTGAGGCAGGGTAAAAGTGACTTGCTCGTTCTGTTGCAACTCGATTTTACCATGATCAAAAATGGTAATCTGGCCTTGAGAACCGACCTGAAATGGCCGGGGGGGCTGTTGCGGCAGGAACTTCAAGGCTCCTTACTTTTTTGCCAAGACCATCCGGGTATCAGGAAGTTCCGCAGCTCCCATCGTCCACGCGGATTGTGCTCCCAGATTTTTTGATTTCTGAAACTTTCGACCACTTGCATAAACTTGCTCGGGGTTACTCCTACAAAGCGACAAAATTCCACAATTTCACGGCGGGGAAATTCTTCGCCTTGTTTTTTCACAATCTCAATCGCGTGGTTCCGTGACATTCGCCCCCTTCGGATCTCCTGGGAGAGATTGTCCCAAAGGCGAGTAAACCCGAACTTATACCACTTTACCCAATGATGAATGGTGATCAAAAAGCTGTCATCCACATCT
>Ga0169931_10001419_pt1 | contig 39566 bp, 31 predicted proteins | sample Kivu_15m_20L_FD_129675 | JGI IMG/M metagenome (GOLD analysis project Ga0169931, IMG submission 129675) | Freshwater microbial communities from Lake Kivu, Western Province, Rwanda to study Microbial Dark Matter (Phase II) - Kivu_15m_20L... | ecosystem: Environmental > Aquatic > Freshwater > Lake... | reverse complement strand
TTGCCTCACGTGATCACAGCAGCCCAAGTGGCCGCCCCACAACGGCAACAACCATCAAACTCCCTTCTCAACAGTCGCATGGTGAGAAATCCGGGCTAGCTGGACTTTTTGGTGTGTGGCGGTTGCGTGCCGCGGCCTGCCCGCGCGGCGTCTTCGGCGGCCCGCTTCAGATTCCGCATGAAATGCCGAAGCTGAAAGTACGTGAATACCCGCGCGATGGGGAGTGCCAGCTTGATCGGCCCGCGAAGTTTGTCGAGATTTACCTCTGCGTAGTATTCGAGCCGGCAGCCGCTTGGCAGTTCGGCGATCCGGTAGTCGACGCGCATTACCATGTTCGGCGGAAACGCGCCACCCCAGAACGAAATGCCCAGATGCTTGGGCGGATCGTAGGCGTTGATCCGCCCCTCGTAGTTCGTCACCCGTCGCCCTTCGCGCACGCGCAAGTCGAACGTCGAGCCGATGGCGCGCGGTTGTTTGCTGGTGGGGACGATGTCGACGAGCGTCGTGAGCCAGGCCCGCTGCTTGTCGGCCTCGTCCAGAAAGGGCCACAGCTCCCGCGGCTTGCAGTCGATCTCGACTCGATATTCAGTTCGCATCGCCTGCGCCATCCGTTTTGATTTGTTCCGCGCCGGGCTCGGGACGTCGGATCACCCAGCGGGCAATCAGCCACCAGAACAGTGCCCAGGCGGCGCCCACTGCCCAGCCAGCCAACACGTCCGTTGGATAATGCACGCCCAGATAAACCCGCGTGCAGCCGATCAAGATAGTGATCAGCAGCGCTATCCCGATGAAGTACAAGTGCAGCTTCCGCGTCGGCATCACGCGGGCCAACATTGCGCCGAGCGTGAGGTACACCAGCGCTGCGGAGAGCGAATGCCCACTGGGAAAGCTGAGCGAGTGCGTGCCTTGCAGGGCTGAACCAGAAGGCGGGCGTTCGCGGCCGAAACCCTGTTTGAGCATTGCCGTCAGGATGGCGCCACTAATCACGGCCGCCAGCAGTATGGCAATTGTCCGCCATCGCCGGAGCATCGCCAGATAACCTGCTACCACGGTCACCGTGATGGCCAGCACCGTCGTGCTGCCGAGCGCCGTGACGTCGCGCGCCGCGTCCGCCAGCCAGCGTGGACCGCGCGGCAATCGTGGATCCGCGGGATCGCGCAGCGCTTCGATCACCGCCTGATCAAAATGCTGCGTATCGCCGCCGAGGACCTCGTCCGCGAGCTCAATAAATCCCCAACTAAGAGCGGCAATCAGCACGATCGCCACCAGCACTGGCAGTTCCGGCCACGACCTTTCGCGCCAGCGATCGACCCAGGGCTTAAGCGGAGCTAGTGGCATGGCCAGCGGATGTCTTTTGCGGAAGCCGTGCTCGTTCCAAACCAACCGCAAGTATACCTCAGGGGCTACCCGGCCCGGCGGTCGAGCGGGCAATCGGCACGTCGAACAGTCGAGGAACGTCGCTGGCCGTGAGTGACGAATGTACCTTATCGGCTAGTTCATCCGGTTCGGACACGCGCTCCGCGTACACACCCAGCGACTGCGCAAGTCCCACGAAGTCGATCTCCGGTTCACGAAGGTCCATGCCCACGAACTTGCCAGCCCCGGCCGCGGGCAAGCCGAAGCCCGCGGCGCCGGCCTTCAGGATCTGGTACTGGGCGTTGTTGCAAATCACGAACGTGACCGGCAGGTTGTGATGTGCCGCCGACCAAAGCCCCTGGATGCCATACATCGCGGCCCCTTCGCCGAGGATGGCCAACACGGGACGTTCCGGCCAGGCAAGTTTCACGCCGAGCGAGCAACCTAGGCCCCAGCCGAGCGCCCAACCGCGATGGGCGAAGTACCCGCTCGTGTTCTTCAGCGCGCCAAGTCGATGCAGCGTCGTGTTCGTCGTCGTGACGGCTTCTTCGATCACGGCGACATTCTCCGGCAGCACGCCGGCGAGCGCCGACATCATCACGCCGCCGGCCAGCGGACGATCATTCCGCCTCGCGGCGATCTTGCTCTTCAGTTGCTCGCGTGCTTCGTGATGCAAACGGGCGTGGTTCTCTGCGCGTTGGGCCGCTGCGGCGCGGCCGGCGTCGTTCATCGACGTGCCAAGCTGGCCGTCCAGTTCGGCGAGCGACAGCTTTGTGTCTCCCAGCACCCCGGCCGCTACCGGAAAGTTTTTGCCGATCTGTTCGGAGCTCTCATCCAAATGCACGATCTTCAGCGAGCGTGGAATCGCCGGTTCAGGTCCGTGATAGACATACTCCCGAAGCAGGTCCATTCCCACGACGAGCAGTGCATCGAACTCCTTGAGATGCGCGGCGATCTCGTTTGCCCACAGCGGAATCGTCTGTCCGTACAGCGGATGATCGACCGGAAAACCAAGCCGGCCGTGCGCGTGTGGCGGTTCCGAGTAGACCGGCGCTCCCAGTCGCTCGGCCACTGACACCAGTTCCGTCACGGCGTCCGCCTCCTGCACGCGACTGCCAACCAGGATCGCGGGATTCTTCGCCGCGGCCAGCACGCGGGCCGCCCGATCGAGATCCACTTGCGGAGGACGCACTCGATACGAGAGCGGCGCCGACGGCGTCAAATCCAACTCCGCCGTTTCCATCAGGATGTCGACCGGAATCGACAGGAACACCGGGCCCGTCGGGGGAGTCAGCGCTATCTGCGTCGCCCGGCGCAGCGCCAGCGGCAGGTCTTCGATCCGCTCAACTTCGACCGACCACTTCGTCCAGGGTTTGGCCACGGCAACCATGTCGCCGTAAAGGATCGGCTCCTGAAATCGCAGCCGGCGATCGGTTTGACCCGCCGTGACCAACAGCGGCGTGCCCTCGCGAAAGGCGTTGTAGAGCATGCCCATCGCATTGCCGAGCCCACAACTGATGTGCAGATTGACGACGCCCAATTGCCGGCCGGCCATCGCGTAGCCGTCGGCCATCGCCATGACGGGCACTTCCTGGAGCCCCAGGATGTATTTGATCCGCGTGTCGCGCACCAGCGCGTCGTTCAGAGGAAGTTCGGTCGTGCCGGGATTGCCGAACACGTACCGCACGCCGGCCTCGGCCAGCATGTGGAGAAAAGCGTTGATGCCGGTAGTCCGCATGGCGCGCCGATGCCTGGATCGTGCACTCGACCGCCGAAAGGAGCCCAGAGGCTAACCGTTTGTCACCCGCCGCCTTAGCGGGTGAACAGCCTCGTTCGCGACGGCCTTCCCATCGTACGGGAAGAAGGCATCGAATCAAACTGCCCACCCGAGTCGTAACGCTGCGCCGTGGTCATTCGGCTGCGCGGCATCATCGTTGTGGGACCTCCGGGCACGGGGCCCATGTCTTCCATTACGCCCGGCGCGGCCGGCGCAGGCCGCGCAGGCGTGGGTTCACCCGAACTCGGTCCGTTGTACAGCTCTCCAATCGCTCCCGGACGGTTTGAACCGCTGCCGTCGCTGTACACTTCGCCAAACCGCGTGTAGTGCGGGCCGGTCACAACATAGGGATTGTCAGACTGGGTGAACTGCCCGCACTGGTTGCAAGGATCGCAGCAGCATGGCTTGTGGCTGAACCACTCGTGCCAAAACACGCATCCGCACTGGCAGCCGTAATAGGTCCTGCCGCAGGGCCAGGGAGTTCGATCGATAGCGTACCCAAATTGACTCAGGCACCCGGCCAGCAACACGAGCGACAATGCAAACGTGCGAACCATGCGTAACTCCCCCCTAACCAAGGCGGCAGCGAACGTCGATTCGCCCGCCGCGGTGATTCCCTTACAAGCTCGTATCGGCCGGCGGTAGCCATGTAATCGAGAAAATCGCTACAACCGGACAGTGGCGAAACGGGGGGTGGAGCGTTGCTCCCGCGCTCCCGCGGCGACTATATTGCCAGCGGCGCCAGCGGCCCGATCATGGCCTGCCACCGCGTCGCCAGCAACTCATCCAGTCGCAGCCAACTCCTGGAGTCGAACCGCCGTGTCCCACTCGCTTCCGATCACCGCAGTCAACCACGTCGGCCGTAAAACCAAACGGCTCGAAGAGAGCCGCAAGTTCTATCGCGAGGTGCTGGGCTTCCGCGAAGTCTCCCGCCCCAACTTCGATTTCCCAGGGGCCTGGCTCTACAACTACGGGATCATGATCCACCTGATCCAAAGCCCATCGGCCAGCGATCCGGAGGGCGAGATCGACACCCGCGGCGATCACCTGGCGCTCAACACCAACGATCTGGAAGGCGTCGAGGAACTTCTCAAGCAGTTCGGAATCCCCTATCGCAAAAACGTTGTCGTCGATCGGAACATTTCGCAGATTTTCTTCCGCGATCCGGACGGCCACCACATCGAGATCGCCACCTACCCACCGACCCCGGCGTACGTGTAGGCCGCCAGGGCTCTGCTCCGCGGAAGCTAATTCGTGCGGGTGCCGAGAACGCGACTCGCCGCCGCGCGAATGTCCGCTTGCACGCTCTCGATATCGCGCGCTGCATCGATCACCACGATGCGAGGATCGCTGGCCGCTTCCTGAAGAAATCCGGCCCGCAATCGCTCGATGAACGCCGCATCCTGATCCTCCATCCGATCTCGTTCGCGTTGCATCCGCTCAGAGGCGATCTCGGGCGACATGTCGAGCACGAACATGATGTCCGGCATGATGCCCCGCGTCGCGGTTTGGCCGATTTCGCGAATCGCTTCCACATTCAGTCCCCCGGCATACCCCTGGTAGACCAGGTTCGCCAGCAGGTAGCGGTCCGAGACGATGGTCTTGCCGGTCTCGATCGCAGGCTTGATCACGCTCTCGACGAGCTGCGCCCGGGCCGCCATGAACAGCAGCATTTCGCTCGTCCGTCCGATCGGCACCTCGTCTCCCAGTAGCAGCGAGCGGATTTTCTGTCCGACGGGAGTTGTGCCGGGATCAATGCAGCGGACGACGTCGTGTCCACTCTCCGTCAACCAGGTGACGAAGAGGTCCATCTGCGTGGACTTGCCGGTGCCATCCAATCCGTCGAATGCGAAGAACATTGCTGCCGCCGAGTGGAAATCGAACTGTGTGGCGATGATTCGCCGCTCGCCAGCAGCTTAGCAGAAATTCGGTCCGTCTCCGACCGATAACTACAGCCGATTACTCGTTGACGGCGACTTCGCCACCAGCGCGTGTCGATAAAGCGCGCCATACCACCGGATCGATCTCTTCATGCACGAGGCGCACTCCGCCGTCCGCCAATAGGACGTTCACGCCGCCGGGATGCCGACTGCGCGCCGCCCGCCAGCCATAGGCAGAGAATTGAAACTGCGGACCGCCAGCCAGCCTGGTGCCCATGCAATCGGGCTTTGGGGAATTGGGCGTCTCGTAGTGGTTGTACGAAGCGCAGCGATACTCGCCGCTGACCCAGGCGAAGCCACGCGGATCGGACACGTTCCATTGCGGCGTGTTCGTGCAGAAGAGTTCTGTCAGCGGCGCCGAGAGCGACCACTTGTAATCAACATCTGGATCGCGCGCTAGCGGGGTCCCCTTGGGGCTGCCGAGGATGCTTTCGCTCATCAGCGCGGTATGGCTCGTGCCGTCAGTGATTTCGGCCAGGCGTGTGCGCGAGTTGACGTAAAACACGCCGTCGGTGTCGAACGGCGTCCCGCCGCCGGCGCCCGTGCCCGAACAGGCCACGTAATTCGTCGGTCCAAAGCCTGGTGCGACGACGTGCCCTAAATCGCTGGGGCACAAAAACAGCGGCACGACCTGTGCCACGCCCGGCTTGTTTTGGGCCGTAACGTCAAAGGTATTGGCGTACAGCGGAATTGATAAATCCAGCAGGCCGAGGGCGTTGGCTTCTTCGAGGTAGGGGGTCAGGTGTGCGAGGGACGACCAGCGGTAGAACGTCCAGGCATTGTTCGGCGTGGACGGCCAGGCCTTCGAATCCGCACCCGAGGGCAGACCGCCCTTGGCGTCGTGATGGTTTTGCGCGGCCACGCCAAGCTGCCGCAAATGATTGACGCAGCTCGTGCGCCGGGCCGACTCGCGCGCGGCCTGCACCGCCGGCAATAGCAGCCCGACCAGCACGCCAATGATGGCAATCACGACCAGTAGCTCCACCAAGGTGAAAGCGGCCGGAGACAAACTCCGGCAACGAGCAGGTCGCATTCGCTTTAATCCTGGGGTGGGAATGATTCGATGAGGCGCAGCGCTGTCGCCACATTATCCCTCATTTCACGGCCGAGTCACGCCCGCGCCGTGCCAGAATAGCGCAAATTTCGCCCCCAGGGGCTTGCATCGCGCCGCGCCGGGGTCGACAGTATCAGTCAGCCCGCAACCCGGACTGCCGTGTTTGGCAAGGAAGCCAATCATCCCCGCGAGGCCGAGCGCCGCCGCCCGGATCCTACCGGCCTCGCCACGTACCAACCCACCATTTGATACGACAACCATGCCCCACACCACCAAGCTTCGTCGCTCGACCTCCAATTGTGAAACAGCCACGGTAAGTTTCGCTGCCGAAGTGCTGGAATGCCGCATCATGCTCGCGGCGGACATGCTGGTCAGCGTGTTCGACGACACGAGCGGCCTCAGCGTTTTGCGCTATGATGATCAGTTTGCCCCCGTGGCCGGCGGTGTTTCGACCGGCCCCGCGGTCGGCATGGTCCAGGGCGTGGCTGTCGCGCCGGACGGCACCTTCTACGTCAGTAGCCTGTTTGCGGGCGGTGTGCTGCACTACGACAACGATGGCGCCCTGCTCGGCATGCTCGGTGCTGGAGACTCGACGCCAGCACCGTTCCAGGCGCCGGCGGCACTCGCGTTCGGACCCAACGGCAATCTGTATGTGGCCGACTTGCAATCCGCCGCGATCTTCCAGTTCGACACCACTTCGCTCACGCAGCAATACCTGGCCGCCGAAACGTTGCAGCTCACGTACGCACCGGGCGGGTTCGATTTCGAAGACGACGGCGACCTGATCGTGGGCGACTTGTTTTTTCAGGGGCTCAATCGCTACGACGCGGACAACAACTTGACGGTGCTTATCGATCAGGGGGCAGGCTTCAATCCGGCCGCCGTGCTGGTCCGCCCCGATGGCAACATTCTGATTGGCGACATCACCTTCGGCCAGGATCCGCTGGACCATCACCAGGTGCTCCTGTACGACGTCAGCGAAGACACCTTCAGCCAGTTCATCAATCTGACCACGCCGGTTGGAACGGGCTCGTCGGAAGGTTTCCCTCCCCAGCCCACCGCACTGGCGTTTGCCGAGAATGGCGATCTGCTCGTCGGAGTGTCGCCAGATCGCAACCTGAATGGCGCGATCCAGCGCTACAATCCCATGACGGGAGCCTACATCGAGACACTGGTCTCCGGCATCGGCACGCCGACCGGCATTGCATTCCTGCCGGTGGATGAGCCCGCTGCCGTGGTCGTGCCGGGGGGCCGGCACTTGTTCTACAACCAGTCGAAGTTCGACGGAAACACCGCCGGCGCGAGTGCGTCTGACGACAATGCAATTGCAACCGACAAAGTCGCTCTGCAATTTAGCGGTAGTACTACCGCGCCGATTTCGGCGTTCAGCAGCTATTCCAGGGGCATTAACGGCATCATGGTGGACATCGGCGGATCGCATGGCACGATCACGGCGTCCGACTTTACGTTCAAGGTCGGCACGAACGGTGATGTTGACACGTGGTCTGACGCTCCCGCGCCGGTCAGCGTCAGCATCCGCGCCGGCGAAGGCCTCGGCGGCAGCGATCGAATCACGATCATCTGGGCCAACAATGTCATCCAGAACACCTGGCTGCAAGTAATCGTGGAAGGTAACGACGCTTTAGGTGGCTTCAATACGAATACCAATCTTGCCGCAAGCGACGTGTTTTTCTTCGGCAGCCGCCTTGGAGATACATTCATCAGTTCGCCACCGACGATCGTTTCCACTGCCGCCGCCGACGCGCTCGCGGCACGCAATAACCAGACATTCCTTCAGCCAGTCACGAACATCTACGACTTCAACAAGGATGGAGCCGTGGGAGCGGGCGACGAATTGGTCGCACGGTTTAATGTTGGTTTTCTGACACGGAACCTGACCTGGTCGCCGCTGGGCGACCCGATGGCGGCCCATTCTGAGGATTCCCAGTCGGCAGTGGCCTCGGCCCTCGCGATTACGTCCGTGACGGCATCGCCATCCGAGCTGCTGCCGCCACCAGTAATTGCTGCGCCAGCGTCGATCACGGCAGTCGACGCAGCGATCGCCAGCATGATCCTCGAACCAGCGGAAATCGAATCGCTGGTTGCCACCGAATCCGAAGATGACGACGAAGAGGAGTTGCAGTTGGCGCTCTAATTCCAGGAAGTCACGCGAGCTTTTACGACACCAGCCGACCTGCCATTTCGGCAGGCCGCCTGTTTCTTTAGCGCGAGTCCTTATTCTTCTCTAACGTATTGCTGTAATAAGACTTGCGCTATTTTCGTCGCGTCTGGCACATCCGTTGCTTAACTAACGGATCGGATGCCACGCATCCCGTCATTTCAAGCAAACCGTCCCGTTCGGGCGCGGATCACCGAGCCCGAAGTCGGGGCGCGAGAATTCGCCCTTTTTGAACTAGAGACAAGGCTCACTTTGTGGAAGTCAATTCCATGGTACTCAGGCGTCTCAACACGGGTTCCCCGGTCACTCAACTTCGCCATGAGATGGATTGGTTGGTTCAGGATTTCTTCGGTCGCGGCAGTCGTCCCGTGGCGCCCACCACGGCAGGTTTCCCGGCGCTCAACGTTTGGGAGGACGGTGACTCGCTGTTCGCAGAAGCGGAGCTTCCCGGGGTCAAGTCCGAGGATCTCGATATTTCGGTAATGGCGGGCGATCTCACGATTCAAGGTCGCCGCAGCACGATGGCTGGCGAAGGCGTCGCGTTTCACCGGCAGGAGCGCGGGGCCGGGCAGTTCAATCGTGTTATCCGGCTGCCGTTTGAAGTCGATGCCCCGCGCGTTGAAGCGAGCCTTCGCGACGGTGTCCTGCTCGTGAAGCTTCCCAAGGCCGAAAGCGCAAAGCCCAAGAAGATCGCCATCCGGGCCGCCGAGTAACCACACGATCGGCAACAGACCTCATCTCATCACACAACCCTGTCGCGTCGTCCGCGATTGCGACGTTCAGAGAACAGGAGCATTAATCCATGACAACTGAAACCAAAGAACCGCAAGTTCAACAAACCCAGAGCGCGGAGCAGCCGACCAAATCGGGCCTCGCCTATCGACCGAACGTCGACATCCTGGAGACGGAGAACGAGCTCACCCTGGTGATGGACGTTCCCGGTGTCGAACGCGAATCGCTGGACATCGACTTTGCCGAGGGCATGCTGACCGTTCAGGCCCGCGTCGCGCAGCGTTACGCCGCTAATCAGCGATTCCTGCTTCGTGAGTACGGCATCGGCGGCTACTATCGTTCGTTTCAGGTCGGCGAGCAGATCGACGTTAATGGCATCTCCGCGGAATACGCCGACGGCGTGCTGCGAATCCACCTGCCGAAGGCTGAAGCCGCCAAGCCTGGCAAGATCGCGGTCAACGTCGCAAGTTAGTCAGGCGGCCTTGTAAGTGGACTTCGTGACGGCCCCAGGAGCGTCCCTGGCCGGATGCTCTTGGGGCTTGTCGTTACGCTGGCGAACTTTACCGCTACAATGAGCCGAGCGACTGGTGGCGTTCGGGAGTGTATAACAGGAAACCCGCGAATGACGTGGCAGGCAGTTCAGGGGCATGACGAAGTGATCGAGCAGTTTCGCCGCGCGCTAGGACGTGGCCGGCTGGCCAGCACGTTCCTCTTCGCCGGTCCCGCGGGCATCGGCAAGCGGCTGTTTGCTGAACGCCTGGCCCAGGCGCTCTTATGCCCCCACGCCGGCGACGAGCTCAACCCATGCGGGCGCTGCGATTCATGCGTGCAGGTCAACTCACGCACGCATCCCGACCTGATCATCATCGAAAAGCCGCCGGAGAAGAGCGACATTCCGGTGGCACTCTTGATCGGTGACAAAGAGCACCGCATGCGCGAGGGATTGTGCCACGATATCGCGCTCAAGCCGTTCATGGGCGGCCGCAAGATCGCGATCATCGACGACGCGGACCATCTCAATGAGGAAGGCGCGAACTGCCTGCTCAAGACGCTTGAGGAGCCGCCGCCCAACTCGGTGCTGATCCTGATTGGCACCAGCCCCGAGCGGCAACTGCCTACGATCCGCTCGCGCGCGCAGCTCGTTCGTTTCCGCCCCTTGGGGGCAGCGGTCGTTGCCGAGATTCTGCTCGCGCGCGGACTTGTAGCCGATGCGGCCGAGGCCGAACGCCTGGCAGGCATCTCTGAGGGAAGCATCGAGCGGGCCGTTGCACTGGCGGATGAGGACCTGTGGGCATTCCGCTCGACATTGCTCGAAGCACTTGCGGCCACGCAGTTCGCCAGCGTGAACCTTGCGGCGTCGCTGGTACCTTTCGTCGAAGCTGCGGGCAAGGACGCTCCGCCACGACGCGCTCGGGCCAGGCAGTTGATCGGCTTTGCCGTGGAGTTTTACAGGCAGTTGCTTCGTGCTCGTGCCGGTGCCGACCCACTCGGTGACGACGAGCTCCGCCGTTATGTGCTGCAAGCGGCCGCCAGACAACCGGGCGACGCGGAAACGGCCGGCGATTGCATTGAGCGCTCGCTCGAAGCCGCCAATCACGTCGATCGCAATGCTCATCAAACCACGTTGCTAGAATGCTGGCTCGACGACCTGGCCCGCATTCTCTCCGGTCAGCCGGTGGCCAGCTACGGTGGCATGTGAGGCCTAGGCAGTCGCACTAGCCCGCTTCACCCTGCAGCGTGAGCACCAGCCGGCGTCCCGCCGCGCGATTGCGGTGCTCACACAGATAAATTCCCTGCCAGGTGCCGAGCAGCAGCCGTCCGTCACCTACCGGAATCGTCACGCTGGAGCCGAGCATCGCGGCCTTCACGTGAGCCGGCATGTCGTCGGGCCCTTCGATCGTGTGTGTGTAGTCAAAGTCCTCGGGCGCAATCGCATTGAACGACGCCTCGAGGTCAACGGGCACGTCGGGGTCGGCGTTCTCGTTGATTGTCACCGAGGCGCTGGTGTGCTGAATGAACACATGCAGCAGACCCACGCGAACCTTGCGCAGCTCCGGGAGTGCGTCGATGACGCGATCCGTGATCAGGTGAAAACCGCGGGAAAAGACCGGAAGTTGGATCGTAAGTTGCTGCCACATGGGTGTTTTCCGCGAGAGTTCTGGGAATACCTGCGCTCACCGTATACTCTTAGTAGGATAGCGAGACTTGTTCCGCAAGGCACGCGCGCAAGCGTCCCCTCATGGTTCGGCTTAAACAGGCGAGGTAAGCAATGCAACGCGTTAAGTTCTGCCTCTTCTGGGCCCTGCTGGCGTCATGCGTTTTCGGCTGCAAAGCGAAAATCTTTCGCGCGGAGACGACACTCCATTCAGATGGCAGCGTGAGCCGCGCGATCTATCAGCCCACGGTGGAAACGCCGGAGGCGGCCCGCGAGGCTAGCAATTGGCAGGGCAGCACGTTTGCCCCACGAATTCCGCATGAGAATTGGCGGGGCGCGATCACCGATCTGCCCAGTGCACCGGCCAGCAAAGACAACGATTACTTCGCGGCCTGGGGCCAGTTCGGCGATGTAAGCCAGTTACCTAACTCCGCCGTGTTCGACGCACCGGAGGGAATTGCCGACGGCACGCTCGAGCGCCAATACGAGCACAACGACTACGTGCTGGTCACCGAACACCGCTGGCGGGAAACACTGACGGACGTCGTTACGCTCGACGACATGCATCTGGCCCGGCACGAACTGGCCGAGCTCGTGATCCCACTCGCTGAGAAGTTTCTCCAGCAAGCCTACGGAGAAGATCACGACATTCAGCCGCTCGTCGACTGGATGCATCAGGAGGGGCGTCCGCTGTTCGACGAGCTGACGGATGCCTACTTTGAACTGGCCACCCGCAAGGGCACCCATGATGAGGCTGTCTTAATTGCCACGTTCGAGCCGATTTTGAAGCGGCATGGGATGTCGATGCGCGACGAGGGCGGCGCACTTATCGAGCTTAATGAAGTGGTCGGCCTACGCATCAAGCAGTTGATCGTCGAGAAGCTCCGCCGCCGCAATGGTGATCCTGCCGCAGCGGAAACCATCGCCGATCTCATGCAATGGCTGGGCGTCGAAACCCGGCCGGATGGAGTCGAGCCGCAGCGTTTGAACACCATCTTTGAACAGGTTCTCGCCGAGAAGTTCTCGAACGAAGCAGAAATGAAGGCCAAGTTACATCCGCTGGCCGTCCGTATCCTCGGCATCTACGGCGCCCATCTCGGTCCGGATCGCCAGTTCGAATACCAGCACAAGATGCCCGGAACCTTGGTCGAAACGAGCGGAGAGCTGATGTCCGACAACGAGACTTTATGGCGGTTCTCAGACAGCCAGGCTTACCCCTTTGGCTACACGATGTCCTGCCGCTCGCTGGAACCCAATGCTGCGCTCGAACAGAAGCTGCTCGCCAGGCCGGTGTTGACCGATCGTAAGGCCATGCTGAGCTATGTCGATCTCGTCCGAAAAAACGAACCCCTGCTGGCAATGATGCGAATTTGCGCCGCCGACGGCAGCCTGACGCCGCTGAAGCGAGAGTATGAAGCGCTCAAAGAAGCCGGCGATGACGGCGCCGCGAACTATGGCCAGATGCTTTCGCTACTCGAGGGCAAGTAGCGGCGCGGCTCGCAACCGGCCCTCGCGTGCAAGTCTGTGACACTCGCGAATCCGCCGCTCCACTTCGGCCGTAAGTTGAGCATCGTCGAGCCCGGCGATCAGTTCCGGTGAGATTGGCTCGCCGAAATGGACATGCACGATCGACCGCCCGGGCAGCAGCTTCTGCCTGGGCCAGGCCTGCCACGCCCCGTCGAGCGCTACCGGAAACAGCGGCAACCCGCTCCGCCGGGCCACGGCGCAGAAGCCCGGCTTCATCGGCCGCACTTCACCATCGGGCGTGCGCGTCCCCTCGGGAAACAAGAGCACGATCTCACCGCGTTTCAGTCGACGAAGTGTCTCTTTAAGTCCTTCGAGCCCCGTTCCTTCCCGGTCGATCGGGATCGCATCCAGCGAATTGATCAACCAGCGAAACGGTGCAAACTTGAACAGCGTCTTACGAGCGACATAGTTCAGCCGGCGATCACATGCCAGGCCGACGAGCACCGGATCGAGATTGCTCTGATGATTCGAGAGCATCAGCCCGCCGCCCGTTGGTGGCACCCGCTCGCGACCTTCGCAGCGCACGTTGAAGATGCAAACCGCGCCCAAGCGGCAACTGAACTTGAGAAACGCCTGCCAGGCTCGATTGCCCAGCGAGCGCCTGGCCGGAGGTGTCATGAGCTCATCTTTCCTCGCACAAGCTCTTCCAGCCGGTCGAGCACCTCGTCCGGCGAGAGACCGTCCGTGGCGACTTCGATCGCATCGCTGGCCGGCACGAGAGGGCCCACCTCGCGCGATGAATCGCTGGCGTCTCGCCTGTTCTGGGCCGCCAGCACCTCCTCGACAGTTGCCGTCTGTCCGCGCGCCATGAGTTCTTTCGTACGCCGCCGAGCCCGTTCTTCGGGACTCGCGGTCAGGTAAATCTTGCACTCCGCGTGCGGAAACACCACGGTTCCCTGATCGCGCCCTTCGGTCACAATGTCGTCGTTTCCGGCCGCGCGCCTTTGCTGCTGCACCAGAATCTCACGCACGCCGGGATTATTCGCCGCGTAATGTGTGGCTGCGGTAACCTCGGGCGTGCGAATTTCGCGAGTCACGTCGCGCCCATCGACGGCCACATGATGCTCGTCCACGTCGAGCCTCAACTTGCCGGCCAGTTCCACCATGGCTTCAGCCTGGGCCCAATCGTGCCCCCGCTCCATCGCCGCCCAGGCGACCGCGCGATACATCGCGCCGGTGTCCAGGAAGCGGAAACCCAGTCGCCCGGCGAGCGTTCGAGCGATCGTGCTTTTGCCAGCGCCGGCCGGTCCATCGATGGTGACAATCATGAGGGCGAGAGCGTTCCCGATGTTAGCGAATCCAATGAGCTTCGACCTCGAGCAGTTCGTAGGGCCCGAAATCGAGCATGATTTTATCATCATCGACGTAAAGTTCGAGGATCGTCTCGCCCACGAAGTCGACTTGCCGGGCATAGGCGAGCGAGCGGAACGCCCGCAGTGGCACGCGTCCGGCGTTGCCGTCGATCTCGAGCAGGCGGACCCGAAATCCCTTGATTGCGTCGACACCGTCACTTACCGCGGTATCGTCGAACAGCGGCTCCCAGTGGGTCGCCACGACGTTCTTGGCTCCGATGTGAAAGAACCAGCCGCTGGCAGCAGCCGGGGCAGGGGAGTGTTCAAACCGCAGCATCTTGGGTTCGAGGTGCTGCATCGCCATCGCGGCCGGATGGGGGAGATCAACCCCCAAAGCGCAGCGAAACTGCCGGCGCGATTCGCCGCGCACTACCAGCAGCGAGTCGAGCATTCGTCCCTCGCTCCGCCGGTGATATGGCAGCCCGCCGGTGAGCAGCGAAACCGTGCTGGTACCGCTCTCGATCTCGATGAACTCGGGCGAGTCGAATCTGCGCGCGGTGGTTGCCTGCCGCACGCCGGCGATACCGCGATAAAGGGTGGCGGCCTCATCGGGCCAGGCAATACGCGCGGCCAGGTACGAGTTCCAAGGATCGGCCCGCGGCTCTTCGACATCGGAGAGCGTGATCTCAACTTGGACGATCCGGCTACCGCACCACAGTCCGACACGCTGTTCGAACCGAGCCAACTGCCGCTCGCCGTCGTAGATTCCACCCCGGCTGGTGATCTCCCCATAGGCCGAACAGTCGACCGTCACGTCAACGCTGTCGGCTCGCATGGTCGAATACGTTGCTTCGCCGCCGGCGCTTCCCATCCGATAAGCAAGTTGCTGCGAGAGCTGATTTCCACGACGAGCGAAGTTGTACAACCCTTGGATGCCGCCCGTCGCGCGGCTGATACGAACTTCCATGAACTCGTTGCGCAGCGAGTTCTCAGCCACGATAGATTTGTCGCGACTTGCAACTGGGGCCGCAGCGGCTGCTTCCAACCAGGCGAAGCCTAGCGACGGCACATCAACCACGGCAAACTTGCGACTGCCCGCCGCCGCGGCCGCAACGACCGCGCCACTCACCCCGGGTAGTGTCGTCAGGTCAGAAACGTCCACGCCAATGCGCTGCGTCCCCAGGGCCGGATTAAACAGCAGACACCGCGGTGCGGCCTGGCCGCCGGCACGCGGAATGCGATCGGAAAGCTCGGCGAGTGCAACCTCCGCGTCGCTTGCCCCAGCAGCTTTGCCTCTCAAAAGTTGCGCGACCGTCGAAACGGCGCCGACGGCCAGCTTTTCCGCGGACCGTTCGTGCTCGCTCACGATAGTCGAAATCGGATCGGCCTGCCGGCGGATGATCGCCTGCTTCAGATACGGCGTGCGATAGTCGTCAACCGTGAACTTCGCCAGTCGCCCGGGCATATCCGTGTGCATGAAGTAGTCGTCGAGCAACGTGAACTTTCCAAGCACCGGACTGAGCTCCGCGATTCGCCGCAGCAGGTGGTACCAGGAGCTTGCGTGCGACGGCCAGTGGGCGAACGCCACGGTCGCCACATGATCGGTATCCATCGAATCCGAGAGCAGCCGCGACAGGGCCAGGAATGTCTCTGGTTTGGCCGCCTCGGCAGGCACTCGAGCATAAACATCGATCACGCTTGTCTCGACGCCCTCCCAGCGAACCTTGCTCTGGGGACCGAGCGGAAACGCGCCATCGTCCAGCGTAAAATGCAGGGCACCCTGATATCCTAGTTTCGCCAGCAGTTGCGGCATCACGGGTGTCAGCCCCGCGCGGCGTCGACCGTAAACGTACGGCGGGCGTCCAATGAGCGCTTCGTACTTCAGCACGCCGCCGCGCAGATGTTCAAGCAGTCGTTCGACGGGCAGCAGCGGCAACGGGCTCTCGACATCATCGCCTCCCAGGACACAGGCCTTGCCATAGTTCACAGCGTCCAGCAGCTTGCGCCACGAATCCGGATGGTCAACGGCCAGCGATTGCAGTACGTCGCCGCTGGCGAGCAGATTCACAAGCGAGCCAGATTCGAACTCCGCTTCCAGCGGTTCGCCAAGCGTGGTTTCCGCCAGCAGCGTGATGTCGAGCAGGTAAACGTCGACCGGATAAAAATGCTTACGCGCGTCGTAGAGCGTGTCGAAGCAGCGCTGCAAGTGCGTGCGGGCCAGTTCGATCTGCCCTTCGCACGCCGCCCGGGCCGCAGCGAGCGCTTGCTCGGTGAAGTGCGACTCGTCGACGTTCACCGTGTAACGCATCTGCCGGGTGAGCAGTTCAATCTGCAGGCGGCAAAAGCCGAGGGCCTGAAAGTCACCCGCGAGTGCCTCGTCGATTTCCAGCGCGGTCGTTCCGAGAGCTTCCAGGGACTTTTGAGTGGCTGCAGGCAGCGACGATTCAGAAACCAGCACGCCCGCGCCGTCGGCCGCCCGAGCGGCGTATCCGGTGGGGAGCCTGTCGAGGCAGAACGGTGGAATGAAGGCCAGCGTCTCGACCAGGTTCTCTGGCGGAATGTCCACGCGCTGCCAGGTGGGTAGTGCCCCGGCCGTGGCAATCAGGGCCGGATGCCAGGGGGCACACCAGGCGGCCAGTAGCTCGTCGGCCGCCTCACCTTCGTGATAAACCGGAAAATCCTCCAGGCTGTGGCAGGGGAGCAGGACCGTGAGCTGGCGGAAATTCATGGGGATTATCAGGTTCCAGAGGGGACTGCCGCGGGTACGGGCGTTGGTCATTCTGATGCGGGCCAGGACAGCGTTCACCATAGCCCGCTCGGGCCGCTTCGTCGAGTTCCTGCGAGGTGCTACGGCAGGCCTCAAAATAGGGTGGCATAAAGCTTTGCAACCGGCCGGCAATTGATTGACTTTGGGACGAGCCTACGTCTAAATTAAAAATTAAGAGAGGTGGCACAGCCCTGACGGAAGCTAGTCAGCTCGATTCGTTCGAATTGCGGGGTTGCAAGGCCAGCGGTCCGCCGTCGTCAGTGGAACCCTGACGGCTTGGAGCGGGCGATTGGTCTGTTGATAGCCGGCGGCCTGCCGGGCACTACACATCGACGTGGAACAGGGATCGCACAATGGCGAAGTCTAACGCCGTTTGGGGTATCGATATCGGTCAGACGGCGCTGAAGGCGCTGCGCTGCCGCCCCGGCGAAGTCGACGATCAGATCATTGCGGACGCGTTCGATTACATCGAATATCCCATGCTCCTCAGTCAGCCCGATGCTGACCGGGAAGAGTTGGTGCGCGAAGCGCTCGAGTTGTTCCTCTCGCGCAACAGCGTCCGCGGCGACAAGGTCGCCATTTCCGTCTCCGGCCAAAGCGGCTTGGCACGCTTCATCAAGCTACCGCCAGTCGAGTCGAAGAAGATTTCCGACATCGTCAAGTACGAAGCCCGGCAGCAGATCCCCTTCGCGCTGGAGGACGTCGTCTGGGACTACCAGCAGATGGAAGGCGGCAGCGTCGAGGACGGCTTCGCGCTCGAGACCGAAGTCGGTCTGTTTGCGATGAAGCGCGATCAGGTCGAGCGAGCGCTCAAGCCCTTCGAAGATGCCGGCATCGAAGTCGACATCGTGCAGCTCACGCCGCTGACGATCTACAACTTCACCGTGTTCGACCAGATGGCCGATCTGCCACCTCCGGATCAGTTCGATCCGGAAAATCCGCCCGACTCGGTGGTGGTGATTTCGCTCGGCACAGACACGACGGACCTGGTCGTCACCAACGGCTACCGGGTCTGGCAGCGCAGCGTGCCGATCGGCGGCAGCCACTTCACCAAAGCGCTTACGAAAGAGCTGCGGCTCACGTTTGGCAAGGCCGAGCATCTGAAGAAGAACGCCCAGCAGGCTGAGGATCCCAAGGCCGTCTATCAGGCGATGCGGCCGGTCTTCAACGACCTGCTGACGCAGATTCAGCGCTCGATCAACTTCTTCCAGAGCGTCGATCGCGAGGCCAACATCGGCCGCGTCATCGCGCTCGGCAATGCCATGCGGCTGGCGGGCTTGCAGAAATACCTCTCGCAGAACCTCGGCCAGAACGTGACGGAAGTCACCGGCTATCGCGGGTTGGTCGGCCCGGCCGTGGTCGATGCTCCGCAGTTCAAGGAAAACCTGCTCAGCTTTGCCGTGTGCTATGGCCTCGCTCTGCAAGGGCTGAACCAGTCGAAGCTCTCGACCAACCTGTTGCCGCCCGAAGTCCGCACCGAGCGGATGATTCGCGACAAGAAGCCCTGGGCCGTGGCGATGGTGGCCGCGCTCTTGCTGGGGCTCACGATCAACTTCCTCGGTCACTGGCGGGCTTGGAACTCGGTTCATCCCGACAAGTTCAAACAGGCGATGGCCGCCGCGGACGGCGCGTCGGGTGAGGCCGACCAAAAGAAGGGCGACTACGAGAAGGCCAAAGGCGAGTTCACCAGCATCAACGAGATCGGCGCAGGCCTGGTGGGCAACGTCGAAGGCCGCTGGCTGTGGCCCGAGATGCTGATGGCACTCAGCCAGTGCCTGCCTTCGGATCCACCGGATGCCCGTCCGGAAAAGATCGGTGACCGCAACGAATTGCACATTACCGAAATGGACTGCGAATGGTTTTCGGATCTGGCGTCCTGGTACAGTTCTGGCGTGGGTGAGAGGATCACTGCGATCAAGGGCGCGATGAAGATGCCCGCTCCGGTGATTGCCCCAGCGCCGGCTGCCGCTGCTGCTGAAGGAGCCGAAGCGGTTCCCGCCGAAGGCACGCCCGCCGATCCCGATGCGGCGCCGGCAGATCCTGCCGCCCCAGCGGACGGAGCCGCTGCACCAGACGGCTCGGCCACGGCCGAAGCCACGCCCGATCCGGGACCGACCGGCGCGGGCTGGGTCATCGAATTGCGAGGTTTCCACTTCCACAACGAAGACCCGCTCAACCGCACGTCGCGTTACCTGCACAACACGTTGATCGAAAACCTGCAGAACAAGGTAGTGACGGTCATCGATCCCAAGGGTGCGAAAATCCAGGTGCCCATCAAGGAACTCGGCATCAGCGCTCCGGTGATTCTCACCGAGAATGTGCAATATACGCCGGTTAAAGTGCCGGATAACGATGGCAATCTGACGATCGACGCCAAGCGGTGGGATTTTGTCGTGCAGTTCGCTTGGGTGCCCACGACGTTCAACGAACGTGAAGAGAAGAGAAAACAAAAAGCCGCGGGTGATCAGCCGGCAGAGCTGGCCGCGGGAGGTGCTCAGTAATGGACAAAGTTAAAGTCTTCCTCGCGGTTCTGGGCAAGTATCACTTCTGGCTCCTGTGCGGCCTGGCTGTCATTCTTGGCACGTTCGGCTGGATGAGCGCCCGAGGTTCACTCTCAGCCGATTACCAGAAGAACAAGAGCGCAGTCACCGGCACGTTCTCGAAGCTGACGGGCGTTACGGGAACGGCCAATCCTCCCAATGAGAACTGGACGGCCGCAATTTCGGAGCTGACCAAGCAAGAACAGAAAGAGGTGGAAGCTACCTGGAACACCGTCTATGACCAGCAGAAAAAGGTGCTCGCCTGGCCGGAAGTGATGGGCAGCGATTTCAACACCTGGATCACCACGCGGCCACCCAGCGAAGAGATTCCCAATCTCTACCGACAGAACTACCGGACCGAAGTCTTGCCGGCCGAATTTCCCAAGCTTGCACAGATCGTGCAGGCGGCTCCGCTGGGAGCGGAAACTCGCAACACGCCTGCTCCCGGTCAACCGACGCAGCCCGGCGCAAGGCCCGCTGCTGCACCCGCCGAACCGGCCGCGGCCGCGCCCAGTGCGCCGGTCCGTGTCCAGTGGGAGAATCAGGAGGCGGTGCAAAAGTCGCTCCAGTTTACCGGTAACATTGCGCCGACTTCGTTTGAGATTCGCCTCCGCCAGGAAGACTACTGGGTTTATCAGGCGCTGCTTAACATCATTCGCAAGACGAACGACGCGGCGCCTCACGTGCCTTATATCAAGGCCATCGAGGACCTGCGACTCGGGGCGAAAGCGGCAGATCTCTACACCAAGGGCATGGCGCCGGGGCGGATCGATAAGATCGTCACTGCCGGCGGCGAAGGCGCATCGTCCCTGCCCGTGGAATCGCTGGTGCCGCCTGCTGAAGGTGGCGAGGCGCCCCCGCCGGATCAAGACCGGTATCTGCAGAAAGACGGTACCGCCCTGCCCGCCGGTACTGCGCAGACCGAACAGTTCAAACGTCTGCCGGTCTATCTGAAGCTGGTGATGGATCAGCGCGAGATCACCCGGCTGCTGACCGAGTGTGCGAACTATCCCCTGCCGGTGGAAGTGCGCCAGTTGCGGATCATGCCGAGTGGCGGATCGTCACAGCCTGCCGGTCGTGGACAAGGCGGCGGGGCTGCTCCCACCGCGCCGGGCGCACCCCGACCGGGCGAGGCGTATGACGTGTCCGTTGAGATCAGCGGCATCATTTACCTGTTCAATCCTCCCGATCCCGCGAAGCTCGGCAACGGCGCGGCGGAAACGCAATCCGCCGGCTAAGCAAGAGAATTTGAATTACCAGGGATCCACGATCGCCAAGAATCGGAAGCAAGTGTCATGAAGGGCAAGATGAAGTTCGACCTGGGAGCCATCAAAGGGTGGCTCCTGGCGCATGGCGAAAAAGTTGCCTTCGGTGTCGTCGGCGTGGTGTTCCTGCTGCTCGTCTACTCGACGCTCGGCCGCGAAACGCTCGATGCGCAGCACGAACCTGACCGAATGACGACGCTGGCCAATCAGGTTCGCGATCACGTCACTAATTCCACTTGGGATGCAACCCGCGAGCAGGTCAAAGTTGTCAACTACGCCGAGCGCGCCAAGAGCGAACCCTTGCCGGTGGACAGCTATGCCATTGCGCTGCCGCTCAATCGCCCCGTGGCCGATCCGAAAGCCAAACGCGCTCAGCCCGAAGTCCTCCGCCCCGAAGAACTCCGCGTCGCCTCGGGCGTCGACATCTTCCTGGTCAAGGGTGCGGGTGGGGCCGCCGGGCAAAATCGTGGCGGACAGACGGCCAAGGCGCAGCCTTGGGCTGTTGTGACGGCGCTCGTGCCGCTGGCCAAGCAGCACACAGCATTCGATGCGGCCTTCGCCGAAGCTGTCGACTTCGATCCCAAACGCGATTTTCTGCAATTTCTCAAGCCCAAGCTGGAACGCGCGGTCATCGACCCGGCAAAGCCCGATCAACTCACGTGGGAACCGGTCGCCAATCCGGCCGCGGTCGAACAGGCCGGCGCCAGACGCGACATCGTGCAGTCCCAGTTCGTGCATCCGATCCTGACGGAGCCGCTCATCGATCTGGTCCCCGGAAGTCAGTGGGGCGAGGCCGTTGTGCATCCCAAAACGCCTCTCGCAAGCGACTCAGGCGATGCTCCGAAGCCGGCAGCGGTTCCTGCCGCCGCGGCGCCTCCCGCGGCCGGAGCTCGTCCCGCGCAGGCCGCCGATGAGCAGCAGATTGTACCGCATGTGCTGCTGCGGCTCTTCGACTACACCGTTCAACCGGGCCGCAAGTACCGTTACCGTGTGACGCTTTCGATGGTGAACCCGAACAGCGGCGTCGCTCCCCAGTTTCTGGAGAACCCCGAATCGGCCAAGGTGAGCGAGCTCACCAGTCAGCCCACGGACCCGACTGCGGTGGTCACCATTCCGGACGGGCACGACCTGATCGCGGGTCCGGTTGATGGCGGTACGAAATACGCCGAACCCACGGCCAAGATCCTGGTCACGGCCATCGATGCGAATGCGGGCCTCAAGGCCGCCACCGATTTGGAAGTCCGCCGGGGCGCGGTTGCCAACACGGGTCCAGTCACGGTCAAGGTGCCGCATCCGTTGGACAATACCCCCGAAGAGCTGACACGCAGCTTCGAATCGAACATCATGATTCTTGACATCCACGGCGGCAAAGATGTCACGCGCCGCAGGCACGAATCCCCGCTCACCAGCCCCGGCGAGATTCTGATCCTGGACGCCAGCGGCAACATGTCCGTCCGTAGCGAGCTCGACGATCGCGACCCGTTTGCGAAATCGATTATTCGCAACGAGCCCGAAAAGAAGCCAGCGCCTGAGAAGGAAAACAAGGATTCCAAAGGCAAGTCGCTCAAGGGTCCGACAATCCGCGGTGGGAAATAGCGGACATTCGGACAAATGCCTGCGACCGCCTGGTGCTAGCAACTCGCTGGCGGCAATGCTCTGACGTGGCCGGCGGCAGCGTGCGAATCTTGAGCACTGCGGGCTTTTCTCTCAAGTGGCCTTGACCCAATTTACGCGGCCCGATATTTATCCCGACCTCATCACAAAACCAATTCTGGCGGACAGTCATTTAACCACCCAAGCCCCGCGTTTTTCGGATAACACACCGAAGTCGAGCGGAATGGGCCACGTGCAACCGCCGTTGGTCGGATAACGCAAAGTACGCAGAAAATTTCGAGGCAAGGCCCACGTTCCCAGTTCGCTTTCTTGGCGAACCGGAAGGTCCTGAGCGAGGATGCTCAGGCGAGCGTGAGCCTCAAAAGGAGAATTGTCTTGAACACGTCGAAATCGCTCTGGCATTTCGTCGCCTTGGCCCTGCTGGTAGCGGCGCCGACGACCGCACGTGCCGCCGTCCACGGCGGCGTGTCCCTGCTGGTGACGGCTGATGCCGTCTCGCAATTCGGCAAGTCGAAGAATGCCAGCGAACGCGATCAGGCCACGACGCTGATGCGCCAGGCCCGCGCCGAACTCAAGAGCGGCAATCTGGAGGCCGCCGAGTCGCTGATCGTCACCATCGAGAAAATGAACCCGCAGCTTGGCGCGTTCCACTTCGGCGATACGCCGCGCAAGCTGCGTGCTGACCTGAAGGCCGCCCAGCGCACGGCTTCAAAAAACCCGCAACGGCCCAGCCAGAAGTTCACACCCCAGGATCCACAAGAACCGGCCCCCACCGCGCCGCTTGCCCGGCAAACGAATACGCCGCGTGTACCGACCGAAGTCCTCGATCCTTCCGAGGAGACGCCGCTCACGGTTCCGGACAGCGCCGGAATGAAGCCGCTCCTGTCCCCGCTGGCCACCGAGACCACGCCCGCTACCGAAGCCACCGCCGCAACGCAGTTGCCTAGTCCCGCGGCCGCGCAGGCGAGTGTCGACGGCAACCGTCGCCAGAGCGACTACCATCTGCTTTTGGCGCGTCGTGCCTTGGCTGTCGGCGATGTGCGGCGCGCGGCCATTGCGGTCGAAGAAGCGCGCAAACTTGGCGTTTCCTACGATTTCCACGACGACAGTCCGGAGAAAGTCGAAACCGCGATTCGCAAGTATCAGCAGTTAAGCGAAGCCATCAAAGGCCGCCAGGACGAGGCTGCACGCCGACAGATGGCCGACCTGCTGATGGATCAGGCCCAGCAACTGCTGCGCTGGAAAGACTATGATGAAGCCGACCGCCTCGTGCAGCATGCCGACGGGATGGGCGTGAACTATGGCCCGTTCGATGTGAAGCCGCAGGCCCTCGCGGAGAGGATCGCGGCTGCCCGTCGCCAGAATCGCGCGACCACGTCGGCAGCACCCACGGCATACCCCGCCGCCCAGGCCGTATATCAACAGGGTGGTGACACCACCAAGATGCAGGCCGCGGCCGCGCAAGAGGAGCTTCCTCCGGATGCGCTTGAGTCCGAACCGGCTCCGCAAGGGCTGGAAGCCGCGCCCGGCGAACTGACACCCCCCTTGGCCCCACCACTGCCGGGCGAAACACTCGGCGAGCCCGGTGGCCAACTGGTAACGCCGGAGGAGGCGGCCGCGGTACCTTCGGAGGCGGCACAGCTGTACGCCCAGGGTGAGCAGGCCCTGCGACAGCAGGACACGCAAACGGCCCTTGGATTTTTCCGCCGTGCTTACGAGCTGCGCGATCAGCTCGATCCGACGACTGCCCAGCGTTTGCAGGATCATTTGCAGTTGCTCTCAGCTCCACCGGCAGCCTCGCGGGGCGAGAAACCCCAAATGTTGCTTGACGAACAAAGTTCGGAACAGGCCGTGCTCGCGCGTCAGGTATCGAACGACCTGGCCAAGAAAGAAATGGCCGCCGACAAGATCCGTGAAAAGCAGCCCAAGCAATCGATGGAGATGCTCAAGGAAGCGCGCTCGGCAGTCGAGGCATCCGGTCTCAACGCCGAGCAGCAGGGAATTCTCACCCGCCGCATCGATAAGAAGATTGCTGACCTCGACAAATACATCATCGAGCATCGTGCCGAGATTGAGCTCGACGAACAGAACAAGGCCGTTCTGGCCGAAGTGGATCGCCGGCTTGAGAACCGGCTGGTCATCGACGACAAGTTGGCCCAACTCGTCGACGATTGCAATCAGTTGATGGATGAGGAACGTTTTGCCGAAGCCGAGGTGCTCGCCAAACGAGCCCGCGAACTCGATCCGGATAATCCGGTCGTCAAGCAGCTCATTTGGAATTCGGCATTCGTCAAGCGCACGCAGCGAGTGCAAGATATTAAGTCGGCCAAGGAGGACGGATACTGGGCACAGATGACAAGTGCCGAAGAAGCGATGATTCCGTTCGACGATCGCGATCCCTATCGCTTTGGCGATGCTCGCGACTGGAAAGATCTGACCAAGAACCGGTCGGAACGCATGGCCAAGTTGCGTTCGCGGCGCAGTGAGCGAGAGCTCGAGATCGAACAGAAGCTCAAGACGCCTGTGTCGCTGAAGTTCCGCGACCGGCCGCTGAGCGAAGTACTGGATCATTTGGCCAAGCTATCCGCCGTCAACCTGCACCTTGACCCGAAGGGACTGGAAGAGGAAGGCGTCTCGAGCGACACTCCCGTGACGATCGATCTGTCCCAGGATATCTCGCTGAAGAGCGCTTTGAATCTGATCCTGGAACCGCTCCGGTTGAGCTACGTGATCCAGAATGAGGTGCTCAAAATCACCAGCGAACAGCTGCGGGATACCGTAGTCGTCGTGCGGACCTATGACGTGGCCGACCTGGTGATCCCGATTCCCAACTTTACCCCCAGCGGGCGTTTGGGAATGGGGGCCGCGATTGCCGACGCTTACAACATGACCGGCGCCGGGATGGGGCTTGGTCCTGGTTCGGCCTACCTGGCAAGCAACAACGGAGCGAACGCCTCGGGCGTCATCGACCCTGCGGTGCTCGCCCAGATTAACAATCTGATGCCCGGGGGCGGTGGAGCGCCGGTTTCGGGCATGTCGCAGCCGATCAGCATGGGGCCAGGCGGAGTGGGTGGTGGCTCACAGGCCGACTTTGACTCCCTTATCGAGCTCATCACCACGACGGTGAAACCCCAAACCTGGGATGAGGTGGGCGGTCCGGGCTCGATCTCGGAATTCCAAAACAACCTCAGCCTGGTCATCAGCCAGACCGAAGACGTCCACGAAGAGATCGTCGATCTCTTGGAGCAACTCCGCCGCAATCAGGATCTGCAAGTCACGATCGAAGTCCGGTTCATCACGCTGAGCGATACGTTTTTCGAGCGCATCGGCGTCGACTTCGATTTCAATATCGTCAACCTGAGCGCCAACAACGATCCCAACCCACTGGTGCCTCCGCGGAACAAGCGCGAGGTCATCGGTCTGAATCCGGTGAACGGTCAGCCGACGCCCGACCTCAGCATTCCGTTCGTGCAGGATAGTGCGACCTTGGCCGTGCCCCAGTTCGGCACGCCCGTGTCGGTGGCCCAGTTTGGCTTCGCAATCTTGAGCGACCTGGAAGCGTTTCTCCTGGTGCAAGCGGCCCAGGGTGACCGCCGCAGCAACGTGCTTCAGGCGCCGAAGGTAACGCTGTTCAACGGTCAGCAAGCCTCGGTGTTCGACACCACGCAGCAGCCGTTCGTGATCAGCGTGATTCCAGTCGTTGGTGACTTCGCGGCTGCCTATCAACCGGTAATCACCGTGCTCTCCGAGGGCACGGCCCTGACGGTACAAGCGGTCATTTCGCACGATCGTCGGTTCGTACGGCTCACGGTCCTGCCACTGTTCTCATCCATCGCCAAGGATGTCGAGACGTTCCAGTTCACGGGCTCGACCACGACCACCAGGAACACAAGCGAGAGTGAAAGCACGGGTGGTACGACGGGCGATTCAACCGACAAGAAGGATGATGCAACTACGACGAACGACGGCGTCACCGTCCAGCTGCCGAATTTCTCCTTCGTGTCGGTCGTGACCACGGTCAGCGTGCCTGACGGCGGAACAGTGCTGCTGGGCGGCATCAAGCGACTCAGCGAAGGCCGCAACGAGTTCGGCGTGCCGCTCCTCAGCAAGGTGCCCTACATCAACCGTCTGTTCAAGAACGTCGGCATCGGCCGCGAAACGCAAAGCTTGATGATGATGGTCACGCCACGCATCATCATTCAGGAAGAGGAAGAAGAACGCCTGGGCATTCAGTTGCCCCCGTGATCTTGAAACTCTTCCACATTTCGTGCAACACCCTGCAAAGGTTTCGAGACGCCCGCCGAAGCCCCCCTCGGTGGGCGTCTCTCTTTTTAGTTTGCAGCGTCAGACATGGCCGTGTCCGTCCTGGCCGTTCGGATCTGCGATGCCTGCAGATGATTCGGCCTCGAATTGTTTTCGCACGCTGATCAGAAAGGCCTTGTCTTCGTCGGAGATCGGCAAGCGCTCAATCGCCCGAATGGCCTCGTCAAGTGGCTCTGAATTGTTCATTCCGGAATTATACAACGCCCTCCAGGGAGCCGCTGACACTGCCGCCTGTGGCGCTCTAGAATAGCCCCGATAGGTTGAACATCCTCGGGAGCAAGCATCATGTCGGGAAACGCTTGGGTAGCAATCGGAGCCGTGTTGGCCTCCGCGGCCGTGGCAGCCGGAGCGATCGGCACGCACGTACTCAAAGAGACAATCAAGCTCGAAGCTCCCGCGCTAGAGACTTTCGAAACAGCCGTCCGCTACCAGATGTATCACGCTCTGGGGCTGATCCTCGTGGGGCTTTTGATCCTCCGCCAGCCGCATGGGCTGCTCACGCTGGCTGGCGCGGCATTCCTGTTCGGCATCGTGCTCTTCTCCGGCGGCATCTACGCCTGGCTCGCCACGGCGCAGCGCCCGTTCATCATGGTGGTGCCGATTGGCGGCTCGGCCTGGATTCTCGGTTGGCTCGTCTTCGCCGCCGGAGTCATCGCCAGCGCAGCAAAAAGGGGATAGGCCCTGCCGCTTGCGGCCGAACCTATCCCCCAGGGGTGGTCAATCAACAAGCAAGCACTAGGCCAGAGCCAGCTCTTCGAGCTCCTTGGCCAGCCGCTTCCGAGCGACGTGCAGCCGCCGCTTGATGGTGCCCACGGGAGACCGGAAGCCTTCGCTCATTTCAACGAGGCTTTGGCCCTTCACGTAAAACGCCACGAGCGTATCGCGGTCCAGGTCGCCCAGCCGCCCCAGCCCTGCTCGAACTTGCGACTGCCGCTCGCTGGCCAAGGCGGCCGACAGCGGAGTTTCACTTTCAATGCAGGTTGCGGCCAGAGTCTCCGGCTCGGTGGCAATCGTCTGCCGTTTGCGCACCGCCCGGTTAATGGCCATCCGGCTGGTAACCGACTGCAACCACGAACCGAACGCTTCCGGCTCGCGGAGCTGGTTGATCTTCTGCATGGCCCGGACGAATACTTCCTGGCTGACTTCCTGCGCTTCGGCGTGGTTGTTCAGACGTCGGTAGGCAGTTCCGTAGACAGCCCGCTCATATCGCCGCGCCAGTTCGCCGAAGGCTTCTCGGTCGCCTTCCTGGGCGGCGAGCACCAGGCTTGTTTCGGATTCCTCACTAACTAGTTCGGCTAACATGGGATCTACTCTCTCCGGCTGAAATGCACCTGGTGGCAACGCGGGGCGTCGCGTAAACGGCAAAGTGGCCTGAGACAGGTCGCGGAAATAGCGTGCGCTAAGTCCGCCTGTTCGGGCCGGGCACTTCGGTTTCAGTCGCTGGTTAGTGCGAAGCTACTTGCTTTGCACTTAGGCCAGGACCAGGGCAGGCGACATTTGTCGCATGCCCAACCGCTGCGGGCCGACGATGGCCAAACTCATAATGAGCCTGGCCAAGGTAGCTGCCGCTGCCGCGGTGGCCGCGGGCATGAGCCAATAACGCTTATCGCGCTTGGCCCAGCTTCCGCGGGCACGTTTGGCGTGCCGCGTTTCCAGATGCTGCGCAGCCGTTGCGCACGTACCCGACAACGACGACACGACGACGCGGTCTTGGCCAAAACCAAAGACGTTGACGTTCGCGACGATGTTGTTGATGGACGTACGCATGGGAGTTCCCTTTGCTGCGTGCGGGTGAGAAAAATGAATCCGATCAAGGATCCGTTAAGGACACAAAAGCTGGTGGCGGGGAACACACGTTCACCACCACACTAATACACTCGCATGGGGCCGGCTTCCGGTCAAGTCGAACGAGCGGGCCAGTTTTACTGACAGCGACCGTCTCAACCAGGGAAAACAGCCTTGGCACCACTAAGACAACGTATCGGCCCTCGGGTTCGCGCCGGGATGAAAAATTTTCTGCGACCCGCCGCCTTGAGCTCGTTTCCTCAGCCGCTTGACGGAGACCTGCACAGACTCTAACGTCTTAGGTCGTAAGTAGTTTCTGGCTTTCCCCTCGCTTTCGAACTGGGAGGTTGCTCGGCATGGCGGGTTTCTTCAAGGCGTTGCTGGCAACCGATCGGCAGATCCGCGTTTTCTGTGCAGGTCGCCTGATCCACCCCGTCTCGCTCCAGCTTTTCGGATTGGCCGGGGGGTATGACGGCTTCTGGGTCGACGCCGAACATGCCGGCGTTTCGAACGAGCAGATCACGATGGCCTCGCTCGTCGGCCGAGCTTGCCAGATGGGAAGCTTCGTTCGGATGCCGGTCACCAACTATGCCGCCGTGACGCAGGCTCTCGAATCTGGCACCGACGGGGTCATGGCCGCGCAGGTCAACTCGGCCGCCGAAGCCGAGAAATTCGTCACCTGGTGCAAGTTTGCCCCGCGCGGCATGCGCGGCCTGAATACCCAGGGCGCGGACGCCAACTTCACGCACAAGACACAGATCGAGCTGGCCCACGACGCCAATCAGGATCACTTCGTCGCGATTCAGATTGAAACGCTCGGCGCGCTCGAGGAAGCCGACGCGATCGCAGCCATCGACGACGTCGATCTGCTGTTCATCGGCCCGGCCGATCTCTCGCAATCGCTCGGCGTGCTGGGCCAACCGGAGCATGAGAAAGTGTGGAACGCGATTGATCGCGTGGCCAGCGCCTGTCGCAAGCACGGCAAAGCCTGGGGCATTGTGCCGGCGAGCCCCAGCTTCGCGGACCGCTGTGTCGAGAAAGGCTGCCGCATGGTCACGTACGGTAGCGACGTGATGGCCCTTCGGCTTGGAATTCAAGCCGTGAAGAACATGTACGCCAGCCACTTCGAGAAGTAGTGCCCGGAGAATCGCGTTAAGCGAGGTCGCGATCGTCCGGCAGTGTCTGCTTCGGACCACGATCGGCGATCGCGCGCATTTCTTCGCGAATCCGGAAGAAGGCATCGATCACGTGTGCGTCCCACTGCCTGCCGGCGCCTTCGCGGAAAATCGCGTCGAGCTTCTCATCGGGCATTCCCTGGCGATACGGCCGGTCACTACTCATCGCGTCGAACGAATCGGCCACCGCCATGATTCTGGCCAGCATGGGAATTTTCTCGCCCGCCAAACCTGCGGGGTATCCCTGGCCGTTCCATTGCTCGTGGTGATGGAGCACGATCGGGAGCACTTCGTCGAGCTGGCGGATGTCGCTCAGAATGCGATGGCCGATGGTTGTGTGCAGTTTGATGTGTTCGTACTCGGCCTCGGTCAACTTGCCGGGCTTGCGTAGCACCTGGTCGTCGATGCCAATCTTGCCGATGTCGTGCAGCAGGCCGGCGAGATAGATCGTGTCCACGCTTTGGGCGTCGCAGCCCATTGCCGCGGCCAGCCGCACCGCCACCTTGGCCACGCGCTCGCTGTGTCCACAAGTGTATGGATCCTTGGCATCGATCGCCGAGGTGAGCGCTCGAACCATGCCTTTGAATAGCTCGCGCTGCTGCCCATACAGCTCGGCATTGCCGCTGTGAATTCCCAGAATCGCGGCCACCGAGCTGAGCAAGCTCGCTTCGACCGTTCCGAACTCGCCCTGCGTTGTGTGATTGATCGCGACCAGCCAGCCAAAGCAGTTCGCTCCTTCGCACAGTGAAACTGCCACCAACTGCCGGACGCCAGGCCACTGCCACGCGGCGGGAACCGTATCCGGATCGTTAATCACGATCGGGCGCTTGCCAGGAACCGCGCCGATGCATTCCAGCAACTCGGTGAGCTCCGAGCTGGTGAGCGGGCAATCTCCAAACGCGAGCAGCGGGCGTTCCGCCGCCTCGGCCTGTTGCGAACCGACGAGTTGCACTGTCAGGCATTCCGCCGGGACAACGTCAGCCAGCCACTGCACAGCCAACTGGGCGAGTTCGTCAGAGCGACTGGTGAGTTTGAGGTTTTGGGTGAGCCGATAGATCAGGCTGATTTCTTCATACGTAGCCGAAAGATTGAGCGTCAAATCGCGCACGTCGCGATTCAAGGATCGTAAGCGGCCTTCCGCTGCCAATCGCTCGGTCGCCAATTGCCCCATGTTTTGCAGGACCGATGGCTGCCATGCATGCTGGGCCGAAAGCCAACGCCGCGCAGCTTCGGGCGCCAGTCCCAACTGTCGCGCCACACTCGCCAACTGGCTGTCTGTCGCAGCCATGTCCGCGACAAATGTGGCGACGGCCACGATCGATCGGCCGGCCTCGCCATAGATCGGAATCGCGATTACCAGCAGCGGTCCGCTTTCCTCGATGATCTCGGCCTTGCCGGCACTGGCAACCGCGCGGCAGATCTCTGCGCGCGCCAGCGGATCCAGGTCGGTCGTGCGCGCGTGCCCCGAAATCGTTTCACCCGTGCGACCGTCGATGAGTTCAAAGGCCGTGCTGAACCAGCCGGAAAGTCTCGACTGCAAGTCTGCGTGCCATGCTCGCACGGAGTCGTTCAGTTCGCGCCCTGGCGAACTCGCTTCGAAATCAATGCCGATCTTGGGAGTCATTGCGCAAATCCGGTGTACAAAACAGCCGCCTTACCACCGAGTGGTGGTCTATACAAACTTACGCCACCCCCGAGAATCCGGCCTGATTGTTGGGCCGGATGTTGGGCAGGCTGTCACGTGGCGTGGGCGCGGATCGTACCGGATGTGCCGGGAATCGCGAATAATGCCGCGCGAGAGACCCCGCGGCTAGCTGCCCTGGCGATTGCGATATCGGGCGCTGACCCGATTGAGCAGCGAACGCTCTTTAGCCGTCAGACCGTCGAGCCCGACTTCGTGCAGGCGAATGAGGATCGCATCGACCTGACGTTCCTCTTCCTGCTCCAGCCATTGCCGCTTGCGCCGCCGCATGGCCCGCCGATTTTCAATCCATTGCCGTAGCGAACCGCGCGGCTTACGCGGTGGATCTATCGTCCGCTCGAGACTGGTATAGCCCTGCGAGAAATCGTAGTTGAACAATTCCTCTTCCCAATCGGTCTCGTCCTGCTTGATTGCTTCGAGCGCGGCGTGGCTATAAACGAATAGCGCGAGCAGCGCAATCGGCACCCAGACCGGTAGCACTTCCGCTGCTTTCTCGTTCCGCAGCACGACGGCCAGGATCAACAGCACGACGGCCGTCATCTTGGTCGCTCGCACGGCGACCATGCCGGCCGAACGATAATCGATTGCCGGTGTGAGCAGGGCCCTCAGCACGCGCGCCCCATCCAGCGGATACGCGGGCAACAGGTTCGCCAGCAGCATCACCCAGTTGCACCAGAAGGCGAGCTTCAGCGCGGCGACCCACCAGTCGCCGACCAGCAGGCCCACAGGCTGCCAGGGAATCATCAACTCGGTCGGGTTGAGCCCCACGGCCAGTGCGATCGGAAGCGCTAGCAACACGGCCACGAGATTCGCTGCGGGGCCCGCCAGTGCCACCAGCAATTCGGCTTGTGGCTCACGCGGAATCTCAGGAAACGCCAGGCCACCCAAGGGGCCCACGACGAGCTGCTCGGTGCTACCCCCGACACGCGCCGCGGCCAGCATGTGACCCGCCTCGTGGATCAGCACGCTCAACAGCAGGATCGCGATCGACAGCAGTCCGTAGCCGGCCATTTCCTGACCCTGCTGGCTCGTGCTCAAGAACAGCGCGAACAAGGCCACGGCGAAGAACGTTGCGTGGACTCGCAAATGAATCCGGCGCAACTGCGCGAATAGCAGACTCCAATGGGGCAAATCGCTCATGAGAATCGCACCCGAATCGGCGGGGGTAGCACGCTAGTACGGCTTGGAAAAATCAGCCCGCCCAGGCTATCTTAGCAGCCGACTTTCAGTGAATCAACGAGTCGCAACCAGCTGACGAGAACCCCATGAGTGAGCACCCTGAGGAATTGCTGGCGACGCGCCGCTTTCGCGTTGTTCGGCACCGCCTGGCCGGACCCGATGGACGCGAACTCGTCAGGGACACCGTGCAGCATCCGGGCGCCGTGGCGATCCTGCCGCTCGTCGGAGATGACCAGGTCTGCCTCATCCGCAACTATCGTATCGCGGTAGGCAAGACTCTGATCGAACTTCCCGCCGGCACGCTCGAACCCGACGAGGATCCTGCCGTCACGGCATATCGTGAATTGATTGAAGAGACCGGCTATCGCGCTGATAGCATCGAAAAGCTCCGCGAGTTCACCATGTCTCCCGGTATCCTCAACGAGCGCATGTATCTGTTTCTTGCCCAGGGATTGACCGCCGGACCCACCGCGTTGGAAGCCGGCGAAGAGATCGATTCGCTCATCGTCTCCTGGTCCGATGCCATGCGCATGGTCTACGATGGCACGATCGAAGACGCCAAGACACTTGTGGGCCTGATGCACTACGACCACCTGCGCTCGCGACAGTAGCGCGGCCGCTCTATCGGCGGGCTATTCGTCTCGCTTCGAACGCAGCGAGTGCAGACGGTCTGGATCGGCGCCAGGTGGATCCGCCGACCGCAGGGGGACTTGCCATCGCATCACGCGAGAATCGGCCGGCGGGCCATCGGCACGGCCGGCGAACTCGAGCTCGCCGCGGACAATTCCCGCCACGGCCAACTGATCGTCTGCCAGCGGCGTCGTTCCGCCCGAGGAACTTTGCGAGGTGAGCATCGGCATTCGAGGCGACACGACCGATCCTTGGCCATTCCAACTGATCGCATCGATCAGTGGGCCGCGAGTCGGCGCGTCGATCAACGAGATCAGTCCAGCGCGACTCGTTCCGGCCAGTGCGCAGCCGCTCGCCGTGACAGCAATCGGGCCAGGCCTGCCGAGATCACGCGCGTTCTGAATCGCAAGCACCGCAGTGTCTCCGCGCGTAGTCACGCTTTCGAGGAGCAGCTTAATCGCGCGCTCTTCCGACGGACTGCGGGCCAGATTTAGGATGGGCCCCGACGCCACGCACAGGCAGTTGACCAACCGTGCTGCGATGGCTTCCGGCGTGCGATGATCAACCGCCGCACGCACGCCGTCGAACACGCAGTCGGCGAGGGTTATTTCGACGCCAAATCCGCCGAGCTTCTGGCGCGACGCAGCGGTACGAATCGCTGCCGGCGGGGCCGCGCTGCGCGCATTGAACGAGCAGCCGCGAAAGTTGACGGTCTGCGCTTGCAGCCGAATGATCGCGCGGTCGGTTGCGGCGGCATCTTCGGCTTTCGCGGGCGTTTGCCAGATGAAATCGATGCCCTCGAAAGTCACGTTCTCGCAAGCGACCAGAAGTCCCTCGGCCGGGACGCTCACTAGCGGTCTGCGGCCGCCGCGTCCCCGCACGCGCATTCGCGGCTCAAGTTCCAACGCCTCGATCCTCAATACCTCGCCGGTAGGGAGTACCAGGTCCTCAACCACGCGCTGCGTTTCCGCGTGCTCCTCGAGAGGTAAGGTCGCCGACGCCGGACGAACTGCGGGATCCGCCTTCGGCTCTTCATTTTTCAGCGGTCGTGGAGCAGGGGAGGGCAACCGATTCACGCTCGTCACGGATGCCAGCGAATCAGGCGCTATTGGTTCGGCCTGCTTTGTTCGCAAGAGCAGCGGCACGACAACCAGAAGCAGAAGAAGGACTGCCCCAGTACTTGTGGCGCTAACCGCGAGCGATCTTCTTGGCGAGCGGTGAACGCGCCGTGGCGCTGCCCGGCGCAGATTTTGCCAGGTACCCGTCGGCGAGCGTTGCAGGCCGGCGAGCAGTGCACGCCCCGCGTTAGTGCCTGGGCCAAGCCTCTCGGCCAGCTGCGCAAATGAATCGGGGCGATTGCCGCGATCGCGCGCCAGGCACTGTCCAATCACCTCGCCGAGATTGGTCGGAATTCCCTGCGCGATCGAGTGAATGTCGATCACCCGAGCTGCCTGCGCAGCTTGAAGTTTCGCTCGTGAGTTGCCACCCGCCAGTGGCGGCCGTCCGGCCAGCAGATGCCACCACACCGCGCCGCACGCGTACAGATCGCTGGCGACGTCCGGCGGCGAGCCGCTGGAGACGCGTTCCGGCGCCAGATAGTCGTAAGCCTCGGGCCGCAGCTCCGCAAAGCCGATTCCTTCCTGCGGTCTCATAATCCTGCGCAACCCCGGCGCGGGGAGTTCCACCGCGCCCGTGCGATCGATCAGGATGCCAGCCGCACTAATGTCGCCGTGCGTGAGCCCCCGCCGTTCGAGCACCTGGAGTTGCTCTACCATTGCCCGCGCAATTTGCAGCACCGCGGCTGGGGGCATCCGGCCGTTCTCGGCCAACCAGGCTGATGCCGAAATTCCCTCCTCGACGCGGCACGTTGCCCACACCGATCGACCATTGGTTCCATAGTCAAGGATTGCGGGTAAGCCTTCCGCCGATAGCTCGCGAGCGACCAGCGAATTGAGTTCGCTCAACGTTTCATTAGCCGGTCGCTGCGGCCGATCGCAAACGTACAACCGCACGACGTCCCTCGACTCGAGGTGCCTGGCCAGGTAACACTCGGCGAATCCAGGAGCGCAGAGCCGTCCGGTAAGCACATAGTTGCCCCGTACGAGCTGCTCGCCGCGTCCGGCGTTGAGCTCCCCGGCTTGCCAGGGCGTGATCACTTTGGCTTGCGCCAACGCATCGATCCACACCGACTCAAATTCCAAAAGGTCGCCTGCCAGACGCCGCACGCGCGCACCCGCGGACGCCACCTGTGCGGGCGTTGCCAGGTGCAATCGCTGGAGTCGCTCAACGAGATTGGCCGGAGGAACGCTCCGCATTCCAGGTTCCGAAATCGAGTCCGCAGGGCGCGCATTCTCACACAGCGAGTAGCTATCAGAACGAGGTGAGGCTCACAAGATCAGCCGATGCAGGCCAGCTGCTAGCACTCGCTAGAACGCAGTGGATTGCGGTAGAGCACCTCTTCGAGCAGCGCTGCACTGCCCGGCTCATCCGCGGATCGTTCAAAGTGCCATTCGGGATGCGTGGGCACCAATCGCTCATCGTAGGGCCAGGCGTGGAACGGCTGATAGCCCAGCGCTCGCGTTAGCTTGCTCGAATTCATCGTGACGTTCCCCGCCCGCGGCGGCATCGGTCCGGCCGCCATTCGCGGGCAGCCGTGCAAGTGCCGCGGATCATAGCCTCCGACGCGATTAACGATCTGCGCGATTTCGTACAGGCTGAGACTTCGCGGACCGCCCGCGTGATAAAGCCCCGACCAGTCGCCGGCGAGCATTGTTTCACAGAGCGGATTCAGGCAGTCGGTGTACGTTGGCGTGCGGACTTCGTCGAAATAGAGCGTGGCCGGCCGTGACTTCTTGAAGCGAGATTGAATCCAGTCGATCGCACCGGCATGCCCATTGAAGCTGATGCCCATCGGCAAGGAGATCCGCAGCACACAGGCCTCGGGCAGTTCTGCCTCGATTAATTCTTCGGCCGCAACCATCGTTTTGCCGTACACCGTTACCGGGTCCGTCGGGTCAGTTTCGACGTGACCGCCATCGGCCTCGCCGGAAAACACCAGGTCGATTGACAGATGCACGAATCGCGACTCGTATTGCCGCACCAACCCAATCAGGTTGCGTACACCTTCAACGTTGATGCGCCAGGCCATGGCTGGATCGAGCTCGCAGGACTTCAGCGCGCAATTGCCGGCGCAATCGAGCACGCTGGCGAAGCGGTGTTCGGCAAAAAGCTGGGCAAGGCCCTGCTCGTCTTCCGCGTTGCAAGCGACGACTCCCGGACCGGTGAGCCGCCAGTTATCGCGCTGCCGGATGGCCACGACCTGGCCTGGATAGCGCGTGCGGAAGTACTCGAGCGCGTTGTAGCCAGCAACGCCGGCGGCGCCCGTAATCAAGAGCGGAAGCGGAATGGAAGTGGGGGCTGTGGCGCGAAACATGGTTGGGCGAGCGGTCTTGTGTCGTTCGCCGGATTCTATCGGCCCGGCGGACCCGACGTAAGACGGCTCAGTCTCGTGCGACCGCTGTACCCCGCCGCCGGCGCCAGCAAATGCCCGCAAACCCCGCCAGGGCCAGGCCGGCAGTGATCACGGTCGTCGGCTCCGGTACAGGCGCCGTCAGCATATAGTTGATCACGATCAGGGCATCCTGCGAGTTCACACGGCCGTTGCCCGAGGTGTCCCAGAGATAGCTCGCTTCGCTTTCCAGCGGTGCAACCAGCGGAGTTGCTTCGTGAGCTTTGAGAACATCGAATACCAGGTTCAAGTCGGTCACATCGACGGCGCCGTTGCCATCAACGTCTGCCGGCAGACTGGCATTGTGCAAACTGAGGTTCTCGGGCGCCGTGGCCGCGAGAGCCGGCCCGACGGCCAGCGCCAGCAGCGCGGCCGTAAGCATTAGGATCGATTTCGTATTGCGAATCATGGTAATGGTCGTGGTTAGTTTTCGGGTGAATGCAACCGCGATCTCGCCGGCAGCGCAGCAACTCACGAGCGGAGCGCGCGCGATCGACGGTCGTTGCGATCGCAGGGAAAAACGTGGAAGGCCGGATCAGCCGTTTGCAAAGCGGCGATCGAGCGGTGAAGGCGGAGAGACCGCGAAAGCGAAGCGACGAGTCAGGCTCGCGACGAACTACCCGGATACGCTTCTTGGGCGTGGGGCGAAGGAACGTGCGAGGCCTGCGACAATTCGCGAAGCGGCTCTCAATTCACGTTCACTGGCAACGGACCCCGCGGCGAGATATTTTTAGTCGCTAATAGTGAGATGCGGCGGTGTAAGATCCCGCCAGCGTTCTCGCAATCTAGTGGTGGCCCCCCAAGCTGTCAAGCATTCCTTGCTGTGCTAATTTACGCATTTTGTGACGCATGTTTGGTTAGGGAGAGCCAATAGGCCAGAAGTCTCGTCCGGGCATGGGTTTGCTGCTCCCCAGTTGATCTCAAGTCCGCTATTATCCCCCGCAAGGCGGTTTCCGCTATTCAAGCACACTAGGCCCGGCACGGACTCTGAAGGTGACCCATGAGCGAATCGAACCCATCCGCCCGCGGCAATTTCGCCAGCAACTTCGGCTTTCTGATGGCTGCGGTCGGCAGCGCCGTGGGGCTGGGAAACATCTGGAAGTTCCCCTACATCACGGGCGAGTACGGCGGCGGTGCCTTTGTTCTGGTGTATCTGGGCTGCATCTCGCTGGTTGGCCTGCCGCTTTTGTATGCCGAGGTGATCATCGGCCGCCGTGGTGGTCGCGATATTCTCGGCGCCTTGCGCACGCTCACCAGGCAGTCAGGCCGACTCGGCACCGCGATTAGCTATCTCACCGGGATGATGGCCGTGGTCGCGTCGTTCTTGATGCTCGCCTTCTACTCCGTGGTGGCAGGGTGGACCGTCTACTTCTTCGTCTTTTCGGTGGGAGCGATTCCAGGAGTCGAATTTGGGAACCCCGACGTTTTCGACACGATGTCCACAACTGCAAGGACTGCCACGATATGCCACACGGTTTTCATGTTGATGACGATTGGCGTCGTAACACTCGGAGTGCACTCCGGTATCGAATTTCTGTGCAAGACCTTGATGCCCGTCCTGTTTGCCATCTTGGCGGCCATGCTGGTGTACGTGGGATTCACCGCTGAACTTGGCCAGTCCTTGGCGTTTCTGTTCCAGCCAGACTTCAGCAAACTCGGCTCGTCGGCCGTTCTCGAGGCGCTCGGTCATGCGTTTTTCACGCTTTCACTGGGCATGGGAGCGATGGTCACCTACGGCTCCTATTTGAAGGAAGAAAATCGCGTGATTCGCGACAGCGTTGCGATCGCGCTGCTCGATACCGCCGTGGCGCTGCTTGCCGGGGCGGTGATCTTCGCCGTCGTGTTCGCCAAGGAAGGGCTCGAGCCGTCGGCCGGCCCGGGACTCTTGTTTCGCACGCTGCCGGCTTTGTTCGTTGAAATGCCGGGCGGCCGATTCGTGGCCGCCGTGTTCTTCGGACTGGTTGTCTTTGCTGCCTGGAGTTCGGCCATTTCGCTGTTGGAAGTGAACGTGGCATACGCCGTGGATGAATTCAAGCTGCCGCGCTGGGTGGCCGCCGGCGGCATCGGGCTCTGCGTGTGGGGATTGGGGGTCGCCTGTGCCATCGGCGTCACCGTGGGTGAGGTCACGTTGCAAGATGGTCTCGATGACCTCGTTTCCCGATACTTGCTCCCCATCGGCGGTCTGCTGATCGCGATTGCCGCAGGCTGGTTCGTACTACCGGCAGACAGCCTGAGCGGTTTCAGCCACTTGCCTCGCATCGGCCACTCGCTCGGAATCGCGTGGCGCTTCCTGATTCGGTTTGTGACACCGGTGCTCGTGTCCGTGGTGATTCTGTGGCAGGTCGGAGCATTCGACGCATGGCTCAAAGCCGAAGAACCGCCTGCGATCCGCGAAGGCGAACTCGCCGATCCCATGAACGAGTAGCCGCCAGAAATGCGGCAAAGGAACCAAAGTGTTCCGTTGCGAAATAGAAAGAAAAGTCGGGGCGAGAGGATTCGAACCTCCGACCCCCTGCTCCCAAAGCAGGTGCGCTAGCCAGACTGCGCTACGCCCCGAGTCGACGGCGACATCGATTCCATCAGTCGCCTGCCAGGGTATCGTAGCACCCGGCCAGGAACGCGGCAACGTGTCCGCAGGCGACGGCCCGGATTCCTCGCGGATTCGGCCCTTGCTTGACGGCTTAGAATGTTGCCGGTGAACAAAATTCCTGCCGCATCACCAAAACCTTTGGAGACTCCTCGTCAATGTCGGAACTTTCCAGTGCACAAGATCGCGCCGCGATGGCCGCCGCGCCGCAGGGCTGTCCCGCCGAAGCGCAGCACGATCGCGAAGTGCCGGACGTCGACCTGCTCAGCCCGCTCACGATCCGCGGCGTGACGCTGCGCAATCGGATCGCCATGTCGCCGATGTGCCAATACAGCGCCGTGGATGGTCTGGCCAGCGATTGGCATCTCGTGCATCTCGGCAGTCGCGCCGTCGGGGGCGCGGGTCTGGTCATGGTCGAGGCGACTGCCGTCACTGCCCAGGGGCGCATCTCGCCCGGCGACATGGGCATCTGGAGCGAC